>ERZ842401.5092-NODE-5092-length-14794-cov-3.590678_pt1 | contig 14794 bp, 12 predicted proteins | sample MGYA00521270_ERZ842401 | MGnify/ENA primary metagenome ERZ842401 (study PRJEB31892, sample SAMEA3878208) | bioreactor metagenome | biome: Moose rumen | place: Sweden | collected 2011-10 | study: EMG produced TPA metagenomics assembly of the PRJEB12797 data set...
GCTCTTCCGATCTATTATCTAAAAATGCCAATGCTATTGATGTCTGCGAAATGCCATTGTTAGCAGTTTGGTAAGGTTCTACGCCATTTTTTATTAGAAAATTTTTTATAAGTTGTCCAACCTTATCTTGGCAATAGTCTGACATAAAAAATGGTTTTAATCCAAGCCTACCCAAACTAACTGCAGTGTTGAGAATCGAGCCCCCTGGATTGCCAATTATGGGTTGTCCATTTTTAAAAATTATGTCAAGTACAGTTTCGCCTATGAGATGAATTTTTTGTGTCATTTTGTTTGTAGATTTGTAATTTTATTGGCGTAAAAATAAAAAAAATCCAAAAAAAATTGAAAAAAAAACTTGTAGGGAAAAATAAAAACCGTATTTTTGTAAAACCAATAAAAATTTATCGCGATGGCAAAAATTTTGATAATAGACGATGAGCGTTCTATACGCAATACATTAAAAGATATACTCACCTACGAAAGTCATGATGTGGATTTGGCGCAGGATGGTTTTGAAGGTCTTGAAAAAATAAAAGAAAACAAATTTGATATTATACTCTGTGATATCAAGATGCCAAAGATGGACGGCTTGGAAGTTCTTGGCAAGATAGTAGAACTTGGTGTTGATACGCCAGTTGTTATGATTTCTGGGCATGGCACTGTAGATACTGCTGTAGAGGCTATAAAAAAGGGAGCATACGATTTTATAGAAAAACCTCTTGATCTTAATCGTCTGCTTGTAATTATAAAAAATGCAACAGAAAAAGGTCGTATTGTAGCGGAAAATAAGGTGCTTAAGCATAGGATAAATCGTACATACGAGATGGTGGGAGAGTCTCCTGCCATAAAACATATAAAGGAAATGATAGAACGCGTTGCACCAACCGATGCGCGTGTGTTAATAACGGGCGAAAATGGTACGGGTAAAGAACTTGTATCGCGTTGGTTGCACGAAAAAAGCAATCGTGCATCAGGTCCGTTTATTGAGGTAAATTGTGCAGCTATTCCTTCAGAACTTATTGAAAGTGAATTGTTTGGGCATGAGAAAGGTGCATTTACTTCGGCAATGAAACAACAAAAAGGAAAGTTTGAAGCTGCCAATGGAGGAACCATTTTCCTTGACGAAATAGGCGATATGAGTTTGGCTGCACAAGCTAAAGTATTGAGAGTGTTGCAAGAAAACAAAATTTCGCGTGTTGGTAGCGATAAAGAAATAAAAATTGATGTGCGTGTTTTAGCTGCCACCAACAAAAATTTGAAAGAAGAAATTGCCGCCAATCGTTTTCGCGAAGATCTTTATCATCGTATCAGTGTAATCATAATACAAGTGCCATCGTTGAAAGACAGAATTGAAGATATACCACTCTTGGCAGATTATTTCAACAATCAGATAAGCGCAGAGTATAATTCTGCACCTAAGAAAATTACTGACGATGCCATCGAAGAACTTCAAAAATTACCATGGACAGGCAATATTCGAGAGTTTCGTAATGTATTGGAACGTCTTATTATATTGTGTCCAAACGAAATCACTGGGCGTGATGTGCAGATGTATTCATCACCGCTAAGTAATTAAACAAAAAGAAAGTGGTACTTTCTGATATTACAGACTTAAACAATTTGGAACTTGCTGCCGTTCACGTAACCGAAGGTTTTATTACTGGGCGACACAAAAGTCCTTTTCATGGGTTTTCTTCAGAGTTTAACGAGCATAGACTTTACAACAAGGGAGAATCTACTCGGCATATAGATTGGAAACTTTATGCTCGCACAGAAAAACTTTTTGTAAAGCGTTATGAAGACGAAACCAATTTGCGTTGTCATATACTCATTGATACATCGCCATCAATGAAGTATCCTCGAGATGCCAAGTATAATAAACTTGATTTTTCTGCTGTTTGTGCGGCAGCAATCATTAATTTGCTAAAAAAACAACGTGATGCTGCAGCGTTGACATTGTTTAACAAAAAAATTGAGTTTTCGTCCGATGCCAAAATTTCGGCTGTGCATATAAAGATGCTTTTTTCAAAACTTGGGGAAGTTGTGTCTAATCGCAATTTTAACCCAAGTTTGGACAACCAAAGCGATGAGGGAAGTATTGCTGAATGTTTGCACCAAATTGCCGAGAATATTCATAAGAGAAGTCTTGTGATAGTTTTTAGCGATATGTTTGATTGTGGACAAGAAAATGATCTTTTTGCTGCATTACAACATCTTAGGCATGCTAAACATGATGTTATTGTTTTTCATGTGTGTGATAAACGTACGGAACTTGATTTTAATTTTGAAAATCGTCCTTATAAGTTTTACGACATGGAAACTGGTAAAATGTTGACACTAAATCCATTTGAATTTAAGGATGTTTATAAAAAACAATCTTCGGAATATTTAAAAAAACTCAAAGCTCGTTGTGGAATGTATGGAATGGATTTGGTGGAAGCAGACATTGCAATGCCTTTTAAGGATATAATTGCGCCTTACCTTATACGTCGTTCGAGGATTGCATTGTAGTTTTGTTTTGAAATTATGAACCAAAAAGTATTGAAATATATATTGCCATTGTTGCTTTTTGTTGCGGCTTTTTTGTTTTGGGGCGTTATTCATCCGGAGTTGCTTTTTTATCACGAGTTTTATCAAATGTTTATCTTCGACAAAGATTATTTTTACGAACATATTGCTTTGCCGGGTGGACTTTGTGATTATTTAGCTGAATTTATAACTCAGTTTTATTTTTATCCGCTTTTAGGTGCATTTTTTATTGCAACGTTATATGTTGTTGTACATCAGATAACCATAAAAATATTTAATATTTTTGAAGTAAGTAAATCATTTTATCCTTTTTCGCTTTTGCCTACGCTTTTTCTTTGGGGCTGTATGTGCGACGAAAATTTTTTGATATGTTTTGTAGTTGCTGCTTTGGTAAATATGGTTGTTTTTTGGTGTGTTGAATTGGTTTCTAAACCAAATACTAAACTTATTTTTGCAATTGTTTGTGGCATTTTTTCTTATTGGTTTACAGGTCCTTGTGCCATTATTATAGCATTGCTCTATGTTGCAAAAAACTACAAAAAACAAGGCTTAAAATCGGTAGTGCCTGTTATGACTATACTCTTGGAAGCATTAATAGTTTCGCGATTTGTTTCTTATCCAATAAGTTGTTTTTATCTTGGCATAGATTATACTCGTTTCCCATTTAAATCGTTAGCTTATTTATGGTTTTATATTTTATGTCCGTTGTTGCCAGTTTTACTAAATTTATTCAAAAAAGGATTTTCTACACGTCAAATTTTTATTTCGGCATTTGCTATTATCGTTTTGGGGCTTTTTTGTATTCCAAAATGTTTAGATAGCGTAGCATGGCAGACCATAAGAATTTATAGTCTTGTATATAAAGGCAGTTGGGACGATGTTATAGATTTTTACAACAAACATCTAACACCTTCTACATACGCAGTTCAGGGTCTTAATCTTGCACTCGCACATAAGGGTGTTTTAACGGATAAAATGTTTTGCTATTATCAGCCTGGAAGTATGGGTTTAATTTCAACGTTTAAAACCGATATGTTTACTTCTATGCTCAATTGTGAAATATTTTTTAGACTTGGTGCTTACAATTTGTCGCAGCGATATGCTTTTGAATCGCAAGAAAATATTTCAAATTTTAGAAATAGCTCAAAACTTTTTGTAAGGCTTGGTCAGACTGCCATTGTAAACAAACAATACAAAGTAGCAAGAAAATATTTTATAAAACTTTCTAAAACGTTGTTTTATAAAGATATAGCAATGAATTATTATAACATGCTTGGCGACGAAAAAAGAGTAGAAGAGTATCCCGAATTTGCTTTTGCCGACAAAGTAAAACTTGAGAAAGATGGGGTGCAAGAAGATTTAGGAACAGATGAGATTTTTGAAAATCTAATAAAAAAATATCCCAAAAATTATCTTGCAATACAATATTATCAAGCTTCTGCTTTGCTTGAAATGAATTATAAAAAACTTTGCAATTCGTTGCCTTTTCTATCTTATGCAGGCAAAAAAACTTTACCGAAGCATGTTCAAGAAGCATTGGTGTATTTTTATTACAACGAGCATAAAAGTTTAAAAAACATTCCACAAGGAATTTCTCATGAGGTAATTTCAGCATTTGAAGTTAAGCGTTTGGAAGATACTTTTTGGAGATATGCCATATTTGTTAAAAATCACGAAAATAAATGAAAAATTTTATATACTCAATTCTATTAATTTTCTGTTTTTCTGGTTGTTACAATAGCGTAAAACAAACAATAAGTATTGGACACGAACCCGAAATATGGCCCGATTATAGCGGTGTAACCATTCCTTATGAAATAGCACCAATGAATTTTAATTTTGTAGGTTGTGCCTATAATTATTTAAAACTTATTGTAAAGGGGTCTGTATCAGGAAGTTTAGAAACTTCAGGAAAGAATATAGAAATGGATGTTGAATCTTGGCATACATTGGTAAAGCAAAACAAGGGTGGATATTTAGAATTTTTTTTATCGGTGGTAGTAAATGGTGTTCAATCTGATTATCAGCCTTTTAAAATGTTTGTTTCTAACGATGGATTAGAAGAATATGGATTAACATATCGAAAAATTGCACCAGGTTATGTATCTTATGGTAAAATGGGGCTTTATTGTCGTAATTTGTCCGATTTTCAGGAAGATGTAATTATAGAAAATACATTAGTTTATGGTACTTGTGTTAATTGTCATACAGCAAACAAAACCAATCCTAACAATTTTGTTTTCCATGTACGGGGACAAGAATATGGTGGTACGGTCATAAATAGAAATGGAAATCACAAAATTTATGACACAAAAACCGAACAAACAATTGGTGCTGCGGTTTATCCTTATTGGCATAAATCAGGGCGATATATTGCTTTTTCTACAAATCTTACATTTCAAGTTTTTCATACGGTTAATCCAAAAAGAATTGAAGTTTTTGACAGAAAATCTGATCTTCAAATTTATGATGTTGATAATAATCAATTTGTTATATCTCAGGAAATTAAAAACGATACCTTGCTCGAAACTTTCCCAGTTTTTTCTACCCACGGTGATGAACTTTATTATTGCGCGGCACGTAGGTTGTTGCCACCTTATTACCTCGAAGATATAAAGTATACAATTATGAAGGTAAAATTTGACGAAAATACAGGAAATACTGGAAATAAGATAGATACGCTTATTTTTCATGACGGCAAATCGGCGACATTTCCACGCCCGTCGTATGATGGGAAGTATCTTATGTACACGGTAGCAGATTATGGCACATTTCCAATTTGGCATAACGAAGCCGATTTATATCTTTATAATTTTGCCGACTCTACATCGCGACCTATAACTGAGGTTAATAGTGAATTTTCAGATAGTTTTCACAATTGGAGTGAAAATTCCAAATGGTTTGTTTTTACTTCAAGGCGTATTGATGGTTTGTTTACTCATTTGTATATCAGCCATATAGATGAAAATGGCGTTTGCTCAAAACCGTTTGTTATACCACAAAAAAATCCGTTAGATTATTATAACAATTTGTTTTTGTCGTACAATACACCAGATTTTACCAAGAAGAAGGTTGATATTTCAAAAAATATTCTTCGTAGTGAAATTACAAGTACGGAACGCGAGAAGATAGAGGTTAGGTAGTAAATGATTGTTTATTAAAAATAAATTGTTTTGGAGCTAAAGAAAATTAAAATACTTTCGCATGGTGAAGGTGGAGAAGGAGTAGGCTTTTTAAATGGGAAAAAAGTTTATGTACCGCATGCTCTGCCTGGTGATGTGGTTGATGTTGAGGTTGTTGAGAAAAAAAAATCTTATATTATTGCAAAACTTCTAAAAATTGTTTCTTATTCAAAAAATCGCGTAGAACCGCAATGCAAAGTAAGCAATTGGTGTGGAGGATGTCAATTTCAAAGTTTAAAATATGACAATCAATTAAAATTCAAGCAAGAAAAAGTTTGTAATTTCCTAAAAAATATTGCTGATTTTGACGACAAAAGACTTGAAAATATAGTTGAAAAGATATATGGACCTAATGATATTTTTCGCTATCGTAACAAGGCGCAATATCCTGTACGTCAGACAATTGATAGTGTATTAACTACAGGTTTTTTTGTTGAAAATTCGCATAATATTTGTGAACATAACGATTGTTTGCTTTCTCCTAAAGAGTTTAAGCCAATAGTTGATTGTGTTCTTGGTTTTATGCAACAAGAAGGACTTTTGGCTTATGACGAAACAACCATGCAGGGAGATATTCGTACAATATTGATTCGTAAAGCGTTGGCTACTGGCGAAATATTAGTTTGTATTGTTGCTAATATCGAAAGTATAAAAAATTATGGTATTTTGGTAGAAAAACTAAAATCGTTTGAAGGTTTTAAGACGCTTGTGTTAAATGTTAACAAAACTCACAATAACAAAATAATTGGAGAGACAACTATTAATCTTTATGGAGATGGCTTTATAACCGATATTCTTTGCGGAATAAAATTTAAAATTTCCGCGCAAAGTTTTTATCAAGTAAATCCGATGGTTGCAGAAAAAATTTATTACAAGGTTTTGGAATATGCTTCTCCAAAAGAAGATGATGAGGTTTGGGATATTTGTTGTGGTGTTGGCACTATTACTTTGTTTTTGGCACAAAAATCGCGGTTTGTTCATGGTTTGGAAATTAATGAAGATGCAGTGGTGTTGGCATGGAAAAATGCTGCAATCAACAACATAAAAAATGTAGATTTTGTTGCTGCGCCAGCAGAAGATTTTATGCCACGTATCGAAAAACTTATAGGTAGTATTTTTGTTGTTGATCCTCCACGAAAAGGGATACAATTACCTGTTGTTGAGTCTATTGTAAAGGCAAATCCACAAAAAGTGATTTATGTAAGTTGTAATCCAAAATCATTTGCTGTTGATGTAAAAATGTTTGAAGAACGAGGATATTTTTTAAAAAAACTTCAACCTTTCGACCAATTTTGTCACACTTCGCATGTAGAAGTTGTTGGGTTGTTGGAAAAATAATTTTTTTTGTTCAAGATAGTTTTTACCTTTACTTATTAAAAAATTTGGTATAATTCCAATCGAATTTTGCGAATTTTTGTTAAAACATGAACACAAATAACAAACTGATAGTCTGCGATTTCATCATGAAAAGCAAGGAGAAGACCATCAATTTTCTCATGAAAACTTTTTCGTGCCTGCAATATGATGATTGTGAGGATATTTTTCAGGATGCGATGTTGGTATTCTACGAAAAAATCACGAAGGGCGACCTTGACAATATTAAATCTTCGCTTTACACATTTTTCGTCGGGATTTGCAAGTACAAAGCAATGGAATTTAGCCGAAAGAATAATAAAACTGGCTTTATTGACGACAACATGGTTTGTGGGAATTTTTCAGAGGAGAAACTCGAAGCAATCCTCAATCTCGACCGTGTAGATTCCACAATCGAAAACGCTAAAACTCAGGCTGTTGAAGAAATCGTCAACGACCTTCCCGATACTTGTGCAAAAGTTTTTTGGGGATATTTCAGGGACGGATTTTCACTCAAAACTTTGGCTTCGATGTACGGCAAAACAGAATCGGCGATGAAGGTTACAAAATTTCGTTGTTCGGAAAAATTCAAAAACCGCTATCGTGAAGTGTTAAACAAAATTTTAAACAAGGCATTATGAATCAGGAATTTAACGACATACCCGAAGGCGCATTGAAGGACGACGAGGATTTGGTAAAATTTCTTCGCAGCGAACTTTCCGCAGACGACGAGGCGGTTTTCATGCAAAAAATCAATGAAAATCCCGACCTCAAAGCTCGTGCCATCGCCGTTGCAAGGCTTATCAAAGGTCTTGAAAATAAAGGCGTTGCTGATGACGAAAAACTCAAATCCGCCTTCAAAAAACTCTCTGTCGATGATGTGAAAAAACTAACAAAACCAACAGGAAAAACTATTAAATTCAAACAGATTTTTGCGTGGGTTGCATCGGCGGCTGCGGTGTTGGTTTTGGTGTTTGGATTGAGGATTTTTTATGTTAATTCCACATACGAAAAACTCGCCGCCGAATATGAAAATTCATTTCAATTTTCCGAAATTTCGCGTGGTGGCGATGATGATATGAACGAAAAGGTTAAAATATTGTGCGACAATGTTTTAAACGGCACAAATTTAGAAACAACAATCGAAAGACTCACCGGAATTTTTACAAAATCGCAGGAAGAAACTTTCAATATTTGCACCAATTATTATGCAACTTCGGGCTGGTTTTTGACGCTCGCACACCTCAAAAATCACGACCCCGAAAGCGCAAAATCAATTTTAAAAATACTGATCGAAAACCCCGACACCAAGGCATCAGTTAGAGAAAAGTCGGAGGAACTTTTGAAACGGATAGAGTAGGAGGTGGTTATGTTTATAAAAAATTACATATCAATCTTTTTGATATTGTTTTCGATTGTCGGCACGGCGGTCGGACAAGTGAAAAACGCGCTGTTTGTGGGGATTTCCCAATATCCCAAAAATTCAGGTTTTGGAGATATTAACGGCGAAAATGATTGTGAAATTATAAGTAAAAATCTTGAAAATCAAGGTTTTAAGATTACAAAACTTTTAAACTCACAAGCCACTGCCGCAAATATCCGAGGCGCATTGCAAAATCTTACAACGAACTCAGTGAAAGGCAGTTACATTTACATTCATTTTTCGTGCCACGGACAGCCTTTTGAGGACAAACCACCATACGACGAAGATGACCATTGGGACGAATCAATAGTTGCATACGATGCCCAAAAGAACTATCAATCAGGCGTTTATGAGGGTGAAAACCATATTCTTGACGACGAACTTCATGATTATTTCAATAAAATTCGTAAAAAAATCGGTGAGGATGGATTTTTGTGTGTCGTTATTGATGCCTGCCATTCGGGAACTTCATCACGGGATGAGATTGATGATGAGGACGTTATACGCGGCACGTATTTGGGGTTCAGCGAAAATGGCAAAATTTTCGCGCCAAGAATCAACAAACAGGGAAATTTTATAATTGACAAAATCCCCGGCTCGTCCGACATCATAATTCTCGAAGCCTGCCGCGCATATCAATACAACAAAGAGGTCTTCAAGAACGGTAAACATTACGGCGCATTGTCGTATTATGTCAGTGAAACGCTTAACAATCAAATTATTACAAAAAATCTTGATTGGGTTTTGCGCGTTAGAGATTTGATGGAAAAAGACAACGCATTGACCGAGCAAAACATGGTTTATGAATCAAGTTTTTGAAGGAGTTTTTCCGCCTTTTCCTAATCCAACATCACCCACGCCGCCCAATAATACGGGTCGGGATATTGTTTCCTGACTTCATCCTGCGCCATTTTCAATGCTTTGTGGCGGTCGTTGGTTTCAAAGAGGAACTTATAAAAATGCTGCATGAACAATGCCGTTACGCCGTCGTCCACCTTCCATAACGACATCAAAATCGCCCCTGCACCAGCCTGTTTGAAAGCACGTTGCAATCCAAAAACGCCGTCAATAGGAAAGATTTTCCCACGCGCCGTTTCGCACGCGGAGAGAACAATGAGTTTGGTGTTTGAGAGGTCGAGTTGCGAGATTTCGTAAGCTGTGAGTATGCCGTCCTCGACGTTTGGCAAATCAAAATTGCCTTTCCAAGCGTTGTTTGCGCCAAAAAGTGCAAGTCCAGAAAGAGCCATCGCGGATTCCTTTTGCGAGTAGGTGTTGACAGATTGGGCGAAAGGACGGGTGGCGATGTCTTGTTCTGTTTCAAGGCTGAATCCATGCGTGGATAAGTGAAGAATTTCGGGGGAGTTCCCACTCAACCGTTTGAAAGATTCTTCGGTGGCGGATGTTTGTTCGTAGGTTTTGACGGCGATGTTTTTTGAGGTCAAGGTTTGCGAAATTTTGTCGATTTCAGGTTTGGAATTATTAAGACGACCAAATATTTTTCCTCGTTCGGCGGTGTAGTCGGCAGTTGCGTAGTCGATGTCGCCAAAAAGTATGGCAGATTTTGCGGCAGCGATTTCGCGAGATTTTATGTTTGGTATTTCGGCGGTTGAGGATACACGAACCATTTTGTATTTTTTGTTGAGGGGAGTGCCGTTTTCGTCCTCAAATAAATCAAAATTTAATTGCGAAAGTTTGCCACAGGGGGAATAGTAAATGGTATGGGCATCGGGAAGATATTGTTCTATTTGGTGGAACAATATTTTGTATAACGCCATGGTTTTGGTTTTATATATTTCGTTGCAAAAAAATGGGTCTTCTTTGTTGCTGAGAAATATGTTGTCGCAATCTCTTATCGAGGTTGAAAATTCTATTTTAGGTTCAGAAAAATTTTTGCCGACCACAAGCATGCAATAGATTGTGTCAGTGCCACCGTCGTCCTTTGGCGCATACATCAGACTATATTCAATAGCATATTCGCCATTTTCAAGAGAATTTTTGACATCTTCCCAAACCTTGCTCGATTGTTTTATTTGTTGTCCTAAATTATCAAGATTGTGAATAATATTCTCCTCTTTCTTTGTAATTTGGCTTTTTAGTGCATCTGGATTGTTGATGTCAGAAGAGTGAAATATGAATTTTTCTTTGAGCGATTTCAGTTCGGCAAATTCGTTTTGTAACGTCAAGTCTGACGATTTGTGAACGCTGTTTTCGATTATTTTTTCAGAATTGAGCAACAGATTTCGGCAAAAAAGCGATATGTCAAACGAATGTCTCAAAACATCATTGTTTTTATGAAAATATGCGATAAAATTGTTCAACGCCATCATTTCCATTGAAATTTTGTTCCAATAATTTTCACGTTCCGACGACGGGAAATCGCCAAAAATTTTGGCAATATTATCAATGGCAATATCGTTGTACATTGAAAGTGCTTCGGCAGTCTGTTTAATTTTCCATTTCCCAAAATTTGCAAACACCAAATTCTGGGCTAACACATAGGCGTAATCGGTGTTGAGAGTACGTGCCTTTTTTAACAAATTTGCGGCTTGTGTCAATTTGCCGCTTTGAATCAACAATGGACTATAATTGATTAGGGCAAGCGGCAAGGCATTGTTAGATTCAAAAGTACCCTTACAATTGTCTATCACGTAGTTATAACATTTTTCTGCCGTTGCTGCATCTTTGTTGTAATAATGTGCGACACCATAATTGTTGACAAGTATAAAATGCTTTTCGTCCGTGATTTTGAAAATGCTGCCATATTTATTTTCATAGTTGGCAACGGCAGCATCCATTATATTTTTCATGTCGGAATATTGTTGTAATTCGCCGCAAATTAATGCTGCATTACACATTGCTATAATATATTCGTTTTCCAAAGAATTGGCTTCACGACACATTTGCTCTACTTTTGCAAATATATTCATTGCCTCGACGTAGTTTTTTAGCGAATACTCCACCAATCCAGAATAACAAATTAAAGTCCGCAAAGGTTGGTCATTGGTTGCACCATGACTTTTCAAAAAGTTTATTCCATCTTCAGATGTCTTTTTGGCATTATAATAGTCGCTGATATTCATATAACAGAAAATCAACGAATTGACAGTTTCAGAATATTGTTTTTCGTCAAATATCGCTGCATTTTCGATGTTGGCTTTCACTTGAATTAACGAATCAATCACGTTCTGCCCCTTGACACTGAAAAACGTCAGGGCAAGGATTAAGGATATGAGGAGTTTTTTCATTGTAGTTGCGTTTTGGGCGCGAAGTTACAAAATAATTGCAAACATTTTTACTTCTCTTTGGAATTATTCTTTATTATGACATTACAATATCATACAAACGCAAAAATAAGGTTGCCAAATTCAATCTTTTAGCAACCTTATTTTTACTGAACAAACACTTACTTTCTTGCGCCCCAGTCAACGGCGAAATTAACCATAATTGCGCCTGTGTTGATTGATTCGTCCATATAGTAAATCTTGTTGCCAGAGTTGAAAGATGAGAAACTTTCAAGTTCGTAGCCGACTGAGAGATTGAACCTCAGAAATCTTACACCTACGGACGGAGCAAGGTAAAGGCCAGAATAATCTCCCGCAGTGTAACCCAATTTGCAGTCGAAAAATGGCGCAATTCGTTTGCCCGTGCCGACATTAAAATCCACGAACCATGCAACTTCCGTGTAAGAATCGTCGCCGTAGTCATCGCTGATAAAGTGATACTGACTCGAAAATCCTCCGCCCAAAAACAAGTACGGATTGAACTGATAGCCGTGCGAAGTTGTGATTGCTACGCAGTCGTAACCATAATCGGTTACGATAGGATGAACACCGATTTCACCAAAACCACGGTAGCCTTTGGTGATGTAGTCTTGTGCATTGGCAAACATACTGCCCATAATGCACGCAAATAGAATTAGAATTTTTTTCATTTTTTTTTATAATTATGGTTTGTACTATTTTTTTATTTTTCCGGTTAAAATCCTGTCTGCCACATTACAAAACGCCTTTGAAATGCGGTCGTTGGTGGCATAATCCGCCTCGCCTTGTATTTTGGTCAGTTTCAGGCTGACAACATTGTTGCCAGTTGCAATTTCGATGACATCAATTTGCGCTGTAACTTCCATTGTAAGTCGTCCCCACATGCTCATACTTTGATGCTGTTCGAGGTCAATTACCTTGACAACTATTTTATACTTAGCGTTGGAGTCCTCTTTCTTGATTTTCAAGCCTTTGGAAGTGATATTAAACTTCTTTTCAAAGGCTTTTACCGACAAGTTTACTCGCTCCTGATAGTCTTCACCGCAGTAGAGTTCGTAGATTTCGTCCTCTTCCCAAGTAGTTTCAGAGTAGTCAAACTCCAAAAGCGCAGTCGCAGATTCCTTGAATACATCAGTGCTACCCGAAAGAAGTCGCACCGTGTTGTGGTCGCCTGCAAATACATTCAACGCAATGAGTGCAAGCATGATTGTGAATAGTGTTTTTTTCATTGTTGTAATATTTAAATTGTAAAAAATAATTCGCCGCAAATTTACTGCCTAACGTCTTAATTATCAAATATTTCTGTATCGAGTTTTTCTACATCTTGCAACAAATTTTCAGACATATTGTCTAATGATTTAAGACAGAATTTTTCATCCATCTGATTTGCAATGTCTTGAAAAAAGTTGTGTTGCAAAATGCGCGAAAGTTTTATCAGCGTTTCAACGTCGATATTCTCGCGCTTGAAGATGCTGTAAACGTTGGAGCGGTTGCAGTTGAGTTGCGAGGCAAGCCACGTTGCGCGGCGACCTTGACGGTCAAAAACCTCCTTTATAAGATGTCCGATGTGTATTTCCATTTCTCAAATGTTTTGTTCTTTTTTACCCTTAGTGTCAGAAATGGCTGAAAGGTTACAGTGCCGACGAAAAAAAACTTTGCATTATACAAAAAAAGTTTTAACTTTGTTGCCGAGAAAACAACAAACATTCAGACCATGGAGACGCCAGAAATCAAATTGGACAGGTTCCCGCTGGGGGTTCAGAGTTTTGAAGACCTGAGGGAAGGCGGAGCAATTTATATTGACAAAACTGACTATGTGTATCGGCTTGTGAAGTCGAATACAAAATCTTATTTCCTTGCCCGACCGCGTAGGTTTGGTAAAAGCTTGATGTGTAATACTTTGCGTGCGTATTTTGAGGGCAAGAAAGAGTTGTTTGAGGGTTTGATGATTTCCAAATGGGAGAAGGATTGGGTTAAGTATCCGATTCTCTATTTGGATTTTGTAAATGGAGATTATACTGTTGGGTCGGCAATGTTGGTTTCCAAACTCAAAACCGCACTTGCCAATTTTGAAAATGAAAACGGAATTGTATTCGACGAAACGTTAATAAAAGTCGAGGAAATAGACCAAATAAAAAAAGAAAGTCTCATACTTTCTATTCGGTTTGAATACGACCTTCAAGCCGTCTATGAAAAGACTGGACTTGGCACTGCAATTATAGTCGATGAATACGATAACCCTTTGATTAACAGCGTTGATTTGGATACCGACAAGGGTATTTACCGTGGATTTTTCTCCGTCCTGAAATCGGCTGACAAATACGTTAGGTTTGCGTTTTTGACTGGTGTTACTAAGTTTGCAAAGACTACAATTTTCAGCGGAAACAACCAGCCTGTGGATATTTCGCTTGACAAATATTTTTCGGGAATTTGCGGCGTTACTCATGAGGAGTTGTTGGCTTATTTTAATGATGATATTCAGGCATTTGCCGACGACAAAGGTGTTCCTTTTGACGAAATGCTTGACTTGCTTAAAAAATGGTACGACTGTTACCGCTTTCACGAAAATGGTGTCAAAGTTTTTAATCCTGTCAGCCTTTTTAATGCGTTTATGAAGCATGATTTCCAAAATTATTGGTACAACACTGGCACTCCGACGGTTTTGATGAAGCGCATTCACAATTCGTATTTTGACATCACAACGCTGAAAAATGATGTTGAATATGGCAAGGACGAATTGAAGGATTATAAGGACGATGAGGTGCAAACCGACCTTGTGCCGTTGCTGTATTACACGGGCTATCTCACTATAAAAGAATACGTTGACGAGGAGCGGCTTTATATTTTGGGCTTTCCAAATTATGAGGTTGAGATGAGTTTTTTCAAATCGCTTGCCAGGGAGTTTTATGGTCCGAGCGAGTTGCCAAATGGGTTCGCTTATTCCAAGTTTCTTGCTGATTTTCGCCGTGGTGATGTTGAAAGTGTCATCGAGCGTTTGAAGGCTTTGTTCTGCACTTTGCCGTATGCCAACGACAAGAGCGCGAAAC
>ERZ842401.5094-NODE-5094-length-14793-cov-8.819921_pt1 | contig 14793 bp, 15 predicted proteins | sample MGYA00521270_ERZ842401 | MGnify/ENA primary metagenome ERZ842401 (study PRJEB31892, sample SAMEA3878208) | bioreactor metagenome | biome: Moose rumen | place: Sweden | collected 2011-10 | study: EMG produced TPA metagenomics assembly of the PRJEB12797 data set...
TTTACCCCTTTCTTTATCTCGGTAATATCCTCGGCATAGATGTGACCTGTGCTGTGTAGGCGAATGAGTATCTGATTGATGTTACTGCCTATGCGTTTCATCAGACGGTTGCATTCGGCAATCTCGGAATGGTTGGGAGTAAGATCAACCCTCGCCCTGACACAATCACGGATATACTCCGTCTTGTTCTTGTAACCGTACTGCTCGCACTTGGAAAGAATATCCTGCATTTCCGATTCCGTAAAGCGTACATTCAGCGTGTAGGACTTCTTCTCCCTCTTGCGTTTGAGGTACTTGCGTTCATCATCAGTAAGCTCGCCCTCTGACTTGTGCGCAAGGGTATCATCAAGCTCGGACTTGACCTCTTTATCCAAAGCATTATTGATAGCTCCCTCGTAGGTCATTCCCTCAAATTCCATAACCCTCTGCTTGGGCGGTCTGCCCCTCTTACGTTTGGTATTTTCCATAGTGTTATCTCCTTTGTATCTATTTCGGCGTTAGCCGATTTTTTGACCGCTGTGCGGTCATTCACGGGGCTTGGGGTGTCCCCAACAAGCATTTGGTATTTTCGCTCGCTGTGCGGCGCAAAATACAATGCTTGTTATTTTTGTTGCGCTGTCGCGCATATTTTCGTCTGCGTGATTTGCTTATCAGCAGACTTTCGCTGTTGCCCCAGCGAATTGGAGCTATGCGACTTTCTCTCCGCCGCTTCGGTCGGCGGTATCATTCCTCTCTCACGCTCCTGCGTGATGCACTCAATATCATCACACTTGAAATTGTAAACTGGCTCGGCGCAGTTACGGCGCAATGTGGGCGGCAGTTTGATGAAAGTGGGGTTGCTTTTTCGGGGACGATGTGATATAATAAATAAGAAGAAGTAAGCGTTCAACTTTCTCTTGTTAATCTGAATTTGTGAGGAATATAATAGTTGGTGAATAATATGGAAAATAATGATAAAGCCAAGAATACAAATCGAGCCTCCTTTGTATTATTGGGACTGTCGATATTTAATGCAGTACACTCGGCATACATCATAAATTACAAGCCTAAAATCGGTGCTCATCACATTTGGCTTTGCTCTGCTTTCGGAGTGGTACTTGTTTTATTTTCGGTATGGGCAATTATCTATTGCGTGGGTCTGCTGATAAAAAAAGAAGGCAAAAAAGGATTGAATATTGCTCTACTTCTGCTAACGGTCTTGCTGTTGATAACGGGAGTACATAGTTCATTACCTTTTTGTAAAGATTTTATCGGCGGCAGAAATACTGTAACAACAGACAGTTATCTTGCTATAAATGATAAACTGTATTTCCTTGATGATAAGGGCAATAAAATAACATTAACAATACCAAATGATACTGCAAGCGAATTTCGTTCAAAAGAAAACTATGAATATGACTATGTGAATAATTTACTAAAATACTACGATACAATAACCGTGACATATTATCCGAATAGTGGGGTTATAATTGATTTGTCATCAGAAAACTAAAATGAATATCTACTAATAGCTGTGTGAGCATACTTGCTCCGCAGCTTTTTTATTTTCCCCATAACAATATGTCGAACTGGAAAATATCACTGGCATAGAAAGTTTGAGCGCAATACCAATAGACAAACGGAGGTGTTTCGCGCTATAATATTATCATAGGGCATTGGCTCTAAATCCAAACCGAAACGAGGTGATGCGAATGAGTAAGAAAGCTAAGACCGAGGTCGATGAGAAGTCTGCTGTTATCATCAAGGACGCTGTGCTTGCTAAAAACAATAAGAAACTCACAGACCTTGAACAGTCTATCAAGGATGCTCTTGAACGCAAGCACAAGATCATCGTTGAGAGTAAGCTCTACATCTACGAACAGCTCTCGGAGCTTTACGGCGGTGCGGAGGGGCAGGCACTTCTCGATGCCGTGACTGCGGAGCATACGCTGATCGGCAAGCTGACCGCAAGCGGTATGACCTATGAGCAGATTGGTGAGCTGGCTGACGATACCGACAACAGCTCGGACGATGATGAGACGGTCGGACAGACTTCTTTCTTCGGGGATTTCACCCACAAGGATTGACATATACCCGACAACAAAACGATAGCTGTGAATGGGGCGGCAGCAATGCCGTTCCGCACGGCTATGAATATGAGGGTGAGAGATACAAAGCGATGCCCTCTAACCTATAAGCATAGAAACAGACAAGCTAAAGGAGAAAATTCGCTATGAATGAGACAACTGCAACCGTGTCCGAGTATCATATCGGGCATACAACATACAGAGTGACAACAACCTTTAACCCCGCTTTTCGGGAGAGCCTTTCGGATATTCTGAAAAGGCTGATTACAAGGGATTGTGAAAATCTCCTCGGTGATAACGAACAGGAACAGGACAAGCAGGCTGTGTAAAATTTTAGCTTGGTGGGTATTGACTTTTTCGGCAATGCGCGCTAAACTTATAACATAGCTTGCTGTATCTGTCGGAAAGTGAGGTTAAAATGACAGACAAGATTACAGCTTTATACTGCCGTCTTTCACAGGACGATATGTTGGACGGCGAGAGTAACAGTATCACTAATCAGAAAGCGATACTTAAAAAATATGCTGAGGACAACGGCCTTCCCAATCCGATTTTCTATGTCGATGACGGAGTTTCGGGAACTACTTTCGAGCGTGACGGCTTCAAAGCAATGATGGCTGACATTGAGGACGGAAAGGTCGCAACGGTCATTACCAAAGACCTTTCAAGGCTCGGACGTGACTATCTGAAAACGGGTGAGCTGATAGAAATGGTGTTCCCCGATTACGATGTTCGCTACATTGCCGTGAACGATAATGTTGATACGGCTAAGAGTGAGAACGAGCTTATGGCATTCAAGAACATTTTTAATGACTGGTATGCCCGTGACTGCTCAAAGAAAATTCGTGCGGTATTCAAGGCAAAGGGACAGGCTGGCAAACACCTCTGCCCTCCAATCTACGGCTACAAGAAGTCTGATACAGACAAAAATCTGTGGGTGATTGATGAAACTGCCGCCGAGGTGGTACGCAAGATTTTCAAGCTCTGCATTGACGGTTATGGTCCGGTGCAGATTGCCCGTATCTTAACGGAACATGGTATCCCGACACCTACCGCCTACGCTCTCTCGCAGGGCAGGGACAACGGCAGACACAATGCCAAACTGTACCGTTGGGGAGCAACTACGGTTTCAAAAATTCTTGAAAAACCTGAATATTGCGGTCATACCGTTAATTTCAGAACGAGAATGAAGTCCTACAAGGTGCATAAAATCATCTACAATCCGCAAGAGGAATGGCTGATTTTTGAGAATACTCACGAGCCTATTATCACACAGCAGGAGTTTGACTTGGTGCAGGAGCTTCGCAAGAACAAGCGCAGACCGCAAAGGAGCGAGGTTGTCAATCCATTTGCAGGAATGGTGTACTGTGCCGACTGCGGTGAGAAGATGTACCTGAGCCGCCGCAAGAACGAGCGTCCGGAGCAGGAGCATATGAGATGCTCCACCTACGCAAAGGAACAGGATAAATGCACCGTCCACTATATTCGCACCTGCGTACTCAATGAGATCGTGCTTGGCGAGCTGAACAAGCTCCTTGCAAGTGTGAGGGAGAACGAGGACGAGTTTGTGCAGACAGCTATGAGCAATTCCGTTCAGCGAAAGTCCTCCGAGCTGACAAAAGCAAAGAAAGCGCTGAAACAGGCACAGAAACGTATCGCTGAATTGGACAGGCTTTTTACAAGGCTCTATGAGGACAATGTGTCGGGCAAAATCTCCGATGAACGTTTCGCTATGATGTCGGCAGGATATGAGGACGAGGAAAATAAGCTGAAAGCTACGGTTGCGGAATTGACCGCCTACATTGATACCGCCGAGCAGAAGTCCTCCGATGTTACTTCTTTTCTTCAGGTGGTGCATAGATATGAGCGTATCGAAAAGCTCACTCCCGAAATCATGCACGAGCTGATTGACAAGATTATCGTACACGAAGCCGACAAGTCGAGTGGCAAGCGTTTTCAGCAGATCGACATTATCTATCGCTTTGATGTTGCGACTTCCTCGGTCGAGGTGGAGACAGGACACTACGGAAAAAAGACTGCATAATGCCGATGTTATGCGGTCTGTATTAAGGGAGAGAAAACTTCTATATCACTACTGTGCTTTTTGACAGTCCTTATCACATACAAAAGAATTAATGTCTTTAAAATTCTCGTTAAGCCTTTGACAGATATATTTCAAGTATTTTAGATTCATTACGTTAACATTTATTAGCTGACATAGATATTCGATATGTTCCCTATTTATTCCGAAAAGCATCTTTTCTGTGCTGCTAATATATGTTTCCAAATTAACCTGTGATTCTCTATTGACAATTTCCCTAATTTTGTCCTCCAAATTATCTTTATCAACAAGTTTTAAATTTGCTGCATACAAATGGTAACAAATATCCATAATATCTCTCGGGCGCAAAAAAGTATGCCTAAGAATATACTCAAAGACTGGTTCATTTGTATTATCAATATACTTACAAGCTATCTTATCAATGCCAAGAAAGGCAATGGAGGGATTTTCAACTTTATAGGAGCTATCATACAGATTTTCATCTTTTTCAAATCGAATATATTGACAGTACATCTTGTGTAGTTCTTCTCTGGAATATGATAGCTCACAATAATACTGTTGCATATTTTGAAAAGTATCGCTGATTTGAGCTGCATCAACTAATGCTTCACTCCTAATGCTATAATAGACCTTGATGTGAGTATTTTTAGCTAATAACTCATATGATACATCTGCAAGTGAAAGCTGTGCAAACTGCCAAAATGAAGCATTACGTGGACCAGTTGACATCTTACTTTGTCCAATTATCTCATGAGCTTGATTAGAAAAGGCTTGATCTACTTTATCAATAAAAGCACATATAGGAGTATTAATACTATTGATAATTACATCCAGACAATTGCAATTAGTAAAAATAATGTTAGTAGCTTTTCTTTCATTGCATAATAAGTAATTAACGTATTCACTAATTCTAGTAAAATTCAAAGAAAGCAGTTTTTTTATTTCGAAGTTTATTTCCTCGGAATAGGTATTTTGTATCATATTATTGAGATTATAACCCCAGTACTGCTTTATTATTGCAGCTTGAATAGATACTTTCCATAATAGCTTCCAATTTATATAATCTTCAAAAAAGCGGGAGTTTGAATCACTAAATTTTGGGGAGCTGATTGTATCGACCATAGAGTTTATTGGCAAGCATGTTACTCCCTGTTTATTCTGCATTATCATTCTTTTAGCCTTAATCAGAAACGTTTTACCTAATCCCCTTGGTGCTGCTATTCCGAGTTTCTTTTCATTATCTAGAAACTCATCAACTGTATTTGTTCTATATATATTATTGATTTCACGGTTATCAAATTCTATTCCATCAGCATCTAAAATCCAAACAGGTCTCATATTTCACCCTCCTTAAACATCCTAAATCAAAATATTATAGGATTTAAGTATATCATACTTTTTCACATAAAATGACTCGATAACACTATGCTCTGGCGAAAAAATCTCATTGTTGTAGCAATCAGAATAAATAAATTCTTCCTTCATTATTCTACTCTCAGTCTCCTCCAGACACAGCCAGCTTACCTGATAGCCGTTTATCCTGTAGAAAGTCTTTCCACCGATGTCAAGGGTCTGTGATATGATAAGATATTTCTTCCCCGGCACCATAAAGTTCATACCGCCCAGGTCAAGGGTGAATAGGCGCTCGACGGGCGTGTCGATCTCCATATCCTCGGCGTCCATCAGGCGCTCTTTGTATTCCGCTTCTGTCTCATAATGAAAGCCGCCTTTGATCTCCACATCAATACTGTCTGTCGTGATCGTTCCTTTTATGACCTTGTCCACATCGAGGGTGCAGAAGGTGCTGCCCTTTGAAAATGAAAAGCTGTCCTGAGGTGTCCCAACAAAAATGGCGGTGCCGTAGACCCCTGTGCCATAGTCAGCGTTCTCGCTGTCAAACTGTGAAAATCGGTCATACAGCTCCTCTGTATCGTGTATTACGGCGATATAATCACAGTCGCTTTGATGTATCTTTTCTATTGAGTCCATATCGGTTATCCCGACATTCTCTGACAAGCCCTTTGCGTGAAAGCAGAGCAGTATCGTTACTGCTATCAGAGCCGTCTGTATTGCAAGAAAAAACTTCATCTTATTCCTCCCTGACCCTGCCTTTGTCAACACGGAATATCTTATCGCTCAGCAGAGCAATATCCTCCTTGTTGTGGCTTGTGACGCAAACTATCGCCCCACGCTCTGCCTGTGCAGAGATCAGCTTTCTGATCTCGTCAACACCGCTGTCATCAAGCCCGTTCGTCGGCTCGTCAAGCAGCAGAACATCAGGCTCCTCCATTATTGCCTGTGCTATCAGTATTCTCTGCCGCATACCGAGGGAGTATTTTCTTATGGGGCGCTTATCGTCGGGGTCAAGTCCTACGGCAGTGATCGTTTCACGGATCTTGTCCTTACCGATCTTCTTTTTTATCCCTGCCAATAGCTTCAGATTTTTATAGCCCGAGAACTCGGGGAACAGCCCTGCATTTTCTATAGCTATACCCACACTGGGCAGAGCGTCAATGTCCTTGTGCAGCACCTTGCCGTCTATCTCGATGCTGCCGCTTGTGAGGTGTATAAGTCCCGAAAGCGCCCTGAACAGCATAGTCTTTCCGCTGCCGTTTCTGCCTACGAAGCCGTAAATATTCCCGCCCTCTAATGTCAGGGAAACATCGTCTATGACGGTGCTGTTCTTGAATCTCTTGACTGCATTTTTAACTGTTATCACTGACATTTTATCGCTTCCTCACACTAATACTTCTTTGTTGTTAAGGCTGATATCCGACCTGTTCACATATATGCAGAACACAGTGCAAACAGCGGCTAAGATGACTGACATCATTATTACAGCCGTTGCAACACTCTGTCTGCCCTCGGCAGCATTGAAAACTATTGCCATAGGATCGAGCGATTTGATGATACCGTTCTCAAAACCGTATCTTGCGGCTATGACAAATGCGTAATGGGCCGCAGCCCCCACGGATAATCCGATAGTGCTCCCGAACAGTGCAGAAAACAGATTTGTTGTGATGATAAGTATCCAGATGTACAGTATCACAAGTACAGCTATCCAAATGATCTTTCCTGTATCTTCGGGGCGCTTTATGACGCCCATTTTTGCTGTCATATACCATACAACGCCTAAATTTATAAGGGCGGTCACAGCACTCTGACAGAACACACGAACAGCGTTCTTGACGAACCATTTTGTCCTCTTGTTCTCACGGATAAAAACGTAGATATCGCTGACGTTCAGGTTGTCCGACATGGTGTGCCCGAACATAAAAAGATAGACCACACAGACCGTCAGGGTGTAGAGCATAAATTCAAGGCTCGCATCACGCAGAGCAGTGAAACCGAATGCATTGCCGAGAAATAAACGATCAAAGCTTTCATCATACTCTCCCATACCACGCTCGGCAAGGACATTAAAGAAGCTTCGCCCATTGAAGATAAATGTCAACGGGATGATCGAGGCTATTATCAAAAGCATTTTCTTCATTATTTCACCCCTCAGATATAGTCTTTTCTGCCGCAGAAAAGCAGCAGTGCCGAGCAGATAATTATGATCGCACCCAAAGCAGCGAAAAAAGCCCCGTAGTTCATGCCCGTCCTGCCGTCGCAGTAATAGTATGTGACATACTTAAACGGATCAAGGGCGGTGTACTTTTTGCCCGGTTCGTCATTCAGACTGTAGTTTTCAAGAAAGCGCATCATGTTCAGTATCAGGAAGCCTGCACCGAAGGCAAGCACCTTGTTTTTTCTGCAAAACACCGAGGAAGCAAGGGCAAGCACTCCGAACACCCCCGACATAACAGATAACATCAGCGCATGGAGTGCTGAGTACAGAAACGGTGAAGCCGCCAGCAGTTCACCGAAAGGAGCGTTGGGATAGTCTGTTGCACGCATGACACCGAAACCGTTAAAGCGCCAGTTGGGATTGAACAGATTTGCACCCATAGAATCATCAAAGACGAGGTAGTTCAGGAGATCGTTTATCATCAGTGGGATAAAGATTATCAAGAACGAGCCGATAAAAGCCGCCATGACCTTTGAGATGATATACCTGCGCTTTCCGCATTTGGCGCAGAGCAGGGTGTCTGTATTCGCCGCCTTGTCGGTGAGTATCGAAAATGAAAATGGCAGGGCGCACAGGAAGGGAAACAGCAGCTCAAGATACCCCAGCAGCCCCGAGGGAATGCAGAGGATAAAAGCTTCAAATGAGCTTATTACTGATGAGGGGTCGTTCCCGGGAAAGCCGTCGCCCTCCATGCGAAAGGCGGTGATGCCATAGGCGTTTATCACCACTTCTGCAAGACAGATTAGCATCATAGCCGTAAAGCCGAACTTAAATCCCTTTTTGTTCAGCATTATTTTAGTTTGGGTAAGTATGGTCCTAATCATTTACTTTTCTCCATTGGTTAGTTAAATCAGAGGAGAAGTGTTTCTCCTCCTCTGATTATTCTAATAACTATGTATCACAAAAACCTAAATTCGCCAGTTACTTTGCACTTACAACCTGAAGTTTTATTCATTACATATCCATAATAAGTTTTTTTGCCTCTACACATTGAGGAATCAAACGAGTATAACTGGTTAGTGTAATACACATCAACATAGTCAGAATAGTTCCCCGTCTCAACTTTAAATTTTGGCGTCCCTTTGCTGTAACCACTTACACTTGCAATTGATGTAGTCCATACGCCATATGCGTAATCAATTGAATAGTTTGATGTGGTGGTAATATGATTATAGCTGTCAGAATGAGCAAGCTTATTACTAAACGTAGCAGTACCATATGCACTAGCACCAATACTCATCATACTTACCGCCATCATAACTGCAGCACCCATAGCTGCAATTCTCTTTTTAAGTTTCATATTGAAACCCTCCTTTTATAATTGCTGCATAACAGATTATGTCTGTAAATGCATTCGATCCCTGATAAATCAGTATTTTTCAATTCTGTCCAAAAACGGCAAACCAAATCACAACCCATTACTTGGCTGCGCCAAGTATACAGTACTGTATACTTTCAAATCATATATGTCACCACATTCCTTTCTGCATAAAGCGTTTTCAATTCAGCATGAAGCTGTTCTACTGTAAACTGTTATCGTCTCATAATTATTGCCGCTGTAGACCTTTGCAACTGTTTTAAGACGATATGTGCCGCTGCTTAATGACGATTTTGAAGTGGTGTATATTGCATACCATGTATTAAACGTTTTGCTCCAGCTTGTCACATAAGTCCATGAATTTCCATTTTTCTTCTGTAACGTTTGCGTAATAACAACCTTTGTAGCTAAACTTGAATCTCCTCGTACTACACTTTTGCATGTAGCCGTATGATTTGATATTGACAGATCAGATGATATTTTATTTGTATACAGATAGTCTTCAGTGATCTCAATAACTACGGGCGTTTCCTCCTCCGGATCGGCAAAAGCGGTAGTACTCATTCCTAATGTCATAACAAACGACAACATAATAGCAATTATTCGTCTCATCATTATCCCCCCTTAAATAAAAATAGAGTGCAGAGCGGATATAATTAACCCTCTCTACACTATGACGACACATATTGTCAATTTGTTAGGTTAAGATTTTATTTTTGTAGATTTGCACAATTTCAGAATAAAATCTTTATCTAAATTGCTTGCAATTTCAAAAATGTACCTTCCATTATCCCATATATATGTTATTTCATTTTCGTTTGTGATAACCATATAATGTTCGCCGTCGCTGTCCATATATTCATTAAATTCACTGCGTTCATTATCATAGGTTTGTTCATATGCCGTCTTTGTATATTGAGTAAAGAAAACGTATTCATCATTTCTGAAATATGAAGTATCAATAGAATTATCTGTTTTCCCTTTGTCCATTTCTTCAAAGCCATCGGGCAGCTCGGATATAAAGTATTCTTCTTCAATAGTTGTGGGATAACCCTTGTCTGTTCCGCTCTCTGTTGTTACTACACTATGATCGGAGAAGATATTGGAAATAAAATCGAAGAACGCTTCTCGAATTGCCTTAACACTTAATGCCGAAGCAGACATAACAATAAACGCAACAATTATGCAGGCTGCCCTGCGTCCTGTTGAACTTATCAGTTTAAAATATGGTTTTCGCTGACGTTTAATAAGCTTTGCCATTTTCTTGTTATGCTTATTGCCAAAAATGTGTTCGCATCCGTATCTTTCTTCAAGGGAACTCATATAGTCTTCAAATTCATCGTCATATGTTTCCTCAAGCGCCTGTAGAAATATATCATTGAATTCCATTATGAGTCCTCCTTTCCTAACAGCTTTTTCAATTTTTCTCTGGCAGTAAACACTCTTACTCTTGCTGCGCCTTGACTTATACCGAGTATTTTGGAAATCTCTTTATAATTAAGATTTAATATGCACCTTAAATACAGTATATCCTTATCAGTCTGACTAAGCTGACTAATGCAAGATCTCCACGCAATAATATCAAATTCCGAATAACTGTCTGCCAAATAATAATTCTCATCATTATATTCTTCGGTGTTCAGATTGATTTTTTCTTTCTTCATAGTATCCTTAGCTGTGTTTCTAATACTTATGACGATATATTTGAGCTGTTTGTTAGGCTCTAAATTGTTAACAATCTGAAAATTTCTCGCTATTGATAAAAACGCTTCCGATACACATTCCTCTGCAAGTGAATTGTTATTCAAGCAGTCCATTGCAACGAGATATGCCTTGTTCTTGTATTTGTTATACAGCTTTTCAAAAGCCTTTTTATCCTCCTCATCATCGATGAGTTCCATATATATCATCGGTATCATAGGTGTCACTTCCCCGACATTTATTTTACCTGTGATTATAACACAAATCGCAGTAAAATACAAGTATCCCGGCACAAGCGGTCATTTTTTAGCCCCAAATAGTAAACACAGCTCAATTCGTCATATCCTCCACTGCCCACCAAGCCTCTCTGAACTTTCGGAGGTCACTGAAATGCCAGTACCAATAATAAAGCAGTTCCATAGCCTCATGCTTCTGCTTCTTGACAGCGTCCTGAGTCATAAGCTCAAAGTTGGCAATATCCTCTATCGTCATCTCCTCATAGCCGTAAGCCCCGAAGAAACTGCTGATTATCTGCTGCTGTTTGGGCGACAGCTTGTCAAACAATAGCTTCAGCCTTTCCGTACATATCTTCACATAAGCGGCATGATTGGGCTGTGATTCTTTTGAAACAAGCTTCGGATTTTCAAGATACTCTTCACCGTATTCATCGTTAAGCGTAAGCATAATACTCTCCGTCTTAAACGAAAACCGAAGATACCTTGCCACAAGCTGTTTGCTTATGCCAAGCTCATTTGCGATGCTTTCATCAGTCATTCCGTCCCTATGCATTTTTCTGCATTTGCTTATCATTAGCATATCCTTATGCGCTATCGCAACAGGCGTTATGAACTGCTCAACGTGCCGTATCACTGCATACTTTAGATACGGATAAATATACGATGTAAGGCTGCCCTTGTTCGGGTCATAACTGCGCTTGTAAACAAGCTCTATAAGCTCCACCGAACCCACCTGAAACAGCTCGTCCTCCAGTTCCTCATTGCTTATCCCAAACTTTTTCATAACGTCCTTGACAATAGACTTAATAAATATATCAAGCTGTAGGTACAATTCATTAAGCGCAGTCTTGTCGCCGTTTTCAAAACGCAAAACTAATTCTTCATTGGTCATTCTTTTTACCGGGTCGTCCTTTCTTTGGCGGTGTGAGCCCGCACAGCTTGTATAGGCTTGCAGAGCTTAGCTGCTGTTCAAACTCCTCATTCGTAAATTTGGGAGAGGTCATAGCTGTGTGGTAAAGCTCCTCTGCTTTGGCTGAAAGTGTTCGTTTTTCATCTTCTGTAACAGCCCCACGCTGACAGCTCTTTGTAAGCCTTGCAATGCACCTCTGATAGCTCTGATATTTTGGGTTGTCAGCATTTTTCTCCTTTGGCTTTTTCTTTGCAAAGGCTATTTGGTTGCACGTTCTGTTTGGATTTTCGGGCGAGGGCATATCGCAATACTTGGTCTTGTAGCCGCCTTTTACAATGAAAAATCTGTTGCAGTTGAGACACCTTCGTATCTGATGCCCGACCATCAGTCCCTTGAAAAAATCGACTTTGAGCAACGATTGCAGCCGTTTAGCGTGATAATACTCGGCTATAATATACTCTCCGCTGCCCATTGCTGTTTCTACCGGGATAAGGTTCATATCAAGATTGTCTGTAAAGCTATAGCTCATATATGGATCATTCATAGGGTTTGCGATCTTCTTGTGCGCATTTGGCGCAGTGATAAAATCATAGTAGGCCGCCGCATAGTTTTCGGGGTCACACTTTTTGAGGTGCATAATGTTGTCTGTAACAAAATAATAAATGGTCTTGTTTAAATTATAAATGTCATTGATTATGGGATCAAGAATATGTGCTGTTTCAACATATCCTTTCCACGTTTCGGGAGTGAGCATATCACCTGTAATGTTTTTGAACTGTTCAAGAATTTTTACATAATTAGGGTCTGCAAGGACTTGAAATATCTTATGCCGCAAAAGCATACCGCACAGCTTCAGTAGAATATCATTTAGATTTTGCCACTCCTCTTTGCCGGGCGGGGTGTATTCAAGCTCCGGTTCATCAGGCAGGTTGTCAGCGTCAAATTCAGCTTCGTCCCAATTGCCTACCATATCCATAGCCCATTGCGCTGACTTTTCATTGTACTCTTTATCAAGAACCTGCTTGGCAGACTGATACAGATCGTAGATCTCCTCATACTCCTTTGGTGTTATGTTCATACAAGTCGCAGAAAGCTCGCCCAGCATAAATTTCTGACCGTTGACCTCTATCATATCACCCTTGACCCAGAACACACAATCTGAAAACATAATGCACCTCCCGAAACCTATTTCTAAACATTATATCATACTCCACGCCACCAAATCAATAGACTAAATGTAAAATGTCCTGCAAGTTAAAAATTAAATGTCCTGTGATTTTATACCTTTTTTCAAGATCGGAACATATATATAGTGGAAGGCAAAATTGCCCCGAGCGCAGCCATGCGTTCGGGGCAATTTCTAGTCTTACACTGCATACAAGCTGTTAAAAGCCCCGCAAACACGTTGTCTGCGGGGTAATACGCTTCGCAAAACTGTTCTTACGGCAGTTTATAACCGCCGCCACTGTAATACGCTTTGTAGGTCACAGTAATGCGAATGTATTGCGGTGCAAAGTGTTTTAAATACCCGAAAACATTTGCTCACAGCGTTCTTGTAATGCAGTAATACGAAAAGAAAAAATAGGAGGTCGATAATTTGAACAAAAATATTTCACACTACGATGAAACCATTTACAACGAGCCGTACATCGTCAAGGACGGCTGTCTCTATGAGCAAGTACCCGCAAAGGATCAGCTTGTAGATGTAAAGCTGGCAGACTTTGTGCCGATACTGAAAGCTGAGATCACCCACGATGACGGTATCGAGCAGAAGAAGCTGTTTCGAGTCGCAGCAACTTATAAAACGGGAATAGTGCTTCCCGAGCAGACAGTGTCCGCTGATGAAATGCAGACCATGCGCTGGCTACTGCAACGTTGGGGACAGTACGGTGCTGTTGTTCCAAAGCAGAATGTCCTAAGCAAAATTTGTCATGCCATAATGCTGACCAAGCAGGAGGTGCGTAACGAAACGGTCTATGCACAGACGGGCTGGCGAAAAATTAACGGCGAGTGGGTGTTCCTGATGCCGAGGGCTAACAGCGAATACACCGTTGAGCTTCAGGGCAAGCTGAACAGCTACAGCTTCACCCAGCCATGCGACAAGGAGAACCTGTTCTACCTGACCGCCATGCTCGATAGCAGCTTCGCTCCGCAGAGTGTTCTGCTTCCGCTACTGTCGGTGGCGTTTCTATCTCCGCTCAATCACTTTCTAAAGATCGCAGGCTATGAACCTAAATTCGTGACCGCGCTCATAGGTAAAACAGGCAGCCGCAAGTCCACGCTTGCGGCTTTATTCTTGTCGTTCTTTGGTCGCTTCACCGCCAGCGACTTGCCGATGAGCTTTCACGATACAGCAAACAGTATTCTCAGCAACGTGTACTATCTAAAAGATGTGCTCACCAGCATCGATGATTTCCACCCATCGGGTATGTTCCACGAGCATGAAATGCGTTCCATTGCACAAAACATCTCACGTTACTATGGCGACCGCATTGGCAGGGCAAGGCTCAACACTAAGGCAGAGTTACAGACGAGCCGACCGCCGACAGGCAACGCAATCATCACAGCAGAATATGCACCGGAGATATCCATGTCGGGTACAGCGAGATACTTTATTATCGAGTTGTGTGAAAACGATGTAAAGCTATTCGAGCTATCGGAATATCAAAGGCTGGCTGAACAAAACGTGCTGTCAGGTATGATGATGCGCTATGTGGATTGGCTAAAGCGAGTGTACCTAACAGATGAAGCGGAGTTCGTAAAGGTTCTGTCGGAAATGTTCCTGCGATACCGCTCGGAGTTCTTATCGAAACTCACTTCCATCAAGATAAAATTTCATAACCGCACCCCCGATATGCTGGCGCACTTGAAGATTGGATTTGCGTTCTTGCTTGTGTTCATGCAAACACATGAGCAGATAACAGAGCGG
>ERZ842401.5095-NODE-5095-length-14792-cov-36.616883_pt1 | contig 14792 bp, 11 predicted proteins | sample MGYA00521270_ERZ842401 | MGnify/ENA primary metagenome ERZ842401 (study PRJEB31892, sample SAMEA3878208) | bioreactor metagenome | biome: Moose rumen | place: Sweden | collected 2011-10 | study: EMG produced TPA metagenomics assembly of the PRJEB12797 data set...
CGTCGGAAAAGCTTCTGGCGAAACGATTACCTTTGATGTAACACCAGCTGCTAATGGTAATCTTGCGGGCAAAATTCATGTGATGATGGGTGGCGAAACCATCCGTACTCAGGTAATTGCATATTGCGGCGATGGCATCTATGCCCAGTACTTTGGTGAATCCGTATACGAGAAAGATGAACCTGACGAGTATTTCCAGGCCTTGCCCGACCATGAGACTATTACATGGGCTAATGGCTACAGCGCTATTACTTTAACCTACCAAGGGCCAGTTCCCGAAGAGAGCGAAGAATAATTACAGACATCATCAACAATTGATCATTGAAAAGCGATTATGAAGAAAGTATTGAAATGGATAGTCGTTATACTCTTTGGCCTCTACGTCGTATCGCAGGTGATGGAGTTTATAGACGAGCAACAGCGCGAGGCAAAGCAGAAAGAAAAGGCCTCCAACTTTGATCCGACGAAGTCCATTGGCTATAAGGTGGTGGAGAACGCCATGAAGGCAGCCACAGAGAAGATGGAGGATGGTGACGATGTAGAACCCACGCTCGATCAGGCCTACCGGGATGCCGACGGTGAAGAGTGGGTCTTTTCGCAAAAGGAGAGTGGCGGATTGCAGGTGTCGTTCAAGAAAGACAAGGTGCGCGTCTACGACCTGAAGAAGATTCAGACGGGTGTATATAATACCTACCGCCCAGACCACTATGCCAGTGCTGGCTACATCATCCGCATGATTGATGAAGGTCGCTCCATTGAGGTGACACAGGGCGATAACAAGGCCGTGTTTAGCTTGGACGAATAGTAAGAATTTCAAACTGATGAAGAGATGAAGAAGAACTTGATGATGACGGTGGCTGGGCTGTTGATGGCTTTGCTGCTGACGGGCTGCAGCTCTAAGAAGAGTGATACGGCTGCTGTAGGTGACTCGGCAAGTGACCGTATGGTGGTGGCGGACGATGACACCCCTGAGCAGGTGCAGGGCGATGATGATGAGGGCGAACCGCCTGTCAAGCGTCGTGCAGAAAACGCGCCTAAAAACATCCAAGCATTGGCCGTATGGCTGTGTGTACCCTATACGGAAGAGGACTGCGTGCCCCGCATGGGAGTGACCTACAAGGACACTGAGACGGGCTACTTCAAGTACCGCTTCTATATCACAGGAGGCAAGAGCGGTGCGGACTTCGGCCAGGCCCAGCTGCACATCCACCTCCGCTCACGCGGACTGGTGACGCAGACCCTCAAGCCCCTTGGCCACGGCATCTACCAGCTGAACCGTGAGGACACGGGTGAGCTGGACGGCTGGCTGTTTACCGACCACGACGGCCAGCGCATCATCGTTGTCGATGCCACCGACGAGACGGAATACACCATCGTCGACGAAGAGCTGGAGGCTGATGACGACACCACACCGGCTCCGAAGTTTCAAAAATAAGAACCTTGGCAGATATGAAGAAACGAACAAACACCGCAAGACTGACGCTGCTGCTCGCGCTGCTGCTGGGCTGTTGCCTGACGGGCAGTGCCGACACGGAGCGGAGAAAGGGCAATTGGGTCACTCCACAGGAGTACGTTGACTTTGAAGCTATATCCAAAGAATACCAAGGCGGTGAAGGAAACGCCATACTCTTTGACGAAGCAGAGAATCTGATTAGAAAGAAGAATAAACTACGGATAGTAGGAATGAAATTGCGGCCTGCCTACGCATGCGATGTGTTTGCGTGGGCTGGTCATAACATTTATTATGAGATTTTTTCTCTTACCAATACCGGCCCAAACGAAATAGCGGGAATTATTGGAGAAAAAGTCAATGGGCATACCTACTGTTTGCCCGCCACTCCGTCTCAGGATATATACCTATACTGGGATGAGCCAACTTCTTTCTCTATCGAATATCGTGGGACATATAGCTACTATTCTGAGGGAGTAACCACTTTAAGAAGAAAAGTAGATGTCGCATATAGCGGATCAGGAGGAGGACGCATCGACATAGAAGGAGTATTGACTGATAAGGGCAGCAGATTTCCTTGGTTGAAAATCCTTGTTAATGCTGTCAAGGGCAGTTTTGACTATCACGAAAAACGCGAGAATATAGTGGTCAGGGACGACCGATGTGATGAACATGGCACCTTTTCGCGGGACAAGGATTTCTATGACAGCCATCAGAATGAATTGGTAACCAGCCTGTTGTGCTACTACTATGACAAGAAAAAGCTCTTTGCTGATTTCCAAATCGGCGGTGCGCTGAATGGAAAAAGAACAGCTCATTACATCAGTAATGGCGAGTGTACGTTCGAAGCTATGTTCAGCATAGAGGAAATCATGCTTGCAGGTGAGGACGAAGAAGTACCAACCACCATTCTGACCGAGGAGGAGCGTCAGGAGCAGGTGACGCTGCTGCGCCTGTTGCAGGAATGGCTGAACGGCGGCAACGACCTCTTTGGCGAGCATACGCCGGAGAACGAGACGCTGGTGCGTAGTCTGATAGCCACGGTGGCGGCAGCCCTCTTGGGTAATGCCGTTGCCAGTGGTTTTGGCGGTGCTGCCGGAGGCGCAGGCGGCTCAGGCGGTTCGGGCAGTTCTGGCCCTTCGCCCAAGGAGCCTGAGAGCGAGTGGGACCGCTTGCAGAACCGCTATATGCGCAGACGGGATGACGGCTACGATGTCACCGACCCGGCAACGGGCAGGAAGGTACACTTCACCGACAATGGCGACGGCACCTACGCGGGTCCCAACGACTGGGGCACGCTGAGCGAGGAACAGATTGTCAACGAGATAGGTTTCCGTGAGCGCAATGCCGGTATCTCGGCACAGGACCAGCGGAAGGCGGAACAGAACCTCCGGGAGCAACGCCAGCAGGAACAGCAACGCCAGCAACTGGAACGCGAGACGGGTCACATCATGAGCGTTTCGGCCGAGGAATACCGTGAATGGAAGTCGGAGCACGACGCGAAGCTGAAGGAGGAACTCCACCGGCTGGATCTCATCTCGAAGTATGGCACCGACAAGAAAGGGCTCATCAAGTCGAAGATGATGCAGGAGCAGATGGCTGCCGAGAAGGACTACCGCGACGCGATGGCGCGTGCCGACTTCAACGACAAGGTGGTCAAGGTGCTCGGTGTCACGGAGAAGGCTGCCGACATCGGTGTAGGCGTGCTGGCACAGCTCACAGGCCCGGAGGGCAAGGCCATCAAGGATGCCTATACCATGCTCAAAGCCATGGGCAAGAGCTTTGGCGAGGCAGCGTCGACACGACAGGCTACGGCCACCGACATCTTTAAGGCCCTGAGCTATGGGGCCGCACAGGGTGGACTGGGCGTACTGTCGAACAACGCAGGCAAATTCAAGGATAGTCTCGGTGGCTGGGGCAGCATGGCCACCTCGCTAGGCACCAGCATGGCACAGGCCGGCCTGTCGGCCTATAAGGACGGCAAGCCCATCATGGAGGCGATGGGCAGGTCGGGACTGAAGAGTATGTACGGCATGGGCTTAGGCAAGATGACCAGTCCGCTTGGCAACCTGTTCAGCGATGAGTATAAGGACATCGGCAAGATTGCGGTGAGTACTGCCACTGGTCAGTTCCACAGCAACTTCTCTGGTCCCGCCATCGACAAAGCCATCAACAACTGGCGGCAGGGCTACAACGACCTCATTGACAGGGCTGTGCAAATCAGTAACCAGGCAGCCATAAAGTAATGAAGAATGAAGAGTGAAGAATGAAACAGACTAATAATGACAATAATATGAGTGGAGAGGCACGAGGTGCGAGAATGACCTTCGGTCAGTTTCTGAAACACTACATCGGCCAGAGTCTGAGTGTGCTGCGCCAGCCTAAGCAGCTGTTGCCTACAATGGTGCTGGGTGTAATCTGGATTGTGTTGGGCATCATGGCTGCCAAGGCACCGCTGGTAATGCCGCTGAAGGTGGTCAGCTTCCTGACCTTTGCCCAGGGCGGACTGTATGGTGGCGTGGCAGGTGCCGTGGGGGGCATCGTGGGCAAGGTCATCATCGCGGCCTTCCTGAACGCCATGATAGTGCCGCTGTTCCAAAAGAAAGCTCCCTTCTCTGGGGTGGGGGGCGGCATAAAAGGGCTCTTCCAGGGAGCAGCCATCAACGGACTACGCTCAGCTTCTCCGCTTATCATTAGCGTGGGGGTGGCTCTGGTTGTCTACTCACTACTGAACATCAACCAGATGGGCCACAACTCCATGGTGGGTATCGTGGCGGTGGTAATGCTGTTGAAGAATATCGGCAACCGTGGCGGCTTCGTATGGAACTTCCTTTTGTCGGCAGCCAACTCGATGTGGGGTTTACGTACGCCAAGTATGGAGACGCTGACGCGCATCCTAACGGGACTCACCCTGGGATTCACGCTCGCCGTAGGTCTGTCGGTAGGCGGTCTGCACTGGTGCGCATGGTTAGGATTGCTGTTTTTAGTGGTAGGCATCGTATGCAGCATGCTGGGACGCTTTGCAGTGAAAAGTGAATAGTAAAAAGTGAAAAATAAAGAATAACGTTACTATGACAGAAGAAATCAAGAAACAAGCTGAAGCCATGTTTCAGACGGGTCATTACCCCAGTCTGATGCTGGCACTGGCTATTGCGATGCAGCGCAATGTAGTGTGGCTAATCAAGGACAGTGGTGAGCCGCTGACCCTGCTGGACATGTTCAAACTGGCCAAGACCTACGACGAAGAGCATCCTTTGCAGGAAGGCGACTTCTACATGGTGTCGGCCGAGGGTGCCATCGGACTCAGCCCGGGTCTGGAGTACATGACCGACTGGATTTTCACACCCATGCCTCGTGGCGAAGAGCGCGACCGACTAGTGGCGTTCACATTGGACGAACTGAAGCGACAGGAACAGGAAGACGAGCGTGGTGAGGCCGTTGTTCCACAGCAGCCTGTGGGTACCAAGCGCTTCTGCAACAAATGCGGTGCTCCGTTGATAGAGGGCAATGCCTTCTGTACCTCCTGCGGACAGAGAATATAATAAAACGATAGAAATATGACGGCAGCAAAGAAATTCCCTAAAGTTTTCTTGACACTCATGGTCCTGTTGTTCACTGCTTCGCTTGTAGGGAAGGTGGCAGCAGAGCCGTATTCAACTACACTGACCCATCACGGCATACCCTATCAGGTGCGCCTCACCATCGAGGGGGCAGTTGTAGGCATCACACCCGACAAGCAAGGTGTAGGCGATGACTACGCCTACTTAGTGGGCCATGCCGCCCCTGACGGTGTCATCACCGTCACCATGGAATGGACGCAGGCCAATGGATCAGAAAGCGAGTTGGAATACAAGATGATAGACGTGTGGATGGGCAATCCCGCCACCAACGGCGATGCCATGCGCGACGATGACGAGAAGCAGTTCACGAAATCCAGCCGCGAGTATGACAACGGGCTGGGACGTGTGGCCTATACCTTTCAGCTGTGCGACTTCAAGAAGGCCGACCCTTCTCAAGATGAAGGGGTGCTGGTGGTGAATGCTTCCAGTACGGTGCAGCGAGGCAGCTCCGTCACCGAAACCATTGTGCGCTTAGAGCTAAGGCTGGACGGGGGTAACAATCTGAACGTTACCGTCGACAACGAGGCCTCCGACAAGGGCGGATCTGAGAAGTACACAATTCCCCTGATCATTGGCGGCGTGCTGATAGGCGGTGCCGCTGCTGCCCGCAAGCTTCGCAAGAGGAAGAACTCACCCAAAGGCAATAGCGAAAGCAAGAAGAAGCACGAGGATGAGGAAGAGGAGGAGGAGGACGAGGTGCCCGACCAGTTAGAGATGGAGCTGTACAAGAACTTCGGCGACACGCTGGTGGTGGGCGATGCTGCGGAGCAGGTGTCGGCGTGCATCATCCGAAAGCCCAAGGACGGTCCGGAGTATGTAGACCAGAAGCTGACGCAGCAGATTGAGATTGCAGCCGATGACGACTACCTCCGCGTGGAGGATGCCGGCATGGTGAACGGCTGGAAGTCGGCTTACGTCTCTGCCCCGGAGCTGCCCGGCGGCGGTGCCCCAGAGGAGGGCGTTGTGCGCTTCCGCCTTGCCAGCGGCGAGGCCAGCTACACCAACCGCATCCACTTCAAGGTGGCGCAGGGCCTGATAGTCTTCGGACAGGACAACCTCACCATGCCCGCCATGTATGACGAGTGGATGCGTGTGCCGTTCCTCATTTCAGGCATCAGCGAAGACGACCTTGACGGCGCCCCCACCATCAAGGTCATTGGCAAGGAGCGCGGCGAGGAGTTCGACTACATGTCGCAAGTGGAGTGGAATGAGGAGCTGCAGCTCTATCAGGCCGCCATCGGCGACATCTGGAAAGACGAGGAGCAGCTGCAGCAGTTCCAGCCCGGCGACTTCCTGACCTATTATATCGATGCCGAGGCCAAGAGCAAGCACGGCCTCACGGTCAAGGGCCGCCTGCCGCTCTACCGCTTCTACATGGGACTGGCCCTGCAGATGGAGGGCAGCGACGTGGGCTGCTACTTCGAGGAGTACGACCCCGTGCACCACATCTGCCCCGGCAACTTCATCGCCAAGATGGATGACAAGGAAGTGACTCCCGCCTATACCCGCGTATGGCTGAAGCTCTATACCTGGGACGAGAAGTCGCACCGCGTCATCAGCGTCGACCCCGCCCCCAAGGAGGACGACGAGCTGCGCGTGGTGGCCGTACACGAGAGCCAGCAGCATCAGGTGGATGAGCTGGGCCTGCAGCTGCTGGCCATGACATCGACCACAGGTGCACCTTATTATATATTGCAGTGCCGCCACGGCGTGCTGAACGCCCCCAACCGCATCAATGCGCAGTTGCAGATGAAAGCCGCGGTGGGCGAACAGACGCTGGTGTTCCGCCGCAACGTACACCTGCTGTCGCAGCCGCGCCCCGTGCAGCAGGGCGCCACCGCGCTGGCCGACTGGCAGAAGGAGCAGAACCGCATTCGCGACCTGTTGGAGAAGATAGACCGCGAGATTCTGGCTCAGGGACTGGAAGACCGTCTGGCACCGCTGGTGCAGTATATCCAGCTACAGCTCGACGCCTACTACCAGGACCCATCGTTCGGCTTCGACCGCCGCAATGTGAAGGCCATCCAGAAGACCTACCACTCGGTGCTGGAGGGCGAGCAGGGCGATGCCAACCAGCACACGCTGGTGGCCTGCGACAACTTGCAGGAGGTCTGTTGGGAGTACTTCAAGTGCATGCGCACCACCGTCAGCGACATGGGCACCTTCCAGAAGCTCTTTGTCAGCGTGGCCACCTTCGGTCTGTTCGATGTGGCGACGTGTACCATCGAGGTGATCGACGAGATGAAGGACTACGTCGACCAGGGTGGCGACAGTGTGTTAGGCCTGTTCTACGTCGGTGCGAAGAAGGTCACGAAGAAGTACCTCACGGACAAGGCTCTGGAGATAGGCAGGAGCGGTCTGAAGAACTTCGTCAAGTCGGGCGGCGACATCAAGAACACGTGGAATCTCACCAAGGCCGATGTGAAGAACATGGTGCTCAAGGAGATCAGTTCGGTGAAGCAGTTCGGCCAGCGCTCCAACGGTGCCAAAGACGCAGAGGCGCGCAACGCCCAGGCCGACAAGAAGGCCGACGAGCTGCTGAAGGAGGCGAAAAAGAATCCTGCCGCCAACTCCAAGTATGGCGACGACGCCGTCAAGTACGGTCGCCAGCGGGCACAGAAGAACCTCGACGAGCTGCAGAAGAGCATCAACGAGTTCAAGAACAATCCGTCGGACGCCAACCTCATGCGCCGCAACGAGGCCATCATCCGCTGTCAGCAAGACAAGCAGACCATGATGATGCTGAAGGGGCAGAGTAACATCGAGACCGTTGCCGCGGCCAACAACGGCGTGAACTTCGGCGAGTGCCGCAAGGTGCTGAACAACCACTTGGACAAGGTGTACAAGGCCACCGACAACCGCGTGCGCCAGCGGCTGGCCAAGCAGATGGGCATGAAGCCCGACGACGTGAAGATATTCGGCGCCACCTCGTCAGACAAGGCCAAGCTGCTCAGCGGCAAGAGCGTCACCTTCGACCGTGACGTCACCTATTATTATATAGACAAGACGACGGGCAAGGTGACCTACTTCCCCCAGCACATGACGGAAAGCATCTACGCTCAGGAGTTTACCCAGGTGGCCCAGCTGGGCACGTCGACGGGCACCACTGGCTTCATGTTCAATATCACCAACGATGCCTCGCGCGAGTTTGCCAAGAAGATGGACCAGACGGTCGTCGAGGACGTGCTGCACCACTCTGAGAGCTACGGCATCGACCTGCAGAAGATGCTGGACAAAGCCCTGCAGGGCCAGAAGCTCACCAATCCGGAGAAGGTGGCCGAGGCCGTGCTTTACAAGGGTCAGGAGCGCTTCTACATCGCCGACAAGCTGATGAAGGCTGCCAAGGAAACCACCGACGGCCAGGATGCCCTCGACCTGGAGGCATCGGCCATCAGCGAGCTGATAGAGGGCTGCCGCCAGCAGGTGAAGGTGTTCAAGTTGCTGGACGCACGCGACATTGCCCGCCTATGTGCCAACGGCACCAGCAAGATAGCGCCCGTGCTGCGCGAGGGTATTGCCGTGCTGGAGAAGCTGGCCGTCAAGGGCACCACCGACGTCAAGTCGGCCGAGACGGCCCTCAGCGCCCTCGGCTACACCTTCGAAGAGGTTACCAAGGAGATGTACCGCACGGTGCTCAACATCGGATGAGTGAGAAGTAAAAAATTAAAAGTTAATAGATGATGAAAGACAGAATAATGAGTGAACAGAGGGAAGAGCAGTACGGCGTGCATCCTACGCTGTGTCCTGACGGCAAGTATCGCTGGACGTACGAAGTGAACCTGCTGAAGAACCCCAGCATGTTCTACGACCTGATGCTGGTGATGGGCATCAGTCTGGGAGTGGTGTTTGTGACCATGTTGGCGGGGCTGCTGTATGGCGACAATCTCGACTGGGAGTCGCTGAGTACCATGGCGCTGGCATTCTTGGGCATCTCCGTGTTTTTCTTCTTCCTCTGCCTGTTGGGCTATGTGATATGGGCCGGCATGAGTGGCTGGCGCTATGCGGCGCTCTTCACGATGGACGATGTGAGCATTACTCACGAGCAGATGCCGAAGGAGGTGAAACGTGGACAGGTGATAGGTGAGATAGCCTCGTTAGTAGGAATGGCTGGGGGCACATTCTCTACGGTGGGTGCCGGACTGCTGGCCGCCAGTATCAATGCTTGGAAATCAGACTTCCGTAGCGTTCGCAAGGTGAAGGTGGTCCGTCGCCGACATCTTATTAAGGTCAACGAGCTGCTGACCAAAAACCGCATTTATGCTGAGCGCGAGGACCTTGACTTCGTGGCTGGCTACATCCGTCAGCGCAGTCCGAAAGTCAAGAAGTAGCAGCAAAATGCTATTTTCTCGAAAAAAAGCAGTACCTTCGCGGCGTCATCTAAACAAAAAAGGCGCAATGAAAGATTTGAAGACGATTACACAGCAAGTGTGTGCTGTTGCCCGCGAGGCGGGTGCTTATATTAGAAAGGAGCGTGAGGGCTTCTCGGCCGACAAGGTGGAGCGCAAGCACGCCCACGACTACGTGTCGTATGTGGACAAGGGGTCGGAACAGCGCATTGTCGAGGCGCTGCGTGCGCTCGTGCCCGAGGCGGGCTTTATTACCGAGGAGGGGCTGGCGTCGCATACGGGCGAGCAGCTGCTGTGGGTGGTGGACCCGCTGGACGGCACGACGAACTTTATTCACGGCTTTGCACCGTATGCGGTGTCGATAGCCCTGATTCGCGGCAAGGAGATACTGGTGGGTGTGGTCTATGAGATTTGTGCCGACGAGTGTTTCTATGCCTGGCAGAACGGAGGGGCGTACTTGCTAAGTGAAAAGCTAAAAGGTGAAGGTGAAAAGTTAACGGTCGGCAGTAGTGCTGTCAGCGATGCCCTCATCTGCTTCCAGTATCCCTATAACAGCGATGCCTACAAGCCCGTCATCAAGCGTCTGATAGACCTCTTCTACGGCCGTGTGGGCAGCATTCGCAGCATCGGCTCGGCAGCTATGGCACTATGCTATGTGGCTGCGGGCAGGCTCGACGCTTATGTTGAGCGCTATATCGGACAGTGGGACTATATGGCTGGTGCACTGATTGTGAAGGAGGCCGGGGGGCGTGTCACCAACTTCGCCGGAGACGACAGCTTCATGCAGGGCGACAGCGTGGTGGCTACCAATGGCTTGGTCCATGACGACCTGTTGGAAGGCATCAGGCAAGCTCAATGAATCCGTCTTCTTGAAACACTTTTTCTTCTTGCACGAGGTGGGCCAGTGCAGCATCTAACTCCTCTGTCGGCACTTGCAGACGGAGGAGTTCTGTCAGGTGGTGACGCTTCTTGTCGGCCAAAAGGGTAGCTATCTTCTGACAGGCGTCTTGTTGTCCCTGGCGGGTGACCAGCCGCCCCTCGTTGGCCAGACACACATCGCACTGATGGCAGTCCTTGGCATCGGTCTCTCCGAAATAGGCCAGCAGCTGTCGCGAACGGCAGCAGTCGTCAGACTGGGCATAGTGCAGCATGGCTTGTATGCGGAGCCGGTACTGCTCTACACGGTCTTCATAGATTTCGCGGGACAGATGGATGTATGCTTTGTCCTCGCGTCGCTGCATGTAGCGGATGTAGGGCACCTGTTTGCGGGGAATAAAATCTATCAGCCTGCGTCCGGCCAGTGCTTTCAGCGTGTCGTAGGTCTGTGGCTGTGTGAGCCCGGCCTGCTGCGCTACAAACCCTTCGTCTATGTAGCCGTAGTCGGCAAACAGCCCGCCATAGTTGCGTAGCAGGCTGATGATGACCCGTTCTTCGTCGGGTGTCACGCGGTCCAGCCGGTACAGGTCCTCGCGTCTGACAAGAAAGTGGACACGTGCCTGGTTGTCGGCCTCTTCGTCATATTCTATATAGCCTGCGCGCTGCAGTATCTGTAGGGCGGCATGCACGCGGATGGGGAAATGGTGGAAACGCTGGCAGAACTCGTCCATGTTGAATTCGCGACAGACACCATAGCCGTCGCCTGTGGCTATCTGGTAGTAGTAGGCCAGATGTTCATAGACCTCCTTGATATAGTCGCGGGGCGGATAGGTGTCGTCAATGCGTTTCAGCACCTTGCCCGTGTCACTGGCGTTATAGAGCAGGATGGCCTGTGCCGGCTGTCCGTCGCGCCCGGCGCGTCCTGCCTCTTGGAAGTATGCCTCCAGCGAGTCCGGGCAGTCGTAGTGCACCACCACGCGTACGTCGGGCTTGTCGATGCCCATGCCAAAGGCGTTGGTGGCTACCATGATGCGAACGCGGTCGTGCTGCCAGTCGCGCTGTCGCCGGTCTTTCTCCGTATGCTCCAGACCGGCATGGTAGAAGGTGGCGCTCAGTCCTGCTTCACAGAGGTGCTCGGCTATCTCCCGGGCATGTCGGCGACTGCGTACGTAGACAATGGCAGAGCCGCTGAGCCCTTCCAGAATGTGTATCAGCTCGTAATGCTTGTCGGGTGTATGGCGGACGAAATAGGTCAGGTTCTTGCGCTCGAACGACATGCGGAAGACGTGGAAGTCGGGTGTCACGGGCTTCCCGGTGGCGTCGGCGTGTCTGGTCAGCTTGTCCTGAATGTCGTCTATCACCTTCGGCGTGGCGGTGGCTGTCAGTGCCAGTACGGGAGCGTCGGGCAGCAGATGGCGTATGTTGGCTATCTCCAGATAGCTGGGGCGGAAGTCATAGCCCCACTGTGAGATGCAGTGGGCCTCGTCGACCGTGATGAACGACACCTGCATGTGTGACAGCTTCTTCTGGAACAACTGTGACGACAGTCGCTCGGGCGACACGTACAACAGCTTGGTGCTTCCCAGGATACAGTTCTCCAGCGTGCGCAGGATGTCGTCGTGCTGCATGCCACTATAGATGGCGGCGGCGCGTATGCCCTGCCGGTGCAGGTGGTTCACCTGGTCCTTCATCAGGGCTATCAGGGGGGTGATGACTATGCAGACACCCTTCATGGCCATGGCCGGTACCTGGAAGGTGATGCTCTTGCCGCCTCCGGTGGGCATCAGTCCCAGGGTGTCATGACCACTGCCTATAGACTCGATAATCTCGCGCTGTACTCCGCGGAAATCATCGTAGCCCCAGTAGCGTTTGAGAAGTAATTGATAATTCTCAATTTTCAATTTTCAATTCTTAATTATCCGTTTCAGATGGCATGATGTCTTCTATCTGTAGCTGCACCTCGCCGCGCTTGTAGGTGTTCTCCTCGATGGTGAACACAATGTCGAACGAGCGCTTCGACTTGATGTAGCGTGCAGCAGCACTCTGGCCGAAGGCAATGCCGTTCATGACCATAGCCGACTTGGAGTCTACCAGCTCCAGCTTGATGTGCTCCTGGTGACGGCCTACCACCTTCGACGTGCCATAGTCGTAGACGTTGCGCGTCAGGAAGAGCGGCTTCTCGTTGGCTGGTCCGTGGGGGGCCAGCTTCTTCAGCTCGTTCAGCAGTCGCTTGTTGATGTTCTGGAAGTCTATCTCCATGTCGATGTCCAGTGTCTGCTGGGTCTGTTCGGGCATGATGTGGTTGCTGACGTACTCCTGGAAGCGACGGCGGAACTCGGGTATGTTCTCCTGCTTCAGCGTCAGTCCAACGGCATAGGTGTGACCGCCGAAGTTCTCCAGCAGGTCACGGCACGACTTGATGGCCTCGTAGATGTCGAAGCCCGCTACGGAGCGTGCCGAGCCGGAGGCAACGCCGTTGATGATGGTCAGTACGACGGTGGGACGGAAGTAGAGTTCCGTCAGTCGTGAGGCCACGATGCCTACCACGCCTTTCTTCCAGCCTTCATCGTAGAGCACGATGCTCTGCATGTGCTGCTGACTCTCCAGGCGCTCTACAATCTCGTTGGCCTCCTCCGTCATCTGCTTGTCCACGTCGCGGCGCTGGTCGTTGTATTCGTTGATGCGCGTGGCCTCCATCAAGGCTTTCTCCAGGTCTTTCTCCACCAGCAGGGTGACCGTCTCCGTACCGTTCTGCATACGTCCGGAGGCATTGATGCGCGGGCCTATCTTGAACATGATGTCGCTCATGGTCAGCTCGCGATTCGTCAGACCGCATATCTCGATGATGGCTTTCAGACCCACTGACGGAGCCTGGTTCAGCTGCTTCAGCCCGTGGAAGGCCAGCGTGCGGTTTTCGCCGTCAATAGGCACCAGGTCGGCTGCAATGCTGAGGGCACAGAAGTCGAGCAGCGGAATGAGTCGCGAGAAGGGTATGCCGTTGTTCTTGGCAAAGGCCTGCATGAACTTGAATCCTACGCCGCACCCTGACAAGTGGTGGTAGGGGTAGGTAGAGTCTTCGCGTTTGGGATTGAGGATGGCCACGGCCGGCGGCATGACCTCGTCGGGCACGTGGTGGTCACAGATAATGAAGTCTATGCCCCGTTCCTTCGCATACGCAATTTCGTCGATTGCCTTGATACCGCAATCGAGCACGATGATAAGTTTTACACCTGCTTCCGCCGCATAGTCTATTCCCTTGATGCTCACACCGTATCCCTCCTCGTAACGGTCGGGGATATAGTACTCCATGTTGGAATAGAACTGCTGCAGAAACTTGTACACCAAAGCTACTGCCGTACAACCATCCACATCGTAGTCGCCGTATACCATGATACGCTCCTTGCGGCCCATGGCATCGTTCAGGCGGTCTACAGCAACGTCCATGTCGTTCATCAGGAACGGGTCTATCAGCTCGTTGAGCATAGGGCGGAAGAACCGCTTCGCTGCGCTCTCGGTCCGAATGCCGCGCTGGATGAGTAGGGTGGCGAGCGTCGGGCTCATCCCGATCTTCTCGGCCAGCTCCTTAGCCGCTTGCTGCTTTTCTGGTGTTGGTGGTTCGTAATTCCATTTAAATTGCATTTATATTTGTTTTTATTTTCTGTCGCTTCAGGTGTATTGGCAGGCGTTAGCATACAATACGCGCCAAAGTTACGAATAAAAAACTAAAAAACGGAATAATCTGCCAAAAATTTAACAGATATTCCGTTTTTTACCTATTTATCGGTAGTATTTTACTCGACGTAGTCCATTTTTACCACGATGACGCGTATGTGCTGGTCGTCCTTCTTGGTCTGTACCTTGGCAATGTGCCAGTCGCTGGGGAAGAAGATGACAAACTGGCCCGCCTCGACGTCGAAGAAGTTGGTCTTCTCCTTGTCGTAGGCATAGCGCATGACGTCTTTCTCCTCGTTGTACGGCTGGCTGACCGTGCTCGACTCGTGGTCAAGCAGGGCAAAGCCCTCTGTGCCGCGCACCACCAGCTGGAAGTCTATCTTCTTTCGGTGGCTCTCCGTGTTGCGCTTCTCCAGCGGTCCGTTCTCTGAGTCCTCCACGCTGGCCACCAGTGTCGAGTTGGGTATGGGGTGCTTGCCTTTGGGAATAGCCTCCAGGTCCGTCTCCTGCAGCCAACGGAACAGTGTATACCACTGGTTGGGATTCTTGTGATACTGGTCGTAGAACACCTGTGTGTCCAGCGTGCAGTGAGGCTTGGCTTTCGTGAAGCCGTTGGCCCAGCCGCCCGCCTTCAGCCAATAACACGCAGAACTCTGCGCACTCACTGTAGCAGCGAGCAGGCAGAGCGATGCGAGGATGGTATATAGTCGCTTCATTACAGTCCGAGTTTCTTGCGGATGTCCTTGGGGATGGCGTTCTTGTTGACGGTGTAGTCCATGGTGTTGGCGGCAATGAAGGTCTTGGTCATGTACCAGATGCCCTTGTAGT
>ERZ842401.5096-NODE-5096-length-14790-cov-9.006922_pt1 | contig 14790 bp, 12 predicted proteins | sample MGYA00521270_ERZ842401 | MGnify/ENA primary metagenome ERZ842401 (study PRJEB31892, sample SAMEA3878208) | bioreactor metagenome | biome: Moose rumen | place: Sweden | collected 2011-10 | study: EMG produced TPA metagenomics assembly of the PRJEB12797 data set...
AGAGTCCTGCATTGATATTTTCCGGGTGTTTGCTGGATTTGTCCTTGAACTGGGTCATGCGGCTGAGTTCGCCAAACTGGGCGCAGCAGCTCATGAGCCAGCCCATTTCGGCATGGCTGCGGACATGGCTCTGGACGAAAATCAGGCTCTTTTGCGGGTCAAGGCCGCAGGCCAGCAGCAGGGCAAAGGCTTCGAGGGTCTGTTTTTTGCGCAGGGACGGGTCAATATGGATGGTCAGGGAGTGCAGGTCGGCGATGAAGTAGTAGCAGTTGTAGTCCTCCTGCATTTTCTGCCAGTTGCGGACTGCTCCGAGGTAGTTGCCCAATGTAAAGGTACCTGTGGGCTGAATGCCTGAGAGAATGATTTTTTTGTTTTCCATAATTTTAGCTCCTTTGCCTGTCAGGGAACTAAAAAATCCCCGACAGAAAATGTTTCTATCAGGGACGAAAATCTCGCGGTGCCACCCTGTTTCATGGTATTGCCATGCGCTCATGAAGTACCAGCATACTTCTGACAACTCACGCGTGTCTCACGTCACAGCCTACTGACAAGCTAAAAGCAAGCGTTCGGTGTGCCCTCAGCGGCCCATGCAGCAGTCTGTGTTCTGTCCGGTTTTCAGCCTCCCGGACTCTCTGGGAGAGCATAACAACTGTTTTTTCCGCGTCAACGGTTTATACTCGCGAGCAATGAAATTTTTATCTTGCAATAAATTGTTCGCGGTACACTAATATAAATACGAGAAAATAATAGCACGGGGAGGGGGCTTTGTCAAGCAAAGTAGACAAAGCCTCTTTGCGTTAAGGCGACATTCTGTTAAGATAATGTAATGTAAGATTTTTAGCGGCTTGAAAAGATTTTCAAAACGTGAAAACACGAGAAAACAATTTTGTTTTATACTGTAACCATAGTAAGAGATTGATGAGAAAATCTCGCAGTAAAGTGAAAGAAAGGGAATCATCATGGAAAAACTGATCAAGATGGTAGAGACCTTGAAACCGATGTTTGAAAAGGTTTCCAACAACATCTACCTGCGGGCAATCCGGGATGGCTTTGTGAGCTGCATACCGGTAATCCTGTTTTCGTCCTTATTCATTTTGGTGGCCTGCGTACCGGAGATTTTTGACTACAAATGGCCGGAAAACATCAGTACGGTGCTCTGGCAGGCTTACAACTACAGTATGGGTATACTGGGCATTCTCATGGTGGCAACCATTGCCAAGAGTCTGACGGACAGCATCAATACGAAGATGCCGAAGCTGCGGCAGATTAATGATGTATCGGTCATGATTGTGTCCATTATCTGTTTGCTGCTGTTGGCGGTAGCTCCCGTGGAAGGGGGCATCTCCACAGAGTTTATGGGTACAAAAGGGCTGCTGTCCGCTTTTGTGGTAGCCTTTACGGTACCGAATATTTACAAGTTTTTCGTAAAGCGCAACATCACCATCAAGCTGCCCGATGAAGTTCCTCATTATATCGCCCAGACCTTTGCCGACCTTATTCCGTTGTCGGTAGCCGTACTGGTTTACTGGGTTTTTGGCATCGTCTTCAAGGAAGCTACAGGCATGATGTTTGGCGCCTGGGTGCTGGAAGTGTTCAAGCCGCTTTTCGTGGCAGCCGATGGTTATGTGGGTGTGGCCATCATCTATGGAGCTATGGCGATGTTCTGGTTCATGGGCATTCATGGTCCGTCCATTGTAGAACCGGCAGTAACGGCAATTTACATTGCCAATATTGAAGCAAATTTGCAAATCGTAAGCAATGGCGGTCATGCCGTGAATATCCTTACACATCCGACTTCTTATTTCGTAGCCACGCTTGGCGGTACAGGGGCAACGCTGATGTTCTGCGCAATGTGCGCTTTTATCGCCAAATCCAAACAGCTCAGGGCTGTGGGGCGGGCTTCGATCATTCCTGTTACCTTTGCCGTAAACGAGCCGATTCTGTTTGGTGCACCGATTGTCTTGAATCCGGTTTTGTTCTTCCCGTTCATACTGGCTCCGATTTTCAATGTATGGATTTTCAAATTTTTCGTTGATACCCTGGGCATGAATTCATTTACTTATATTCTGCCCTGGACGACTCCGGCTCCCATCGGCCTGATTATCGGCACGGGTTTTGCCAAGCTGGCCTTTGTACTGGCACCGCTGCTTCTCCTTGTAGATGCTGTGCTTTACTATCCGTTCTTCCGGGTCTATGATGCTCAGCTGGTTGAAAAGGAAAAAGCCGGCCTTACGGCAGAGGATGAATCTGTGGCAGAAACTTCGGCAGAGCAGGCTGCGCCGGTTGCGGCAGCTGCTGAACTGCCCACGGATGAGAAGCGGGTACTGGTTCTTTGTGCCTCCGGTGCTACCAGCTCCATGCTGGCAAAAGCCATTACCAAAGGTGCGGAGCAGCGCCATGCTCCGGTGGAATCCATTGCTATGGCTTACGGTCAGCACAAGGACATCATTACGGACTTTGACCTCATTGTGCTGGCGCCGCAGATGGCTTCCATGTATGACGAACTGAAGGCTGATTGCGAAGCTAAGGGCGTCAAGAGTGCAACCACCAGCGGCCGGGAATATGTGGGGCTTACCCGTGACCCGGAAAAAGCTTTGGATTTTGCGCTTGCCTTGATGGCGCATTAATTTAAGTAGGAATAAACTCCTGCTGCCAACTGAAATATGGCAACAGTGGCAGCAGGAGTATTTTTATACCCAAAATCACATAATATTCAAAATTTTAGGAGGCATTTTCATGAAAAAACAAGCTCTTGTTGCTGCTGTACTGGCTGCCACAGCCATGAGTTCCACGGCTTTTGCAGCCGCCAATCCCTTCAAGGATCTGCCTGAAGGACATTGGGCCTACGATGCCATTCAAATGCTGGCCGAGGACGGCGTCATTGAAGGGTACGGGGATGGAACATTTAATGGCACGAAAGCGATGAACCGCTACGAAATGGCGGAAATCGTAGCTAAGGCATCGGAAAAATACGGTACGGCGGCACTCAAGGACAAGGGTGTGCTCAAGAAACTGGAACGGGAGTTTGCTACGGAATTAAAGGATATGGATGTGCGGCTTACGGCGGTGGAAAATGATGTCAAGGAAATGAAAAAAGGCATATCTTCCTTCAAATGGTGGGGCGACGCCCGCGTACGGTATTTCCGCAACAAGAAGATGACTGAGGTTAAAAATGGTTATGCGGTAAAACCACAAAACGAATACAATAAGGTGAACAGCAACGAACTGCGTTTGCGGCTGGGATTCTATGGAGAGCCGGCAGATAATCTGTCAGTCACCGGACAGTTGAAATTTGAAACGGATAATGTGGCAAAGTCCAGCAATAATAAGGATCACGGCAACAATTATAATGCTAATGGCATTGGCTATGAAAAAGTAGGCGTAAACCGGCTGCAGCTTGATTGGCGGGCCAAAAATGATTTCATTTTATCCATAGGACGTAATGAATTATCGTTAGGTCAGGGCATTATCTACTGGGAAAATCCTATTGATGCGGTTATGGTACGCAAAAATTTCAGTGACAGGGCCAGTCTGTTAGTGGGCTATGGCGATGCTACTCCGGGAACATGGGCGGATAATAGTGACTATGCCTTCTTCGCTGATTTTAAATACAAGGCAAGTCCGGCTTTGACCCTGACGGCAGCTTACTATAATTCGCATTCCGATACGCAGGTTAAGAGTGATGCCTATGCTACATGGGATAATGGAGCGAATTGGACATGGAAGCAGAAGGATACAGTGAGCCGTAACTTTAAGCAGTTTGCTTATGGCTTTAATGCACAGCTGGCACCTAAATGGAATTTAATTGCTGAGGGTGTGCATAATGGTGCTGATGTTAAAGTAGATGCCTATGACGGGGCTGCGGACTGGGGAGCCAAATCCAGTGCAGTCCATGATAAAGGACGGAATGGCTGGTGGACGCGCCTGACCTATGGCAAGATGGATTGGAATAAAGGCGGCACATGGAAGGTTTATGGTGAATATCTGGCATTGGGCGGACTGGCTGTAGATTCTAGTGGCTGGGCGCACAGATTAAATGTAGCAGGCGGCAATGGCTATGGCGGTGCAGGCATGAGAGGCTGGGGACTGGCCTTTGACTATATGCTGGCACCCAATACGAATTTTGAACTGGCCTGGTATAAAGTTAAGCCGTATACTTCTACCGATGCTTTTGATGGTTATAAAGACACGGGCTTTGCTTCACTTACTTACAGCTTCTGATTGATGAGGTGACGATAATGCGTAAATCTATGTTAAAATCATTGGTTCTCTCTGCTGTGGCCGCAGGCTCTTTGTGGATGGCAAGCCCTGCTGATGCCGCAGTACAGGTGAATCCTATCCCCAATCTCAGCGATAATTTCATCAAGGGTGCAGATGTTTCCATGCTGCCGGAGATGGAATCTTTGGGCGCGAAATTCTATGATACCGATGGCACGCAGATGGACGAACTGCAGATTATGAAAAATCATGGCATCAACTGGATTCGTCTGCGTATCTGGAATGACCCCAAAGCCGGCCCCGGTGGCGGTGGCAATACGGATGAAGCACGTGCCATTGCCATGACGAAGCGTGCTCATGCCTTGGGCTTGAAGGTGCTGATTGATTTCCATTACAGCGACTGGTGGGCTGACCCCGGCAAGCAGGTTACACCGAAGGCATGGGAAAAGCATAGCAAGGAACAGCTGGTAAAGGATGTCCATGACTATACGGCAAAGGTGGTCAGGAATTTTCAACAGGCAGGCTGTGAACCGGAAATGATTCAGATTGGCAATGAAGTGAAAAGCGGTATGCTCTGGCCTATCGGCAAACTGCCCAGCACCGATAACGACAAGGCTTTCTCCGAACTCTTGAATGCCGGCTTGAAAGCTGTACGGGAAACAGCGCCGAATGTGAAGCTGATGGTACATCTGCCGGATGGCGGGGATAATGCTTTTTATCGCAGCTTCTTTGACAGCATTACGAAAAACGGTGTCAAGGACTATGATATCATTGGCCTTTCCTACTATCCCTTCTGGCATGGTACTTTAGAACAGTTGCAGAATAATCTCAATGACATCAGCGCCCGTTACCAGAAGGATGTTATCGTGGTGGAAACAGCCTTTGGCTACACCAATGAAAACTTTGATAAGCAAAAGAACTGCTATGGTCCCGCAGAGGAACAAATCGGCGGCTTCCGCAGCACAGTGCAGGGACAAGCTTCAGGACTCAGGGCGGTCATGGAGCGGCTGGCCAATGTGCCTAATGGCCGGGGAACAGGGATGTTCTACTGGGAACCTGACTGGTATGCTGTAGAAGGTGCCGGTTGGAAAACCGGTGAAGGAAATGAATGGGATAATCTGGCCATGTTTGATAAAAATGGCAAAGCACTGGATTCTTGGGAAGTATTTACGAAAGTATCCGATAAGAACGGCAAGACCGTAACGGCGAAAGTCAGAGAGATTGACAATTGTGCCGTTACCGGTGGTGTCGGTATGCCGGTGAGTCTGCCGGAAAAGGTCATGGTGACTTATACCGATGACCATGCGGAAAAACTGGCGGTAAACTGGCAGACGCCCCGTCCGAGCTATGAAAAGGAAGGCACATATACTGTTAAGGGGACAGTCGCAGGCATCAATCAGCCCGTAAGCTGTACGGTTACGGTCATCAAAAAAGCCAATTTGCTGGTCAATGGTGACTTTGAGAAAGTAAATCTGGATGGTTGGACCATTACCGGCGACAAGAGTGCCGTAGATGCGGTGAGCAAGGCCGGTGATTCTTTAGGGCAAGGCTCCATGCATTACTGGGCAGACAAGGATTTTGCCTTTGTGGCTCAGCAGGAAGTGACTGGTCTGAAGGATGGCAAATATACGGTTGCCGTAAGCACGCAGGGTGGCGGCGGACAGAGTAAATACGAGCTGTTCATCATTGGCGATAACGGTGAAAGGAAAGCCGCAGCCATTACCGATATAGGCTGGAATAAATGGCAGACGGTGGAAATCAAGGATGTAGTGGTGAAAAATGGCAAGGCCACTATCGGTGTGGCAATGCAGGCTAAAGCCGGCAACTGGGGTTCTTTGGATAATTTTGAATTCTATTTGCAGCAGTAAATAATGTGCAGCCCTCCCCTTGAAAACCTTTTCAAAAGGCGAAAACAAAGGGGGAGGGCATTTTTCTATAATGAAATCAAGGTTTTCAGCTATATAAAAGATAGGAGCGATAAAGATGAAACTGCGCAATACCAATGATATGCTGCGGGATGCCCAAAAGAACCATTATGCGGTGCCTGCCTTTAACATTCACAATCTGGAAACTTTTCAGGTGGTTGTTGATACAGCCAATGAGATGCGTTCGCCGGTGATTATTGCTGCGACGCCTTCGACTGTACGCTATGCGGATAAGGATTATCTGGTAGCGCTTACGGGAACGGCTATGGAAAAGTATGATGTACCCATGTCCTTCCATCTGGATCATCATGAGGATGTGGCAGAAATTGAAAATACGGTGGCTGCCGGCTGCCGCAGCGTCATGATTGATGCTTCCCGCCTGCCCTATGATGAAAATGTAGCGAAGGTAAAAGAAGTCGTGGCGTTTGCCCATACCTGCGGTGCTTCCGTAGAAGCAGAATTAGGGAAACTTGTGGGTCAGGAAGATGACCTGGTTGTAGAGGACGCAGACAGCGCCTACACCAATCCGGATGATGCAGTACGGTATGTGGAAGATACCGGGATTGACAGTCTGGCGGTGGCTATCGGTACGGCACATGGGCTTTACAAGGGGACGCCAAAGCTGGATTTTGACCGTTTGCAGGAAATCCGCAGACGGGTGGAAGTTCCGCTGGTACTCCACGGCGCCTCGGATGTGCCGGATGAATTGGTGCAGAAGGCAATTTCGCTGGGCATCTGCAAGGTGAATGTGGCAACGGATTTGAAAATTCCCTTCTCCAACGCCGTGAAGAAGTTTTTCCGGGAAAATCCCGAAGCAAATGACCCGCGCAAGTATATGACTCCGGGCAAGGAAGCTATGCGAGCCATCGTGCAGCATAAGATTGAGGTATGCGGCAGCCAGAACCGTTATTAATAAACGATTGAGGAAGGTAAAGGACATGATACTGGTAATTAACCTGAATGCCTCATTGGACAAACGCTATGAGCTGGTGGATTTTGCCAAGGGGAAAATTGTCCGGGCAAAATCCGTGGACAATACGCCGGGGGGCAAGGGGATTCATGTGGCCAACGTAGACACCATCTTAGGTGAGGATACGGTGGTAACGGGGTTTCTGGGCGGCAAGACCGGGGAATTTGTGGCAGGAAAGCTTTATGACTATGGGATAACCGGAGATTTCGTGGATGTGGCCGGAGAAACCCGTTCCTGTTTGGCGATTCTTACAGAGGATGGCGCGCAGACCGAAATTTTGGAACCGGGACCGGACGTCAGCCCGGAGGAATTAAAAAAGTTCCGCACAAAATATGCGGAACTTCTGGAAAAGGCAGATATTGTAGTGGCTTCGGGCAGTGTGCCGCAAGGCGTGCCGGTAGATTTCTACGCCGAGCTCATCGAAAAAGCCCATGCAGCGGGAAAGAAATTTCTGCTGGACACCAGCGGGGATTTGCTGGCCAGAGGAATATCGGCCAAGCCGGATTTCATCAAGCCGAACCGGGATGAGATAGAGGCTTTGCGTGGTTATCGTCTCCACAGCGAGGAAGATGTGGTGCGGGAAATTCGCCATTTTCTGGACGAAGGAATTGAAATGGCGGCGATTTCCTTGGGCAGCAAAGGGTCTTTAGTGGGGGCAGGAGATGGTATATACCGGGTCACAGTACCCAAAATTGACTGCCAGAATCCTGTAGGCTCCGGGGATTCCTATGTCGCAGGCATTGCGGCAGGCCTTCAGCGCAAGCTCCCCCTCGAAGAAGTCCTGCGGCTGGGAGCAGCCTGTGGAACCGCCAATGCGCTGGAAGCGGAAAGCGGGTATGTGCAAAAGCAGGTCGTTGAGGATTTGCTGGCACAGATTGTCGTGGAAAAAATCGCTTAAAAATAATGTTCCCGCCGATAGGCCGCCTCTTTGTGGGCGGCTTTTTCGCGTTCTTCTTCCTGTTGCTTGGCTAAATAATCAATGATGATGCGGCTGATGACATAGATGGGCAGCCGGGATGTGGCATCGACATTTTTGATGGAAACATGGCTGTGCTTGAAGCCGTAAGCCGTAAGATGGGCGATGCGGGCCAGCGGGGTATCCGGTGCTCCGCAGGTAATGGTCACAATCCGCGCGCCTAAGGACGCGGCATTTTCGGCAGCTGTGAGCAGTTCCGGTGTTTTTCCCGACAGGCTGAAAATAATGACCAGCTCCTGATTTTTCATCCGGCGGGTCATGTCCTGCATAATCGATGGGTCGGAATTGGCAAAGACATTAAATCCCTGCAGCTGTAGTTTTAAGGCAAATTCCTCCGCTACATGTTCCGTCAGGCCGCGCGACAGAAGATAAATGCGTTTTGCCTGCCGGATTTCCCGGACTACAGCGAGAATCGTTTCGATGCTCAGCTGTTCGATGGTCTGGGTTACTTCGGTCAGGCTTTTGTTGAAAATCTCATTGACGGCAATATTATCCTTGTGGACACTCGTCTGTTGGGTGATGAGATAGCGCAGTTCCGCAAAACCAGAAATACCGCATTTTTTTATCGTGCGGCTGACGGTTGCCGGCGAGGAATAGGTGGCCTCTGCCACATCGCTGATGGACATGGAAGAAATTTTCTCCGCATTCATATTGATAAAGCCGATGACTTTTTGTTCCGTCTCGGTCAAATGCTCATGAAAATCCTGGTTAATTTTGATTAACATGATTTATCCGCTCCTTGAAATTTATAATTATTATTATAGCACAGGCGAAAATTCTTTCAAATGCTGAAAACATGGCGGGCAGTACGGCGGCTATAATAAGACCATGATATGCATTAGCACATAAACAGCAGTGAGAAAGGAAGTTGCGATTATGAAAGTTGCTTTAGCCGCAAATACGGACGGCGAAAAACTCAAGAACAGCATTAAGGAATATTTGACAGGCAAAGGTTATGAGATAGAGGATTTTTCAGCGCCGGACATTTTTACCGCCACGGAAAATGTGGTGGCAGCCATTAAGGAGAAAGGGATTACCCGCGGAATAGTTGTGGATGACTATGGTGTGGCACCCTTCATGATTGCAGCCAAGCATCATGGTATCGTATGTGCACCGACCTATGAGGATTATACTTCTTCCATGACCCGTCATCATAACAGCACGCAGATCATCACTTTGGGAGCAAATATTACGGCGGAAAAGCTTTCCTGCCAGTTGGCGGAAAACTTCGTCAAGACCGAATACGATGGCGGGCGGCATCAGATTCGTATCGATATGCTGAATCGTGAATGTTAAGCGGGAACTTTGGAGGAGGAAAACGCGATGAAAATTGCCATTGGCTGTGACCATATTGTAACGGATATAAAAATCAAGGCAGCAGAATTTTTGAAGAAGCAGGGACATGAGGTTATTGATGTGGGGACATATGATTTTATCCGCACCCACTATCCCATCTATGGCCGCAAAGTAGGGAAACTGGTGGCCACAGGAGAAGCGGACTTAGGCGTATGTATTTGCGGTACCGGCATTGGCATCAACAATGCCGCCCAAAAGGTAAAAGGCGTACGGGCTGCCTGCGTGGCGGATGTACAGACCGCTGTTGCCGCCAAGGAAAATCTCAACGCCAATGTCATTGGCTGCGGCGGACGTGTAATTGGCATCGGCAGCATTGAGTACATTTTGGAGGCTTTCCTCAAGGCTGAATATAAGCCGACACCGGAAAAAGATGCGTTGATTGCCAAAATAGACCAGTTGATTGGCGATAACGATTGCATTGAAAATGACCAGCTTTTTGATGAATATCTGCAAAAATGGGATGAAGGTTACTACCATGATTGATAAGTGCTATAATTAAAGGAAAAAACGGGAGTGATATTTATGGCTATGACGAAAGATGAAATGGCTATGATTGCCATGGAGATTGTGGCTTATGCGGGCGATGCCCGGACAAAATATCTTTCGGCGATGGATGCAATCAGCGAAAAGGATTTTGCCAAGGCGGAAGCATTGATTAAGGAGGGTGACGACTTAATTCTCAATGCCCATAATCAGCAGACGGAACTCATTACCAAAGAGGCTGCCGGAGAAGATATCGAAATCGGTTTCCTCACGGTTCATGCTCAGGACCATTTGATGACGGCGATGCTGCTTTCCGATATGAACAAACGGTTCATCAAGATGTTCAAGGAGAAATGAGGTGTAGGCATGGCGCAGAAATTTCCGGAAGGATTTATCTTTGGCGGCGCTACAGCAGCTTATCAGGTGGAGGGAGCAACCCGCGAGGATGGGCGGGGGCCTTGTGTCTGGGATGAATATATGAATCGCCCCGGTGCCCGCTTTAATGCTGACCCGGCCAGCGACTTTTATCATCAGTACAAACAGGATTTGCAATTAGCCCATGACTTTAACATTAAGGGCATCCGTATTTCCCTGTCATGGACACGCATTCTCCCTGAGGGTGAGGGCAAGGTCAATCAGGCGGGCATTGATTACTACAACAAGCTTATTGACGAGTGCATCAAACAGGGCGTAGAACCCTTTGTAACCCTGCATCACTTTGACACGCCCTTGAAGTACTTTCAAAATGGGCATTGGCTGAACCGTGATTTAATCGATAAATTCGTCGCTTATGCCAAAATCTGTTTTGAAGCCTTTGGCGACAGGGTGATGAAATGGGCGACCTTCAATGAGCCATGGTCGATTGCACAGAATGGTTATCTGGCGGGCAATTTTCCCCCGAATGAAACATTCCAGATTGAAAAAGCCATTCAGATTGAACATAACCTGATGGTTGCTCATGCCAAAGCCTTGAACCTTTACAAGAGCATGAATCTGCCGGGGAGAATCGGCATTGTGCATACTCTGGAAGGAAAGGAAGCCATTACGGACACTCCGGAAAACAAACATGCCCGCGACTTGGACGATGCCATTTCCAATCGTTTTATGCTGGATGCCTGCTATTTAGGCAAATATTCCGAGACAACGATGAGCCTTATTCAGGAAATTCTGCAAAAAAATGGCGGCAGGCTCATCACGCAGCCACAGGATTTTGAGGATTTTGCGAAAGCTGCGGCGCAGATTGACTTTTTGGGCATGAATTATTATTCCAGCCATTTCCTGCAGGCCTATGACGGTGAAAGTCAGGTCGTTAACAACAGCACCGGTGAAAAAGGCACCAGCGTCTTTTGCCTCAAAGGAATCGGGGCGCGTGTCAGCAACCCCGATGTTCCCACTACGGATTGGGACTGGCCGATTTATCCGGAGGGCATGTACAAGCAGCTAAAGCGTATAGCTCAGGATTATCCCAATTACAAAGAAATCTTCATTTCCGAAAACGGTATGGGCTATAAGGATGATTTTGAGGATGGAAAAATTGATGATACTCCTCGTATTGACTATGTCAGTCAGCATTTGCAGTTCATTCTGAAGGCCATTGCTGAAGGCATTAATGTCGGCGGCTACTATATCTGGAGCTTGATGGATGTGCTTTCCTGGAGCAATGGCTACAATAAGCGTTACGGCCTGTTTTATGTAGATTATGCCACGCAGAAACGTTATCCCAAGAAAAGCGCTTATTGGTATAAGGAAATGAGCCGGCGCGGAGAACTCATCTCGGCAGATGAACTAGCGGATTGAGCGGAGAAAAAACAAGAAAACGTTTACAAAAATACTTGACATTCCCCTGACATAAGAGTAAACTGGAAATAACAAAAGGAAAAGCGGTGCAAGTTCGACCGTGAAGCAGCGAATTTGCACTCTTTTTCAGCAAGAAAAGGAAAACGTTTACATATAATACAGGAGGTTTTGGATATGGAAAAGGAAAATGAAATTCTTGCCAAGATGAAAGAAGAATTCACCGCTAAATTCGGTGCACAGGAAACGCGGGCTTATTTTTCTCCGGGACGAGTCAATCTGATTGGTGAACATACGGATTACAATGGCGGCCATGTGTTCCCGTGTGCAATTTCTTTAGGTACTTATGCACTGGTGTCTGACCGGACGGACAACAAGACGCGGATGTTCTCCATGAATCTTGCCGACAAGGGCATCATTGAATTTGACATGTCCGGCCTTACCTATGACAAGGCCAAGGACTGGGCCAATTATCCCATGGGCGTGGTCAAAGTCTTTGAAGATGCCGGACATAAGGCTGCGCATGGCTTTGATATTCTGGTTTACGGCACATTGCCGGGCGGTTCTGGTCTTTCCTCCTCGGCATCCATCGAAGTGCTGACGGCGCTTATCCTCAATGATGCTTTCGGCTTTGGGCTGGATATGGTGGAAATGGTCAAGCTTTCCCAGAAAGCAGAAAACACCTTTGTGGGTGTAAACTGCGGCATTATGGACCAGTTTGCCGTGGGCATGGGCAAGCAGGACTGCGCGATTCTTTTGGATTGCAATACTTTGGAATACCGCTACAGCAAAATTGCTCTGGAAGGTGCCAGCATTGTGATTACCAATACCAACAAGCCGCACAGCCTGGCTTCCAGTGCTTATAATGTGCGCCGTGCGCAGTGTGAACATGCGTTGAACGAATTGAAGGAAGTAAAGCCGGAACTGAATGCGTTAGGTGAGCTTTCCAATGAAGCCTTTAATCAGCTGGCCGGTGCCATCAGCGAACCGCTGGAGCGTCAGCGTGCCCGTCATGCCGTATTGGAAAACAACCGCACATTAGAAGCCGTGGAGGCTTTGGAAGCTAATGACGTGGTGAAGTTCGGTAAGCTCATGAATGAGTCCCATTATTCTCTGCGTGATGATTATGATGTGACGGGCAAGGAACTGGACACTTTAGCCGAGCTTGCCTGGCAGGTTGACGGGGTTATCGGTTCCCGTATGACGGGCGCCGGTTTTGGCGGCTGCACGGTGAGCCTCGTGAAGAATGAAGCCATTGAAGCCTTCAAGGAAAAAGTAGGCAAGGCTTATACGGAGAAGATTGGCTATGCACCGAGCTTCTATGTGGCGAACATTGCCGATGGTACGCATCGGATTAAATAAGAAAACATTTTCTAGAAAACAGGCAGAAAGCATGCTAAAATAGAAAGCGATTTCTGTGTGATACTGTGTGGAATAAGAAAAAGGAGCGTAGACTCATGTCGATTCTTGTTTGCGGCGGTGCCGGCTATATCGGTTCCCATGCCGTTCATCAGTTAGTGGAAAAGGGCGAAGACGTTGTTATCGTAGATAATCTGCAGACCGGTCATCGGGATGCCCTGAACCCCAAGGCTAAATTTTACGAAGGGGATATCCGCGAAGCGGCTGTGCTCGATAAAATCTTTACGGAAAATAAGATTGAAGCCGTTATCCACTTTGCGGCAAATTCCCTCGTGGGCGAAAGCATGGAAAAACCGCTGAAATACTTCAACAACAATGTCTATGGTATGCAGGTGCTGTTAGAAGCGATGGTGCGCCATCATGTGGACAAGATTGTGTTCTCCTCCACGGCAGCCGTGTACGGTGAGCCGAAGAAAATCCCCATCATGGAAGATGATGAAACCTGCCCGACCAATACCTATGGTGAGAGCAAGCTCACCATGGAAAAGATGATGAAATGGGTCAGCCGTGCAGACGGCATCCGCTATGTGTCCCTGCGCTACTTCAATGCCGCAGGTGCTCTGGACGATGGCTCCATCGGTGAAGACCATCACCCCGAAACGCATCTGATTCCGCTTATCCTGCAGGTTCCGCTGGGCAAGCGCGATCATATCACGGTCTTTGGTGACGACTACGCTACGCCGGACGGCACCTGTCTGCGCGATTACATCCATGTAATCGACCTCGCCGATGCTCATGTGTTGGCGCTTGAATACCTGCGCAAGGGCGGCGAGAGCAATATCTTTAACCTCGGCAATGGTCAGGGCTTCTCCGTAAAAGAAATGATTGAAGCGGCCAAAGAGGCCACGGGCAAGGAGATTAAGGTGGAAATGGGTGCCCGCCGCGCAGGTGACCCCGCACAGCTCATTGCTTCGAGCGAAAAGGCCAGAAAGATTTTGGGCTGGAATCCCCGCTATACGGATGTAAAGCAGGTTATCGGTACAGCCTGGAACTGGCATCAGAAACATCCTAATGGCTATGAAAAATAAGCGGTGAAGTCGAAATGAATATCAACACAGAAATCAACCGTCTGCTGAACTTCGCTAAGCAGCGCGGTCTTATCAGCGAAGATGATTATTATTACAGTGCCAATCTCCTCATTGATGTTTTGCACGTTGGGGAGTTTGTGCCGGAAGATATAGAAGAAAATTTGGAAACAGCTGCACCTATCCTCAAAAATATGCTGGATTTTGCGGTGCAGGAAAAACTTATCGAAGGTACGACCAGTGAACGGGATTTATTCGATACCCGACTGATGAACTGCGTTATGCCCCGTCCCTCGGAAGTGGTGCGCAGATTCCAGAGTGATTATGCCCGCGCACCCAAGGCGGCAACAGACAATTTCTACAAGCTGAGCATTGCTTCCAACTACATCCGCAAGGACAGGATTGATAAGAATATCGTCTGGCAGACGGCTACGGAATTCGGCGATTTGGATGTGACCATCAATCTGTCCAAGCCGGAAAAGGACCCGCGGGATATTGCCAAGGCGAAGCTCGTAAAGTCCAGTTCTTATCCTCAGTGCCTTCTTTGCCGGGAAAATGAGGGTTTTGCAGGCCATGCAGGACATCCGGCACGGCAGACCCACCGCTTAATCCCTCTGCGGCTGG
>ERZ842401.5097-NODE-5097-length-14787-cov-3.959747_pt1 | contig 14787 bp, 13 predicted proteins | sample MGYA00521270_ERZ842401 | MGnify/ENA primary metagenome ERZ842401 (study PRJEB31892, sample SAMEA3878208) | bioreactor metagenome | biome: Moose rumen | place: Sweden | collected 2011-10 | study: EMG produced TPA metagenomics assembly of the PRJEB12797 data set...
GAGTAATATATACACAGCTATTTGCTTCTGGTTTTTATGCTTTTAAGTTTAACCACTGCGAAAGTTGTACAACGTGGCACTGCTCACCTGATAGTCGTAAATTTGTTGATATTTTACATAATAAGGGAGTTTTGCATTTCAACTTCGAACAAAATCCCATTCGTTATATCCCTATAACGTTATTTGTTTTGATACCTATATTTGCATTATTGATTAATAGAAAGCATTTGAAAAATTCTAAATTTATTTGTTTATTTTTGTTGATAAATATTATAAATTTTGTTATAATAGAAATATGAATGCAAAAGAAATAATTAAAATACTCGAAAAGAATGGTTGGCAGCTAAAACGGGTATCAGGCAGTCATTATAGATATATAAAAGAAGGTTTTCCTCCAGTTACCATACCATTGCATAGCACAAAAGATCTTAAAATAGGAACAGTAAAAAGTATAGAAAGGGACACAGGTTTAAAACTATTATGAAATATAGTTACCCATTTAATCTTATACCAGCCGAAGAAGGTGGTTATATCATTCAATTTATAGATTTACCAGAAGCTTATTCTGAAGGTAATACAATAGATGAATGTTTTTATATGGCAACTGATGTTTTAAATCTATCACTTGAATGTAGACTTGAAAACGATGAGCCAATACCAGAACCATCTGAAGTCGATACTAAATACAAAGTTATGCCTTCCGTTACTATTCAAGCAGCTCTAGCCATTAGAAATGCTAAAGATGCAAAAAGAATGAGCACAGCAGATCTAGCAAGAATAATGGGTGTTACTTGGCCAGTAGCGAATAAACTTACTGACCCCAAGCACTATCCTAATCTTAGACAACTAGAAAAAGCAGCCAATGCATTAGGGAAAAGGCTTGTCGTTAATCTAATTTAAGTCTATTTAAATTGCACTTGTTGAAAGCTATGTTATTCAAGCAATATCTTTTCATTCAGACTTAAATCTGATAATTTACCTTAACTACAGACCAACAAACATTTGATTACCATAAATCTTTATTATTTCCTACAAATGGAAGCAATTTGTATTTATATTTTCTGCCTGTTAAAGGTTCTGTAATTTCGTTAATAAATTCAAATGACGACGAAACTGAAGCTAAAATCTGAATGTCTTTCAATTCATCTATTGCCATTTTAAGACCGAGACCAATATTGTTTATCCGTTGAGCTTCATCTATAACAACAATTTTCTTCTTGCCTAGAATTTTTTTCCGCTTTGCTAATGTTATATCAGTTAATTCTTCTCTTGGATCTGAACTGTCAGCATTTAGCCATAATGATTCTTTATCGTATTCGGAAATCAAGTTTCTTATCAGTGGTTTTACCAGCTTGTCTAGGCCCATAAAACATAATTACTCTACCTTTGAAAAGTTTTGATTCTATTTGCTTAGATAGGGATCTATTGATATAATCAGACATTCAAACACTTCTGAATAGAAAAATGCGATAATTTAGAAGTAAATTTCCAAAATATTGCAATTATTTTTATCATTTTACCCTTATTTTTTACAATTTTTAAAAGCCTCATATAAAGCGGATTCTAAAATAAGTTGAAAAAAATGCTTTTTTAGTTTAATTTTTCTTTATTACTGGCCACTATTATATTTTTACTATTTTTTGAGTCAGTAATCTGCCGTATAGGCAGCTTAGAAAAGCTCAAAAAAGAATTAGAAAAAAACGAACAAGTAATCTGCCGTATAGGCAGCTTAGAAATAAGTTGTCAAGAATCTGTGGAGAGCCTCGCCGTAATCTGCCGTATAGGCAGCTTAGAAATCCGCTGTAATAAAAACAATCACCTAAGATATGTAATCTGCCGTATAGGCAGCTTAGAAAAATATTTCCACTAGTTGCATTTATCTTTCCTGGTAATCTGCCGTATAGGCAGCTTAGAAACGTAGAATAGCTGAAAACGCAAGAAACCTGATGTAATCTGCCGTATAGGCAGCTTAGAAATTTACAGACAACGATTGTCAAGTTTCCCGATAGTAATCTGCCGTATAGGCAGCTTAGAAAGCTGATTCAGCAATTTCTATCAATAACAATCCGTAATCTGCCGTATAGGCAGCTTAGAAAAAGATGTGAATACCCTTGAAAAACTAAAGAGAGTAATCTGCCGTATAGGCAGCTTAGAAAGTGTTGAAGCTTGCTGTGTCGATGTCGTTGGAGTAATCTGCCGTATAGGCAGCTTAGAAAGTAAATGCTAACATCAATAATCTGAATGTTGCTGTAATCTGCCGTATAGGCAGCTTAGAAATCAGCCAGTTCAGAATAACAGGGAAGTTTCTCGTAATCTGCCGTATAGGCAGCTTAGAAATAAAAAGCAGAAAACCTAGCTTAATGCTAGGCGTAATCTGCCGTATAGGCAGCTTAGAAATGTTAATCCTGTTGAAACCCAATTATAAAGACGTAATCTGCCGTATAGGCAGCTTAGAAAACTAGTTGCTGTTATTTTTCCTGTCAAGTCTAGTAATCTGCCGTATAGGCAGCTTAGAAACAGTTTAACGCTGGTATTCAGAAAGTCTTAGAGTAATCTGCCGTATAGTGTAACACGACACATGGTTTGACAATTTTAGTCAGATGGTTTGACAATAAAAAGACAGATGATTTGACAATAAGAGCGACACATGATTTGACAATAAGAAAAGTCCCTAAGTTTTTCAGAATCTTAGAGACTTTTCTTTATTTTTCAGCAGTTTATAATGGACAATTCAGTTATTGCTAGTTTTTTCTTGTTCATTAAATGGCTTTTTGCCGTATAGATAGTCATACATATTTTTCAGTCCGTCTAGAATCCAGTTTGGAAGTTTATTTTCGTTGTAATTCATAATTCAAATATCGATATTGATATATTTTTAAGCACGCCATTCTATATCTGTTATTCTTATGACGTTATATTGACTATCTTCCATATCCCCATCGTTAAAAGCTGACAATCCTGTTTTAACCCAAGAAGAAGCGTTGCCAGACAAAGTCTCTGAAATATTATAGGTTCCTGCTATTTGCCCATCGCGATTATATCTATATTCTTCGACACCGGTTAAAATACATTTTGTCACACCGCTAGGGAAATAGACATAAATATCGTATTCGGCACCGTTTCTTCCACTACCACAATAAACTTCAATATTCCCATTATTTATAGTTATCTGAAGAGAACCAGCAGAAGTGCTTACGAGAATTCCTTTGAATATTCCAGTGGTCAAAAGAGAATAAGCATGGAATGTTGCCCCAGCAACTCTCACATGTATGTTCCCTGATTTGACTCCACTGGCTAAAGGCAAATAAAAAGTAGTGTTGGAAGCTCTTACACATAATTTATGTGCTGTATCTACACTGGTCTGAAGAGGATACGCTCTTGTAATTCCTCCTGAACGATAAAACAAATTACTCATACTACCCAGATATCTCCATTTGTCAGGCTGGAAGGTGTGCTTGTCCTTATTCTATTTGCAACAGTAGCAGTAGCTGAATTGCCAGAGCAAGCAGCAGCTGTTGGAGGAATTTTCCATGTGCCATCTTCGCAGAGCATTTTTGTTGTTCCTGCTGTAGTCGGTGGAGCTGGAACAGCACCTTTGGCCGCGGTAGAACCTGACTTTACGAAATTCGGATAGCTTGCGGCTGGAATTGTTTTCCAAGTAGCATCTTCACATAAGAACTTCGTTGTTCCTGCCGTGGTTCCTGGTGAAGGAACTACACCGCTTGCAGCAGTAGAACCGGATTTCACAAAAGTATTAACACCTAGAACGGTTTTTGCATTGGCAACAGATGTATAACCGCCTTTACCCCAGGAATTGGTGATAGTCAGAAAAAAAGTCGCATTAGCACCTACATCTTCATTTGTCAGAGCCTTCAAGGCATTCAGTCTTGTTGTTGCCCCAGTGCCGCCTTTCGCAATGGGGACAGCTGCGTTTAATTTGGACGGTGCTACATCGCTAATATTTGCATCACCAACCTGATAATTGCCGCCTATAAAATTAGCCCACAGCTGGTCGGCGATAATCATATCGGCCACTATGAGTCCGTTCCCCTGTTCCAGGCCATTTGCGACAAGGCGGTAATGATCAGTTTCCGACAGGGCATATGGATATACAAATATATGACCGAAATAGCCGACAAAACCTCTGTTGGCTGTGGCACCAGAAGCGAGGTTCATGAAACTGATCAGGGTTGCGGATAAAGAAGCGTGTGCTGCGGCTGTCGATGAAGTGCTCTTTGTTACACTGGCGGTCGAATTATGCGGTGAATCATAACTTGTCCATGTCCCTGCGTTACAAACAATGGTCAATCTTCTCCACGAACTGTTCACACAAGTTCCCAGAGCGATAGTGGTTGCCGTGCCGTCAGAGTCATATACATCGACTTTTATGACTCTGCCAGTAGTGCAATATATGGTCACTCTGTTCGCGCTGCTTGAAGCTGAAACCATCGCGTCAAACAGAACAGGCTGTTTGGACCAGTCAGTAATATGATAAATCATACTGAAACTGAAGTTTGCAGGCAGAGTAAGAGCCGCGCTGCCGCTTTTCATGGCGATACTTGAAACGGCTGCAGCAGTTCTTCTCCACAAATAACCGAAAGCGTTTGCCTGATAGCCTGTGAACGCTGCCGTAGCAATAAAGCTTCTCGGCGGATTGCCAAGACTTACTGTGATTTTATTGGCAGCGAAAGAATCGGAATGTGTTTTCAATACTATCAGAGGATTTTTCGGTATACCTACAGTAGATGCTACAAGGGACTGGGCATTAACAGTATTTGTCGTAATCTTTCCACCATTTATAGTAGTGGTGTTTGCTGAATAGATATTGTCTGTGACAACTTTTACCTTTGCAGCTGCATCAGCACTGGCGACATCAATACCGCTAACACTTGTGATATTCCAGTATGTGCCATCATAGACAAAATCGACAATATCGCCAGCAACCCAGTTATAAGAAGAAGCTGCGGCGAGGTTGGCACCTTTGGCCCTTATGGTCTTCGCGCCCTTCGAATTAACATTCAAAGTCGGGTTAGCAGCGGTGTTTGCATAAGTGAATTTAACGCTGATTCTTGAACCTGCATAATAGCCCGGATAATCTGCAAGTGTGACAACTTTTGCAGCAGTAGCGGCAGCTGTCGCACAGGTGCCGAACTGATTCACAACCCTGCTGTTAGCAGTATCGGCAGTAGATTGCGCAGTTTCTATGGCATCGTAAGTAGAACCGCCAGTTATTACAACCTGTCCCTGTATATTTAGGTTTGTTCCGTCCCATTGAATATAATGGCGATTGACAACACCTGCATCCGAATCACCTGCAAAAAAGCCGTATTTATCTGTATCAATACCGTTTATTCCGTTGAGATTGCCGATTCTGACATGGCAGGTCAGACCGTTCCAAGGCGAGCCATTATGGGTATACATATCCATCTTAGGAGCGTTGCCGTCCATAAGTATACCGCCGGAACCCGCAGGGCCATAGTTTACTATTGTCTGACCCGCTTCCGGAACAAACCAGGTTCCACTCTGCAAGCTCAAAGTAAGATAATCACCATTACCGTTATCTGTGCCTTTATCTGTAACAGTAGCCCAGACATCTTCAGCTCCATTATCTGTCACGAGCCTCATTCTGACAATATCATCAACAGCAAATCCGGAACTATCTTCTACATAAACGTCATAGCTTCCTTCTGTTTCATTTTTAAAAGAAATTACTGCAGCAGGTCTGATAAGCTGGTAACCGCCCACAACAGAAATATTGTCTTTCTCGAAAACAGCAGATTTGATAACACCTCTGATTTTAGCATTGTTGAATTCAGCATCTCCATCCTGGTTGACGCACCAGCCTTTAAGATCCGAAACATAATCGGAAGTCTGAATAGTTCCGTTTGATTTTATTTGAATATTCTCGCAATAAAGTTTTTCGGAATCTATAAACCAGCCGCCGATTTTTGCAGAGCCGTCCATGTTCAAGTCAAACACTGTGCCTCTCAATGCCGAGGAACCTTTCACGCCGGAAGGACCTATTTCTATATCGGAAGAATAGAGCTTGTCGGAGCCGATTGTCCAACCCCCGATAATAGAATCACCGATCGCATTCAGATTGAAAACATTCAAATGGTTCTTCCAGCCCTGTATGCCGTCAGCGTTGAATTTAACACCGTCAACGAGTTCGCCCACGCCTCTTGCGGTCTCGAAAGTGTTAGCCATTATCCAGTCGGCGATAACGTCCTGAACCGATATTTTTGCACAGTTAGCGATTATCTGGGCAGAAAAAACAGAGCGGTTTCCCCAGAGGTCTACAGACACGGCAGAATAGTAGATATTTGTAAGATAATCAGAAACATCTATGTCTACAAATGTTCCTGAACCGTTCGTTGCTGCGACATAGCCAATCTTCGTTCCATTATCTCCATCGACATTGGAACGCCATATTTCAAAACCTGCCAAATCAGGTGGCGGGTTGTTCAATGCAACTTTTATTCTTGTTGTCTTTAAATATGTGGATACAGCAATGGTTGGAGCACCGGGCGGCGTATTGTCCCCGACTGTGTTTACAGTGCCTGTAACGTAATCTGAATGCCCTGTTGCAGTAACAAGCCTTATTCTCACTGAATAAACAGTATCAACCTTGACCGGAGATATTTTGAAAGAACCTGTTTTAAGAAGGCCTAAGGCGAGCCATGTTGACGGGTTCGCTGTTTCACCATATTCGACTATAGCTGTTATATAACTTCCATTAGGCATAGTGAAAGAGCCTGTTATAGATGCTATGCCGGTGCCGTCAGGCAGAATATCAAAGCCGGAATTCAAAGTTAATCCGCTGGCAGCAACAACAGAAACAGATGAAAGTATGGGTTCCTCGTTCTGCCATGCGACAGTCGCAGTTGCACTTCCAGATTCATAAATTGAGGTGTCATATTTTACAGCTTCGATTCTGTTTATATGGTCGCCGATTTCCAACGAAGTAATTTTAAACAAGGAATTGTTCATACCCTTTTCAGGGTAGTTGATTGTGATAACTGTGCCGATTCTACAGTTTTCAGGCAAGAACCTGGTGTTGAAAAGAATCTTGTTGGCTTCGACTAAAGATTTTTTGCAAGTATATTCGACAATCTTCTGAGCTGTTTCTGCATCTCTTATCAGATAGCTTTCACCTTCAAAAAGTTGTTCATCGATTCTCGCTATGCTTTCGGCGTTCTGGTATTGGGATGACTGCATGAACATACCAGTGACTGGGTTGTAAGAATAGTTCAGAATACCTTTATTGTAAACTCTTCCAGTGAAAGAGCCCGCGCCGAATCTTACAAGCTCTATATTGTTTTTAGTGTAAGTGTAGGAAGAAGTTGAAGCTACATCAATAGAAAGTCTTCTTTTGCCATCAGAGCCTATCTCATAAGTTCCTCTTATAGCCCTGCATATCTCGTCTATCCAGTTCTGGGCCGAGCGGTTGTCATACAAAACGCCGTCAAGCTTCAAGCCAATCAAATCTACATAAGTCATAGCTGTTTCAAAGGAAGCTGTATCAATATCATTCGTGCTTATTCCAAGACCCCAGCCACATACACCGCTTGAAGCGGTTTTAAGCAGCCAATACAGGAATCTTGCGCCATTGCGACATTCTTCGACAGTGTGATTACCAAGTTTTAAGCCGATTACTTCTGCTCCTATATCAACATAACTCCCGTCATCGTTAAGCCTTTTTGATGTATCTGTAATCTGAATATAGGCTATACCAGGCTCGTCAGTCTGATCAGCTGAACCAGTGTAACAGATATAGCCTTGTTCTGCTGCTTCGGCTCTAGTCATGGTCTTATCTCCAACTCTGACTTTTACTATATCGTGAATTTCGCCGATGCAGAGATAATAGATTGCGTCAGATTTGCTTTTTAAAATGCCTTTAACTGGTATTGGGTTGCTTGTATTACCGCCAATTACTGTCGGAATAGTCACATTGAGAGCCGACATGTGAACATCTTCGTCAATGCTTACCAGTCTTGCAAATTCATCCGGTATATATCGTGAGTATTCTGGCGCTGTTGTTTCAGTAGCAGTTATATACAGTTTTCCGTCAGCGTTGGTTTCATAAGCAGAGACTTTGCCAGACCATTTATAGCCGTTGTCTGTTTCTACATCTATTGACGCATTCCATAAATCTTCTGTCAGCGGAATCTGTAAATCGTGATTGATCAGCTGAATATATAAAGTCGAAGCTACTGAGCCTAAATCGGAAAAACTTCTTGAAATGTCTGGAGCGTTGACAATCCGCCCTCTCCATGTTCCAGTTTCGTTATCTGAAATGGTCCTGTCCGCAAACTGGTAGATATTATTGCTTAAAGCTGTAATCCTGATTTTCATTATACAAGCTCCTCAAAAGTCATTTCAATAGAGCAGTCGATAGGGTTCCTGACATCGCTGCTTCTTCCAGCAGGTGCATAAACCAGATAGGAATCTGAAACATCATCTAAATCTGTATAGATGATTGCATTGTTCCAGCCAGTTATTGGCAAGGCCTTATGTTCTGCTTTTGTTATATGCTCGAAGCCGCAGCCGAAAACATGTCTTGGTTTTGTTTTTGAAGTCTTGAAATAAGAGCCTCCGTCACTTGTAAAAGTATAAAAAGTGTGGTCTACATCGGGTTCCCATTTTGCCACAGGCGAGAAATCCACATCAGAACCGATTATTATATTTCCCAGGAATGGAACAATATTACTGTTTTCCAAAGGCTGCACAGGTATTGAGATTCTGACATAACGATAAGAAGTAGAAGATAAGGCAAAATAGCCTTTTATTATTCCAAGATCATCTTTATCCAGAGTCACCGATTTTGTCACCGCTGGTGAAGACCATGAATTAGAAGAGTTTGCCATTATCGTAGCTGTTTTGAAGTTTGCGTTGTTAAGCCATATTTTATCTACTTTCACGGCAGAGCCGAAGTCTATAGTTAGAGTCACTGCTGAAGAAAACGCCGATGCTTTCCACAATACGGCAGGGTCTAGCTCTCGAAGGTTGCTTGCAGGGAAAAGGGCGTTAGCACTGCTCGCTGTTATTGACGCCATGTATCTGAAATTGTAATCTGGTAGGATTCTCATCGGTTCACCTTCTTTGTTCCCTTAATCGTCATAGCTCCGATTGTCTTCTGCAATCAGCCCCAGAGACTCTGGTTCTGCCTGTCGTTGAGGATTTCGCCAAACACTGATGCAAGCTCAGGGTTCTTGACACCTGCAATTTCTTTCAGCTTTGCTATTATTTCTTCGACACTCACAGACTGCCTGAATACCAGAGTGTTATTTGTAGATTTCTGGTTCTTTATTTCAGCAACAATACTGAGCATGTCGCCCAATTCTGTGGAAAGCTTCGACAGGGCGTTGGATTCTTCCAAATCCGCAATGGTCTTTGTGTTTTCTGCAATCTGTTCCTGTAGGCTCAAATAAGCCTGGAACGATTCCTGCCATCTTTCAAAGGCTGCCGACTGTTCTTCTGTGGAAAGATTAGTGTTCAAGGCTTCGTTTTTTGCGTCTTTATACATCTTTTCGTATACGCTGGAAGCCTGTTCCCAGATGCTCTGCTGCTCTTTAACAGCTGCTTCACGAACTAACTCATCAGAAGAGTTAAGGCGCTTGTTCAAATCGGCATCTTTTGTATATGATTCTTCAAGCAATGGCAGCATAGCCTGTATCATATCAGAATTGCCTGATACATCCTTGTTTCCAAGAAGCATATCCATAAGACTTTGTGAGGATTCACCGCCAACAAGACTTGCCATAGTCGTTGAGCCTGTAAAATTGGAAAATAGATTGCTTCTTGCGTCCTGCTGAGCTTTTATATAATTTACGTGGGCCTGTTCCATCTGCTGTAGCATTTCGGTGCGTGTTTCTAGGTCGTATTTGTAACCGGCTGTAAGTTTTTCCCTTAAAGCCGAAATCTCGCTGTTCAGCGAGTCAATTTGAGAATTTATCCCTCTAATTTGTCCGCTTGCTCTGTTTTTTGCGTCATTAACCAAAAACTGGGCGTTTCTTTGATCGCCAAATCTTTTCTCTATTCTTGACAGTTCTCTATTCAAATTACTATTAACCTTGCTTTTCTGATTCTTTAAATTAGAAATCTGGGCAAGTCTGGCGTCAATCTGCGACTGGAAACCAGCGTTTTCTTCAGTCGAGTATGTCATCACCTGCGAGGCATCATAGGCTTTCATTGCGTCAAGATAGTTGTTGTATGAAGCCCCTACAGAATCATCACGCCCGAGCATGAAGTTGTTGTAGTTGTTCACAGCCTGTTCAGCTAAAGCCTGTTTCTGCAAGTCTTCAACGTATTTTATACTTGCCTGTGCCTGTTCAGCTCCATGCAGAGTAATAGTCTTCTTTTTCTTAAAGATATTCTTTGATTTATGAGTGGTTGTCCAAGTTTTGTTGTAAACCGCATTGTCTATTAACTCTCTTGTTGCGTCAGAAATACCGGTAGCAAGATATATTGATTCCGCAAGCTCCTTAGCCTGGTCTACCTGGGCGTTAAGTTCGGCGGATTTGTTAAGGTTCTCTTTGCCGACAATCTTGGTTTTGCCGAATATTCCGCCTTCGCCGAATAGGAAGTTGGTAGCTGTTCCAATCAGACCGCCTGTCAAGAGGTTGCTTCCGAGATTGCCTAAAGAAACTTTGCCTTTATCGTTAACAACTTCTTTAAATAATCCGCCAAGTTGCCCAGAAGATTTTTTATTAAATGCATCGGTTAAAGACGTTGAAATACCATTACCCACAACACCACTGATCACTGACTGCAAATTAGAAGCAAAACCAGAAAAATCAGCAGAAGCGAAGCCGTCGGCTATGGCGTTTGAAATGCCATCAGTAAATTGCTTCTGCATATAATCGGCTGTTTCGTTTATATCGTGGCGGGTTGTTGCATTATTTATTATTTTTACATAATCAATACCTGAAGGCATAACAACACCAGCCTGTTTAAAAAAATTGTTGTAAAGGCTGTTTTGTTGAGTTTTGTTGTCTGCCCTTATAAAGCTATTCCAGTAACCAATTTCTTCAGATCTTTTCTTAAATTCTTTTTCTGCTAATAGTTTATTTTGTTCTTCTAACTTTTTATTTACTTTATCTATATTTTCACCTGTCTTAAACCAGTAGTTAGGCATTAAAGAAGCAACACTTAAAACCTCTGTAGAAACATCTAACATTTCACTCGTTGTTTCTGGAAGTTTAGGAAGTTTATCTTTTGCTAAAGTATCTATCTTACTTGCGATAGAAGAAAATTTAGAATCTATATTGTTGATGCTATTGCTTACGGTTTTTAATTCAGTTACGGTTTCTTTACCGAAAATATGTGGAAATAAAGATTCCGCACCAGATATTGTGGATTTTTTAAGATCCTTTAAGTAGTTGGTAAATTGATCAACTTTAATAGAAGTTCTGGCTTCCTCTTTAAATTTTTCAAGATGGTTTGTTGCGTCAGTTATAAGTTTATCAACAGTATCTAGTTGAGCTTTTATAGAAGCTAAAGCATCTGATTTACCACTAAATTTATTACCGGCATTGTATGCTTTAGCAAATCTTTCATTATCATAATCACCTAACCACCATTGTTTATCTAGGTAATCAAAATCTTTCTGAACTTCAGATTTCCATTTTTTAAGATCTTCGATCTCCAGGCGCTTTTGTTCTATAACACCTTGAACCCCAAGTTTACTACCTTGAAATTCTCCAGAAAACTTACCTTTACTTACCCAATCATAATAATCTTTTAAGACACCTGTAAATGTTTTTAAAACGGGAACTCCCTCGGTTTTTATTAAATCTATAGTGCTTTTAATTACCGGAATACCGTCATCTCTTAAAAAATCAATTATAGGCTCAGCTCCATCGGCCAGACATTTCTTTAATTCGGTATTTAAATTACTTATACTGGCTTCAAACTGGTTGAATTTATCCGAAGATGTTTCGCCGACAGAACTCAGTGCATCCAAGTCGACTTTGCTTTGTCTTATTACTTCATTTAACAAAGCAGTTCTATTTTTTAACAAATCAGCAGAATTGGTAACTGTCGAAAATTTTTCTGGTAGAATTCCTAATTCGTTCAAAGCCTTACCATTGCCAGACGAAATAGCACTGACTATTTTATCGAAAGTTTCTTGAAGAGATAATCCTAATAAGTCACCCTTTGTATCTGCAATCTGATATATCTTTTCTAAGGCTTCAATATCATTTATGCCAGCAACTCTCAAAGCCTTAGTTGCAGACTTCATCAGTTCGACATCTGATATTTGATTTCTGGTCGCTTTTCTAAATCTGGCAACCAATTCATCTGCATCTTTACCTATCGACAGAGTATAACTTCTGAAATTATGCTGAGCTTCTAACAAATCAGCCCCTTCTTTCAAATAGCTATACGCTGATTTCAAACCTGAAAGACCTTTTTTCACTAAATCAACGGTATTGTTAACTTCTAAGGCTATCTGCCCTAATGATTTGGAAGTTTTCTTTGCAGAATCACCAGCACCTGCAACAGAACTGCCCACTTTTCTCATAGCAGAATCGGCTTTGCCACCTGCAACACTCAGGCCCTCGATATTCTGGGCGGCCTTCTTTATGTTACTGGCAGCTTCTTCTGTCTTAGCCTTGAAAACTATTGAAATCTCGTTATTTGCCGGCATTTTTGCCCTCTTTTTCTGTTTCAGCCTGGAATTTCTTCCTGCCTTCAGGTGTTGTCAAATCAGTCTTGTTTTTCTTCTCGGAACCTTTGCAGAAAGCATAAAAAAATGCGTCATCTATCAAAGGAACTTCGCCTATGCTTTCCAGCATAAGAAAATAATCATCCACACTGACCGCCCTTATCTCGTCAGGCAGTCTGTGGAAAGCCCGGCAGACTTTCAGAAACATTCTCTTTGACGCTGCCGGGTCCGTCTTTTTCAGTTTTTTGAGCTTGTGGTCTTGACTTCGAAATTTGGAGTAAAGACCTTTTTCTGAAGCCAATACTGCGCAAGAAGTTTGATCTGGTCGAGATCCAGTTTTTCAACAATAAATTCTCTGGTGAAATCTGTCTGATCAGGCAGTGGATTAAGAGCTATCTCACAAATATCAATATCACGTTCAGCTACTTTAGATAAACTTCTTACTCCTGTTTCCTCGTCCTTTTCTGCCGAGAACATGGCTTCAAGCCTCTGCATCTGGTGAACAGTGTAACGTAGTTCCGTTTCCTTACCGCTGACAGTTATCTGAATTCTTCCGTTTTTTGATTCTTCGAGTTTTTCCCATGTGTTCATAAGATTCTCCTATTTGAAAGTGATTGTGTAGTTGTCATCACCAGAATCTTCAAGAGCCTGGTTTGTAAATTCGTAAGTCACTATGCCGTTGCTGTCCTGCGGACTGGAAGCACCCTCGCTTATACAGGACTTCGGCACGTCTATTTTCACGATGTTACCTGGAACACTGCCGATTTGTGCCGTTACAGCCTCTTCGACACGCCCTGTGAACTTGCTCCACCACGCATTGACCGACTCTGTAGTGGCTTCCACCGTCATCTTCAATTCCGGGTCACGGCTGGTTATCATCGAGCCTTTAATACCTTCGACGCTGTTAACGTCAGGACGGTCAACAATTTCGTTACCTGATGAAAGTTCAAGATTCTGTATAACCGCATCAGAGAAATCACCGATGCTGACATTGCCACTTTCTACAACTGGTGGTTCTGTTGTCTGATATACAGGGCTTGAAGGCAGAGCAGCATCAGTCTCACCGCAATGCTTGCCGCTGAGTTCGAAAGCGAATACAGCTAGTTCACCTGGTGTTACAGTAAGAGTAAAATTACCTTTACAGCCTGTTGCCTTCAGAAGTTTGCCGTCGTAGTAGAAGTAGATTGTGCAGCTCTTCTGTTCTGAAGCGGGTGAAACAGGTTTATAACTGACAGATTCGGAACCCTCAGTATCAACAATGGTTTCTTTCAAGCTGCAAGCCTGCAATAACGGCGAAATTTCGGGCGGTGTCCCTGCTGTTCCAGAGCCTTTGCATTCGACCCTTATCGAAAAGCCCAGTTTCTTTCTTCCAAGCCTGTGCTTTCTGACGGAAATACTCCTGCTCACAGCGTTGGAACCCACTCTTGAAATATCGGGGTTGGCTGTGACAGGTTCAGATAAAATTGCATTAAGAGCTGCTGTAGGTTCGGCATCGACACCCTCGGTAGTTTCAACCTTTGCCAGTAGCAGCTGGTTCTTAGTCAATAATGGCGTTGCCATTTTCAGCCTCCTTAATTAATACGGTTTATGTAGCGTCTAGCCGAAAATTCCATCTGGTATGAAATTACACCTGCGTCATAATCAGCTATTGTTATAGAATTACAGTTCAGATTCTCGGTGTATTCCAGGGTCTTGAACCCTGAAAGTTTTTCATAGACTGCCTCGACCAAAGAATAAGAATTGCCTGCAGCATGGTTCTCGCCTCTGAAATTTCTCTGATATATGAGCACATGAAATTTTCTGGTTACAACCTGTCTCGGTTTGTTCTGGACGGATGAATCACCGAACCAGTAGATAAATGCACAGGGATATTGCAGTGCAGCAGGTTTGTCTTTTCTGCCGATGCTTTCCACTGATCTGAAATCTGTAATTTCCTTCAGCTTTTCAATCAAAGCATCTTCGTCCGATTCAATATTCAGCAGGTCCATCAGAACTCCTTCTCAAATCCGAGCCTTATTTCAGGCTTTTTCTTTCCAATACCCATCTCAAGAAAAACATTCCTTGTTGTGGTCAACTTTTTTTGTAACATTAATGTCTAAAAATTTTTTATTCCGTAT
>ERZ842401.5098-NODE-5098-length-14783-cov-15.075638_pt1 | contig 14783 bp, 12 predicted proteins | sample MGYA00521270_ERZ842401 | MGnify/ENA primary metagenome ERZ842401 (study PRJEB31892, sample SAMEA3878208) | bioreactor metagenome | biome: Moose rumen | place: Sweden | collected 2011-10 | study: EMG produced TPA metagenomics assembly of the PRJEB12797 data set...
GTCGGCATAGCCCGTTACGACAATGTTCACATCGTTGTGGTTACCGAGCCACTTGGCATAGTCGTCCAGCTTGGCTGCTTCGGCCTCCAGGATAACGTCCTGATTGAGCTCGAAGAAGGTGACAATCTGGCTCATGTCCGGTTCCGGTGCAGGTGCGGGGGCCGGCTTGGGTGCAGGTGCGGGAGCCGGTTCCTGCTTGGGAGCGGGCTTGGGTGCAGGTGCAGGAGCGGGAGCCGGTGCAGGTGCGGGAGCGGCCTTTTCCTTACGGGTATAAGGCTTGCCGAAGGTGAACTTGAGACCGGCCAGGGCGTTGAACTGATAGTCCGGGTTGTCGGCCTTCTTGGAGTTGAAGCGGTCGCTGGTGATGTTGTCGTTGACCTCCAGGGTGACGGCCACGTTGTCTGAAATGCGGATGTCTGCTCCGAGACCCACGCGGGCGGCGGGAGCAATCATGCCACGGTTCCAGAGATTGCCGAAATAAGTGGAAGGAGTAACGGACTTGACGTTGAGAGCGCCATTGTTGAAAGCACCCACTGCGGCGCCACCGAGGAAGAAGTACGGCTTGAAGCCTCTGTCGTGCTTATAGCCGCCGAACAGATCTGCAAGGCTGATGGTGAGATCCAGTCCGCCTTCCAGATAATTGAAAGTGTAACGCTCCACTCCATTGCCGACGGCGTGGCCCACACCCTGGAAGCCGGAGCCTACAAGACGTGCACCGAACACGGGGCTGAACTGATAGCCAACGGAAAGGGCTGCAGCCGGAGAGAACAGGGAAAAGTAATCCACTTCACCGATTGTGTAGCCGGCGCCAGCCTGGATTTGCCCATAGGCATGGGGGCGGAAACTCACATCCGGGTCGGATTTACTCTCCTGGGCCAGAAGAGCTTGCGGAAGCACAACAACCGCAAGAGCCAAGATTAGGTGTTTCAATTTCATATCCAATCTGTTTGATACCTCTAATTATATATAATAGACCGCATCACAACTCCCAAATCAAGGGGTCCCGACTTGAGCCTACGATATATGATAGCGCAAATTTAAGTAGAAAATTCCACCTTTCCAAAAAATTTCGAAAATTTTCTTATTATATTTTTCAGAACAAGATGGGTTTCTTTGCGTTGCAACGGGGGTGTGACAAACGCAAAGCAGAAATATTTGGTTTCTCGGAAGAAAATGATTATATTTGCAGACTTTTTGCGGGAAGGTCCCGCGAAACTATCAATAAACTTTATAAAAACTCATTGCATCATGGCAGAATATTTACAGCCTGAGAAAAAGCAAGAGATTTTCGCGAAGTACGGAAAGTCTAATAAGGACACCGGTTCTCCTGAGAGTCAGGTTGCTTTATTTTCCTACCGTATCGCTCACCTTACGGAGCATGTGAAGAAGAACAAGAAAGACATCGTAACGCGTCGCAGCCTTCTTCGCCTTGTGAGTAAGCGCCGTCAGCTTCTGAACTATCTTCAGAAGGTGGACATCGAGAGATACAGGGCTATCGTAAAGGAGCTGGGGCTCCGCCGATAAGCAAGAAAATAGGGAAAAGCGGGGGCAGAGATTCATGCAAGGCAGAATCTCTCCCCCTTTTTCGAAAAATGGGATTCGGAGAGATTCTTCGCTTCGCTCGGAATGACGGAAGAAGCCGGAGACAACAAAAGACGACAAAAGACGATAAAAGACGTAACAGAAGTAAACCATGAACATTATCCAGAAGAAAATCGAACTGCCCGACGGCAGAGTGATTGAGATTGAGACCGGAAAACTGGCCAAGCAGGCCGCCGGCTCCGCCGTGGTGAAGATGGGAGGCACCATGCTCCTTGCCACCGTAACCTGCGCAAAAGAAGTTAAAGAGGGAACAGACTTCATGCCCCTCACTGTAGATTACCGCGAGAAATATTATTCCGCAGGCCGTTTCCCCGGCGGATTTCTCAAGCGGGAGAGCCGTCCCTCGGACTATGAGGTGCTCATCGCCCGTCTGGTAGACCGCCCCATCCGCCCGCTGTGGCCGGACGATTTCCATCTGGAAGTTTTCGTGAACGTGATGCTGATATCGGCCGAAAAAGACATCCAGCCGGATGCGCTGGCCGGTCTTGCCGCATCGGCCGCCCTGGCCACCAGCGACCTCCCCTTCGGAGGCCCGGTGTCCGAGGTTCGCGTTTCCCGCATCGACGGGCAGTACGTGATCAATCCCGGCTTCGAGGCCAACAAGCGGGCCGACCTGGACCTGATGGTGGCCGCCACCGAAGAGAACATCATGATGGTGGAAGGCGAGATGAACGAAGTGTCCGAGCACGACATGCTGGAAGCCATCAAGGTGGCCCACGAAGAAATCAAGAAGCACTGCCGCGTGCAGAAGGAACTCATGAAGGAGCTGGGTACGGACGTGAACAAGCGCGACTACCCGCACGACGAGGAAGACGAGGCCCTGAAGGCCGCCGTGCACGAGTTCTGCTACAACAAATGCTACGAACTGGCCGGCAGCGCCAAGCCCAAGCACGAGCGCGAAGACGGGTTCGAGGCCATCAAGGCCGAATTCCTGGCCACCCTTTCCGAGGAAGACCAGGAGGCGAAGGCCGCCATGGTGTCCCGCTATTACCACGATGTGGAGAAGGAAGCCATGCGCAACCTGATCCTGGACGAAGGCAAGCGCCTGGACGGCCGCAAGACCAACGAAGTGCGCCCCATCTGGTGCGAGGTGGACTACCTCCCCTGCGCCCACGGCAGCGCCATCTTCACCCGCGGCGAAACCCAGTCCCTGGCCAGCGTAACCCTGGGCACCAAGATGGACATGAAGGAAATGGACGAAGTCCTTATCCAGGACGACCAGCAGTTCGTGCTCCACTACAACTTCCCGCCGTTCGCAACCGGTGAGGCCAAGCCGCAGCGCAGCGTGGGCCGCCGGGAAATCGGCCACGGCAACCTGGCCATGCGCGCCTTGAAGCCCGTCATCCCCACCGCTCCCGAATTCCCCTACGCCGTGCGCGTAGTCTCCGATATCCTGGAATCCAACGGTTCCTCTTCCATGGCCTCCGTCTGCGGCGGCTGCCTGGCCCTGATGGACGCCGGCGTGAAGATCAAGAAGCCGGTGGCCGGCGTGGCCATGGGCCTGATTACCGACGCGGTGCGCCCCAACGACCGCTACGCCATCCTCACCGACATCCTGGGAGACGAGGATCACCTGGGCGACATGGACTTCAAGGTAACCGGCACCAAAGACGGCATCACCGCCACCCAGATGGATATAAAGGTGGACGGCCTTTCCTACGAAGTGCTGGAAAAAGCCCTTGAGCAGGCCCGTCAGGGACGCCTCCACATCATGGGAGAAATGCTCAAGACCATTGCCGAGCCGCGGGAAGACTACAAGCCGTTCGTGCCCCGGATGGTCCAGATTGAGATTCCGTCCGAATTCATCGGCGCCGTCATCGGCAAGGGTGGAGAAACCATCCAGGGGATGCAGAAGGAATTCGGCACCACCATCACCATCGAAGAAGTACCCAACGAGAACGGCGAAGGCACCAAGGGCGTCGTGGACATCTTCGGCACCGACAAGGCAGCCATGGATGCCACCCTGGAGAGGATCAAGTCCATCTGCGCCGTTCCGGAAGCCGGACAGGTGTACCACGGAAAGGTGGTGAGCATCCTGGAATTCGGCGCCTTCATCGAGATTCTTCCCGGTAAGGAAGGCCTCCTCCACGTGAGCGAGATTGCCTGGACCAAGACCGAAAAGGTGGAAGACGTGCTGAAGGTGGGCGACGAAGTGGATGTGAAGCTGCTGGAAATTGATGCCAAGACCGGCAAGATGCGGCTTTCCATGCGCGCCCTCACGGAGAAACCGGAAGGCTACGTAGAGCCCAAGAGCCGAGAGCGCAGCCAGCGCCGCGAAGGCGGAAACCGGAACAACGGCGAGCGCAGGAACGGCAACGACCGTGGCCAGCGCCGCGAAGGAGACCGCGGATCGCGTCGTTACGACCGCCGCCAGAACAGCGAGCCCGACGTGTTCTAAACCAAACTGACGCCAATCCCGGGCGCTTCCGAAAGACGGAGGCGCCCTATTCGTTGTAGAACGGGTTGGTGAAGGTGGTATTCAGACCCTCCTGTGTGTCGATATACGGGAGGAGACGCCCGCCGAAAAGGTACCGTCCGGCATTGTAGGCATCAAAATCCGGGGCCGAAGGGTCCAGACTGCCGATTTTCACCAGGCCCAGCGAGTGGATGAACTGCCCGCCGCCCAGATAGAAGCCCACATGCGAAACGCGGGGGTTGGCGCCGTCCCATCGGCCGAAAAAGACCAGGTCTCCCTTCTGCAGCTGCTGCCAGGGGCCGATGCGCTCCCCCATCGGCGCCTGCTGGGAGGCGTCCCTGGGGATGACGATGTCGTGCATGAACAGGACCGTACGCACGAAGCCGCTGCAGTCGAAGCCTTTGGGCGACATGCCGGCCCAGATGTAGGGGAAGCCCAGCATGCTGCGGGCGGTGTTCAGGATGGCGTCGGCACTGTTGTCCAGGCCTTTGCGCCAGGCATTCAGCTCCTTCCCGTCGGCTTTGGGAAGATAGCCTGTGCGGCCGTCCGGAAAGGATACTTTCCAGAAGCGGCCTTTCTTCCCTTCCAGGCGGAGCCGGTCTCCGGCCACAACGTCTGAGAGCGTGGCGCTTTTCTTGGACGGAGCGTTGTAAACGATGCCGGTCAAGGCGGTCACCACCAGCTTGGGCGCGGCATTCCAGGCGCTGTAGGCCTCGCGGGACATGAGCGTTATGGCATCTTTGTGCACCCAGCCGGTATAGCTGTCCGGCGTCCGGACCTCGGGCCAGTCGTTCTTTTCCGAAAGTTGGAGAATGTGCACAGGCGTTCCAAGAAGGGCCTGGGACACCATTTCCGCATCGTAATCCGCGGTTCTGCGCATATTGCAAACCGAAATATTTACAACGCCGTACGACTGGGCCGCAGCTTGGAGCGCCAGGGCAAGGAAGGTTAGAAGAAGGAGGAATCGTTTCATGGGCACAAATATCGGCATAATTGGGGAGAATTGTGCACCAGTCCTAAAATATTCTTAAATATACATAATATATACAGGATATTTGCATAAATTTGCAGCCGATGAAAAAGAAGGAAATAGGAAAAACCGTTGTCGCCCTGCTCCCCATTCTGGTTCTGGTAGGGCTTTTGGCACTGAATATCAGTATTTTCGGCTCGGACGCCATTCTGGGAGCCTCGCAGGTTGCCCTGCTGTTTTCGGCCGGCATTTGTGTATGGCTGGGAATGTGGCTGTACAAGACGCCCTGGAAGGATTTCGAAGATGCCATCAAGGCCAATGTGGGCGATGTAACAACCGCCATCGTCATCCTCTTTCTCATCGGCTCCATCTCCGGCACCTGGATGGTGAGCGGGGTGGTACCCGCCTTTATCTATTACGGAGTTAAAATCATCAGTCCCAAGGTGTTCCTGCTTACGGCCGCGGTCATCTGCGCTATTGTTTCGGTAATGACGGGCTCTTCCTGGACCACGATTGCCACCATCGGCGTGGCGCTTCTGGGAATCGGCCGGGCCGAGGGTTTCAGCGACGGGATGACAGCCGGCGCCATTATCTCCGGGGCATATTTCGGCGACAAGATTTCCCCGCTTTCAGACACAACGGTGCTGGCCTCTTCCCTGAACCGGGTGCACCTGTTCGACCACATCCGCTACATGGTGTTCACAACGGGGCCCTCCATTCTGGTGGCGCTGATACTTTTCACCATCCTGGGGCTCTCCCACGGCGGGGCCGATGCCGCTGAAATACAAGTATATACAGACGTGCTGTCGGCACAATTTCACATTACGCCCTGGCTGTTCGTGGTGCCCGTCCTCACCGGCGTCATGATCTGGAAGAAGATGCCGGCGATGATGGTCCTGGCGCTCTCCACCCTCACGGCCGCCGTGGCCGCGCTTGTTTTCCAGCCGGATCTGGTTCATGCCGTAGGAGCCGGCGTCACGGAGGGATCAAGGGCACGGGTGCTGCTGGCCGGCACCATCGAGACCATCTACAACACGGTTACAATGAATACGGGGAATCCGGATACGGACGCCCTCCTCACTTCCCGGGGCATGCTGGGAATGTTGAATACGGTATACCTGATTATCTGCGCCATGTGCTTCGGGGCCTGCATGAAGGCCAGCGGAATGATTCTCCAGCTGACCAAGCTGCTGGAGCCGCTCACCCGCACGCGCACCGGCCTGGTGGCCTCCACGGTTGTCACCGGTACCACGCTCAATGGCTTGGTCTCGGACCAATACCTCTCTATCATCCTCACATCCAACATCTTCCGGAACACCTACGCCCGCGCCGGCTACGAGCCGCGCCTGCTTAGCCGCTCAGTGGAAGATTCGGCCACGGTCACCTCTCCCCTCTTTCCCTGGTCCAGCTGCGGCATGACCCAGGCCACCATCCTCTCCGTCCCCACGCTGGCCTACGCCCCCTTCTGCTTCTTCAACCTCCTCTCTCCGCTGATGTCCGTCCTGGTGGCGGCCATAGGCTGGAAAATCGTCAAGCCGAAGAAGGAGTTACCGCAGGGGTTCGCCGATGCAGCCGTTGGGCATCTGGATGTGTAGCATCTCGCAGATGGTGGGCGCAATGTCCACAATCCGGGCGGGCTGGGAAGACTGTCCCGGCTCCACGTGCCATCCCATGAGCACGAAGGGGATGTGGCTGTCGTAGGGGTTCCACTCTCCGTGGGTGGTGCCAATATAAGCGTCGCTGTTGGAGGAATCGATGTACTGCGCACGCGGAACCAGATAAATATCCCCGCTGCGATGAGGATGATAGCCGTTGACAATCCGCTCGCGGATGAGCTCCGGAACCGTTGAGACGGCCGCCTTCTCGAAATCTACCACATACAAGAAACGGTCGTCGGAGCGGAACATTTCCATGGCGGCTTCCTTCACTTTCTGAAGGTCTCCTCCCTGCTGGGCAATGAGTTCATGGTCCAGGTACACCCGGCAGGCGTTGGTGGTCTTGATGAGCTTGCCGGTGAGGCCGGTACGCTCGCACAGCTCCTCGTTGTAGGCACTCCGGTGCCGGCCGATTTCAAGGCCTCCGGCGGGAAGGCTGTTTTCACGCAGGAAGTTGGGATTGTGGGCGCCGCCATGGTCGGCACTCAGGAAGAAGAGGTAGCCGTCCTTGCCGTAGCGCTGGTCCAGCAGCGAGAAGAAATGTGCCAGCTCGGTGTCCAGGCGCATGTACACGCTCTTGTTTTCCGGGCCGCGCGTTCCGTAGGTGTGGCCGATGGCATCCGTGCTGGAAACGCTCACGCAGAGCATGTCCGTTACGTCGCCCTCGCCCATGTGTTCGTTCACCAACGCCGCTTCCGCCATCTTGAAGGTCAGGGTTACTCCTTCGTCACTGGTCTTGACGTCCGTGCCAGGCTTGCGGGCGTTCTGCTTGTTGAACTCCTGCACCCAGGCGGGCAGCTCCTTCATGTAGTACGTGCTTGTTACATAATGTCCGGCCTCGGTGTCCCACCAGTAGGCTGCATCGGCGCTGTGGCCGGCAGGCAAAATGGCGGCGCGGTCCTTGAGGGCCACACCGATTACCTTGGAGCGGAAATCGGTGGCCAGCTGCAGCTGGTCCCCCATCGTATAGGACTGCAAGTTGCGGGGCGACATCAGCGCCGCATCGTTGCTGGAACCTACGCCCTGGACAGTCTTGTCCCCGCAGCAGTAGGTGGGGACACCGTCAATCAGGAAATCGTTGCCGCAGATGCCGTGGATGCCCGGAACCGTACCGGTATAGATGCTGCTGTGGCCGATGGCGGTTACAGTGGGAACGTAGTTGATCATGAGGTTCTCATAGCTGAACCCTTCGTCGATCAGGCGCTTGAGGCCACCCTCGCCGAACTGGTCGTAATAGTAATAGAAATAGTCCCAGCGCATCTGGTCAATTACCATGCCCACGACAATTTTTGGTCGCTGAATCTGTGCCGAAGCGTTCAGGACGCCCAGCAGGAGGAATGCGGAAACAATCAGGCTGAATTTTTTCATAATGGTATAATGTCTTTTTGCAAAGTGTGCCTGCAAAGATAATAAAACATCGGCAATAATCAGAATGGGTAAAAAATACGAGCATCACTTTCACCGATTATTTCCCCGGTTTCACCGATTAAATTGTTCTTAACGGATTTGTATGCCTACTTTTGTCCCGAAAAAAACAACAAGTCCCGATGAAACGCTTTCTTCTCTCCCTGTTCCTTGCTCTTGCAGCCAGCCCCATTTATCTGCATGCCGACGAACCTGTCAAGACCGGCTGGAGCGTGGGACTCCTTCCCGCAGTCAATTACAACAACGACCTAGGCTTCCAGATCGGCGGCCTGGGGCAGGTGTACCATTACGGCGACGGCAGTCTCTACCCCCAGTATCTGCACAAGTTCGAGGCGCACGCCTACCTGTATTCCAAGGGAGCAAAGCAGTTTATCGCCAATTACGACTCCAAGCACCTGATCCCCGGGAAGCGGCTCACCCTGAGCGCCCAGTATATGGACAACCCGCTTTGCGGCTTTTTCGGCTTCAACGGAGCCGCTTCGCCGTACTACAGCACGCTTGACCTGAAGAAATCGGCCGACAAAGATGACGGAATCGCCTTTTATGCCCACCACCAGCAGCGCTTCCTTTTCAGCGCCGACGTGCAGGGCTCCCTGGCCCCGGGACTCACCTGGATTGGCGGGGTCCAGTATACCTGGCAGCGCTATGCCGATGTCTCTCTATCCCCCTACAACGGAACGGAAACACTTTACCATCAATATGTTGAAACGGGGCTAATCCCGGAGGAGGACAACTTTGGTCACAGGGTTGAGCTCAAGGGAGGGCTGGTTTACGACACCCGCGACCTGGAGGCCAATCCCGGCCGGGGAATCTATGCCACGGCGCAAGTGACCGGCGGCGGGAGCTGGTCTTCGGCCTGCCGGACCTCGCTGCTGTTTTCGGCCGACGTCCGGCAGTACATCCCAGTGGTTCCCTCGCTGCTGATGCTGGCGTACCAGGTGGCGTATAAGGGGCTTGTGGCGGGGTCGCTCCCGTTCTATGCGCTGCCGGCTTTCAATATGCGGGGATCGTACAGCACCCGCATCGTGGGAAACGGCGTGGCCTGGGGATCGGCCGATATCCGTTTCACCGCAGCCCGCGGCACGCTCCTCAAGCAGTTCTTCGAGGTGGGGCTGGTGGCTTTTGCCGATGCCGGCGGCGTGGTGCAGCCCTATGAACTGGAGGCGCAGCGCCTGTTGGGGGACCATACCACGGTGAAGACGCTGGACGGAGAGACCTTCGGCCCGTACCGCTGCATCTTCGACCCGGCCGTCGCCACCGGGGAACGGCTGCATATCAGTGTGGGCGGAGGCTTTTTCTTCACGATGAACCGGAACTTCGTGACGGCCATCGAGCTGGGAAAACCCTTGAATCCCCAGGACGGCAATTTCGGACTGTACATCAACCTGGGATTCTCCTTCTGAGCCTTCCCGCGTTGTTTTTTCTCCCAGGATTCCCTATCTTTGCGTACCCCGGAGACCTGCCGGGAATCCTATGATGAAACAACGGATCCTTCTTTTCTGCACCCTGCTGCTCTTGGTGCTTTTGGTCCCCTGCCTGCTGCCTCTGCTGCTCTGGGGGTCCATGCTCCCTTTATGGGCCTATCTCCTGTACTGGACCATCGTCCTGATTATTGCCGGCGTTTATCTGGTTAACCGCTGCTACCTGGTAGACCATTTCCTGGTGGAGGGGAAATGGCTGCCGTTTGTGGGCTGGAACCTGCTGCTCATTTTGGCAGGAGCCATCTTGCAGCGCTTGGCCGTAGTCTTTTTCGAACAGTTTTCCGACGGAGCGGCAGACGCGGCGATGGATCTCACCGCACGCATTTCCCAAATTGTTCTGGGCATTGTCCTGGAGGTTGTCGCCGTCATTGTGGCCGTTGCCATCAGCATGTCGGACCAGTGGCGCTATGCCTCCTACCGCTACAAAGACGCCCTCCGGGCCAATGAGGGGCTGCAGAAAGACGTCAGCTCGCTGCAGGGCCAGGTGGATGCACTCCGCCGGCAGCGTTCCGCCCCCTCCCCCACCTCCATTTCCGTGAAAGTGAACCTGGTGATGACGCAAGTCCCGCTGGAAGAGATCCTCTACGTGAAGGCCGACGGCGACTACGTGCTCATCCACAAGGCCGACGGCACCACGCTGATGACCCTCCTTACACTCAAGGCGCTGGAACGGCAGCTGCCCTTCGACCGCTTCTGCCGCACCCATCGTTCCTATGTCGTGAATGTAGACAAGGTAAGCGGCATCAAGGACGGCAAACTCCAGGTTGGCGGGGAAACCGTTCCCCTTTCAGACTCCTGCAAGGGCGCTTTCTTCGAAATCCTCTCCCACAAGTCCATCATCCTTAGCCAGGAGTAACCCGGCGACTTTCCCGGCCCGGGGAGGCTCGGCAGGAGAGGCACGGCTGCTGCGAGCTCTGAGATGTCGCAGGTCTGGAACTGAAGCGTCGCAGGTCAAACCAAAAATGCAGACCTGCGACACTTCGGCAGCGGTGAGTGAGGGATTCGAACCCCCGGTACGCTCACACGTACACCTGTTTTCGAGGCAGGCTCCTTCAACCACTCGGACAACTCACCGGATTGGGGCTGCAAAGTTACAAAATAAATTTGACTCTGCAAGAACCCACTACTTGAACCACTCGGTAAGGTGGTTTTTCGCGTAGAGATAATACACAAGGATGCCAACCCAGCTGGTTGCAAGAACCAGAACGGCGGTAATGATTTTGCCGACGGTGGAAATGGGCTTCTTGAGAATGTCAATGACTGCGAGAATGGACAGGACGACACCTGCAATGTAAATGATAGTTCCCATTGTTCAAATAATTACTTGTTTCTGAGTTTCAAAGATACAAAAATACAGTGAAAATGCAAAAAAACGGTAACTTTGCAACATGTTACAGGCCATTGCACTCATCCTTGCCCTGCTCCCGCTGAAACTCTGGCCGGCGGAGACCCCGGACATGACCGTCGTGGCCACCGAGCAGCGGGACGGTTACGTGTGCCAGCTGGTGGAATACCACACCTTCGGGGAAGAAAGGGTGCAGGCGTACCTGCTCTCCCCCTCCGACGGGGAAAAACATCCCGGCCTGGTGCTCCTGCACGACCACGGCGCCCGCTTCGACATAGGAAAGGAAAAACTGGTGAAGCCCTTGGAAAACGCCCCAGGACACATCCGGGCATCGGCCCGGCAATGGGTGCAGGACGGCTTTGACGGCGTGTATTTTGCCGACAGCCTGGCTTCCCTTGGCTATGTGGTCATTGTGCCGGACGCCCTGTACTGGGGATCCCGCAGCACGGAAAAATGCCAGGAATGGAGCCGGATGCAGTTTGGCTCCGAACCGCCGGAGGGCATCCGGGAGCTGAAGCAGGAAGTCTATGAAGGCCAGCGGGTTGTCTATGACAGCCTGTACCGGAAAGGGATTGTCTGGGCCCAGCAGACCCTCAACGAGGATGCTGCCGCCGCCCGCCTGCTGCGAAGCCTTCCCAACGTGCTGGAAGGGCGCATCGGCTGCTTCGGCTGGTCCATGGGCGCCCACCGGGCCTGGCTCCTGGCCGCTTTCTGCGAAGAGATAAAAACCGGGGCAGCCCTTTGCTGGATGACCATGAAAAGCACCCAGGCGCAGCCTCCGTCGGCATCGGACTATTCGATGATGATCCCCAAACTCAGGCGGGAATACGACTTCCCGGACATTGCCAACTGGCTCTGCCCCAAGCCTTTCCTGTTCCTGAACGGCCGCACCGACCGGCTCTTCCCGTACGAGGAATCGGCCGAAGCTTTCCGGCGGATGCAGCGGATTTACAAGGAGAACGGGGCCCCGGACCGTCTGAATACGGTCTTTTTCGAGGGTGGGCACCACTGCGGCAAAGCCGAGCAGGACACCATTGTCCGCTTCCTTTCCCAAAACTTGCAATAAAAAAATACTTTTATTAAATCTGCAGCCCGTAAGTATGAGCCGCCGCGCCCGTGCTTACGGTTTAATTTATAGGTAACTATGGCTACATTCAGAGAAAGGGCGCTCGCCGTGGCGTCCTCACGCAGTCCCAAGAGGCACTGCGTGGAAAACGGGCCGATTTCGACGTTATAGACCGCTCCGTGGCCGACGAAATTGCTTCCGGCATGAAATCCTGGGCAATTGAACGAGATGCCGTCAATGGTCGTAACCGACTAGTCCCCAGGAAGGAGCTCTGCTGTAGTCCGACAGGCGCACGTCGGTTCCGTCGGCGTTGCCGCCCGGCACCAGGTAGTCCTTGAAAAGCTGTCCCGGTTCCGTGCCCACCTGGACCCGAATGGCCTCGTAGGCCGATTTCACCAGCGAGAACGCCTTCATCTTGTCCGACAGCCGGTCATAGAGCGCCAGGAAACGGTCCCGGTTCACATAGGAGAGATCTTCCAGGGCCAGCGCGCCGACGAGGTTGTCCCGGTTGGCCAGCACGACAGAGTCGGCCAGGGCGGTCTTCTCCGCCTTCTGGTCCCGGGTGTACGCGTAAAAACGGCGGTGGAAGGCATTGTAGCGGTCATCCATTGGCATGCCGCCAGAGATACGTTCGTCAATATCCACGGTGGCCCGCCCGGCCTCCAGGATCAGGTGCACCCGCTGCCTGCCGTTCCCCACGTAGGCGTAGAATGGTTCCTCCACGGCACCCTCAAACTGGAAGCGGCCGTCCCGGACGGATGTCACGGCCAGCGTGTCTTTCGCATCCGCGTCGATCAGCCACACCGGCGTACCGTCATCGGCGGTAAAGATGCCGTCGATCTGATATGTCCGCTGGGCACAGGCGCCCAGTAGCACGGGAATCAGTAACAGGACGATTCTTTTCATAGCTACCGCATGAATTCTTCCAGGGTGTTGCGGTAAACATTACCGTAGCAAGCGTCGTTGTACAGGCCCGCGTGAGAACCGGTGGTGTGGGTGGCCAGCTGGTAGTAGAGGTCGTGCAGGGAGATGGAAGGATTGGCCTCCACCTCGGCGCGGAACACGCGGGTGAAGCGGTTGGAGAGGTAGATGTCACCCTCCAGCACATCGGCATGGGAGGTTTCCCCGGGCGCGGCGGCGCAGAGGAAAAGAACGCCCGGAAGGCCCTCGCAATACTGGCCCACAGAACCGCTGTAGCAGGTCTCCATCACGCAGAGCATCTTGCGGAAATTCCCTTCGGCCACAAGCCACCAGGAGGCCTAGCGCAAGAAGTGATATGATAAGTCTGCGGAACATATTACATCTCCCAGTGTCCGGTTTTGGCAGACCCAACATAGTGAATATGAGGTAACGAGGCAAGGTGACGTTCGATGGTTTTTACGTGAACGCCGCAGGCATCGGCCATATCCTGCCTGGTCACTTGAGGGTTTTCTGCAATCATACGTTCGATGGTGGCGTTGATGGATGTGGTATCCATCTTAGTTTTGACTGCCGGGGAGTCGGCCTTGATGTGCAGATACCGGCTTTTCAATTCGTAGTCTGTGCCCAAAAGGAGGTTGGAAAAGAATCGGTCCAAAGGGTCATTATCGGCATATATCCTTTTTTTGATATTAGAGTAATTGGCCCTCACAAGAGCATCCCGGAAATATCTTGAATTCTTCTCAAATGCTGTGTTATTGACCTCAAAACCCATCTTGCGGAGATACTTGATAAGAAAAACGGCAGTTGTTCTTGTATTTCCCTCTGAAAAAGGATGTAACACCCACAGGGAGGATACAAACCTGGCGATATGCCAAACAGATTCCTCCTCATCCAGTTGCCTATAAAGAGTCAGGCTTTCCTGCCGGATCAAGTTATTCACACTGGTTTCCAGATTGTATGCATTCCCGTATGTGACCGTATCACCGTCCAGAACCCACTCATACTTTATGATATTGTTTTTCCTGTATTGACCGGCATGGTCAAAAATGCCCTCAAACAGGCGCTGGTGAATGGCTTTAAGCTCATCGGAAGACAGGGAAAAGCCACCCTCAGAGATGAGCAAATTGATTCGGGCCGACACTTTGTCGGCCTCTTCATATTGCCGCTCTGCATCCCTATCGTCCTTTACCTCATAGTATGAGTCTATGAGTTCCCTTGCCTGATATGCCGATATATCACCGTCTATGTTTTTACCGGCCACCTGGTCCAGATACGGAGATGTCTCCAGACCGTCCACAGCCTGCAGACCCTTAGCAGTTTGCCAATAGATATACCTGGCTTTCTTGTCCGGATCCGGAGACTGTCTGTACTGATGATAATCCATAATGTCGCTCAAAAGTTAATGCGAATATACTCATAAATACGATAATTACAAATTTTAAGCGATATTTTGAGCGACATTAGCTTTAGTTCCCGATCTGCGAGGATATCTCTTTTGAGTAAGAATTGGCGATGCCTTTGTGTGTCTCAAACGTGATATATGAGATACCATTGTCCGCTTCCTTTCCCAAAACTTGCAATAAAAAAATACTTTTATTAAATCTGCAGCCCGTAAGTATGAGCCGCCGCGCCCGTGCTTACGGTTTAATTTATAGGTAACTATGGCTACATTCAGAGAAAGGGCGCTCGCCGTGGCGTCCTCACGCAGTCCCAAGAGGCACTGCGTGGAAAACGGGCCGATTTCGACGTACTTCGGCCAGAATGTATTCTCCATGGAGACCATGCGGAAGTACATGTCGGACAAAGCGTTCCGCTCTGTTTTGGAAGCCCGGGAAACCGGAAACAAGATAGACCGCTCCGTGGCCGACGAAATTGCTTCCGGCATGAAATCCTGGGCAATTG
>ERZ842401.5099-NODE-5099-length-14781-cov-6.396849_pt1 | contig 14781 bp, 17 predicted proteins | sample MGYA00521270_ERZ842401 | MGnify/ENA primary metagenome ERZ842401 (study PRJEB31892, sample SAMEA3878208) | bioreactor metagenome | biome: Moose rumen | place: Sweden | collected 2011-10 | study: EMG produced TPA metagenomics assembly of the PRJEB12797 data set...
GAGGATACAGCGATGGCAAAGGGTTACAGCGCGCGGCGCGGCTTTTCCAACGGCAGCGGCGCCTCGATGAAGCATCGGAGAGATATCGGAGAAAACACACAATAAAGGTGGACGGAAACATTTCCGCAAAAGGGCACAGATAAAATATCGTCGGAAATATTACTGCAAAATGGCATCTTCGGAAACATATCGTCACAGCTTGCAAAGGAGCTTAATTATGGAAAAGAAAGTCATCATCATCCCCACGACAAAGACCGATACCACAGCCGAGCCCGCGACAGGCACAAAGCTTCGCGTAGCCGCGTACTGCCGCGTGTCGACAGACCACGACGACCAGCTCGACAGCCTTGAAAATCAGATGAGCCACTACCTCGACTACATCAGGCTGCACCCTGACTACGAGCTCGCAGACATCTACTCCGACAGCGGGATCAGTGGCACCGGGACAAAGCGGCGCGCTGGGTTTATGCGCATGATCTCCGACTGTCGCAATGGACGGATAGACCTCGTGATCACAAAGTCAATCTCGCGCTTTGCGAGAAACACCGCCGACTGCCTGAAATACATGCGCGAACTAAAAAGCCTTGACATCCCAATATTTTTCGAGAAGGAGAATATTCATAGCGGCGGAAGCCCTTGAAAAATAAGGATTTCCGCCGCTTTTCTATGTCCATTTGTCGCTTATTTGTCGCTTAAATCTACAAACACTTATTTAAAGAAATCACATGAAGTTAAACCGATGCAGTGATTGCTTCATAATCTTTTTCGTGGGTTAAGTCGATATAAGAAACTTTATACATTGAAAATAAGTTTCTGTTATTGTCTAACCTTTGTATTGTAGATTTACAATAGTATTCTTCGGTTTCTACTCCGATGCTGTTTCTATTGGTATTGATTGCCGCAAGCATGGTTGTTCCGCTTCCAGAGAAAGGATCGAGAACAACGTCTCCAACAAATGAAAACATTTTTACTAATCTTGTAGCAAGCTCAAGCGGGAAAGGAGCCGGATGCCCGTTTCTTGTTGATGCTCCGGGCATTTCCCATATTTGGCTAAACCAATTTTGAAAATCTTCTTTGTCTATCCTGCTTTCTTCACGCTGCTTTTCTGTTGGCTTTCTATATCCCCCCGGCTTTCTCTCCATAAGAATATATTCCATGTCATTCTTTATTATGGCATTTGGCTCATACGGTTTTCCAAGAATGGAACTATTCGTATTAGCTTCATAAGAAGCATTTGAAATCTTGTGCCATAAAATAGGATTAAGATTGTCAAAACCAATCTTCCTGCAAGACACCGCAATATCAGAATGAAGCGGCATTACAACATGACGCCCATATTTCCTTCTGGAAAGACATACATCACCAACAACACAAACGATTCTACCGCCGGGAACAAGTATTCTATAACATTCTTTCCAGACTTTTTCTAATTCATCAACAAATTGCTGATAATCGTCTATTATTCCTAACTGATTATTGCCTTTCCGATATTCCTTCAAATTGAAGTATGGCGGTGATGTTAAAACTAAATGAACGCTTTTGTCTTTGATAAACGACAAGTCTCTTGCGTCAGCATGATAAAGGGTATGCTCTGTCATTATCAAAACTCCCTATTAAAAATGAGATACAGCAGCAGCTAACATTGAAACTATGAATTCCCTGCATGATAATTCTTCTCTCGGAAAGTCATAGTATATTCCATTATTAGTTATGCTCGTCGTTGTAAAACAAGCTGCACTATACTGTCTTTCAAGTAGTAACTTGCTACAAAAGATTTCATAGCGTTCTTTATATGAAGCATCTATAAATTCACGCAAGACAGGAAAGTGCGGTGAACGTACTCTTACAGGTTCGTTTGATTTTCTGCAATCTTCCAAAACCATAAAATAACCCAACCATGGCGCTCTTTGACTACCGAAAACACCTTCTCGGTATGCTGTCCATATATCTAAAGCGCTTCCCATGGCTTCTTCTGTTCGATTATTAAAATTGTTTCCGAAAGACGGACCTACTTGACTTTTGAACTCAATGGCAATTATAAGCTCATTGTTATCTACTACAAGTAAATCCCATTTTTTGTTAGAACGAAAATATCCCGGTAATTCAAGGTCGGTGTCAATGAATATACACCTTTCAGGGACTCCGTTAAGAATGAGGACATCTTTTATCAGTTCAACAAATCCGTCTAACTGTTTTCCTCCTGTAACAGCGCCTCTGTTCCCCTGATCGTGTGTTCCGGCCTGATTTTGTCTTGTTATTTGACCATTCCTTGTTGCCCAAAAGAACTCAACGGCTTCTGCGATTCTATCTTCTAAATCTCGGGGCACCCTGATTGCACTCATTTTTCAATCTCCTTAATATTTGTAACAGTCTTTTTCAGTTACGATTATTTCTACAATATCGTCAAGGCCGCATTCCATAGCAGCGGCGATTCTTCCTAAAGTGTCCATTGACACAGTTTCATTCTTACCCATTTTGGCAAGTACGTTTGTGCTAATACCAGCTGCTTTTCGCATTTCCGTTTTCGTCATGCCCTTATCTATCAATAATTTCCATAGTCTGTTATAAGAAACCGCCATTGTGTCACCCTCCCGGAACTCACAAAAGGACACAGGATAGTATAGCACAACAGCGGTCAATTAGCAATATTTTGTTGCCGAAACGTGATATTCTCGAAACGTGATATTCTGTTTTGTTTCATTGCTTCTTACAGTATAGCGTCAGATCGCTTTTGTAGCCCTCGAAAACGTCCACGCGGACAATATTATACTGTACGCCTTTATACAGAATCACATTTTCGGTTGTTATGTCCGTGCGGTAATTGATAACAAACATGACTTCTTCCGTGGTTTGCGTCGTCACTCTGTAAATCTCATTCCCGGAAAGCTACCGGAAATACGCCCATATCGTAGCAATGATCACAGTTTCCTTTTTATGGTTCCCGTACTTGTCCGTAACATATTGAACGCCCTGTATATCTATTTTCTTGTCTTTCAGTTTCATGCCGCTGCCCCCTTTCAGATCGCGGTTGTATATTCGTTGTAATGCTCATACAAGCCGACGTAACAATCAAGCAGCGCCGCCGTTCCGTCAATGCGCTGTTTCGGTGATTGGTTCTTGATCGGAACTATATTTCCGTTGCGGTCGGTCTGTATGCCTGTATTGGTCAGGCACCATTTCAGAACAGGGTTATTGTTGTATATGACTTTGTGTGCCTGCAAGTCTGCCCCTAACATCTGCATAGGCAGGGAAAGCGTTTTTGCGCCCTGTATGCAGCGAACCATATTGAAACCCTGCATTTGCATTTCCTCGACGAAATACCGGGCGGAATAGCTGTCATAATAAACCCATGCCGGGAACAGGTCGTATTGCTTCACGGTTTCAAGAAACCATGCTGTCACGTCAGAATAATTGATGCTGTTCCCGTCACAAAGGCGTAACAAGCCCCGGTCGAACCATTTGTCATAGGGGATTTTGTCTTGCTGTACGCGCTCCGTCAGGCGGTCGGCAGGTATCCAATACATTTGTGTTATATACTTGTGATCGTCGCCCCTGCGCATGAACAGCAGGCTTGCACAAGTCAGGTCTGTTGTTATGGACAGGTCAACGCCGCCGATACAGTACGCGCCCCGGAATTCTTCAAGGTCAAAGGTGCTTTCGTTGTTTATGTCGTCAAAGGACAGCCACGCCGTTTTCACGGTTTCCCGCACATTGAATTCCTTGCAGAGAACGCCGGAAAGTTCGTTGCGGTTCTGCTTTGCCCGCTCCACTTTCGCGGTCAGGTCGTCCAGCTTCTTTATAGCCCCTAACGCCGGGTTAGCTTTCGCCCATGCCGCCGGGTCTGTCCATTCGCTGCGGTCGTCCAGTTCATACAGTATAGGCAGGAAATGCGGGTCAGTTATAGCCCCGTCCGCCACGCTTGCCGCATAGGTGTACATATCATCAAATATACATTCCCGGACGGTTCCGGCGGTCGTTATCATAATCATAAGCGGCTGCCGCCGTGCGCTCTGTGACTGCCGCATAACTTCATAAAGGTTCCTGTCCTTTACGCCGTGCAATTCGTCCATGATAACAAAACTCGCGTTCAGGCCGTCCAGCGTGTCGGAATTGCGGGCAAGGGGCTGAAACTTTGACATAGCGGGTTCATAATAAAGATCGCTTTTCCGCTTTCTGAAATGCTTTGACAGCGCCGGGGACTGCTTTATCATGTTGTGGGCTTCATCAAACAATAGCCGCGCCTGCGCGTACTTTGTCGCCGTGCTGTATACCTCCGCGCCGCCCTCGCCGTCGCTGGTGAGCATATACAGCGCAAGCCCCGCAAGCAGCGTTGACTTGCCGTTTTTGCGCCCCACAAGGAAGAAACTTTCCCGGTACTGCCTGCACCCTGTATCACGGTCTATAAAGCCGTACAAGGCTTGTATATAGGCTTTTTGGAACAGTTCAAGGGAAATACCCTGCCCCGCCCATTCGCCTTTAGAATGCTTGCAGAAACGCTCTATAAAGGCGATAGGACGGCTTGCCCGCTGTTCGTCAAAGATATACTGCCCGGACGTGTCAGCGGTAGCGGCGGCAAGGCGGGCATATACAGCTTTTACCCGCCGTGACGCTACGATTTCCCCGCTTTGTATTTTGTCGTTATATTCCGTGATATAGTTCATGCTGTCACGCTCCGTTGAATGCCGCCAGTTCGTCAACCTCTGTTTCCGTCAGCTTTTCCAGTTCCGCGCACAGCTTCAAATACTGTTTCTGTACTGGTAAGCAAGTGCGCATTAGCTTTGTATATTCTGCCGTGTTCCCGTCGTTCCGCGCCGCGTTTATCTGCGCTTGCAGGAACGCCAGTTCATCGGACAGGAACTTGATTTCCTGCGTCAATGCTTCATTCATAGCCGTTTACCTCGCTTTCACTAAATTTCCGTTATCATCAAAGGCAAGCCCCGCCGCCGTCGCGCCGCCCTGTCCAAAATGTTCCGCGTTGTGGCATTCCATGCAAAGGGCTTCAAGGTTGGCGGGGTTCAAGGAAACGTCCGGGTCAAGGACGTTCGCCGCCGTCAGGTACTTTCTATGATGGGCGATTTCAGCGGGCTTGCCGCAACGCTCACATATATAGTTCCGGGACAGCAGGAACGCCCGTGAAAGCCGTTTCCATGCCCTTGAATGATAGAATTCCTGCCTTGTCATAATGCCGCCCGCTCCGCCGATAGCGCTTTCAAAAGGCAGTCTATAACGCGCTGTAGCTTTTCCGTGTCTGCATTCTCGCCGTAATACCATAGCTGCAACAGGAATTGCCCCGCCGTTTGCGCCAGCGGTGAAAAGCTGCCGTCGGCGGGGATATATCCTGTAGTCGCTTCAAGGTAGGGCGGGATAGCAGACACAAGCGGAATGATAATAGCGTCGTTGTCGCTGCCGTCTATGCGCAAAATGTCTCGGGCTTCTTGGGTAGTGAAAATCATATCCGTGTGCCTGCCTTTCCGGGGCAAGGGCGGGGATTAACCCGCCGCCTGCACCTCAACTTTGACGAACGCGCCCGGTACAATGGGCTTGCCGTCCGCGATACAAAGCGCCCTGTAGTCGATAAGGCCGCTTGTAAAGCCGCTTTCCCTGCTAACCTCTACCGCCACGCCCTGCGGGATATTCACGCCGTAATAGCGGAAATTTCCGAACAGGATGGTTCCGGCGGGGATATTGTCGTCAAGCACGATTTCAAAACCGAACAGGCGACGCACGCCGCCGCGCTCGTTATCGGTGAACAGATAGTTTCCGATACCGTCTTTGAGCGGATAGACGCTGCCGAACAGGGTTGCCGTGGACATTGCGAACTTTGCCCCGGCTGCATACCCGGCGGGCAGCAGGGCGACGGCTGCAAGCAGGTTGTCAGCGGTCAGGGCTGCGGTCTGAATGCGGTTGCTGTTGTTCCACGTCACGCCGGACAGAATGCCCGTGGGCTGCCCGCTGCCCGTGCCGGAAACGATAGCCGCGCCGATAGCGTCCGCAATGCTTGCTTTCAGTTCGTCCGTGATATACCGCTCAAAGGCGGAAATATCCATGCGCTTGACGGCGGCGGACATGGACAGGACTTTGATAAGCTCCCGCCCGGTAAAGGTCACGGCGGTTGTCGTCACGTCTTTACGCTCCACGGCTGCGCCCTCGGTGTGCCATGCCGCCGCGTCGCCGGGGGTTCCGACGGGAACGGAAAGATTGTTCGGGACAGAGAACAGGCGGATTTCGTCAAACAGGCCGTTCACGCCCCGCGCCTGCTTCACAACTTCATTCAGGGTTGTGGTAGGCACAACGGCGGCGGAACTGGAAAGCGTGTTGAAAGCGTCCGCCCGCTTTTCCGCCTGCGCCGCTGCAAAGGCGCGGTTCTCCCCGTCGGTCAGTTCCTTGCCCATAAGGGTCTTATAGAACGCCGTGCGGTATTCCGGGGTGTCGTGGGTGTCGGTTACGGTGTTGTGGTTGGCTTCAAGATTAGCCGTGATGGGATTGAACATAGCTTTTTCCTCCTCCTGCGCGTTTCGCGCTTCTACATGGGTCTGTGTGTACGCCGCATAGTTTACGATACTGATTTCATAAACTTTGCTGATTTGGGTAATGGTGCGGGTCTGCGTCGCCGCGTCATAGTCCGCTGCGCCTATGTCAAAGGCAAAGGACATCTGCGACAGATCGCCGCGCTTGACGGCTTCATATACCGCCCGCGCCTGTTCCGTGTCAGGCAGGCTTGCCCGCATTTCAAGCCCCTTGTCGGTGACGGTCAGGGCAAGGGTTTTCGGGCTTCTCGCAAGCGGTATTCCGCTGCCGTCGTGGTTGGTGATTAACACAATGCCGTCAAGGTCAACGCCCCGCAAAGCGTCCGGGGAAATAACCTCTGTCATTGCGCCGATTTTCGCGGGCTGGTTAAAAACCACGGCTAAACCCTCTAACGTGCGGTTTTCAGTCGCCCGGATTTCAAGATTGCGTCTTTCCATCGTCTAATACCTCGCTTTCTTCAAGTTGGTATGCGTCCGCCTTGTCAGCGGAAACATAGTTTAATGATTGCAAACGCCTGTCGCCGTCATCGACGGGCGGTAATGCCAGCAGTTTACGGGCTTCGTTCACAGTGATAAGTCCTAACGGCGCGGCTTCATGCAGCAGCTTTATTTTCGTGTCTGCGCTGGAAAACTCCATGCGTTCCGCCGTGAACGTGATTTCCGCGCCGCTTTTCAATCGGAATTCCTGCGATAATTGCAGGGCGAACGGCTCCACAATGCTTTCATAGAACGCGCTGAATTCGTTTTCCGTATAGGTTCCGTTGATGATGGACGCGCCCACGCCTAAATAGTCGTATATCTGCCTGTTTACGGCTTCAATCTGTTCTTTCGGGACGTTGTACGGGGTAATGTTCGCGGGCACAAAGTCAAAGCGTTGGTCGGTCGCCGCAATGCCGCCGGAATTGCCGGGGTTGAAATAGTCGGAAACGAACTGTTCCTTTTCCGCTTTCACCTGCGCCGGGTTCACAAGGGAAGTGAACTTCAAAACGCCCCGAATGCTTGTGCCGTTCTTCACGCTTGCCGATATGCCTTGATTGAGCGTTTCCGCCGTGTCCAGCAGCGGGAATAAAGGCGCGTTGCTATCGCCTAACAGATCGTTTGTCAGGAAATGCCGCCGCAAGTGTATAATGTCGCTGTAAGCAAAAGTCACTTGCCGCCCGTCCGGGAACAGACATTCAAGATAAAGTGCGCCGTCGCTGCCGGGTCTGAATTCCACGGATTGCGGGGTAATGGGATAGATTGCCGTAATGCGTCCGCCGCTGTCGCGCAGTAGCAGCATGAAAGCGTTGTTGTTCGTGAAGTATGCCGCCGCCGTCTTATACAGCAGGTCATAGCCGGACATATAGGCGTTAGGCGATTGCGCAAGCAGGGTTTCAAGCCCCTTGTCGCCGCTGTGTGCCTGTAGCTTTGCCGTGTGCCTGCCGATAGCGTCAACGGCTGCGCGGAACGCCGCTGAATTGTAGCCCGTGCCGGAAAAGCTGGAAAACGTGTTGTTTATCTCTATGAACGCCTGCGGCTTTTCCTGCCGTCCGAACAGTTTTGATAAAATGCTCATTGTGTACTCCCTTCCATATGGTGCAACTTTGGGCACCATGTAAAATCGTTTTTTCCCTCCGGGGGAAAAGAAAACTCCTGCGCCGGTGTCCGTGGGCTTGCTCCTGCGGGATTGCCGGGGGGTGTCGGTGAAAGAATTTTTTCATCGGTGAAAGTTTTACCATCCGTTTTTTCACCGTTAAAACCCTTGTGTTTCCTTGCTTTTTCGGCGACGGTGAAAGAATTGAAAGAATTTTTAGCAGTTCTCTTTATACTCATTTTCTTAATACCTATATCCTTGCTTTTAATTTCATTTCCCTGAATAGGGTTAAAAACTTTCAAAACTTTCACCGCCGCAAGCAAAGCCTTGATTTTACTGCATTTCAGCGGTGAAAGAATGGGTGAAAGTTTTCTTGTCGGTGAAAGAATTCTTTCACCCGAACAGCGGCGGCAAAAATCCGGGCTGTATCTCTTTCAGCGCGTCAATGGTGACGACATATGGGTAAAAGTTGCCGTCTTTCGTATGGTTTTCAAGGTCGCTTTCGTCAACGCCCGCAATCAGGGAAAGCTCTTTTCGGAACTCTGCCTTTCCGGGCGTATAATACAGGCCGTCGGCGCACCACGTTTTGAATGTCGCCCATAGCTTGCCCGTTGTCTGTTCTTTCGTACAGGTGTCACGATTAAACGGTTCGCAACATTCTTCAATGAAAGTCCGTACAACGGAATTCTTGCGGCGGTATTCGTCGTTAGCAGTCTGACAGCTTGCCGGAATGCTGAAAGTGTAGTTGTTTGCAACGGCTTTCTGAAATGCCTGTAAAGCCTTGATACAGAAACTGTCACGTTCCGCATACATCCGGTCTTGCAGGTCTTTTATCTGCATTTCTTCCGGGATAGCGTTTTTGCAGGGTATCACAATCCAGCGTTTATAAACGTGTTCGCCCTTATCGCCGCCGAATAGCGGTAATTGATTAGCCAGGAACCACAGCAGGCCCTTATAGCGGAAAGTGAAGCTGTTTTCGCCTTTGTTCTCCGCCTGTATGCTGTCGCCGCCTGTAAGCTGTTTGAAAACCTTTTCTTCCTTGACGCGCACGTTCGACATATCATTTGAACCGCCTATGCGCACGTTCTGGAATGCCGCCGATAGAAAGCGGTTGTTTTCAAGATCGGACAGATCGACGTTGTTATAATTGCCCGCGCCCACGACACGCTCCGCAAGCCCTTTCAGCTGCGTTTTGCCTGAATCGCCTACGCCGTATTGCAGTACGCCTTTTTTGAAGCGGTACATATGCACGTTGGATATTCCACCGCCGAATATTTCAAGCAGCAGCGTTTGAACGTCCGTTCCGCCAAAATTTGCAAGGCACATATCACAATAGGGTGTCGGTTCAATTCTCGCCGGAATGCTTGCGTTCAGCTGCAAAGTGAAGTAATAATCCGGGGAATGCTCCAAAACCTCGCCGTCGGAAAGCCTGTAAACGCCGTTTTGGAAACATACAAGATTTTCATCCGCATTGAATGTTTCAACGTCTTTTCGCTTGCCCGTGGACATGATTACCTTATACGCCTTGTCGGTATGCGTCGGGTCGGGAATAGTTCCGTGCCGGGTGACGATCGCCGCAAGGTCGCTCTTTACGTCACTTTCGGAACGGGCTTTCCATACGCCGCCGTCATACTCATATAACGTGTCATTCCCAAAACCGCCCTTGCAAAGCCGCTGTACACCTACGACATAGGTATGTTCCTGCCTATAGGCGTTGGAAAGCTGCATATAATGGGAAATGCTGTTTTTCTTCTTTTTGGGCATATCTGCAAAGTCCTGTGCCGCGTATTCGTCCGGGGGTATATACTCCGGATTGGTCGCTATGCTGCGCTCATAGTAAGCGCAAGCGTCGCGCCATATTTTTTCTATTTCCGCTTCCGGCTTCGGTTCCTCGCATTGCGCCACGCGCTCCATATAGGCGTTATATGCCTGTTCGCAAATGCCGTATTTTTTCAGCATTTCCGCCGCAAAGCTAACAAGCGTCCCGTGCCGTTCCCCGGTCGGTATGGTTTCCCCGTACTTTGTCCATTTGGATTTACCGCCCGCCTGCGCCGTCTTTGCTGTCTGCTCCGGGTGTTCGGGTATCTGCATAGCGTCCGCAAGCGCTAACAGGTCAGCTTTCCGGCAAACGGCTTCAAAGTCGGTATATCCGTCAATCAAGCCTTTGTCCGTGCCGAAAAACATTCTGTCAGCGTTCGTACAGGTCAAGTCCGATTGCGGGAACAGGGCGATAATAGCCGCCTGCACCCGGTCGCGCTCGTCCTTGTCGGTGAATTCCTCGTCAGACACAAGGGCGATACGGAACCGCTGATTGTCCGCTGTGCTGTTAAAGGTTTCGTACATAAAAGCCGCTGTCAGGTTGTGGGCGGCTAAAACCTCTTTGACGTGCGCCGGGGTTTCAAGCGGTATATCTGTCAGCTTGTTGTCTATATCGTCAAGAAAGATTGTCTGCCGCGCAAAGTCGTCTTTGCTGGTTCCCTTTTTGCCTTTCTTGCGCGTTTCCTCGGAATAGGGGCAAACGCCGGGCTGTATGGTTCTGCCCGCTGTCAGGCAGGCCGCAATCTGCTTCACGGAAAAGTCTTTCACGCTGCCCGCATTCGTAAAGCGGACTTTCAACGCGCCGATTTCTTTTTCCGTCGGCTTGATTTTGAACTTTTTGCCGTCAACGTGCAGCAGCATACGTTGTTCCCCCTTTCTTCAAATAGTCCGTGAAAACGTCCCGCGATATATAGCAGCGGTTTCCCACTCTGATAACGGGGAACGCTCCCTGTTTCACAAGCGTTCGGATAGCGTATTCCGGGAACTGGAATTCCTGCGCCGTCTCCCGAATCGTCAATGCGGGTTTTTCTGTCATGGTCGCGCCCTCCTTTCACAAAAGTTCGCTTTTCTTGAATTTAGTGCTTGACAAGGGCGTTTCCCCTGTGCTATACTCTCATTATACAGAATCTTGCTGTAAAGTCAAGTTTTCTTGTGCGACGTTTTGAAGTTCAAGAAAACCGTCATTAGAAAGGAAAGTGCTATGCCGAAAACAAGAAAAGGGGCAAAGATTGAACTGTATAATTCCCACTTTGCCGCCACGCTCCGGGAATTGATGGAAAAGAACGGGACGACGCAAAAGGAACTTGCCGATTTCGTGGGCGTTCGTCCGCAAACGCTTTCCCTGTACTGTACAGGCGAAACACAGCCCAACGTCGATAAGCTGTTGAAGATCGCGGAATATTACAAGGTAACGACGGATTTCCTTATTACAGGAACTATTCTTGAAGATGTGCCGACGCGGGAACTGCTCGGCTTCTCTGAAAGAACGGTTGAATGCTTAAAGCTGGTAAAGGACGGGTACTTTGAAGATAGCCCGTATATGCTCCCCCTGCTTGACTGCGTACTCGGTGACAAGGATTTCTATACAGCCCTTGAACGCGCCGCATATTGGCAGCAGACAGGCGCGGACGATACGGAACGGGCGGATTATTACGAATTCAAGGCGGCACGCGCCCTTGAAGATTTCTTCCTTGATTTCTTCCAAAAAGATTTACAAGCCATATACGACGAATTGAACGGGGGTGATTAAATGGCAAGTATCAGAAAACGCGGCGACACTTTCACCATTACCGCCTACATGGGGTATGATGAAAAGGGCAAGCAGGTAAAGAAAACTACCACGTTCCGCCCGCCGGAAGGCGTGACAGCGGGCAAGGCGGAAAAGCTCGCAAAGGCGTTCGCGGCGACGTGGGAAGAAAAAATCAAGGGTTATACAGCCCTTGACGAAAACCGCACGTTCGCGGATTTGGCACACTGGTATTATGAAAGCGTCGCGCCGTCGGTCTTAAAGCCGAACGTGCTGATTGATAACAAAACAATGGTCGATACCTATATCATGCCGACGCTTGCCCGCAAAAAGCTGAAAGACATAGGCCCCGCAATGCTGGACACGCTCTTTTCGGAACTGTTAAAGAACGGTCGCATAAAGGACACATACCGCTTGAAAGATGGTATCACGATACCGAAAGGCAAAAAGCAGGGTGTCAGCATTTCGTCAATCAGCCGCGACACGGGACTTTCCCGCCATACCGTCCAGCGCCTTTCAGACGGACACGGCATTGAAAAAGAAAACGCCGAAAAGATAGCAAGTACCCTCGGCGTAAAGTTCAATGATATGTTTGAAAGCGACGTGGAAAGCCGCGCCCTTGCGGAAAGTTCCGTTTCCCGTGTCAAGCGTTGTCTGTCCGCCATCTTCACGGCGGCGGTCAAAAAGGAAATTATGCGACGCAATCCCTGTTCAAACACGGTCACAATCAAGCGTTCCCGTTCCGCTACGTCATGGCTTGACGAAACACAGGCTTTACAGCTTGTGAACGCCCTTGACGAACAGGACGATTTCCAGTTCAAAGTAATGATTAACACGTTGCTTTTTACGGGAATGCGCGGCGGCGAACTGTGCGGGCTTCAATGGCAGGACATAGACTTTGAAAAAGGTATCATCTACATTCGCCACACGCTCGTATATATCAGGACACCCGGACAGCCCCGCGGACAGTCACAGGGCAAAACCGACAGGCGGCATTTTGAACTGCAAACGCCGAAAACGGAAGCGGGCGAACGCTACGTTGTTATCCCTGCTTCATTGCGCGGGCTTCTCGCGGAACACAAGGAACGCTGCGACGAACTGAAAGCAAAGCACGGCAAGGCATGGAACCCGGAAAACATGGTTTTCTTGACGGTCTACGGGAACTTTTATTCCGAACAGTATTTGAACGCAAAGTTCAAAAAGTTCGCCCGTAAGATCGGACTGCCGGAAGATATACACATTCATTCGCTGCGGCACACGACGGCAAGCCTGCTCATTAACGCGGACGTTTCCCCGAAACTGATTGCGGAACAGTTAGGCCATGCAAGCGCGTCAATCACACAGGACATTTACAGCCACATTTTCCAGTCAAGCAAGGCAAGGGCGGCACAGGCTCTTGATATAGCCCTCGGCGGCAAGGACGAATAAGCACAAAGAAAGCGACAAGACGACACCCGGAAACGGGTTAAATTTTGTCGCTTATTTGTCGCTTAAACCTGCTAAAAGTCGCTTATTTTTATTAGACGATACTTGAACAGAAAATCCAAAAACCCTTGAAATACAAGGTTTTATCAGACATTACTAAACGATATTATTGTAACATTTACTTTCCCCACAGCAGAAGATGTGTCATAAGCGTTTCCCGGAACACGAAGGAACTCATCTCCGGGTTCGGTTCGTCGTGGAGCAGACGGTACAGCGGATGGTCGATTGCTTTCTCCTTGCCGCCGTCATCGCGGTACCGGTACAGATGCACCGGCAGACCCGCGATGGCCTCCGCGAGGATGCGGACGCACGAGTATACAGCCGTCATCTGCATGGCGCTCCGTTCTGTCACAGCCTTGCCGGAGGTCGTACCTCCCATATAAAAAGCGAAACGGGAACCCGCCGTGCTGTCTTTGGGCTTGTCTCTCGATTTGAACAGACCGCTGAAAATACCCATATCGCGTCACCTCCGATCACAAAAATAAAAGACCGCGCGTATCGTATACGCTCTCGGTCGAGTCAGCGCCGCACCGTATGGCGCGGTCAAGAGCCATGATGGTCGCTATGGCTCCGTCTATCTTTTCGGTTGATTTTTCCTTGTCCGCCTTGATGTTTCCGGCGGGGTCTGTGCGGATGTAGATGTTGTCCATCATCCACCTCAGAACGGGATGCCCGCCGTGCGCGATCCGCTGTTCAAGGGTCAGCTTCATCAGCTCTTTCGTCGGAGGCGACATATCCTTGAAGCCCTGTCCGAAGGGAACGACCGTAAACCCCATGCCCTCAAGGTTCTGCACCATCTGCACAGCGCCCCATCGGTCGAATGCGATCTCCCGGATATTGAAGCGTTCGCCCAGGCTCTCAATGAACTTCTCGATGTAGCCGTAATGGACGACGTTGCCTTCCGTGGTCATGATGAAGCCCTGCCGCTCCCACAGGTCATACGGCACATGGTCGCGCCGGACACGCAGACCGAGTGTTTCCTCCGGCACCCAGAAGTACGGGAGGATAACGTATCTGCCGTCCTCGTCTCCGGGCGGGAACACCAGGACGAAAGCCGTGATGTCCGTTGTAGAGGAGAGGTCAAGGCCGCCGTAACATACACGGCCTTCCAGATCGTCCTCGGAAACGGGAAAGCCGCAGGCGTCCCACTTTTCCATCGGCATCCATCTGACCGACTGCTTGACCCATTGATTGAGGCGGAGCTGCCGGAAGGCGTTCTCCTCGCCGGGGTTCTGCATGGCGGACTCGCAGGCGGCTTTCACCTTGTCGATGCCGACTGTGATGCCGAGAGACGGGTTCGCCTTTTTCCACACCTTGGGGTCAGTCCAGTCCTCGTCCTCCTTAGCCCCGTATATCACGGAGTAGAACGTCGGATCGTGTTTTCGCCCCTCCTGGATGTCTATAGCTTTCTGATGCACCTCATAGCAGATGGAATTGGTGTCATTGCCCGCCGTGGTGATCAGAAAGTACAGAGGCTGCATCCTCGCGTCGCCGGAGCCCTGGAGCATGACGTCGAACAGCTTCCGGTTCGGCTGCGTATGCAGCTCGTCGAAAATGACGCCGTGAGTGTTGAAGCCGTGCTTGTTCGCCACGTCCGCCGACAGCGCCTGGTAGGAACTGTTGGCGGACGT
>ERZ842401.5100-NODE-5100-length-14781-cov-5.737403_pt1 | contig 14781 bp, 11 predicted proteins | sample MGYA00521270_ERZ842401 | MGnify/ENA primary metagenome ERZ842401 (study PRJEB31892, sample SAMEA3878208) | bioreactor metagenome | biome: Moose rumen | place: Sweden | collected 2011-10 | study: EMG produced TPA metagenomics assembly of the PRJEB12797 data set...
GCTGCTTCGACTCGATGTTCTACGGCTCCGCCGACATCAAGGCCATCCCCGAAGGCTTCCTTCCGTGGACGACCCTCCAGATGGGGTGCTACCGGCGCATGTTCGACAACTGCAAAAACTTGGTGACGGTCCCTTCGGGGCTGCTCCCGGCCAATGACCTCGCGCCGCATTGCTATATGAATATGTTCTTCTATTGCGAAAAGATGACGGACGCCCCCGACCTTCCGGCGACCGTGCCCGAGCCCGGTTGCTATTTCGCCATGTTCCGGCACTGCAAGGCGCTCAGGTCGGTGAAATGCCTGATCGTCCTGACCAATGAGCAGATGAGCAACACGGGTAATCCCAACAGCAAGCTGTACGATGATGTCGCAGAACCGTCACCGAACAACCTGAGCCAGTGGACTGTTGTCAGCGCCTGGACGGTCTTCAACAAGTGGCTCCAGGACGTGCCCAATACCGGCGACTGTACGTTTGTCAAAAATAAGGCGATGACTTATTACCGTTCCGGCCACAATGACATGGGCATCATTCCCGATAAGTGGGTTGTCGCGGACGCGACCGATTAATCCGCCACCGAGAATCTGACAGAAACCGTATTAGGAGGCGTGATTAGCGACGCGTGCGGCTTTATCAATAAAGTTTGCTATCTTTGTAGATGTTGCATCGTATGGCCATGGAAAACACACGCAGATACCCCGTAGGAATACAGACTTTTTCTGAAATCAGGAAAGGTGGATACATTTACATTGACAAAACAGACCTTGTTTGGGAAGCTGCACGGATGAAGTTTGTCTTCCTGAGCCGTCCGCGCCGCTTTGGGAAGAGCCTGCTCACCACCACTTTTGATGCCTACTTCAAGGGACAGAAGGAGCTCTTCGAGGGCCTCAAAATCATGGATCTGGAAACGGAGTGGAACGCTTATCCGGTCATTCATCTGGATGTCAGCGTAGCCCGGAACAAGGTCTCAGGGAAAGAGCTGGAGCGTTCCCTCCTCTTTATGCTGGGCCCCCTGGCCGAGCTTTACGGATGTGATGAGAAAGCCGTTACTCCCGGAGAGGTCCTTTCCAGCCTTATTCGCCGTGCCTATACCCGGACGGGGAAACAGGTGGCCGTTATCATCGACGAGTACGACGCCCCGCTTCTGGACGTACTCCACGAAGAGGCTCTGCTGCCGGAATTCCGCCGCGTGATGCAGGAGTTCTATCAGCCGCTGAAGGCCAGCGAAGCCATGATCAAGTTCTGCTTCATCACCGGCATCACCAAGTTCTCGCAGCTGAGCATCTTCTCCACAATAAACAATCTCACCAACATCTCCCTGGACTCCAAGTATGCCGCCATCTGCGGCATCACGCAGCAGGAGCTGGAAACGGACATGGCTCCGGATATCGCCCTGTTGGCAAAAGAGGACGGATGCACCCCGGAGCAGATGTGCATGAAACTCAAGGAGCAATATGATGGCTATCGCTTCGCCGATGTCTCTCCTGACATCTACAACCCTTTCAGCCTGATGAAATGCTTCAACCAGCTTAGGTTGTATAACTACTGGTTTGACAGCGGCACTCCGTCGTTCCTTATCCGTCAGATGCAACTTTTCCGGACGGACATCACCACGATGGACCGGATAGAGGTCTCCGCTTCTGCCTTCGACCGCCCCACGGAGGCGATGACCAATGCGCTGCCTCTTCTGTACCAGAGCGGATATCTCACCATCAAGGACTACGACAAGTTCACGCAGATGTACATCCTTTCCATACCAAACAACGAGGTGCGCGTCGGATTCACGGAGGGTGTCATGCTCACATATATTGGTATGGAGAGCTTTGAAGTGCAAGCAGGCTTTGCCGTACGTTTCTGGCGAAAACTGTACACCAAGGACGTCGACGGGGCCATGCAGGAGATGAAGGCCTTCCTCGCAGGAATCCCTTACGTGGAGGGCTTCCAGAAGAAACTCTCCGAGGTGAAGAACTTCGAAGGCTTCTACGAATACACCTTCTGGCTCATCTTCAACATGCTGAATATCTACGCCCAGACACAGGTGAAGTGCGCCGGGGGCAGGATTGATTTTGTGGTAAAGATGCCGGACACCACATACGTCTTCGAGCTCAAAGTGAACGGCACAGCGCAGGAAGCCCTGGACCAGATCAACAGCAAGGGCTATGCGCTGCCGTATGAGACGGAAGACAGGGCCGTGGTAAAAGTGGGCGTAGCCTTCGACCGCGACACCATGACCGTGGGGGAATACCTCATCGCGTAGGACTCACCCCGTCCTGAAACGGCCCCTTCTTCGGCGTCAGCCTCTATCCATCTCGCGGCGCATATCCTTCTCCTTGATGGACTGGCGCTTGTCGTATTCCTTCTTGCCCCGGGCGAGGGCGATGTGGAGTTTGGCGTAGCCGTTGTCGGCTATGTAAAGGCGTACGGCCACAATGGTAAGTCCCTTGGTCTTGACCGCCAGGGCCAGGTGCCTGAGTTCGCGTTTTGTGAGAAGGAGTTTGCGGTCGCGGGTGGGCTCGTGGCTGTTCCAGCTGCCCCAGAAATAGGTGGCGATGTTCATCCCCTTCACATATAGTTCTCCGTTCACGAAGTAGCAGAAGGCATCCTGCAGAGAGGCCTTGCCTGCGCGCAGGCTCTTTATCTCCGTGCCAACCAGCACGATACCGGCCTCGTAAGTCTCGATGAACTCGTAATCGAAACTCGCGCGCTTGTTGCGTATCTGTATGGTACTCTTGGCCTTGGGCATAATGGACTGCAAAGATAATAATTCTTGCAGAATAAAAGATGTACAAAATTTTGTATTATGAAGAATTATATCTATGTTTGCAAGTACAATATTTAGTACATGATATGAAAACAGCGAGTATTTCTGATTTCAGGGCCAACATAAAGAAATATATGGATGCCGTTATCCGCGATAATGAAGATGTTTTGATTAACCGTGGTAGCACGGGCGCGGTGCTGGTATCGCTCGATGAGTATAATTCCATCCGCGGAACCGCTGCCATCCTTTCTTCCGACCGGCAGACAGAAGCTGTAGAGCGCGGCATCAAGGAACTGAGCGAAGGGGCATTTGAAGAAATTAACATCGATGCCTTATGAAGCTTTTTCTGTCGAACAGCGCTTCTGAAGCTTTCAATCTTTATAAAACGGATGCTCCGGAAGTTGCGGAGAAAATACGTGTGATCCTAAAGGATACTCTTCTGCATCCTGCGGAAGGGATTGGCGCCCCAGTGCGTCTTGACGGAGTTTTTTCCGGGTTCTGGCAGAGGACGTTCGCTCCGGGCGAGATAATCGTGTATTCTTTCGACGATGCCGGCGTGAAGGTCGCTTCCATAGGGAAGGCCGACAAAGCGTTCAAGGCCTTGAATCTGGAAGCCTATTCCTCTGAAGATGAAAAAGCTGTTATGGCTCAGATGGCCGCAAACAGGGGTCGGGACGGTGAGCCGAAGGTCGGAATCTTCTGGTACAATCGCGCGACCAATCAATTGTTCGGGGTTGTGTCGCACAAGGTGAGCGATTACACCCGCGCAAATGCATCCGGCGGCCGGATTACTTGCTCGGAAATGCACGAAGATGTATGGAAGAAAGAGTTCTACAAACAGCGGTATCAGCACGGAGGGCAGGGCCCTTTTATAGGGGCGTATCAGGATAAACCGCGGGGACGTATTTTCTATAGAATTGAAGATGGAACATACGAAGTGGCAGTTGGGAAGTGGATTGAAGAGTATCCTCAGGCGTATGAACAGATATTGAAAGAATTTAACCTGCCTGCGGAAAAAACGAGCGCAAAGTACGCATTCCATTGGGATATCGGACAATCTTGGAGATAAACACAGTTATGCCGAAATACCGAAAACCTCTTCCTGCGGAGTTGCCGGAGCCTGAGTCGATCGACGTTCAGGAGCTGGCCGCAGGGCTAAAATCCGACAGTCTGGATATGGTCTGCGTGCTGGGGCCTACGGCTTCGGGAAAGACCAGGTATGCCGTGGGCCTGGCAAGGGCTTTGGGCGGCTTCGGCTTGCGGGCCGAGATCATCTCCGCGGATTCCCGTCAGGTTTACCGGGGGATGGACATAGGTACCGGGAAGGATTTGTCAGAATATCAGGAGATTCCATATCATATTATAGACGTGCGCGAGGCGGGATCGCAGTACAATGTCTACGATTTTACGCAGGATTTCCGCGCTGCGTACGACGATATCCGCGCCCGCGGGGCCGTGCCCATCCTCTGCGGCGGAACCGGCCTCTACATCAATGCCGTTACGGCCGGATACGACTTCCGCTCCTCCAAGCCGCTAAGCGCGCCGTCTCCGGACAGCGGAAATGCGCCCTTCTCCGCTGAAAACGCTCCGTCGGACGATTCCGCTGTCCGTTCAGATACCGTCCCCCGCACCTATTTTATCGGTACGCTGGTAAGCCGCGAAGTGCGCAATGCCCGCATCGACGCCCGCCTCCGAGCCCGCTTGCAGGAGGGGATGGTCGACGAAATCAGCGCCCTGCTGGAAAGCGGCGTCCCGGCCGAAACGCTTATTGGCTACGGCCTTGAATATAAATACGTTACGCTGTTTCTGCAAGGCGGACTCTCCGAGCAGGAACTCTTTGATAAACTTTCCACCGCCATCCATCAGTTCGCCAAGCGCCAGATGACCTGGTTCCGCGGCATGGAACGCAGCGGCGTCAAAATCCATTGGGTAGAAGTATGAAAGAGATTTATTTCGCAGGCGGATGTTTCTGGGGAACGGAGCATTTCTTTTCCGGGGTTGACGGGGTGGAGTCCGCCGTCAGCGGATATGCACAGGGTCGTCCGGACTTCGTCGGCAGGCCCTCGTACGAGCAGGTTTATACCGACACCACCGGCTTTGCCGAGACTGTGAAAGTAAGCTACCGTCCGGAGACTGTTTCCCTGAAGCTGCTTGCGGAGCTGTTCTTCGATATCATCGATCCCCTCAGCCTGAACCGGCAGGGCCACGACATAGGCACCCGCTACCGCACCGGTGTCTATTATGACGATCCCGCCGATTTGCCTGTGCTGCAGGAAGTTTATTCTGCCGTCGAAGCCCGCCTAGGGCAGCCTCTGGAGGTGGAACTCGAAGCTCTGCGTGTGTTCTTCGAAGCGGAGGACAGACATCAGAAATACCTCGACAAGAATCCCGACGGATACTGCCATCTGCCGCTGCGCACCTTTAAGTATCTGCGTCTGTATCAGGATGTTGCCGCCCTGTTGGGGGATGAGCCGGATTCCGTCGCCCGCATGGCCGAAACCGCCGCTCTCATCTACGAGCGGATGAAATTCTTCTGGGTGGGATTCTACATCGTGCGCGGATCCGAACTCGTACTTGGACCCTTCCAGGGCCCTCCCGCCTGCCTGCGCATCGCCTACGGCCGCGGAGTCTGCGGCACCGCCTGGAAAGAAGCTCGCACCGTGGTAGTCCCCGACGTCGAAGCCTTCCCCGGCCACATCGCCTGCAGCAGCCTCTCCCGTTCCGAAATCGTCGTGCCGGTGCTGGCTGGCGCGGAGGGCATATGCGCTGTCCTGGACATCGACAGCACCATCCCCTCCGCCTTCGACTCCACCGACGCCCTCTGGCTAGGGAAAATCTGCGCGCTATTGTAGCAGTCCCTGTTTACTCCTGGCGGCTAAAGTGCTGACAATTAGATACTTCCTTAAAACAAATCGTCGGAAATAGACGATTTGTTTTGAGGAAAGCTTTGGGAATCAATAGGTTGGCCGCCAGCCCTAAAAACTATAAAATAGAATCAAGGTACTCTATAGACTCGGGCAACGTGGCCCATGATGTGGCGAAACGGGTCACGAAGCGGCCGTCGGGAAGGGGTTCCCAGACTTCGAAGGCCACTTTCCCCTCCAGCGCGGCCATCTGCTGCGCAGTGAGGATGGGGAACTGCTGATTCGTGGGTGAATCCATATAAAAAGGTATCCCTTTCGAAGAGAATATCTCCTTCACGCGAATCGCCATCTGAATGGCGTGAGAACTGATTTCCAGGTAGAGATTGTCGGTGAAGAGGGTGTCGAACTGCAGCCCGAGCAGCCGGCCTTTCGCGAGCAGCGCTCCGTGCTGTTTGATGGTGGTGAAGAAGTGGGCTGGGGCGTTTCCGCGGGGGAAGACGACCGCCTCTCCGCAGAGGGCGCCCACCTTGGTACCGCCGATGTAGAATACGTCGCAGAGGCGGGCGATGTCCTTAAGCGTCACATCCGCCGCGGGGCTGGCGAGACCATATCCAAGACGGGCGCCGTCGAGGAACAAAGGCAGGCCGTACTTTTTGCAGACGGATCCTATTTCCTCGAGTTCCAAGCGGGAGTAGATAGTGCCGTATTCGGTTGGAAATGAAATATATACCATACCGGGCTGGACCATATGGGGATGGGTTTCGTCGGCAAAGAATGTTTCCAGCCAGGTGCGCAGTTCTCCGGCTTCTATCTTTCCATCGTGCTGGGGCAAAGTCATCACTTTGTGCCCGCTGAATTCGACTGCACCGGCTTCATGCACTGCAATATGGCCGGTCTGTGCAGCGATGACCCCTTCATAGGAACGCAAGATTCCATCAATTACAGTATAGTTGGTCTGAGTTCCACCGACCAGAAAGAACACGTCAGCCTCCGGCCGGCCTATGGCTTTGCGGATGCGCTCCCGTATTATTTAACTTTCCCGCCTTTATGCGTGCCAATTAGCTGAATATAAACGTATTAGATATACGGATAAATGCATATCGAAAACATTTCGTCACTATTTGTGTTTCTTATGGATTTTACGGGAACTATTCTTTAACTTGCCAGGATGAAGGCACATCATTTATACTCAAAAGGCAAAAAGGGCTGGGGAATTTTCTACCGGATAGAAGATTGCATTCTTTATTTCACGATGTACAGTGTCTATATCCGCAGGTTGGAAATGACTGTGGTCGCGTTCAGCATTATGTTCAATCACACCCATTCCTCTGTTTTGGACGAAATCCAGTCTAAAATAACCCTGTTCCAACGTCAGCTGGGTGTGTCGCATGCGCATGCATATAACAAAGAATATGGCCGGAAAGGCCAGTTATGGCATCATTCTTATGGATTCTCCAGGAAGGTCTCCGCAAAGAAAATACTCTCCAATGTTGTGTATGTATTCAATAATTGCGTAGCAGGAAAGATGAACAGGAGGGCTATTGACAACAGGTGGACCTTGCTGGCGTATTACAATAATCCCCACCCCTTTTCCGAACCGATTGTCAAAGAACGTTGCAGCAAGAGAATGCGTAGAGCCATCAAATTGGTCGATATTTGTTTCAACAACGATGAACCATTGTCGTATGCCGTTCAGCGTAGGATTTTTGCAGGCTTGAACAAAGTTGAGCGTGAGCAGATAACAGATTATCTGATCGTTAAATATAATTTCCTGGATTATGAGGCTTTGATTGGTTTATATGGCAGTTTTGAAAAAGCGTTAATTGCAATAGATTCTACTGCCGGGGCGGAATATGATTTGGATGACGATACCGGTGATCACTCGTGCTATCGAAAGATGTTGCTTTTGACCAAACAGATGTTTCCTCTGTTAAGCAAAATTAATGTTGAAGAGCTGTCTCCGCAACAGAAAGAACAACTGACAAAAGCATTCTATGCCAATATTGCAGTCAAACCGGATAATATCAAAAAGTTTTTGCATTTGTAAGGCTGGCGCTGAACGTGTTGATTATCAATAATTTGCTCAAAACAAATCGTCGAATCTGGGCGATTTGTTTCAAGCAAGTCGTTATGTATTAGCAGATTAGGTGTCAGCTGCGAGTGCGCTGCGGATGGGCTGAAGACGGGGCTGCGTGCAGGACTGCAGGTAGCAAGGTCGCTAAAGCCCGAATTCGGAGCGCAGGAGGTCTACGCTGTCGAGGCGTTCCCAGCCGAAGAACTGCACTTCGCGGGGGCCGTCGGGGGTCTGTACAACGGAGGTGTAGGGAGTGCGGCCGAAATGGCCGTAGGCGGCGGTGGGGGCGTAGATGGGGTTCTTGAGGCCGAAGCGCTTGATGATGGCGGCGGGGCGCAGGTCGAAGAGGGAGCGCACGCGGGCGGCGATTTCGGCATCGGGAACCACGCCGGTGCCGTAGGAATTCACATAGACGCTGACGGGCTCCGCCACGCCGATTGCATAGGCGAGCTGAACCAGACACTCCCCGCAGATGCCGGCGGCGACGAGGTTCTTGGCCAGGTAGCGGGCGGCGTAGGCGGCGCTGCGGTCGACTTTCGAAGGATCCTTCCCGGAGAAGGCTCCGCCGCCGTGGGCTCCACGACCGCCGTAGGTGTCTACGATGATTTTGCGGCCGGTGAGGCCGGTGTCTCCCGCAGGACCGCCGATCACGAACTTCCCGGTGGGATTCACGTGGAGGATGAAGCGGTCGTCAAACAGCGCGGCGAGTTCTGCAGGCAGCGACTCGATCAAACGGGGAAGTACTGTCGAACGGACGTCGGATTCGATGCGCGCGTGCATGGCTTCGTCGGTGTCGAATTCGTCGTGCTGGGTGCTCAGGACTATGGTATGCACGCGCACGGGGCGGTTGGTCGTGCCATCGAATTCTACGGAGAACTGCGCTTTTGCATCCGGCCGCAGATACGGCATTTCTTGCTCTCCGCGACGGGCAAAGGGCCCGTCTGTGGCCCACAGGGGGCCGCCAGTACGGGCATTGCCCGTCCGAAGGCCATCCCCCGAATGCCGTATATCCGCCAGCACCTTCAGCAGCCTGTGCGAAAGATACAGCGCGAGCGGCATGTAATCGGGTGTATTCTTGCAGGCATAGCCGAACATCATGCCCTGGTCGCCGGCCCCCTGGGCCATCTCGTCGCCGCGAACTACGCCTCGGTGTATGTCGGCACTCTGCTCGTGGATTGTAGAGATGATTCCGCACGACGAGGCGTCGAAGCCATATTCTGCCCTGGTGTAGCCGATGCGGGCTATGGTTTCGCGCGCAACCTTTTCGATATCGACATATGCGGAGGATGCGACCTCGCCTCCAACGATCACCAACCCTGCGGTGCAGAAGGTCTCGCAGGCCACCTTGGCTTCGGGGTCCTGCCTCAAAAATTCGTCAAGAATTGAATCTGAAATCTGGTCGGCAACCTTGTCGGGATGCCCTTCCGAGACGCTCTCGGACGTGAAAAGATAGTTCATTTTAGCATTTTTTTAAAACACAGGGGTTGCAAGCAGTCAAATCTGTCCCCTTTCCGGCTGCAAATATAAGAAATTAACAAATACATGTTGATAACTTTATGCGCGTAATTCGATATTTTGTATTAACTTCGCACCACGAAAAAACATATTCTAATCAAAAGGTTTATGACTAAAATTTTCAAAAGACTGTCGTTAAGTATCTTAGCGGCTCTTTTCGTCGTTTCCGCCTACGCGCAGGTGACGACATCTTCGTTGGGAGGCCGTGTCCTCGATGAGGCCGGCGAGCCTGTCCCCGGTGTGGCCGTTGTCGCCACCCACGTTCCTTCCGGTACTTCTTATGGAGTAGTGACCAACCCCGAAGGCCGCTACACCATCCAGGGTATGCGTACCGGCGGACCTTACACCGTTGAGGTGAGTTGCCTCGGATTCGCTACCGTCAGGTACACCGATGTAACCCTCCAGCTCGGTGAACTTTACAGCCTGAATGCCACCCTGAAGGATGACACCCAGTTGCTGCAGGAAGTAGTGGTTACCGCAAGCCCGACATCCAAATTCGCTTCTGTAGAGAAGACGGGCGCATCTACCAACATCAACTCCCAGCAGTTGACCGAACTGCCTACCGTCAGCAGGAGCATGTCCGACGTGGCCAAGCTCTCACCTTTCGGCGGCAACGGACTCAACTTCTCCGGATCGTCAGGACGTAGTTCCAACTTCACGGTTGACGGTGCAAACTTCAACAACAACTTCGGTCTGAGCACAGCTCTCCCCGGCGGCGGAAATCCTATTTCCATCGATGCCATCGAAGAAGTTCAGGTTGTGGTTTCTCCCTACGACGTGCGCCAGAGCAACTTCATCGGCGGTGGTATGAACGCCATTACCAAGTCCGGTACCAACACCCTGAAGGGATCCGCATATATTTATCATCAGAACGAGAACCTTCACGGAAGCCGCATCGACGGAACCGATCTCGAGAGAAGCAAGGATCGTGAGACCACCTACGGATTCACCCTTGGCGGACCCGTCATCAAGAACAAACTCTTCTTCTTCGTGAATGCCGAGTACATCCCCAATCCTACCGAGATCAACAGGTGGCGTACTTCCGAAAACGGCGTTGCCGATGAAGACCGCATGATCACCCGCGTGACTACCTCAGAGGCTGAAACCATGCGTAACTTCCTCAAGACTACTTACAACTATGATCCGGGTTCCTACACCAGCTACAACAAGGATCAGAGCAATGTCAAGTTCCTCGGCCGCATCGACTGGAACATCAGCCAGAAACATCACCTCGCCCTCCGTTACAACTACACCAATGCAAACGCATGGAAGACTCCTTCCACCTCCCGTTCGGACTTCGGTTCCAGCATGATGTACGATATGGTCAGCAAGTACGGCCTGTTGTTCAGCAACGCTATGTACAACCAGATGAATAAGATCTCCACTTATTCCGCCGACCTCAACAGCCGTCTTTCCGACAATCTCTCGAACCAGCTGCTCGTCACCTATTCCAATATCCAGGATGTCCGCGGTTCCGATTCCGATTTCTTCCCCTTCGTGGAGATTTTCGCAGGCGACCTTGGGGCAGATCACGCCACCGAGCCTTACATGGACTTCGGCTATGAGCTCTTCACCTATCGCAACAATGTGCAGAACACCACCCTCAACATCAAAGACGATGTTACTTACTACAAGGGCGACCATAAGTTCACCGCAGGCGTCAGTTTCGAGTCCCAGATGGCACTCAATGCCTACATGCGCAACGGCACCGGTTCCTTCCGTTTTGCCAGCCTGAGCGATTTCTATGCAGGCAAAGCTCCTATTGAGATGGCATTCGACTGGGGATTTGACGGAGAAGAAAAGCCTGCAGCAAGGGTGCATTTCTATCAGATCGGCCTCTATGCACAGGATGAGTGGAACGTCAACGACAATCTCAAGCTCACCTACGGCGTTCGTTTCGACAACCTTTCCTTCGACGAGAGCGACGTGATGACCAACAATGCCGCTCTGGCAATCGATTACGGCGGACGCAACGTCGATACCGGCAAGTGGCCCAAGACCCACATCCAGGTCAGCCCCCGTCTCGGCTTCAGCTACGATGTGTTCGGCGACAAGCGCCTCAAGATCCGTGGCGGTACCGGTCTCTTCGCAGGCCGTATCCCTCTGGTGTTCTTCACCAACATGCCTACCAATGCAGGTATCGTGAAGGGCCGTGCAACCAAGGTTACCGACGCAGCCATTCTTGCAGCGATGATGCCTGGCGGAAAACTTATTACCAATCGCTGGGATATTCTAGATGTTCTTAACGGGATAAGCGAGCAGCAGGCTAATGACAAGGCTGCGTTCATCGCCAATGGAGGTTCGGAAAAAGATGCTACTAAGAATTATCCTTATGCAGGAGCCTTCCCCAAGACCATCACTCCTGAAACCGCTCCCGCCCCCAGCGAAATCGCAGGTGTGGACCGCAACTTCAAGATGCCTCAGGTCTGGAAGTCTTCGATCGCTTTCGACTGGACTCTCCCCGTTTCGTTCCCTCTCACCATCACCGGCGAATACATCTTCAACAAGACCATCAACGGTGTGATGCTCGACAACTACGCCATCTATCAGGACAACTCCGGTTGGACTACCTTCAACGGGGCCGACAACAGGCACATCTATCCTTCTACCTATAAGTACAGCAAGACCAACGCCTTCGTGCTCACCAACACCAACAAGGGCTATGGTTCAGTTGCAACGATCTCGCTTAACTCCGAGCCTGTGAAAGGGCTGAATGTCACTGCCGCTTACACTCACACAGTGAGCAAGGAAATCACCGGTATGCCCGGTTCCAACGCCGCTGCCGCATGGCAGTACATTCCTTCTATCGACGGTCCTAACTTCAATGTGCTGCACAACTCCAGCTACAACCTCCCCGACCGACTGATGGCTGCTGTGAGCTACACCGACAAGGCTCACAACCACTGGAGCCTCCTCTACGAAGGCCTCCGTTACGGTGGCAACAGCTACATCTACGCCAACGACATGAACGGTGACGGCTATGCATACGATCTGCTTTACATCCCTACCGACGACGAAATCGGAATCGGCGCCGATGCCAAGTTCCGTTTCGCAAGCCAGGACGACATGGACAAATACATTGAGTTCGCAAAGCAGGATAAGTACCTGAGCAGCCACAAAGGACAGTATGCCGAGGCATATGCGGTTACCCAGCCTATGCGCCATGTGTTCGACTTCCGCTATGCCCACGATTTCATCGTCAAGGCCGGCAAGACCAAGAACACTCTCCAGCTGAGCCTCGATGTCCAGAACGCAGGCAATCTCTTCAACTCCCAGTGGGGTGTAAGCAAGAGTTGGAATACCGATGTCCCTCACGACAGCAACGGCAACTCCAAGATCCTCAAGTTCGAACGTATCGATGCAGACGGTGTGCCCGTATTCTCTACCCAGGTGGGTTCCGGCGTAAGCACATGGGATTACACCCACACTCTTGCCAACTGCTGGTACATGCAGATCGGTATTAAATATATGTTTAACTAATAATTCGGACTGGTTATGAAACTTAAATATATTCTTTCTTCCCTGTTCGCAGCCGCTGCCATTTTTGCAGCCTGCTCCACTGAAGATCCGGTTTCCAAGATGACTGGTCTTGAGGTTTCCAACGACTATATCACTCTTGGTTCCGAGGAAAATCTCTCTACGACGATCACTGTTACCGGTGACGAAGACTGGACCCTGTCCTATAGTTTTGATGAAAAAGAAGAGGAATGGCTTACCGTCGCTCCTGCTTCCGGAGCCGCCGGACAGTCCGTTACTGTTACCATTACTGCTGCCAAAACCGCAGGTGCAAGAAGCAAAGAGGTCAATATTGTCATGGGTTCCAAAGTGAAGATCGTCACCGTGAACCAGGAAGGCAATATCAGCCCCGCTACCGTAAAGGAGATCATTGAAGGCCCCGACAAGACCTACCAGGTTACCGGTAAGGTTACCAAGATTACCAATACCCACTATGGCAACATCTATATCAACGACGGTACCGTCGAGGGAGATGGCGTGTATGTGTATGGTATTCTTGACAAGAAGGGTAACGACAACAAGTCTTCCAACACCTGGGACAACCTCAATGACCCTAACTACGACCAGAGCTGGGATCTTGCAGTGGGTGACGAAATCACCGTGGAAGGCCCCAAGCAGGTTTATAATGGCACTGTAGAGCTCGTCAATGTTACTGTCATCAAGATCGTTCCATCGCTCATTATTGTCGATAATCTTGAGTTCAACGTACCCAAGGAGGAGAGCACCGTTGTGGCCAAGGTCCAGTACTTTGGCGACAACCTTGATTTCTCGTCCGATGCCAGCTGGCTCAATGTTACCAGTGTAGTCAGGGATGCCGATACTACTATCGTAAAGATTCACGCTGCTGCCAACACAGAGGATACCAGGACAGGTGTCATCACCCTCTCTTCCACCAAGGGTGAGGCGGTTACCGAGATTGCCATTACCATTACCCAGGCTTCCGGCCTTGCTGCTTATCCGCTGCCTTACGAAGAAGCTCTTACCAACGGATTCGGTGCCTGGGAAGCAACTGATATCGTTGCCGTAGAAGGCGTTGCAAGCATCTGGACCAATAGCGACCAGTATGGTATGGTTGCAAAGGCCACCAAGGCTGCCGACAGTGAGGCAGAACTCGTGAGCCCGAACATCGACCTTACGGGAGCAACGTCCCCTGTGCTCAGTTTCGAGCATGTTTCCCGTTATGCAGGCAGTGTTTACGAGGAACTCAAGCTCTATGTGTCCAAGGACAATGGCGAGAGCTGGACAGAGGTCCTGATCCCCAACTATTCAGATGGAAAGAACTGGAATTATGTTTCTTCCGGATCTATCAGCCTTGCAAACTTTACGGACAATCTCGTAAAACTCAAGTTTGTCTATAAGTCCAGCACCGCCCACTATGCTACCTGGGAGTTCAAGAACATCAAGGTTGTGGATGAAGCCCTGTCGGTAAAGAACATCGCCGAAATCAACAACTTTGCTACAGCTACAGAGGCATCATGGTCCGGTGAATTTACCGACGCCGTTGTAAGTTACGTTAACGGAGGAAATGCATTCATCGAAGATGCTACCGGCGGTATCCAGCTCTACAAGAGTGCTCACGGCCTGACCGCAGGTCAGAAGATCAGCGGTACCGTTACCGGTAAGGTAAAACTTTACAATGGATATGCCGAGCTTACCGACCTCGATGTAACCGGGGCTACCGTTACCGACGGCGAGACTCCTGCAGCTACCGTTCTTACCGTTGGCGAGCTTCTCGGCAGGTATCTGCGTTACCAGAACTGCAAGGTTCAGCTTGAGGGAGTCTCCCTCAGCCCTGCGCTCACTACCTCCAACAGGAACACCACCGTTACCCAGGGAACAGCTACCATTGCCGGTTATGCCCAAATCAAGAACAAGATTGAGATTGCTGCCGATACAAAGGGTGATCTCGTCTGCTGGCCTACCCGTTACAATGCAAATCTCCAGGTTGGCATCTGGGAAGCAGCCCACTTTACTGCTGCCGAGTAACAGTTTGACACTATAATAAGAGCGCGACGGAATTCCGCCGCGCTTTTTTTTGTTTCTTTCGAAACAAT
>ERZ842401.5101-NODE-5101-length-14781-cov-4.613744_pt1 | contig 14781 bp, 16 predicted proteins | sample MGYA00521270_ERZ842401 | MGnify/ENA primary metagenome ERZ842401 (study PRJEB31892, sample SAMEA3878208) | bioreactor metagenome | biome: Moose rumen | place: Sweden | collected 2011-10 | study: EMG produced TPA metagenomics assembly of the PRJEB12797 data set...
TTTCTTGCCTCTTGCCTCTGACATCTTGCCTCTAGTGGGAGGGGGCGCTTTTGTGGCAGCTAGTATTTTGATGGCTGCGCCAACCTTGAAAAATGATGACTTGGTGCGCCTGACCGCATTTTGATTGAATTTATTTTCCCCCACTAAAGCCGCGTGATTTTTTCCGGACCTTTGCATTTGTGCATTTTACCGCATATTTTTCAAACAGTTTTCTAGTCACTAGCTCTCTAATCACTAGCGACTAGAAGCGAGGAGTACAAGCATGAATAAAACTAATAACAGCCTGCTTAAAATAACCGAGAAGGACATCACATCATCGGAGCTTGAACGCATTTATGAGGACTTCAAAGCTATTGAGATAAAAAACGGCATACCTCAGCGTGAGACGGTGCGCCGACAGTTTGTAATGGAGGACAGCGGCAGCATAGTCGGCTACGTGTCGGGCATAACCGAGCACAGGTGGTTTTATCTCACAGACCTGTGGGTCGATGAAAGATACAGGGGTCAGGGTCACGGCACAAGGCTTTTAAAGGTCATCGAGCAAAAAGCTGCCGACGATGGCATGGAGCACATCTATCTATGGACGGCAGGGGAGCTAAACGCAAGGTTTTATGAGAAAAACGGCTATGTTCAGTTCACCGTCCTTGAAAATAAATTTGAGTGCCAAGGTTATCACCAGTACGGCTACAGAAAGGAGCTTACATGAAAAAGCTATGTGTGTTGTTCCCGGGCATTGGCTACCACTGCGAAAAGCCGCTGCTCTACTATCTCTCAAAGCTGGCAAAAAGTCGGGGCTATGAGGTAATTGCCCTGCGCTATGATGATTTCCCCAAGGGGGCAAAGGGCAATGCTGATAAAATGCGTGCCGCCGCAGCACACGCCCTTATGCAGAGCGAGCAGCAGCTCAGAGACCTTGACTTTGCAGATTTTAAAAGGGTGGTATTTATCGGCAAGAGCATAGGCACCGCCGCCTGCCTTGCCTACAGAGAAGCACATTTGATAAAAGCCGACTGCCTGCTGCTGACCCCTCTCACCATGACCTTTGAGCACTCGCCAAAGGGCAGCACAGCCTTTCACGGCACCGCCGACCAGTGGGCAGAGACCGCCGCCATAGAGCGCCTTTGCAGCGAAAACAGCATACCCCTTTACAAATACGAAAACGCCAACCATTCTCTCGAAACGGGAGATGTCAGCACAGATATCCGCATACTGACAGACCTGCTGGATAAAGCCGCCCCCATGATAGAATAGCATTCAGGAACAAAACAGCTCCCCGAGACCACTCTCGGGGAGTTTTCTTACTATCCGTAAACTGTCAGGTCGGGGATATCGAGATAGTAGCTATAATAAGCTTCTCCACCTATAAATTCCATCTTTACAAAGCCCCTTACTACGGTCTTATCCTCTCTATCAGAACTGCGTCCGCTTATATCAGCACTGTCACCGGCAGCTATAGTTATCGGCATATTTCCTAATGCGTTATAACTGTGGCTTTCCAGGTCCTCATCTTGTGCAAAGCTGTCAACGGTAGTATATAGTGAAAGTGAGATTTCCTCATCTGTGATGTTAGTAAGTGTACCGTCAAAATACAAGATGTTGTCTTTAAATGTCAAAGAATAATCTACCCTTAACCGTCCGTCCTCGCTGGTAAGCTCATTTTCACCGCTCTCATTAAAGCTCAGCTCATCAAACTCGGGAACGGTATCGCTTGGTTCATAGGCATCGCATTTTTTTGTGCTTCTCTTTTGTTGACAATGCCTTCAACGTTTTTTGGCGGAGTTTTTGTTGTCAGTGTTTTGGTCGTATATCATACTTTCATCGTCAATACCGCCCTCTGCGATAATATCATCGACTATACTGCTGAGTATCTCATTGTCATACCGCCAGCATTTGCCGCCGCATTCCAGATAATATACATGAGCATCGGGATATGTTCTTTTTACAGTGATACTTTTGACCCCGTCATGCGATATAACATAATATGGCGGTTCAGGGCTGTTACTTCCTAAGCTGTCCTTATCAAGCATAACACATTCCGAAAAGCCTGTTTCCCAAAGATGAACTATTTTATCAACAGTCTGCTTATCGGTTATGGTCCACTTAGTGCTTGTGCCGCCGTATACAGGCTCAACATAAGTCACATTTACCGTGTCTATGCTGTCAAAAGCAACACCCTTTGGAATACCTATTCCTGCTTCTTCCTGTAACTTTTCAGGCTCTCCCAGCAGACCGTCAAGCAGTTCGTCATAATAATACCGCTTACCATTGTAAATGCAGTAATAATTATGTTCATCTGATACTGACCTGTAGATATCAGCTGAATACTCTCCCACCCTCAGGGTGTATATCTTTTCCTCGCCCCTTGCACTGTATTCAGCTCCCGCCGGTACAGGCTCAGCGTCTGCGAGGTCGTTTTTAAATATCTCAATGACACGATGGGCAGTATCTTTACTTTCTATGTCCCAGATAAAATCTCCATTATCTTGTGAAGAAAGGTCAATTTGTTTATTTAAGTTGTAAGTTGACGTTGTTTCAAACTCACTGTTTGCGGTATCTTTGGGTATGGACTCACTGCTTTTTGATTTATTGCAGCCTGAGATCGCAATGGTAACAGAAAAAATTAAAACTATTTTTCGCAATAAACTACTACTCATTTTTATACCCCTTTGTGATCAATTATAGTTAGTAATATATATTAACGCCTTTGCATAATGGTCACTAACAAGAATATTATCTTTTCCCCAACCGTTATTAACAACAAGCCAACAATATTTACACTTGTTATTAACATAATATCTTTTGACTCCATGAACAACTACCCAGTGTTTATCATAATCTGGGTGATCCCAAATGTTCAATATACATGGTACTTTCAAGTCATTTATAGCATACAAACAATGTCCAGCCATAGACTTTTCTGTAACAGTTAACGTAATGCTATTTAAATTTGTAACCAATTTATATGAATTATATATTCCAGTATAAAGTTGAATCGTATTGGTACCTGTTTTATTTGGTTCGATTTTATTTCTTATAGTATTAAACATATAAAGTGGATTACTTGAAAAAAGAGAATTTCCAAATTTATTATTAATATAATCATAATAATACATGAAAACAATTGTTGTTGCTAAGCTACCACAAGCATTTAATCCGTCTACGTTGTAGTCAAGTAATCTTGTGGATTTATTTAAATCTACAACAGTAGAATATGCCGTGATATTATTAATTTTAGAGGTGGTTAGGGTTTTTGTATTTTTACTTAGTCTCTCCTCACACAGCAATAAAGCGACGAAATATCGACAAATCCAACCAAATATGGTATAATAGAAGTGCAAGAAAAAGTAATCAAAACGAGAAAAAAGCTTGCACTTCGGAGGATGCCATGTATAAGTTCAAGAAGGAAAAACAGATTTCATTCACAGATTTCAATCAACCGCTTGGTTTGCAAATGAACCCGGATAACCGCTGGATAAAAAAGCAGAAATGATCCCTTGGGAAACAATTGAAGCTGAATATGCCAGGCTGTTCCCGAGCCATACCGGTATGCCCGCAAAGCCTCTCCGCATGGCACTCGGTTCGCTGTTGATACAGAAGCAATATCATTATCCGGACGAAGAACTCGTCGAACAGATCAGAGAGAACCCGTACTACCAGTATTTCATCGGGCTGCCCGGATATGAGGATAAGATTCCGTTCGTACCTTCGCTTCTCGTGGAATTCCGCAAAAGACTATCGGAGGATGTTCTCAACGAGATCAATGAAATGATCATCGAGTACAACTCTCTGCAAGATATACCTTTTCTTCCTCAATAAGATCATCCACCAGAGCCTGTACTGCCGTATCGTCACAATAGTAATTTTTATTGTTGCAGGTCAGATAGAACTTGTGCTCCTGCGAGCTTGAATATTTTATATATATCGTAGGCAGTCCCTTGTGATATATCTTGTAATCTGCCCTGATGCCTGCCGGAGTGACTGAGGTCTTTTCGCTGCCCTCGGGAGTCTCCTCACAATCTGCAAAGTCGGTCTCCCACCAGCCCTTTACGGTGTCAAGAGCTGCTTCATCTGTAAAACGCCAACGGCTGTTTTCACCATAGTCGAAATTCTCCTCCCACTCGACCCAAAGCTCGGTAATTTCATCAAAGTTGGTCTGATCGTCCTCGATGACCTCCTTTACAGAAGGCTCTGCTTTTGAAGATGTATCATCTTTTTTGACCTTGTCCTCTGTCTTGTTGCAGGCTGTAAGCATTGATGCAGCAGCTAACATAGCAATTACAGTGATTATGATCTTTTTCATGTTCAGCACTCCTTTACTAAGTGAAATTATTAACTTTGCTCTTATGATCTGTTTCTTACACTGTATATCAATAATTTAGTTATAACTAGTCACATAAATCAAACAGTCAGCATAACTGTAGTTAATAAGAATATTATCACTGCCATGTCCGTCATTAACTATAAACCATTTATAAGTAAGTGTATTGTTATAATATTTACGTTTAACACCGTGTGTTACTACCCAGTGATTACCATAGATGGGATGTCCCAATATATTCAATATACAAGGGACATCAGAATCTATAACTGCAACTCTGCATTTTCCAAACATTGATGAATTAGTGATTTGTAAGTTAAGACTGTTCAGATTTGTTACAGATGAGTAATTATTCATTATTCCGGTATACAGAGATATCGGATTTGTACCATTATGATTGGGTTCAATTGCTAGTCTTAGGTCTTCAAACATATAGTATGGGTTGAGTGATAGTAATGGATTACCAAACTTCACGCTAACATTATCATAATAATATAAGAACATTATAGTAGTAGCTAAACTGCCGCAAGCGTTTAAATCATCTATATTATAATTTAATTTCCTTGTTGAATGCGTTAAACTTTCGGTTATCTCATAGTTACCTGCAGAAGTAGAATTTAAATCATAATGATCTGTTGCTAGTTCGGTATTAGGAAGAATGTCATCGTCGAATAATACAGACTCTGTAGTTTTATGTTCGTTTATATGAACGTATTCTCCATCTTTCTCCTCGTAATATTCCAACGGTCCGCCATAATAAACATCATCAATAATATTCAGATAAGGAGATTCATTTGACGGGCTATATTCTATTATGTTACCGACAGTATCATAAATAACATATCCGTTTTCAGTATCGGTACAATATCCAACAACATTTCCTTCTGAGTCATATAATGTATGAGTATATAATATTTCACCCATATCTTCGTCAGAGATTACAGACATTACATAGTCCGTAGGCGCTGTAGGTTCAATAATAATATTATTAGTAGTATTTCCGGAATATGCATAGCTTGCACTGCAAAGTATATTTACAGATATCGCAAACACGATCCCAAGTGAAATCAGGTTTTTTAACTTTTTCATAAATTACCTCTTTAAATGCATATTTAATAAAAAATATTATATTGTAACAACTCCCCGAAACCAAAGATCTCGGGGAGTTAACTTTATTCGGTTTCTTAAAGCCCGACCTCTATTAGCCCAGCTCAGCAAAATACTTGATAGTTCTTACCATCTGTGATGTGTAAGAATTCTCGTTGTCGTACCAGGAAACAACCTGTACCTCGTAGCAGCTGTCGCTGATCTTGCAAACCATTGTCTGAGTTGCATCGAACAGTGAGCCGTACTTCATGCCGATAACGTCGCTTGAAACGATAGGATCTGTGTTGTAGCCGAAGCTCTCTGAAGAAGCAGCCTTCATAGCAGCGTTGATAGCGTCAACAGTAACTTCCTTGTCGCTCTTAACAACAGCTGTCAGGATAGTTGTGGAGCCTGTAGGAACAGGAACTCTCTGTGCAGAACCGATCAGCTTGCCGTTGAGCTCGGGGATAACAAGACCGATAGCCTTAGCTGCGCCTGTTGAGTTAGGAACGATGTTAGCAGCGCCTGCTCTTGCTCTTCTCAGGTCGCCCTTTCTGTGAGGACCGTCAAGGATCATCTGGTCGCCTGTGTAAGCGTGGATAGTGCTCATGATACCGCTCTTGATCTCAGCGAAATCGTTAAGAGCCTTAGCCATAGGTGCCAGGCAGTTTGTTGTGCATGATGCAGCAGAGATGATAGTGTCATCAGCTGTCAGTGTCTTCTCGTTTACAGAGAATACGATAGTAGGCAGATCGTTGCCTGCAGGAGCAGAGATAACGACCTTCTTAGCGCCTGCGTCGATGTGAGCCTGGCTCTTAGCCTTTGAGCAATAGAAGCCTGTGCACTCCAGAACAACGTCAACGCCGATCTCGCCCCAAGGGAGCTCAGCTGCGTTAGCCATTGCATAGATCTTAAGAGTCTTGCCGTCAACAGTGATAGTGCCTGCCTCATCGTCAGCCTCTACTGTGTGAAGATTTTCGCCGATCCTTCCGCAGTAACCGCCCTGAGCGGTATCATACTTGAGAAGATCTGCCAGCATTGAAGGCTTTGTCAGGTCGTTGATTGCAACTACCTCATAACCCTCAGCACCAAACATCTGTCTGAATGCAAGACGTCCAATACGTCCGAAACCATTAATTGCGACTTTAACTGCCATAATTAATATACCTCCTAAAAAATTTCTGTAACTATTATACACCATAACGATTAATTTTTCAAGTGTTTTTCAAAAAAACTTATATATTTTTTACATTTTAGGTATAGTATCACTTAGGTTGGGCATTTGAGCACTGCTGCACAGTGTATAAAATGTTTGCACGAAACGTTTGTTTACAGAACGATCCTCTATTGCGTGCCCGAGCCGCCGCACCTGGTGCAGGTCTGTTTGCCCGAGCCACCGCATTTGCTGCATTCCTTCCATACAGTCTTTGTATCGCCGAGGTTGCCGTCATAGTGGGGCACATTGGTGATTTTTTCATAGTGACCGCCTTTGCCGTCACACTGTGAGCAGTCTACTGTCTTATTGCCGTTGCATCCAGGGCAGATTATAGTCACCTTGCCCCTGTCCCGGTCGTCATCGTCCCAGCCGCCTGATGAGCCGCCGCCTGATGAACCGCCGGACGAGCCGCCCGAGGACGAACTAAAGTCCTCAAGGCTGACTGAGGTCCTCTCGGAGGTCGTCTCTATCGAAAGCTCATTTGCATAATAAAGCAAAATTGCCACATCATGGTCTGACAGGTCAATGCTAACCTCCAGGTCGCAGTATTCTCCTCCGTTAGACTTAAATGTCGTTACGCTCTCCGAGCCTGTGTATTCAAAATAGTAACTATAAAACAGTTTTCCGTTGTATTCGATCCATTCATCTTTTTCCTTTATAAGTTTGAAATTATATTTGCTTGTAAGCAGATCGACATAATCTTCGTGGAACTCCGTGTTCCTTGCGCCTATAAATGAGCGATAATGGTATTTGTCGTGGTCCTTGCTTCCGTCAAGCACAAACTTATTGCCGCTGAACGACTCTATATCGGGTATAGCTTTCGCTTTGACCTGGGCAATGGGTGCGGCGGTGGTAGTCTGCTTCTTTGTGGTAGTGGACTGTGTTGTGGTGGTAGTCTTTTTAGTGGTGGTAGTTTCTTTTGATGTCGTAGTCTTTTTGGTGGTAGTCTCAGCAGGCGGCGCTTCGGTCTGCTTGGTGGTATCCTTCTTGTCGGGCAGAGTTCCTACGCAGTCCATAAAATAGTCGGTGTCGCTGCTGCTTGAGCCTGTCAGATTTATGTCGCCGCTCCAGTAGGTGCGTACATACATACCGAAATTCATTATAATAAGCGCATACCCATCGCTGCTGCCTATGCCGAAAACGGCAGGGTCATCGTCCTCGGGAGCTTCAAACAGAGAGATGTTTTCTCCGCCTGCGTAGTCTACCACCCACATTGTGGTGCTGCTTCCGCTGGAAAATGACATTTCGCTGCTTGCTTGTAACTCAAAGCCGTATTTATCCTCAAGCAGCTTGATGTAGGCATCTGCTACCGACTCATCGACCTTTCCGTCCACGTAGGCTTCATATGCTAAAAACTGTTCCTCATAATAAGTAACGCCGTTGCTGTCGGTGTGAGTCTTGACCTCATAGTCATAGTCCGACTTGCCGTAAGCCGCCCTGTAAACTTCCCAGAATTCTGGGATATCCACACTGCCGCTTGCAGGGGCTTCGTAGGCTGTGGCCGTTGTGGCAGCTGTAGTTCTTCTTGCGGTGGCAGCGGTCTGCTTTGCTGTAGTGGTCTGTACTGCCGAATAGCTTGCAGCAGGCTCGTTGTTGAGCTTTTTATCGGGGGCAGAGCTGCCCAGCTCGGTCTTAGAACCCTTGCCGAAAATAAGAATAACTATCAGCGTGATCACCACAGCAGCGCTTATGCATACAAAGGCTATCAGCTTTGGCTCTATGCGCCTGAACTTTGCCGCCGCCTGACCCGATGAGGGCAGTGCCGCCGCAGGCTGTGTAATGCTTATGGCAGCGGCATCACGCATACCGCCCTTTACAGTGCTTATCTTCTTTTTGGTCATATCAATACCGCATTTGCGGCAGAAAACGGAGATATCTCTGTTGCTCTGACCACAGGCAGGGCATACCTTATCGCTCTGCTGCTGTGAAAGAGAAGTGCGGCAGCTTCGGCAGAATTTAGCTATTGAACGGTTTTCAATACCGCATTCGGGACATTTCATATTATCACCTCTGATATCAGTTCTTGTAGTATTCTCCCCATTTTACCTTCTTCATATCGCCTGCTTTTATGGGGTCTGGGTATTGTCCTATGTATTTTGAGCTTTCAGATCTGCGCCACTGCACAAAGATGTGGTGCTCGTCCTCATCATAATGCCCTATGTACACCTCGCCCTTGAGCCCCGAGCTTTCGGCAGCATTATGCAAAGCGGTCCTCAGCTCACGGTTGCTGCCTGTATTTGCGAAGTTTTCTATCTCAAAGGCCTCGGCAGCAAAGATAAACGGGCGGTAATAGCCTGAGGTCTCCTTATCAAACAGGTGGTTTTCGGCAGCCTCATAGAGACTGGCTGCGGCATCGTTTGCCTTTTTCATCTCAGCCTTATTATTATTGCCGATAACTATCGCTGTCACAGCTATCACTATAACCGCAACTATCAGTGCAGCGATCAGAATGATGATCTTCAGCTTGCCCGATGCCCCCTTATCTTTATCAGCCGGCTCTTTTGGGGCTTTTTTCTTCTTCTTTTCTTTCCTTGCCGGCTTATCAGGCACCGCAGCAGCTTTTGCTGTCTCAGGTACGCTGCCGCTTTCTTCGCCAACGGGCGTTCCGCAGATATCGCAGAATACCGAGTCGCTCAGCAGCTCGGTGCCGCATTTTTTACATATCAAAGGAGCGGCAGCTGCCATAACAGCACCGCAGACATTACAGTATTTCATACTATCACGAATTTCCGAACCGCAATATGTACATCTCATGCTATCACCTCAAATAATTATTTGTATTATTATAACATAAATGCTTGTTATTGTCAATAAGAATTGTGATAAATAATGAAAAAGTTAGAAAAGGAAAACTTAAACACGCCCTGTTTATCACATAAAAAAGCAGGCTGAAAGAGTGTATTTACGACTATAAATATCATCGCCTGTGAATATCCCCACACATAAAAATATCCGCCCATTTCGTCTGTCACGTCATGAGCGAAATTGTTGATTTTATAGATCAGCGCTTATTTCAAGCACTTTCAGTCTCTTTTTTATCGGTCTTTTTCAGCAGCCCGTGCAAAAACCAGCCTGCAGGTATTATCAGCGCAGGATAAATGGGGATCCTGTATCTGTAGGCAAAATCCACCTCTGAAAGCGCCTGTACTATATTTGTGGCGATTATCAGTGCCGCAAAATATACGCAGCCGCTTATCTTCTGCTTTTTTGCCCTGATAAGTCCGCCAAAGCCCAGTATGAACAGCGGCACTAGATTTATAACGTTCATTATCATCTCGGATATCTCCATAAAAGGTAAGGCTATGCCCCAGAAGCACACAGCACGCAGCAGCACCACTAAAATAATATCAAGGGCAAATACAGGGCTGTCAAAATGTGACTTGGGCAGGTCGATATCCATGCCGCCGTAAACTATGGTGCCCGATTTGAAAAGGTCTATGTAGTAGTCGAGCCTTGAAGCCAGACCGTGCTCACCCTTGCTGTTGGCGAACATATATATCAGCGCCCCGACTATCACGGCGCAGACGGTCAAGCCGATGATCTTTTTCGGCTTTTTGGGCAGCTGGCTGAACAGCCCCGCAGTGAGCACCGCCACCGTTATGAATGAGGTGGTCCTTATGCTCATAAACATCAGCGCACATATCACCAGCAGCACAATGGTCAGTACCCTTTGCTTTTTCTGCTGAGTTTTCTGCAAAAAGAACAGATAAATGCAAATTATTTCCAACGCAAGCCCTATGCTGTCGCTGTAGAGCACATGGCACCAGTAGATAGTCTGGTGGCACATGGCGTAGATAATGCCTGAGTAAAGTGCCGCAGGTTTGCTGTTAAAGATAAGCATAGCGGTCTTGTAGATGAACACCGCCGAAAGTGCCGAGAACAGGCACTGGAAAATGAGCAGGGGATAATCAAAGCCGAATATCGCCCTGAATATGGCTACAACGGTGGCATAGCCCCAATAATAGGGCTTATCAAGATTATTGGCGTAATAGCTCAGCCCTTGGTCGGCAATAGCTCTCGCCCAGGCGTCATATCTTTCCGAATCGCCGATGATAGCCACTTTGCCGCTGAAGCCCACCATATTGAACATAAAAATGAGCCTTTCCGCCGCAGCCAGCACAAAAAGTCCGCAAAGCACCGCTTTTTCGCTGAGCTTTTCTATCATATCGGTCAGCTGTTTATACAAATCTATATCCCCCTCGGTCTGAAATTTTGCTATTTATAATTGTATCATGTTTGACAGATGATGTCAATGCTTTTATCAGAGCCCGGGTCCTCGCCGAACGGGGTATTTCCCCCACCTGTGCCTCTAGAAGCAAGAAGCAAGAGGCAAGAAGCAAGAGTCCTCTTTTCACGCTTTGTTCGATCAGTAAATTTTCTTGCCTCTTGCTTCTGACATCTTGCCTCTAGTAGCTGGGGGCGCTTTTGTGGCGTCTGGTATTTTGATGGCTGCGCCAACCTTGTAAAATGATGTATTGGTGCGCCTGCAGAAGTTTGCAGCCTGCCTGTGATCATTTTACATCGGGTTTACGTAGGCGGTGTAAATACAAAATCTTCAAAGTGGATGATCTTTTGTATTTACAAATGTCAAAAAATGTGCTATAATATCTGTAAGTGAGCTGACATCAGTGAGATGAACTGACGGAAAGGAAAATGAAATGGTATTTAATTGCGTGCTTAAAAGGGTCGTGGACGACAGCTATGATATCGAGATAGGTCACAGCCTGCAGGATAAACTGATAGCTGACCTTAAAAACGGGCTGACGGGCAAGAAAAAGTTTGCCGTAGTTACCGACTCGATAGTTGAGGGGCTTTACGGCAGGGATATTTATGAGCGTATACTGGCAGCAGGCTTTAAGGCTGACCTGTTCGTTATCCCCGAGGGTGAGAAGTCAAAGACCAGGGCTATGAAGGAGTTTCTGGAGGACTCAATGCTTGAAAAGGGCTACCGCAGGGACTGTGCCGTTATCGCTGTGGGGGGCGGCGTTGTCACCGACCTTGCAGGCTTTGCGGCAGGTACCTTCGGCAGGGGAGTGCCCTTTGTGAACTATGCCACCACTCTGCTGGCTGCGGCTGACGCCTCTGTAGGGGGCAAAACAGCGGTGGATACTCCGCTGGCGACTAACCTTATAGGACTTTTCAACCAGCCCGACAAGGTCTATCTCGACATCGACACATGGAAAACTCTGCCAAGGGTGCAGATATCCAGCGGTCTTGCCGAGACCATAAAGCACGGCTGCCTGGGGGATAAAGAGCTTTTTGAGTTCCTTGAAAACAATGTTGAGAAGATATTCGAGGGCGATGTGGCTGCCTGTGAGTATATCGCAGAGCACAACTGCGCCGTAAAATATAAGGTGGTTATGCAGGACGAGCGTGAGAGCGGTCTGAGAGAGGTCTTAAATCTCGGGCATACCGTGGGCAGAGCTGTTGAGACGGTCTCTGACTACAGGCTGTATCACGGCGAGGCTGTGGCTATCGGCACTGCGGCACAGGCAAGGCTGGGGGAGAAGTACGGCTTTATCAGCAGGGATAACCGTGAGAGGGTGGAAAAGCTCCTTGAAAGAGCAGGACTGCCTGTGAGGATACCCGACTACATCAATAAGCAAGAGCTTGTGAAAAAGCTCTACACCGATAAAAAGGTGAGGGACGGCAAGCTAAGGTTCGTTTTCCAGAAGGAGATAGGCGAGGTGGTACAGTTCGGTGAGAACAGCTTCGCCAAGGAGATCGCCGAGGACGAGATAGCTGCGGTGATCGCCGAAATGTAGCATTGGAGGGCGTGACATGGATCTTAAATTAACACCAACAAAGCTCAGCGGCAGCGTAACTGTCCCACCCTCGAAAAGTGTGGCGCACAGAATGATAATAGCGGCGGCGCTGGCTGAGGGAACATCGGTGATAGACAAGCTCTATCCCTCGGTGGATATACTCACCACCCTTGACGCCATGAGGGCGCTGGGGGCTGATATAAGCTATAAAGACGGCAGAGCTGTGATAAAGGGCATTGAAAAAGCCCCCGACAGCGCTGTTATAGACTGCTGCGAGAGCGGCTCGACCCTGAGATTTATCATACCCGTGGCGGCAGCACTGGGGGTAAGAGCACAGTTTCTGGGCAGGGCAAATCTGCCTAAAAGACCGATAACTCCCTATCTGGAGGAGTTCCCTAAGCACGGGGCGGAGTTTGATTATAACAACACCATGCCGTTTTCGGTTAGCGGTAAGCTGACGGGGGGCAAATACTATATCGACGGCGGCATATCCTCGCAGTTTATAACAGGGCTGCTGCTGGCACTGCCGCTGGCGGAGGAGGACAGCGAGATCATACTGACCTCACACTTGCAGTCTAAGCCCTATGTGGATATAACCATAGGTGTGCTGAGACAGTTCGGCTGCGAGATCGCTGAGACTAGCGAGGGATACCATATAAAAGGCGGTCAGAAGCTGAGGGCTGTTAACGGCGAGGTGGAGGGCGACCACTCTCAGGGAGCTTTCTTCCGGGTGGCAAATTCGCTGGGCTCTGATATCGACATCATGGGCTTAAATGTAAATTCTTTTCAAGGCGACAAAAAAATCATTGAAATATGCAAAGAAAAAGTGTATAATAATAACAGCGGACTAAAAGCCTTTGACATCGACTGCTCGGATATACCCGACCTTGTGCCGATACTTGCGGTGCTGGCAAGCTTTTGCGACGGGGTGAGCCGCATAAACAACGTGGCAAGGCTGAGGATAAAGGAATGTGACAGACTGGCTGCCATGGAGGAAAACCTGAACAAGCTGGGCGGCAGAGTTAAGGCTTATGAGGACAGGCTGGAGATAGAGGGCGTAAAGCAGCTGAAAGGCGGCGCCGAGGTGGATACCTATGTTGACCACCGAATAGCAATGAGCATGGCGATAGCCGTAACACGCTGTGAAAAGCCGATCATCGTTAAGGGCGCTGAGTGCGTAAGCAAGTCATACCCCGACTTCTGGGAAGTGTATTCCGGCATTGGCGGACTGATCGAAGAATTATGATATGTCCTCACCGGACGGGGAAATCCATAATTAATTGTGCTCGCTGCTAGCCGCCGGATATTCAGAGAGCTAGTGGCTGGAAATTAGATATCAAACTTTGTATAGTATTCAAGGCGCAAACCGGGAAATAAAACTATGTATGAAAAAGAAACCAACGGACAGGATTATGTCAGTTATATAAGGGGCATGGTGGGGCACAAGCCTGTGTTTTTGTGCGCTGCGGTGTCTGTGATAGAAAACGACCGAGGCGAGATATTCCTTGAAAGGCGGGGCAGCTCTGACAGATGGGGCTTGCCCGGGGGACTGGCTGAGCTGGGCGAGAGCCTTGAAGAAACAGCCGTCAGGGAAGCCCTTGAGGAAACGGGGCTTGAAATTAAAGCCGACAGGCTGCTGGGGATATACACAAAGTATTTCGCCAAGTGCGCCAACGGCGATGAGTTCCAGTCGGTAACGGCGCTTTTTAAGGCGCATATAACAGGCGGTGAGCTTAAATGTGACGGGGTTGAAACTACCGAAGCAAGATATTTCAAAAAGGACGAGCTCCCCGAGATATACTGTCAGCAGCACAGAGATATGCTGAACGACTATTTAAACGGCAAAATACCAAACTATAGATAAAATGTACAAAAATTTGTACTCTATATAAAATTCAACGAAAGAGCAGAGCGGTGAAAAGGCGGTAAGCATAAGCCCTTGCCCCTCACCTCTTACCTCTAAAAGGAGGACGAAAAATGTCATCAACATGGAAAAATAATTTGAGCTTTACGGTGTTCGGAGAGAGCCACGGTCCTGCTATAGGTGTGTGCATGGATAACGTGCCCCCGGGGGAAACTATAGATGTCGATAAGATCTATGAGTTCATGGCAAGGCGTGCTCCAAAAAAGGACGGCACCACCACCATGCGCAGCGAGAAGGACCTGCCGCAGATAATATCGGGCTACCATAACGGCAAGACCACCGGCACGCCGCTGTGCATCCTCATCCCCAACGAGGACACCCGCAGCCGGGACTACGCCGCCACCCGCGCCCTGGCGCGCCCCGGACACGCGGACTACACCGCCTGGTGCAAGTACCACGGCTTTGAGGACTACCGGGGCGGCGGCCACTTCAGCGGGCGGGTCACCGCTGCGCTGGCGGCGGTGGGCGCGGT
>ERZ842401.5103-NODE-5103-length-14768-cov-8.471760_pt1 | contig 14768 bp, 6 predicted proteins | sample MGYA00521270_ERZ842401 | MGnify/ENA primary metagenome ERZ842401 (study PRJEB31892, sample SAMEA3878208) | bioreactor metagenome | biome: Moose rumen | place: Sweden | collected 2011-10 | study: EMG produced TPA metagenomics assembly of the PRJEB12797 data set...
CATAAAGAGGACGGCTCCTATACGGATGAAATTTTACAGATATATGGAATGTGAACAATGAACGAAAAAATACCTACTCTCTACCTCTGTGCCACGCCGATTGGCAATCTGGAGGATATGACCTATCGGGCAGTGCGTATGCTCGGGGAAGTGGACCTTATCGCCGCAGAAGATACCAGACATACCCGGCAGCTTCTGACGCACTTTGATATTCATACGAAGCTTACCAGCTATCATGAGCACAATAAGCTGACCAAGGGACCGGAACTTATCGCATACATGGCGGAGGGGCATGATTTAATCTGTGTAAGTGATGCAGGGCTCCCCGGCATCTGCGATCCCGGAAGTCATTTGGCGGGATTGGCGATTGCAGCAGGCTTCAAGGTCACGCCTTTGCCCGGCGCCAATGCAGGGCTGTCGGCGTTAATCTGTTCGGGACTGGATACCACCCGCTTTACGTTTATCGGCTTTTTGCCCAAAACAAGCAAAAAACAACAGGAGGTTCTGGAAAGTGTCAAGCACTATCCGGAAACACTGATTTTTTATGAGGCACCGCATCATCTAAAAGCAACGCTAAAGGCACTGCATAGTGTATTGGGAGACAGACAGGTTGCTTTAGGGCGAGAACTGACCAAGAAGTTTGAGGAGTTTCAAAGGGGCAGTCTTACGCAGATTATGGCGCATTATGCGGAAAATGACCCTAGAGGTGAATATGTGCTGGTGGTGGCAGGCTTTGACGGAAAAGTGACTGTGGAAGAAAATGAGCTGCCTGCTGACCCTAAGGCTTGTTGTGAGCATTTTATAGCTCAAGGGCTGGACAAGAAAACGGCCATGCGGGAAACAGCAAAAATATTGGGGATTTCCCGCCGTGAGGTATATCAGGCAATGCTGGAGGACGGATAAGGGGGATAAAAATGAGGAATCTCGGGAAGTTTTTGGCCTTGACGCTGGCATTTCTCTTGCTGCTGGCAGGTTGCGGCAAGGTATCTGAGGCCGATGACAGCAAGGCTGCGCCGCAGACGCTGGATGAGCGGGTAGACGCGATTGTCAGCAGCATGACCTTGCCGGAAAAAGTGGGGCAGATGGTCATGATTGGCGTGTATGGCACGGAAATCAATGACGACAGCCGCTATATGCTCAATCAGTACCATATCGGCGGCGTGATTTTCTTCGACAGAAATTTGCAGTCGGCAGAACAGACCAAAAAGCTTACGGCAGATTTGCAGGCACAGGCCGATAAAGTGCCTCTGTTTATTGCCATTGACGAAGAAGGCGGCACGGTAGCCCGTGGCAAGGGATTTATCGAGCCGCCGCCGTCTGCGCAGAGTCTGGGACAGACCGGCGACAATACGCAGGCGGAAAGCTGGGCACAGAAGACTGGCACCCGCCTGAAGGAACTGGGCATCAATGTGAACTTTGCGCCGGTGGCAGATGTGGGGAAAAATCCGCGGGAGTTTTCCACGGATGGCAGGACCGTGGCAAAATTTGTCGCTGCTGCTGCACAGGGCTATGAGTCCGCGCATGTCATCTACACGTTGAAACATTTCCCCGGCATTGGCCGCGGACAGGTGGATTCCCATATCGACAAGTCCGAAATTCCCGCGACGAAGGATGAGCTCATGGCACAGGATTTAGTGCCGTTCAAGGAAATCATCGCTAATCACAGCCCGGAAAACTTCATGATTATGATATCCCATCTCATCTATCCGGCACTGGATAAAGACCATACAGCCAGCCTGTCGGCAGAGGTGCAGACGAAACTCTTGCGGCAGGAGCTGGGCTTTAACGGCGTAATCGTTACGGATTCGCTCGGAATGGGCGCAGTGTCCAAATACGGTGAATTCCGCAATTTGGGTGTGCAGGCTGTTCAGGCAGGGGCAGATATTGCCCTGGTATGCCATGAATACGCCCATGAAACGGATGTTTATTTAGGTATATTGGAAGCTGCGGAAAAGGGCAGCATCAGTGAAGAACGCATAAACGAATCCGTGAAGCGGATTGTCAGGATGAAACTTTTGCTCGGTGGGAAAATTTAAGCAACACGCACTAAGCCATTGTGGTTATGATTGAACCGCAATGGCTTATTTTATGACATAGGTCATTTATTTGCAATTTAGTTTGTGTTAAAATAATAAAGTTGCTTTTTTTACGGATAAGCGCAAAATAAATAAAAAGTTAACAAGCTAAGTATTTCCAAGGAGGACGGCAAGGAATGGGAAAACATGTGCGCGGGCGGGCAAAACACCTGCGGCGCAAGGATTATAACGGATTATGGAAAAAGCTGACGGCGGGAGCCGTAGGTTCAGTGACCATGTTATCGCCTTTGCCGCTGACACAGGCGGCGGGCAATCCAACGGCGGCAGATATGCAGATGGCTGTTAAGGAAAAAGCGGCTTTGCATGTAAGCGGTTATAAGTTTAGCGGGGAAAATCCCGTCAGTGATGAAGAATTGCAGATGCTGCTGGCGAAGTATCGCCACCGCGAAGCGACTTTATCTGAACTGGAGGAACAGGCAGGTGAGGTACAGCAGTATTTGCGCAGCAAGGGCTATTTCGTTGCTCAGGCATATATCCCTCCGCAGGGATTTGTCGATGGACTGGTTGAGGTACGCATTGTGCCGGGACGCTATGATGAAGTGGAAATTGCCAATGAAAGCTACATCAAAGACCGCGCCCTGCGGCAGGAAGTCGGCATTAAGGCCGGCGAACTGGTCAGGAAAGGCAGTCTGGAGCGCGGCGTGTGGCTGGCAGGTGACCTGTCACGGGCAGAAGTCAAGACCCGGCTCATGGCCGGCAAAAAGCCGGGAACGACAAAACTTGTGGTAACGGCAAAGCCCAAGGGCGAGCGTATGTGGGGCTTTGTGGGCTTTGACAACGGTGGCTACCGTTATACGGGGCGCTATCAGTACAGCGCATTTGTCAATTATGCCAGCCCGTTTGGCAATGGTGATTTGTTTTCCATGGGCGGGATTATCTCCAATACCGGGAAAGAGACATGGAGCGGTTCGGTAACTTATGTGACCCCAATCTTCCATCGGGGAAATAAACTGGGGGTAGGCTATGCCCGTTCCCAGTATGCTTTGGGCGGAGTATTTGCTGCGCAGGGCTTTACCGGTGAAGCCGAAACGATTTCCGTATGGTGGGAGCATAATTTCAAACGCAGCCGCAACAGCAACATTTACGGGATTATCCGTTATGACGGGAAGAAACTTACCTCGAAAGCAGAGGCACTTCCCTATAACAATCCCAAGAATGCGGATAATATCGTTTACACCCTGCGTGGGGATAGTCTGGATACATGGGGAACCGGCGGTAAAAATACATGGTCGCTGTCCTATACGCATGGTAATCTGAAGCTGAAGGATGACATTCAGCGCATGGTGGATGCCCTGCCGGGAAGCGGTGTGGCTGCCGGCATGCACACGGCGGGCCATTTTGGCAAGTACAACTTAAATTTTACACGGTTGCAGCGGTTAAGTGACCGCTGGGCACTGTATTTGAGCTACAGCCGTCAATGGGCGGAGAAAAATCTGGACAGTGCCGAAAAACTGTCCCTGGGCGGGCCTTATGGCGTGCGTGCCTATCCCATTGGTGAGGCTTCCGGTGATGATGGCTGGCTGTGGACGAGCGAATTGCGCTGGAATCTGCCCACGCGGGAAGGTGATGACAACGTCTGGCAGCTTATCGCCTTTGTTGATGGCGGTCATGTCGATGCCTACCATGATGGCAACAGCCGAAATACTGCCCGTGGCAACGGGCGCAGCCTGTATGGTGCAGGCTTGGGGATAAACTGGAGCAATACGGAAAACTGGGCGGCCCGCCTGCATTACGCATGGAAAATCGGCCATGAGAAAGCCGAATCCGACACGAATGCCAATGGCCGTTTGTGGTTTCAGCTTTATCGGTTTTTTTAAGGAACTGTTCATTAGGAATAGATGATTAAAGGAGTAAATGATTTTGCGGATATCGAGAAAACGTCGTCGTAATATGGAACGGAGGAGCAGACGGCGGGAAAATCTGGAAAGACGAATTCAGGGCAGTGCCGGACTTTTGGCAGCGGGGACGATGCTTTTGGGCGGCAGCCCGGTTCAGGCCATGCCGCAGGGCGGGCAGGTTGCAGCCGGAGCAGCGGAAATTGCGCAGAAAAATGCGGAAATGGCCATCCGGCAGATGAGCCAGAATGCGGTGATTAACTGGCAGTCCTTTAATATTGCAGCCGGAGAGCGGGTGAATATCTTGCAGCCCAATGCGCAGGCCGCAATCCTGAACCGCGTGATGGACGGCAATATCACGCGCATCATGGGGGCCTTGCAGGCCAATGGACGGGTGTTTATCGTCAATCCTGCCGGGGTCTTGTTTGCCTCTGGTGCGCAGGTCAATGTGGGTTCGCTGGTGGCATCGAGCCTGAATATTTCCAATGCCGACTTTATGGCAGGCCGTTATGCCTTCGTGAGTCAGAAGGACGGCGGCAAGGTCATCAATAAGGGTGAGCTTATCGCCCAAAATCAGGGCCTTGTGGCACTCTTGGGCGAGCAGGTGGAAAATGACGGCGTTATCGTAGCCCGGAAGGGCACAGCGGCACTGGCTGCCGGTGAGGAAGTTACGCTGGATTTCAACGGCGACGGCAAGGTGGAAGTCATACCGGATAAGGCCGCGCTCACGAATGTGGTCGACAACAAGGGGCTGGTAGAAGCAGACGGCGGTCTGGTCTTTATGACGGCGGCGGCCGGTGATAAGCTGACCAATTCGGTGGTCAATCAGAGCGGCATCATCAAGGCGCAGAGCCTTGGTGATGCCACGGGACAGGTGCGGCTTACGGGCGGCAATGTAAGCGCAGAGCGCGGCAGCAGGATTGATGTAAGCGGTCAAAAGGGCGGCACGGCAGAGATTATTGCCACGAACCGCACGGATTTCCACGGCGTAATTGATGCCCATGGAACGGTTCAGGGCGGTCAGGTCGAAACCTCCGGCCAAACGCTCAATCTGGACGGCGAAGTAAATATTGCTGCGGAAAATGGTAAAAACGGCAGCTGGCTGTTAGACCCAGGCGATATTACAATAAAAAAGACGATTGCCGGAGATGGGGCGGCAGAAGCTGCCGGCAGCGGGTATACGGGCGGCAATAGTGAATCCGTGGTCAGTGTGGATTCGGTCAATGCGGCACTCGATAAGGGCGGCGAGGTGACTATCGCTACGGATAATACGGCAAATGATGCCAGCATTACCGTGGAAGATGCCATCACGAAAACGACGGCGGCAGATTCCACACTGACCTTGCAGGCTTCGGGCTCAGTCAATGTTGGGAAAGACATTTCCTCCAGCAGCGGCAAGCTGAATGTAAATATCGTATCGGATACGAATAGTACGGCTGGCGGCAGGGTCGATATCGCCGATGGCGTAACCATTGCCACCAAAGGCGGCGATTTTTCCATCCGTGGTGGTTTGGATGACCAATATGCCAATTCCGAGGATGCTTCGTATGCCGGTGTGCAGCTGGGGGCGGCCACGATTACAACCGAGGGCGGCAATATTGCTATCGCAGGCAGTAACTCAACGCAGAATGATGGCGTAAAAATTGCGGGAACTACCTTGGATGCGGGTAACGGCAGTGTGCAGATTACCGGTAAATCCAATAAAGGTATGGGCATTTCGCTGTCGGCTGCTTCCCGCATAATCGGCAATGATATTACCCTTACGGCGGATAACGCTGCTTTACAGGGAACCTTTACTGCCGCAGGAGATAACAGCCGTTTGGGCTTTGCCACGCTGACGGCAGGCAAGACCATTTCTCTGGGGGGAAGCGGCGATATTACTTTAGCTGCCGATAAATTTGCGCATACGGACTTTGCGAAAATCGTACTGGGCAATGATAACGGCAATGTTGCGATAAATGGTGCTGAATTGGGCACGGATTTGGAAATCAAAGCCAAGGGCGGCAAGGCTTCCGTTACGAATCATTTGCAGGCCGCGGGTAAAACCGTAACCATCGGTGCGGACAGTATCGAAGCTGCGGGCGCGATTACAGCTGACCGCCTGCTCCTCGATGGGGAAAATGCGGCGGTAAAATTAACGAATGAAGACAATGCTGTCGGCATGGTCGCAGGCAAGGTCAAGAGCATTGAACTGACGAACCGCAGCGCTTTGGCTATCGGCGAGGCAGGCACAGAAGCATTAGGGCTTGAAGCAGCCGGGGACCCGGTGAAGATAACGGCACTTGACGGGGATATTTCCCTGCAGGGGACAGGTCTTACGACCAAGGGTGCGGGTAAGGTCGAACTTACGGCTGAGAACGGCGCACTGAACATTGACACCGCTGGTGCTAATCTTACGGCTACAGGCAAGGCAGCTCTTGACTTGCAGGCAAAATCTGTCCGTCTGGGTGCGGAAAATAAAATCTCTGCAAATGGCGGCGATTGGTCGTTGAAAACGGACGGTCTGGAACTGGAGGATGGCGGCAAGGTAGCAACCGCAGGCGGTAAAGTCATGATTGACTGTCTGACGGCAGACAAGGCTATGGCTGTGGGAATGGCGGGCGCAGCAGACGCGCTCACCCTTGCCGATACCGGTTTTATCGACACGGCGGGCGGCGAGATTGCGCTGGGCAGTAAAGCTACAGGCAAGGTCAGCGCAGGGAATATCGAAACGCAGGCACCGCTGACCGTGACTTCCGGCAGGGAAATTGCCTTTACGGGGGGCAAGGTAAGCGGCACCGGCAAGGACAGTGGCATCACCTTTGCCGCACCTCAAGTAACCTTTGCCGGTGAAACCATCTTTGCCAATGGCGATGGTGTGCTGAATTTCACCGCTGATGCCTTTAGCGGCTGGGAGAATGCGGCTTTTGCGGACACGCAGGACAAAGGCGTGATTAAGCTGCGGCGTCAGACGAATGCAGATATGACCGTGGGCGGTGCCGAAGCATGGCTGAATAACACGGCACTTTCCCAAATCGCCGCAGGCAAATTCTATAACGCCGTTATCGGTTCAACGGAGAACAGCGGCAAGCTGATTGTCGGGAATATCGCTGCGCTCCCGCATTATACCAGTATGCTGACCGCTGGCGGCATTGAACTGCAAGGCGCAATTACCGCCAACGATACCGATACACTGGTTCTGCATGGCAATGGCCTGCAAGAAGCCGCGCCGCTGACCGTGGGCAAGCTCCTGCTTTGGGGCAGCGGCGATATGAAGCTGGACAGTCAGGTAAATGGCCTGACCACCATTGCCGCAGATATGGGCAATGGTTCGCTGGAATTGAAAAACGGCAAGTCCATGACGGTGGATGCCATTTACAACCGCAACACGGAAAAGGAAGTGGCCGGGCTGGACACGTCCAAGATGGAGATTACCGTCACCAAGGGCGAAAAAATCACGGCAAAACAGGAGATTATCTCCAAAGGTGAAACGAAGCTGGTCGCGGATGGTCTGGAACTGGGCGACTGGGTAAAGACCGGCACGACCCTGACCCTGGAGCGCTATGATAAGACGCAGGAGATTAAGCTGGGCAGCGAAACGGGTGCATGGAATGTCAACGGCTTCACCTATAAAGAACTGATTATCAATGCCCCGACCGAAACGGTAGCGGGTGCATCCGGTCATGTTGCCATCAAGGATACCACCTTCAAGGGCAAGACGACCATCAATGCGGGCAAAGATGTGGAAATCGCCGGTCAGAAGAATACTGCTGAAGATTTGACGATTAACGCGCATAGTGCCAAACTGCCCGGCAGGGAAGATGCATTGTCGGTTACTGACCTGACTTTGAATCTGGACGGCGGTCTGGATTTAGGGGAAGGCACGATTACCGGAGCACCGGAGGGCAGTCTTACCATTGGCGGCTTTAAGGATGGCCAGGATATCTATATCAGCGATACTTACATTGGAGATGGCTATAAAATTTCCTATGCCACGCTGAATAATGGTCTGGTCGGTTTTAAGGGGCTGGGTATAAGCACAAAAGGCCGGGTGCATTTTGACGAGGGCAGCCTGACCAAATCCGTGCAAGTTGAAGGGCAGGAAGGCGTAGCGGTTGAGGGTGCTTTGACTATTGCCGGAGATAAAACAACAGTAAATGTCAAAGGGCAAAAGTTTACGATTGCGGAAGAAAAAAGCCTGTCCGTTAGCGGTAATGAAGCAAATATAACCGTTGATGCCAGTGACAGCGTTACTTTGGAGGCAAAGGCACAGCTGCAGGTAGAAGGCAATAATGCCCAACTGTCGTTTACAGGCGGCAAGCAGGTGGCATTAGCTGATGGCGCAGCCATTACGATAAAGGGCAATGGTGCTGATGTAGCAGTCAATGGTAAGGAACTGCATTTAGGCAAGGATGCTAAAATTGACTTGGGTAATTCCGCTGCGGGCAATTTTGCCTTGCAGGCCGATAAGGTGACGGCGGCAGAGGACAATACCACCAATATTACCGGTAAAGGCAAATTGGCCCTGCGTCCGCTTACAGCAGGATATGCCCTGACGCTGAATAACGACAAAGCCAATGGGGAAGGTCTGCATATTACGAGTGACCAATTAAACGGTGACTTGTTTGACAGCGGCTTTACTTCCCTTACCTTAGGCGATGCCAAGACGGGGGAGGTACGGATTGACGGTGTTACCAGCGATAACAGCATCACGGTACAAAATGCCAGTGACAAAACCCTGACGATTGGTGCAGGCGGTCTGAATGTCGGGGCAAACCGCAAGGTTACTCTGCAGACCGGAGCCATTGCCAATGTGGGCAAAATGACGGTTGGTGCCGACAGTACGCTCAATATCTATACGAATAATATGGATAACCTGCAGGCTGTGGATGAGGCGGCGGCGATTACCGGAACGGGAACGCTGGGGCTGGCCACTTATGATGGCACAAAATCCATTGCGCTGGGCGAAGCCGAAGGTGACCTGAAGCTGACCAATGACAAATTCGCCAAGGTTTTTGGGCAGGATTTCAGTCATTACAGCATCGGCAGTGCCACGCAGCAGACCATCAACGCAGCGGGCGCAAAACTCGGCAAGGACACGACCCTTACGGGAACGAATATCGCCTTTGCCGGGGATATGGATATGGCAGACGGCAAAATACTAACCATCAATGCTGCGGGGAAAGCCGTGCAAAGTGCTGGCCGTATCAAAGCGGATAAGCTTGCCCTGCTCGGCGGTGATTTTGCGTTGACCAGCGCCAATGAAATCGGCACGGCAGCGGCCAAGGCCAAGAGCGTTAATCTCTCGTCCGGGACACTGACGGTTGGGGAAGTCGCAACGCCTGACGGAGCACCGGCTGCGGCGCAGACGGTGGCTGGCATTACCGCCGCCGACGGCGATATTACCCTTTCAACGGACAGCCTTACCTTGAAGCAGGGCATCAGCGGTCAGGGAATTTTGAATCTGCAGCCATTGACGACTGCCCGTAATCTTACGGTGGGCGGCAATAGCGTGGATAATTCCAGCTTGAATTTGCATGGCGATATTTTTGGCGGCAATTTGGTCAAGGACGGCTTTAAGCATGTCTATATTGGCCGGGAAGATGGCACCGGAACCGTAACCGTAAGCGGCGATTTGAACTTTGTTGACCCCACCACCATTCGCATGGCAGGGAAGCAGGGACAGGTAATCGTCAAGGAAAATGCCGGAGTGCAGACCAGTGGCAATGACTTTACCATCACCACGGAAAATCTGACAACCGAAAAGAACAGTCAGATTTCCACGGGCAAGGGTGCTTATACCATGCAGGCTGATCGCATAGACTTACAGGGCAAGACCTATGGGGAAGGCTCGTTAAACATCATGCCGTATGACTTGACCCGCAATATCAATCTGGGCGGCAGCAAAACGGCGGACAGCCTGTGGCTGAACAGCGAATGGTTTAGCGGTTCGGGCAAACTCTTTTATGGTTACTACGATATCAATATCGGCAATGCCGATGGCACAGGCCGCTTGCGCACCGGTTCGGTGGATTTTGATGCCTATGTGCATCTGATTCAGGCCATCAATAATCAGAGTACAGGGGAAATCTCCGTCAGTGGGAAAATCAATACCCATGGCAAGGATTATACGGTCAGCAGCCGTCAGGTGATTTTTGATGATGCGCATATCAATGCGGATGGCACGGACAAAAACGGCGATATCACCATTGAGGCCGATAACATCACGAATGTCAATAACAGCAGTACCATCAAGGGACATGGCAATCTGACCATTGGCACCTATTCGGTGGATAAGGCGATTACGCTGGGCAGTGCCGGTGATTCCGGTAATGGTCTTACCCTGTCGGAAGATTTATTTAGCGGCAGCGGTCTGTTGCGCACGAATGATGATGGTCTGGGCTTTGCCTCCATCACCATTGGCGGGCAGAAGGCGGGTGATATTTCCGTGGGCAATATCACCATTCCGAAAAATTTGTCCAACAAAGTCAAGCTGGAAACAACGAAAAATATCACCAGTTCCGGTGCGCTGAATGTCGATACCCTGGATGTTACCGCGCATAGCGTAGAGCTTACCGGCAATAACAAAATCGGGCATATCGGTAATGTCACCAGTGAGGGCGGCATTGAAATGACCACGACAGGCGGTATGGATATTGCAGGCAAGATAGAAACCAAGACGGGCTCGGTTAAGCTGAACCTGCAAAACAACGAATCCGGTGATGTGACCATTTCCGAAAACGGGCAGATTGTCACAGCTGGAAAGACCCCTGTATATATTTACAATGAAAACGGTTATTTCAAAAACAAGGCCAAAAACAGAGCCATCACCACGCCGGACAGCCGTTATGTGATTTATACCAAGGATGCGGTGGAAAATGAAGTGGGGAATCTTGTCTTTGACTTCCGCCGCTATGGTACGGATATGGCTGAGGTGCCGGAGCTTACAGGCGACTATAGCGGCAGTGGCTTTGCCTATCAGTATCAGCCGACGATTACCATTGTCAGCACCCGTCCCTATGGGGCAGAAAACTCGGCCTTTTTGGGTACGGAGTCCGGTTATCATATCGTGGAAGGCGATACGGACAGCAGACGCCATGAACTGGACAAGGACGGCATTGCCGCAGTCTATAATGCGCGCAAGGATTCGGGCAGCTTTGCTTTTGAAACGACCAGAAAAAGCGGTGCCAACGCCGATATTACCCGTCATGTGCAGACCGCAGACGGTGATGATGTTGTGGAGGTGCAGCACAGGCCGGGGGCGGAGTCATATGGTTCCGTGAACGAAGATGGTACGCCGATTGCCGAAAACAGCGGCCGCAGCATCCGTTATACCGGGGCCAATCCGCTCAACTACAAGGTGGAAACGAAGTTCTATATCGTGCCCAAGGAGGTCACGGTTACGGGCAAGCAGGAAACCCGCGAGTATGATGGTACTGCTTATCATACGGAGGGGTGGTCCGGTGTCCATATCACGGGTTTTGCCAACGGTGAAACGCTGGAAACCGCAGGTGTTACGGGCGGTATTGTTTACAGCCCCCTTGCTGATGACAGCCAGACAAGCGGCTTTGCACAGGGCGCTGTTCATGCCGGCAGTTATACGCTGGGCATTCAGGACAGTGATTTGCAGGCGGCAAATTACAGCTTCCTTTATCGGGACGGCAGCCTGACCATCACACCGCGCACATTGCATTTGTCTGCTCCCAGCGGCACCCGTGTCTACGGGGAAAGCAATGAACAGGTGGATACCACCGCAAGTATGACGGGAACTTTGGTGAATGGCGATAAGCTGAAAAGCTATGCGGTTACGGCTAAAGATGCAACAGGCAGGCTCGTAGATGAACATACCGGCAGCGGTGAATATACCATGCAGGTAGAGGGCGTGCGGCTGACTGAGGAAAGCCGGGGGATAGACTCCGACTATAAGATTGATTCCGCTCCCGGAACGCTGACCATCACGCCGCGGCCTTTGCTCATCCGTGCGCAAGATGATGCCAAAGTTTATGATGGCACAGCCTATACCGGCGGTAATGGCCTGACCTTTAACGGCTTTGCCGCAGGTGAGGATGTGTCTGTTCTGCAGGGCGGGGTTGTCTATGGTGATTCTTCGCAGGGCGCCGTGCATGCAGGTGATTATGTTATCGGTATCGGTGGCAGCACCTATGCCAGCCCGAATTATCAAATTCGATATGAAGATGGGAATTTGACAATAAAGCCGCAGGATATTACGGTTGCTGCACAGGATGCAAGCAAGGTTTATGGTGAGGAAAACCCGCAGTTGACCATATCCATTACAGAGGGTGCTCTGGGCAAAGGAGATACTCTGGTGCCGGAACTTTCTACGCCGGCTGCGGTGGACAGCAATGTGGGCAGCTACGATATTGCTTTGCAGGATGTGCGCATTACGGGGACAGCCCAAGAGGGAGACTACCGTATTACGCGGCAGAATGGAAAACTCACCATTACGCCGCGCGAAGTCCTTATCACAGCGGGCAATGCTGAACGCAATTATGGCGAGGAAAATCCCGTGGTCAGAGAATACAAACTCGACCGTGGCGAAATCGGCACCGGCTATGGCCTGTTGCCGGGAGATGATATTACGGGAATTCGTATGTATTATGACGCAGACATTACGTCCACATCTTCACAGGGATTGCATAGCGGTGTTATTCATGTTGCAGACGACTGGCAGTTTACCGGCCGCAGCCGCGACAACTATATTTTCCGGTATCAGCCCGGGGATTTGACGATTAAACTTATGGGACTTTTGCCGGATTCATCAGAACAGATAGCCGTGAATATTTCCACACAGACGGTGAACGCAGATAACAATGAACCGGCACATGCTGTTTCGGTTACGGAAAATGTAACGGTTCCTGCGGAGCAGATACCGACTGATTCAGTTACGGTGGAAAATATGCCGCAGGAAAATCCGTTGCAAGCAACGGAAGGGCTGCCTGATCGTACAGAAACCGTTACGGTGCGTACAGGTGATGGCGATGCCGCACATGATTTTGTTACCTCGACGGATGGTTCTTTCGGCTTTACCCTGGGCGGCAATGACGGCAGTACACCTGATGCGGATAGTGTGCCTGATGGTCAGAATGTAACTGGTGGTAATGTAACGGAGGTCAAGGAAACAGGCAGCAATGCCGGTGGCAGCGACCTTACGACTAACACCGTTATCCCTGACGACGGAGCGGTAAACCAGAACAATGACACCAGTCAGAACCCGCAGGAAAGTGCCGACGAGCAGGGGAAAGAACAGGACGAACCCGGGCGCAGTAAAGTGCCGGGGGCAATCCCGGTTCTCTACACCGATGGCACGGATAGAGAATTGGATGGTATTTACACCATCAATTACAATTCGGAAAAGCTGGCCATTATGCCGGCGGCGCAGAAGGTGACCATACCGGAGCCGAAGGAAATACGCAAGGAGACTGCGGAGGCGTTCACGCTGGTCATGAACAGCCGTGACGGCAGTTACAATGTGGCCTTCGGTAATGGCATTGTCAGCATTCAGCCCGAAGATGATGCAGGCCTTGCCGTGGTGCAGGGGGACCGCAAGGGCAGCCGCACGGTAATTGCAACCGGTATATTATCGGCAGTACAGGATTTAGGTGTAATACCCGACCAGATTCGGGCGGTCTATATCTATACACTGAAAGAGAATTAAGCTTTTTTAGGGAACTGTTATTCGGACAGTTCCCTTTTGCTATAAAAAAAACTTGCAAATGATTATCATTTATAATATAATAGCATCTGTAAAACAAAAGATAACCATTATCATTTGTGAGGTGATGCTATTGGGACGTGAGGGATTTGAACACCTGCTGGGGTTTCATGCAGCGCCTATGCTGCTGGGACTGAAGACGGCCAGTCTGCTGTCTTTTCAGAAAAGACGCTTTGAGGATTTTGAAGGGCTGCTGGCTTCGTATATGCCGTGTTTTAATTGCAAGGGCATATCGGTTTTCCGCTTGTCAGAAGGAGAGGAATATGTGCTGTTGCTGTTTTACCGTAAGGGGGCGCTCATAAAGGATTTGGCAAAGCCGGCGGCGAAAAAGATACTCAGGAAGCTAGGGTATTTGGATGAAGATACGCTTATGGGGAAACTGGAGTATCTGAAAATGCGCATGCAGCTTCGTAAGTCCTTCCCTCACGAGGTGGGACTGTTTCTGGGCTATCCACCGGAGGATGTGGCAGGCTTTATCCGGCACAAGGGGCAGGATTTCGTGTACAGTGGATATTGGAAGGTCTATGCCAACGAGCGGGAAACGCAGGCTCTCTTTGATTTGTATGCCGATTGCACCCATGATTTTTGTCTGCGGCTGGAGGCGGGGGAAAGTCTTCCCGATTTAGTCAAGGCCGTGTGAATAAGGAGGAATTATCGTGAGTAAAGTTGCTGTTGTTTACTGGTCTGGTACGGGCAATACCGAGGCGATGGCCAAAGCCATCGAGGAAGGTGCCAAAAGTGCCGGTGCGGAAGTGAATCTTTTAGAAGTGGAATCCTTTAAGGCTGCGAGTGCACCGGAGTATGACGGGCTGATTTTCGGCTGCCCCGCTATGGGGGATGAAGTGCTCGAAGAAGGCTCCTTTGAACCGGTGTTTACCGATACGGAAAAACATCTGTCCGGAAAACCCGTAGCCCTGTTTGGTTCCTACGGCTGGGGCGGCGGTGCCTGGATGGAAAGCTGGGCCGAGCGCACCAAAGGTGACGGAGCCAAACTCTTTTCCGACGGTCTTATCGTTGAAAACGCTCCCGGTGATGCGGAACTTGCCGATTGCCGCAAACTGGGAGAGGACTTTGTAAAGTCATTGTAACATAGCTCTAAAAAACAATTTTGTAAGCCATGAAAAA
>ERZ842401.5104-NODE-5104-length-14768-cov-6.374703_pt1 | contig 14768 bp, 10 predicted proteins | sample MGYA00521270_ERZ842401 | MGnify/ENA primary metagenome ERZ842401 (study PRJEB31892, sample SAMEA3878208) | bioreactor metagenome | biome: Moose rumen | place: Sweden | collected 2011-10 | study: EMG produced TPA metagenomics assembly of the PRJEB12797 data set...
CAGGCACTTTGGATTCGTCGTACTGGTAATATCTGTGGTCGCCGAGTTCATGGGCAATGCGGAATCCGGTGATGTCCAGATGGCCGCCGTCGTTATTATGTCTGCTGCGGTTGCACCAGAATCCGAACCTACTGCCTGTCCATTTTCCAGGCTGACACACAAAGCCGCCCGGCATTTTGGTATATGTCTTGCCGTCCAAGCTGTAACTGAAACGGGCTACCACCTCCCGCTCGGCGATGCGGGGATAAACCTGCATCATTACCCATACCGGAGCCGTCCCGGACTTGTATGAGAGCCGGGCGAGTTCTTCCACTCGCTCAGGACTCCCGTTTTCGGCGTCTTCACACACCACATATTCGAGCAGGGCGCTGCCTTCGGAGTCGGACAGACGCAATCCGGCATAGTCGGAACCCATCACTACGATCCCGGCATTTTCTCCCAACCCGGACAGGGGGGTGAATTCAAGCTTGGCATAGAGCTTGAATCGCTCGTCGGGGAACTTCTGTGTGAGCAAGTTACGACAATCCCAAAGATTTTTGTACGTGCGGCTCCTTTCTACGGAAAACAGCCTTACTCCACCCTCCGGAAGAGCGTAATGCCAGTAGGGAGAAGGGACACAAGGATACTGCCATTCGAGGTCGAGGCCATAGGGCCGGTATCCTGCGGCCGTTTTACTGTGATCCCATTCGTTGAATACGATATTGGTCCGGCCGAACGGGGCTTCCCAACTGTCGACAGGAACGCCTGTGCCATCGCCGTCAGGGTCATATCCTATCACCGGCCAGCCATCCTCTTTCCATTCCATAGGCTGAAGATGCACAATGCGGCCGTATGCGCCCTTGTCCTGGAAATGGATGAACCAGTGACTTCCCTGCGGAGTGTCCACCCAGGCACCCTGATGCGGACCGTTGATGGTCCCCTCGCCCGGGGCCATCACTATTTTCTCCTCGTAAGGTCCGAAGGGATCATCGGCGCGAAGCACTGTCTGCCAGCCTGTCTTTACCCCGCCGGCCGGGCAGAAGATATAGTACTTCCCTCCTCTCTTGTACATTTTCGTACCCTCGATGGTGGGCTGTGTCCTGTGACCATCGAATACTATCCGGGACGGACCGAGAAGTTTGGTCCCGTCCGGCGAAAGCGGAGCCACGAACACTACGCTCTTGAGCCCGGCGCGGGATCCTGCAGCGGCATGGCTGAGGTAGGCCTTCCCGTCCTCATCCCAAAAAGGACACGGATCTATGAATCCGCGGCCTTTGTAAACCCAGACCGGCTCTTCCCAGGGGCCGTAAGGATCCTGTGTCTTGACCATGAAAATCCCCCTGTCAGGATCTCCGCAGTAGATATAGAACCATCCTTCATGATATCGTATGGCCGGAGCCCAGACACCGCACCCGTGCTGAACAGGAGTGTGACTCGAGGGTTTGAAATAGTAAACATTGTGGTCGGAAAGCGCCGCGCCCACAAGTTCCCAGTTGACAAGGTCTTTGGAATGAAGTATGGGCAGGCCCGGGAACTGATTGAACGACGAAGCTGTCATGAAATAGTCATCCCCAACGCGGCACACGTCGGGATCTGAATAATCTGCATGGATTATGGGGTTACTGTAGCGCACCTGCGCCGCTGCCGCGATTTGCAGAAACACTGCGATGAGAATGACCGACTTTTTCATATCAGATATTGGCTGCGAGTTCGAACCATTCAGCCGAGCCTTTTATTTCGCCCTTGCTCCAGCACGAACCGAACCAGTATTCGAGAGCCTGACCGGATGCGACCTTTTTGAGGCATACTCCATGACGGCCGCCATCTACAACTGTCACACAAGCGGCTTCCGGCATGATCACCGCGACACCGAGCATTCCGTCCTCGGGCTCGACGCTTTGGTCGGAGGCCTTCTCCCAGAGAGCATAATAATCTTCGCCGAAGGCTTCGGCCTCGATTGTCTCATTATCGGGATGGCGGAAAAGGCCTGCAGCTATCGCGAGGGAGTCTGTATTGAATGTGTAAACATCCTCGACCTTGCAGAAATAATTGTCGGCATAGACCGTAACTGTTTTGTCGAGTTTCACAGCGACATCACCTGCCTGCCACTCGGGGTAATGCAGTACGAAACTGATTTCCTCCGAGCTCTCAGTGACGACTTCACTGCTGCGGTAATTGGTTGCAGGATAGCAGAGTGTCCGGTTGATGTATGGAACCGAGCCGCCTCCACCAAGACTCACCGCCACCTTGTAGCAGTCCTTCCCGCCGTGGTTCTTATGATAATAATTGGGATCATGGTCAGGAGCATCTTTGTCTGTAGCATTCCTGTACCAGTCGTTGGCCACCAGAGCTCCAGGGAGTTTCACCCACACGTCGATTCCGGGGGACGTGGGATTCCCCTCCAATGCCTTGCCATAGAACCGGCCGGCGATCAGGTTGTTCTCGAACACAAAGTCATCGGCCCTCTCCGGAACCTCGCGTGCCATAACTTTCTGCTCCTTCGGCTTCGTGGTGCAACTCAGCGCCAGAGCCATCACAATGCAGATAAAAAATGTACTTGTCCTCATATTTCTGCTGCAGTTATTTCAACTGATCCGTTGCCACCCAGTCCATGTCGTTGTAGTCGTCGTTCTCGCCGCACATTCCCCAGATAAAGGTGTAATTGCGGGTGGCGCAGGCGCTGTGGATGCTCCACTGGGGAGAAATGACCGCTTCTTCGTTGTGCATCCAGATATGGCGCGTCTCCTGGGGTTCACCGCAGAAATGGCATACGGCGGCGCCGTCAGGAACTTCAAAGTAGAAGTAAACCTCCATGCGGCGGTCGTGGGTATGGGCGGGCATGGTATTCCAGGTGCTGCCCGGAGCGAGTTCCGTCATACCCATCTGCAGCTGGCAGCAGGGCACGACCTCTTTCACAAGGAGGCGGTTGATGGTGCGTTCGTTACTTTCTTCGAGGCTGCCGAGATGCATGACGACGGCATCTTTCTTTGTCACCTTTTTTACGCCGGTCTCACGGTGGGCTGTGGCCGAGCAGAAGTAGAAGTGCGCCGGTTTCCCGGCGGAATCGCTTTTGAAAGTCACATGACGGTTGCCGCGGCCCACGTAGAGGGCTTCCTTATAGTCGAGATGATATTCGTCTTCCCCGACCACCACGGTTCCTGCACCGCCGACATTGATGATTCCCAGTTCGCGGCGCTGAGTAAAAAAGTCGGCACGGAGAATATCCGGAGCGCTGAGAAGAAGCTCCTCCTTCACAGGCACGGCTCCGCCGGAGATGATGCGGTCGAACATGGAATAAACCATGTTGATCTCGTCCGGAACCATAACGTTCTGAATCAGATACTCTTTCCGGATACGCTCTGTATCGTAATGCTTGGCGTCTACATTGCCGGATGCCTGTCTTACTGTGCAATTGATCTTGGACATAATCTTGTCATTATGAATGGAGTGAATGTCATTCTGAACGAAGTGAAGAATCTATTTCGGTTGTTTTCCAATATAGGCGAGGATGCCGCCGTCCACATACAGGATATGGCCGTTCACGGCATCGGAGGCGTGCGAAGCGAGGAACACGGCGGGCCCGCCGAGTTCGGAAGGATCCAGCCAGCGGCCGGCAGGGGTCTTGGCGCAGATGAAGGAATCGAAAGGATGCCGGCTGCCGTCCGGCTGCTTCTCGCGCAGAGGTGCCGTCTGAGGAGTGGCGATGTAGCCGGGGCCGAGCCCGTTGCACTGGATATTGTATTCACCATACTCGGAGCAGATGTTGCGGGTGAGCATCTTCAGGCCGCCCTTTGCCGCGGCGTATGCCGAGACGGTTTCGCGGCCGAGTTCGCTCATCATCGAGCAGATGTTGATGATCTTGCCTTCACGACGTTCCATCATTTCGGGGAGGACCGCCGCGGAACAGATATACGGGGCGACAAGGTCGGTATCTATAACTTTCTGAAACTCGCCGCGATCCATTTCATGCATGGGGATACGGCGGATGATTCCAGCATTGTTTACCAGAATGTGTATAGGTCCGACTTCTTTATGGACTTGCTCGACCAAGGCTTTCACCGCCTTTTCGTCGGTAACATCGCAGACATATCCATGGACGTTCTTGATCCCGGCTTTGGCGTAGGCGTCCAGTCCTTTCTGCAGGGAAGCCTTACTGCTGCTGTTGAAAACAATATTGTCGGCTCCGGCCTTGGCATAAGCCTCGGCGATGCTGAATCCGATCCCATGAGATGCACCTGTGATCCATGCGTTCTTGCCTTCAAGAGAAAAAAGGTTTACCATAGACGAATGATTTAATAAATGATTCCGCATACGGGCTAAGCCCCAAAAATACAAATGTAACATTTTTTTGTTAAAGCAAAATGCTTTGACCGCGCTTGACAAACTGAATCGATATGCCGGAAGGATCCTTCATCATCGCCCCATCAAACCCAGGGGCATATGACATAGTGCACACAACCAGTCTATAAATATAAAAAAGTTTTATCTTTGGGATGCATTTATGTGTCCTGCTTTATGAAAAACACCATATTGACTCTGATCATTGCATCGATTATCCCTGCCTGCGCCGCCAAAGCCGATTCTTTTACTCTCAAAAACAATAATGGTGCTGAGGCTTGCATTACAAATTACGGGGCGCGCCTTGTTTCCCTTCGCGTGCCGGACAGCCCCAATCATCCCGAATTCCCTTCGACAGTTCTCCGGCCCGGCGAAAAGTTCAGCAGCAGCACAATCTATGCTTTTTCTCTAGACACTACCATTAACCGCGAGCCTCGGGACATTTATCTCGACCTGATGGAAGAAGCTGTTGACGCCTATACTCCGGACCGAATTCAAGATTATCTTCAAAAAGTTGAAGCAGAAGGAATTACAGAGCACGGCTTCGCCAGGCTGGTGTCGAACATAGGAATCCTTGTTTCCCACGGTCGCCTTCCGCAATATAAAGATTTATTCGTCCGACTGATGGATGTCTGCACCAAGGAACTGCCTGTTGCAAAGCAAAAGAACCAGAGGCGAGGTGAGATAGGGAACGATTTTGCCGTCAAGGAAGTTTCCTGCTGCATATATGAGGCCGAGAAATCCGGCCTGTTCCCGAAAGAAAAGACCGACGCATGGCGGAAGGCCCTGGAAGGTATGCTGGCAGAAGATATCTACTCTGTCCAGCCTGCCCCGGGAGATCCTGTCGCGCACAACTGGTGCGTTTACGGTGCCGCCAGCGAATGTGCGCGTCTTATGGTCGGAATCGGAGGGAACAGATCTTATGCCGACCGCTACTTGGGCGATCAGTTGCGATTCTTCGATGACAATGGAATGTACCGTGATCCGGGAGCTCCAATGGTATATGATTTTGTCACCCGTCTGCAATATATGGCCGCGCTTGATTTCGGGTACGACGGGCCCGCCAAAGAGGGCATTCTGGAGCAACTCAGAAAATCCGCCATCCCCACTCTGCAAATGCTCTCTGCATCCGGAGAAATTCCCTACGGAGGGAGGAGCAACCGTTTCCTGCATAACGAATCGTTCTATGCAGCCGTCTGCGAGTATTATGCACGATGGATGAATGAACTGGGAGAAAAAGAACTCGCCCGCCAATTCAAGGCGGCGGCCCTCAGGTCTGTAGGTTCCATTCTTTTTTGGTTGAAAGAGAAACCTGTCCACCACATTAAGAACAGGTATCCCAGCGATAGCGGCTATGGATGTGAGCCTTATGCGCACTTCAACAAATACATGGTCACAATGGGGTCCTGGGCATATCTCGCCTGGCGTTTCTCAGACGATACCATCGAGCCGGCGACCAGCCAGGAGCCGGCGACCACATTTGTAACAGGGCCGGACTTCCACCGGATTTTTATGAACGCTGGCGGTTATTCGGTACAGTTCGATTTGGATGCCCAGCCCCAATATGATTCCGATGGGATCGGACGTTTCCAGAAAATAGGAGCTCCCCCTACTGCCGGACTCGCATCTCCTTGTCCCGCAACAAAGCCCAACTACAAACTCGATATAGTCAATGACGGCGGGCTTGCTTTGGCCCCCATTGGCGGGAAGTTTAAACTCGTATCTGCTCGTGAAAGAAAAGTCGTGCTTAGCGACGGGATGGCTACTTGGATCTGCCGTCTGTCCAAAAAAGGCCTGCGTATGACGCTCAAGGGCGAAGATGTTCAAACTATGATGATCCCAGCCGTAGTTTTTGACGGAGAAAACAGTATCGAGCCGATTCTTGGCAAAAAATCCCTCGAAGTGCACCGGGACGGAGCAATATGTGTTTGGGAAACCAATGGTACTATCGTAGATACTGGGAAAGAATACGCAAACCGGGACGGACATCTGCGCAGATACGATGTTTCCGCCAAAAGACGCCTTTCCCTCCGTGGCAGGATTGTTTTCAAGCACTGACACGATAGATGCGGTACAGAACAAGAGCGGTACCGCTTTCTCACGATGTCAGGCGACACCTCCATCAAAATCGTCTAAGACAATGGCTTGTGAAAGCTTTCCACCCAGACGTGATAGCCGGAATCGGATTTGATGAACATTTTCTATTTCGGGAAATATTCCGTAACTTGCAGGTCCTTAGACAAAGGAGGTCATTATGGGAATGTACATCAATGTGGGGAACGCTGGGTTCCGCTCTTCCAGAAACGGGGAATACGTCGACAAGTCCGGACTGATACGGATTGTCAACGATACGCTTTTTACCAAGCGCCGTTTCAGCTGCGTCACCCGCAGCCGCCGCTTCGGCAAGTCCATGGCCGCCGAAATGCTCTGCGCCTACTATGACCAGTCCTGCGACTCCAAGACCCTGTTCGAAGACTTGGAGATTGCCTCCGACCCGAATTTCGAAAGGCATCTGAATAAGTACCCTGTCATCTTCCTGGATATATCGGACTTCGTTACCCGTTTTGACGGGGGAACCATAGTAAACGAGATGGACCGTCGGCTCAGGGAAGATATGCATGCGGCCTATCCTGACATTCCGATTCAAGATGGAGACGACCTGATGGAGTACCTTGCCCGAATCGTCGCTTCCACCTCGCAGCCCTTCATCTTCATTATCGACGAATGGGATTCCATCTGCCGTGAATTCGACCCCGGGACAAAGGCGATGGACAACTATGTAAAGTGGTTGCGCCGGATGTTCAAGGGCGGCCTGACAACGCAAGTTTTCGCCGGGGTCTATCTGACGGGTATACTTCCCGTTATAAAATACAACACCCAGTCGGCGCTCAACAACTTTGTCGAATACTCGATGGTGGAACCGCGCAATATGGGTAATTATTTCGGCTTTACCAAAAACGAGGTACAGGCCCTCGCAGAAAAATACGGCGCAGACTTCAATGATCTTGAAAACTGGTATGACGGATACCAGATAGGCGACAAACAGTCCATGTTCAATCCCAACTCTGTTATGATGGCTGTAGATATCGGCCGCTGCAGGAGTTTCTGGGCGGCCACCGGCGCGTTCGATGCCGTGACTGGCTACATCCGGATGAATTATGAGGGGCTGAAAGATGACATCATCGCCATGCTTACCGGAGAACGTTGCAAAGTGGATCCTTCCGGTTTCGGAAATGATATGCGGGATGTCCATAGCAAAGACGATGTATTCACCGTTCTGATTCATCTCGGCTACCTTTCTTATGATTGGCATAAGGACGAGTGCTACATCCCCAACCGAGAAGTTGCCGGCGAAATGGTCAATGCTGTCAAAGCGAATAAATGGAAGCCGGTTGTGGAAGCACTTGACAAGTCGGAAAAGCTGCTTGCCGCCACCCTTGCAGGGGATGAAAATGCCGTGGCGAAGGGCGTTGAAGCCGCCCACGACGAAAACACGAGCATTCTCAGCTACAACGACGAGAACTCGCTCTCCTGTGTCCTTGGCCTTGCCTATTATTCCGCCAGAAACGACTACGTGATACACCGCGAGTTGGCCTCGGGAAAGGGCTTTGCCGATATAGTGCTCATCCCCAGAAAGAACGTGGCTTCTCCGGCCATCATAATCGAGCTGAAGGTCGACAAAGATGCCGACACTGCACTGGAGCAGATTCGTCGCAAGGAATACCCCGCCAAAGTGGCCGAATACGCCGGGGACTTGCTCCTGGTGGGCGTCAATTACGACCGCGAAACAAAACAGCACAACTGTCGCATCGAGAGAGCGTAGGGGTGAGAGAGTTGCCACCTTTGCGAAAGTATGAACAGATTCGGATTGATAGGGGACCCCATCGCGCATTCTGCGAGTCCCGGATTATTTGCCAGAGTCTACGGTGGCCGCTGGCCGTACGATTTGATAGAAGGGTCGGATTTCGAAGCCTCCTGGCAGAGGTTTCTCTCTGATTACAAGGCGATTAACATCACGGCACCATTCAAGGAGCCTGCGTTCCGCAAAGTGGCAGCAGATGGGGTACTGGACGAATCAGTCCTCAGCATCGGGGCTATCAATATCGCCGTCAAAGAAAATGACGGGATGATTCACGGGTACAATTCCGATTACCTGGGGGTGCTTGAACTGTTGCGCGGGCGCGGGTTCGGCCCCGGTTCCACCGTGTTGGTGGCCGGATTCGGCGGCGCAGGGAAGGCGGCGGCAGCAGCCGGCAAAGCCCTCGGCTGTGATGTGGTCATCTGCAACCGCACCCGTCATACTCCGGACATCCGTCCTCTGGAAGAGTTGCCCGTGCTTGCAGCCGTGGCCGATCTGCTTATCTACACCCTCGCTTTCCCCGTTCCGGAACTGGGCCTTGACGAAGCGGAAACCGTTTCTTCAAAAGCTCCGCAAGTCAAAACCACAGTTCTCCTGCCTCCCGCCATTCTGGAAGCGAACTACCGCACGCCCTGCCTTGCCGGCCGACCGGGGTACATCTCCGGAAAGCTTTGGCACCGGGCGCAGGCCGAAACCGGCTATCCCCTGATGACCGGCTGCCCTGTCCTGCCGTTCTGACATTCCGACCTTCCCCGATTCCAGCTCTTTTTGGGGAAGGTCGGCAGTTTTTCGAAGGACCTTCCCCGATTCCAGCTCTTTTTGGGGAAGGTCGAAACAAAAAGCAAAAGTTTAACCGCTTTTTAGTTTTTTTTCGTACATTGCAAGTCCTAAAATATTTGAGTTATGAGTCTGAATAAAGTCATGTTGATCGGTAACGTTGGAAGAGACCCTAATATCCGTTACCTTGATGGAAATTCCGGCAGCCAGGGATCGAAGGTTGCCACGTTTACACTTGCTACCACTGAGAGGTACAGAGACCGCAGCGGAGAGACCAGAGAAAATACGGAATGGCACAACATAGTTGCCTGGCGGGGTTCCGCAGACCTTGCAGAAAAATTCATACACAAAGGAACACAGATTTATGTCGAAGGGCGACTTCGCACCAGGTCTTATACCGACCAGGCAGGAGTGCAGAAGTACACCACCGAGGTGGTGGCCGACAACATCCAGCTCCTTGGACGCCGGCAGGACGGCGAAGACGGCGGACAGCCTCGCCAGCAATACGGCGGAGGGCAGCAGCAATACGGCGGAGGGCAGCAGTACGGTGCACCTGCAGGCGGCGCGCAGTACGGCCAGCAAGGCGGAAGCTACGGCCAGCCGGCTGGTCAGCCCTATCAGGGCCAGCCCGCCCAGCAGAGCTACCAGCAACCGCAGTACGGCCAGCCGGCTCCCCCGATTCAAGAAAGCGCTCCGGCCCAGACCGCCGCTCCTTCTCAACCCACCGGCCTGGAATCCGATCCCAGTGACGACCTCCCGTTCTAAACCAGTTTTATGGCTCCTTTAATTATCAGGCACTTACGCATAAACGTCTGGTAAGAAATCACCAGACGGTTTTATGTAACTCGTTGATAATCAGCCTATCCTTATAAAAACACTATGGCAGAAAAGGTTTATAAATTCATGAACGACAACCCGGCAATGCGCTGGTTGGCATTGGTGCTCATAGCATCGATGATGTTCTTCGCATATATGTTCGTAGACGTGATGAGCCCCCTCAAGAGCCTCATCGAAACCCAGCGTGGCTGGAACAGTACCGTATTCGGCACATACGCCGCATCGGAATACATCCTCAACGTCTGCGGCTTCCTGATCATCGCCGGTATCATACTTGACAAGATGGGTGTCCGATTCACCGGCACCCTGTCCGCATCGCTGATGGTAGGCGGTGCAATCATCAAATACATAGGCATTTCCGACTGGTTTCAGACCACCGCTTTCTGCGACTGGCTGAACAGCTGGTGGACGGCAATGCCCGGCAGCGCCAAAATGGCAAGCCTCGGCTTCATGATTTTCGGATGCGGCTGCGAAATGGCCGGTACGACCGTCTCCAAAGCCATAGCCAAATGGTTCAAGGGCAAAGAGATGTCGCTCGCGATGGGCATAGAGATGGCTATCGCCCGCCTGGGAGTATTCGCCGTGATGTGGATTTCTCCGCTGATCGCAGGGAAAATCAATCCCTCGGTTGTCAAGCCTCTAGCTTTCTGCACCGCCCTGCTGCTCGTAGGCCTAATCGCATTCATCGTCTTCACCTTCATGGACAAGAAACTGGATGCCCAGCTTATTGAGGCGGGCGAGATGAGCGAAGAAAAATCCCCCGAAGACGAGTTCCATATCAAGGACCTGGGCCAGGTGTTCGGCAGCAAGATGTTCTGGATCGTGGCAATCATGTGCGTACTCTACTACAGCGCCATCTTCCCCTTCCAGCGCTATGCTCCCAACTTCCTCGAAGAGACTCTGGACATCAGCGCCGCTTCGGCCGCACAGCTGTTCAGTTTCTTCCCCATCCTGGCGATGTGCCTCACTCCCTTCCTCGGAGGATTCATCTCCTTCAAAGGGAAGGGGGCTTCGATGCTGATGATCGGCGCGCTGATCATGGTTTTCTGCCACCTCAGCTTCGCCTTCATCCTGCCGGCCTTCCCGCACAAGTGGTTCGCAGTGCTGCTCATACTCATCCTCGGAGTATCGTTCTCGCTGGTGCCTGCCGCCCTTTGGCCGAGCGTGCCTAAGATCATCGACGAGAAAGTGCTCGGGAGCGCCTACTGCCTCATTTTCTGGGTACAGAACATAGGCCTCTGCCTCGTGCCGCTGCTCATCGGTGCGCTGCGCCAGTCCACCGGAGGATATACAATCCCCATGATAGTGTTTTCCTGCTTCGGAGTCCTCGCATTCATTCTCACTTTCATCCTGAAGATGGAAGACAAGAAGAAGGGATACGGGCTGGAGCTGCCAGAAGTTAAAAAGTAGATTCTTCGTTGCGCTCGGAATGACAAGCAGACCTGTTGCGCACAAGTGGCTGCCCTGGCTGGCCCTGGCATGTCTGGTGGTGCCGATGTTCGGCTCCTACTTTTTCGACGATATGTTCTCCAGCATATCGTTCCTGTTCAGCGATCCCTCCCGGATCGCTCTCGGGTGGGATTCGGCCGGATACGGGCTCTACACAAGCGGTTATTCGGTGCTCTGCGTATTCGGAGGGCTGATAGTCTGCGGGATGCTCCTCGACAAATGGGGAGTGCGCATCACGGGATCCATATTCGTGGGGATGATGACTGCGGGGGCGGCGCTCGTACTCTGGGCGATCACCTCCGGCCTCGCCCCGAAGCAATCGCTCAGCATCGCCTATATAGGATGCATGTTCTTCGGGCTCGGCAGCGAAATAGCCGGAGTGGCGGTAACCCGCAGCATAGCCCGCTGGTTCAAGGACGGGCCCATGGCCTTCGCAATGGGGCTCCAGCTTGCAATAGCCCGTCTTGGAACGGCCTTCGCCCTGGTGATGGCGCCGCGGCTGGTGCCGGTCAAGGAAGGAGATGCCGTTTACACCCTTGCAGAAACCGCAAAACCTGCCGCTCTCGGCCTGGGCCTGCTGCTTCTCGGCTGTATACTCTGGGCAGTGTTCGTGGCGCTGGATGCCAAGAAGGATTCTTCGCTTGCGCTCAGAATGACAGACGGAAGCAAGGCGACAGACGGCGACGCTGCTGAAAAGACCGACGAGGCTTTCCGCTTCTCCGATGTAATCAAAGTCCTTACAAACAAGAGGTTCATAATCATTTCGCTTCTCTGCGTATTCTTCTACAGCAGCATCATCGCCTTCAAGAAATTCGCAGGAGCTATTCTGGTTCCCCGCTTCGACGTGCCCGCAGAGGCCGCAAGCTGGATGGTGAGCATGCTGCCGTTCGCTACGGTGGTGTTCGCTCCCCTCTTCGGCATCCTGGTCGACAAACTCGGGCACGGAACACGTTGGATGCTCATCGGCGCTGTGCTGGCGCTGATCGCCCATCTGCTGCTCGCTTTCGCACCGGCAGGCGTGCCTTTCTGGGGATATCTCGCCATGGTATTCCTCGGATTCGGCTATTCGCTCGTGCCCGCCGCAATGTGGCCTTCGGTGCCCAGAATAGTGCCCGACAAGGTGCTGGGAACAGCATATTCCCTTATTTACTGGATACAGAATCTGGGATTGATGCTGTTCAAGATGCTGGCAGGCATAATCCTCGGCAAAGCGGCTGCCGAGGCAGGTCCTGTGCATGTGGAACTGATGTTCGTAGGAGTTTGCGTGGTCGCTTTGCTGCTTTCCGGCACACTGCACCGCATTGGAATAACACAGACAGAAAAGACGGCATGACGTACGAGATACTCGACAAGATCAATTCCCCTGCGGACATCAAGGGCCTGGACATTGAAGGCCTGAAGAAGCTCTGCGCAGAACTCCGTCATTACATAATCGAAGTCTGCGCCACCAATCCCGGACATCTGGGATCGAGCCTCGGTGCAGTCGAACTTATAGTCGGATATCATTATGTATTCGACTCCCCGGCCGACAAAATAGTTTTCGATGTCGGCCATCAGGCATACGCCCACAAGATATTGACCGGCCGGCGCGAGGCATTCAGGACGTTGCGCAAATCCGGAGGTCTGAGCGGATTCCCGCGCCCCGACGAGAGCCCCTTCGACAGTTTCGGAGCAGGGCATTCATCCACTTCCATCTCGGCTGCACTCGGCCTGGCCGAAGCCGCCCGCCTTCAGGGCCGGGAAGAAAAGGTCGTTGCCCTGATTGGCGACGGAGCCCTCACCGGAGGTCTTGCCTTCGAGGGCCTGAACAATGCGGGGGCCGGCAAGGCGGATCTGCTGGTCATCCTGAACGACAATGAAATCTCCATCGACCACAATCTGGGCGGTATGCACAACTACCTGCTGAAGGTAACCACCTCACAGCACTACAACGCCCTCAAGGACAAGGTCTGGAACGCCCTCGGCGAACACAGCTTCCGGCAGATGATCCAGCGCTGGTGGCGCAGCCTCAAGTCGTGGTTGGTCAAAAAGACGGGAGGAGATTTCTTCGAATCGCTGGGCTTCCGTTACTTCGGGCCGGTGGACGGCAACGACATAGCCGCGGTTGTGAATGCGCTCAAGCGTATCAAAAACATCTCCGGTCCACGCGTGCTGCACGCCCACACAATCAAGGGAAAAGGGTTCCCCGCTTCGGAGGCCGATCCCTACACCTGGCACGCCCCGGGCAAGTTCGACCCCGAGACAGGCAAGCGGCTGAACGGCCCGTATCCCGCCGACCGCTATCAGGACGTATTCGGCCAGGTACTCTGCGACCTTGCGGAGAAGGACACACGCGTCGTGGGGATCACCCCCGCGATGGCGAGCGGATGCGGCATGAGCAAGTTCGCAGCCGAGTTCCCCGACCGCTTCTACGATGTCGGGATCGAAGAAGAGCACTCCGTAACCTTCTCGGCAGGTCTCGCGGCGGGAGGGATGCGCCCCTTCTGCAACATATACTCCTCCTTCGCCCAGAGGGCGTTCGACCAGATAGTCCACGACGTAGCCCTCCAGCGCTTGCCGGTCGTGCTTTGTTTCGACCGGGCCGGGCTCGTGGGAGAGGACGGGGCCACGCATCACGGTGCCTTCGACATCGCTGTGCTCCGCACCATCCCCGAAGTAACCATCAGCTCTCCCAAGGACGAGAAGGAGCTGAAAGACCTGATGTTCACAGCGCTGAACACGGAGCACGGGCCATTCATAATAAGGTACCCGCGCGGGTGCGCAGAAGGCGTGACCTGGAAGAATGCTCCCGCGCAGGCTCTGCCGCTTGGCAAGGCCGTGGAACTGAAAGCCGGAAGAAAAGCAGCCCTGATCTGCACCGGCCCCATCACATGCAAGGCCCTGCGCATAGCCGAGAAGTTCGGGGAAGAAGTGGGAGTCTACAACTTCCGTTTTGTCAAACCCATTGACACTGAAATGCTTGACATGATAGCCGGGCAGTACGCCCATGTGCTGACCCTGGAAGACGGCATCCTGAAGGGCGGACTCTACGGAGCCGTGGCGGAGCACTTCGCCGGAACAGGCTGCGCCCCCACTGTCGAAGGTATCGGTATTCCGGACGAATTCATAAGGCACGCATCGAAAGACGAACAGTGGACTATTTGCGGTATGGATGAAGAATCTATTTCGAAAAAGATTGAAAAATTTTTGGAGAATCGCAAATAATCAGTATCTTTGCAGTCCTTTTGAACAAAAGGCTTGAAATACTGCCGATGTAGCTCAGCTGGCCAGAGCACGTGATTTGTAATCTCGGGGTCGACGGTTCGAATCCGCCCATCGGCTCTCCTCTGTGCCTGGAGCTTCAAAGGCACAATCGGGCAAGTGCCGGAGTGGTCAATCGGAGCAGACTGTAAATCTGCCGGCTTACGCCTACGGTGGTTCGAACCCATCCTTGCCCACTGCGAAGCAGAAAATTACGTAATCTGCGGAGCAAATTGCGGAAGTAGCTCAGTTGGTAGAGCATCAGCCTTCCAAGCTGAGGGTCGCGAGT
>ERZ842401.5105-NODE-5105-length-14766-cov-9.313235_pt1 | contig 14766 bp, 1 predicted proteins | sample MGYA00521270_ERZ842401 | MGnify/ENA primary metagenome ERZ842401 (study PRJEB31892, sample SAMEA3878208) | bioreactor metagenome | biome: Moose rumen | place: Sweden | collected 2011-10 | study: EMG produced TPA metagenomics assembly of the PRJEB12797 data set...
CCCCAATCCCCAATCCCCATGGCAAAAATAATTAAACACAAATTAAAATTTAACTTAAAATTAATTATAGAATATTAGAATATTTTAATATTATATATTAATTTTATTTTTATCGTCTTCCTCATTTAAAAATTCTATTTCCTTCATATCTTCTTCTCCTATTAGTTCATAAAATTTATAAGCTTGTGATATTTTTAAATTTAAACCACCAATATGTCTATTTATTTCATCTATTAAATCGCAATCTTGTCCCCAAACTCTTTCTTCCCATAAATCTTGTCTACTTAAATAGTCAGAAAGTTTCCCTTCATTTTGTGCTTCACTAGTTTGAGCAAATCCAACAAGAAATCTTGATATATATCTTCTGACAGCGGCTGCTAAGTCTTTCAAGGTATATAATTTCTTATTGTAACTTTTTAATAATTTTTCTATTACTGTTTCTTTTTGTTCTTGAGGAATTTCAAGTTTCAAATCTAATTGAAGATTTATACATAAATCATTAAAACATAAATGTTCAATTATAAAAAACAAATTCATTAATTTATTTATGGTGATATCTTTCGCTTCAGATTCGAAAAATTCTTTACAATCATTTGATATTTTGAAATATTTATCAGCATATTTCGATATTATTTCACTAATTTTTTCATCATCTTTTTGAATTGGATGTTCAGTCAAGAAAAATATAAGAATTTGCAAAGAAGCATATATTTCTTTGAAATCTTTTTTGAAGCCATATATTTCTATTTGCTCTTTATTTTTTATAATTATATATTCCTTTATTTTTTTCTTTTCCTCCTCGCTTAGATCTTTTTGTTTATATTTATAATAGAATTTAGATATTATTTCAGAATTTCCACCTCTAAAACCTTCAGACCAATACACCACGAAATTTAATTTTTTTTCACTATCAAATTGTAAAACTCCGGGTAAGATAATTCTTCCTAATTCTTCTTCTATTGAGTCATAGTCATATAAAAATGAATTATAATCAGAATAATTAATTTTACCACTATCAGAAAATATATTTCTTTCAGAAAATGAATAAATAATATCCTTTATGCTGCTATATTTACTATCATCTATTCTTTTATCAATTAATACAATTTGTTCATTAGAAGCTTCTTGAACAGGAATTTTCTTTTTAAGGATATCAACATAATTATATAATATCCCTCCTAAGGGATTCGCATCAATAATAGGTTGCAATATTGTATTTTGCCATTCAATGAATTTAGTATATGCTGCTGCAATGTACATTCCTCCTCCAATTTCTCCTTTATCATTTAAAAAGTAATTTAATTTATCTGTGTCAGATAATGATTTCACAGGCATATCTTTTCCACATTCATATTTAACTGCTTCATCTTTTATTTCTTTCCATGCTTTTAAAAACTTTTTTAACTTAATTTTGAAACTTTCATTTTTATATATTATTTCTTCATTTAGACTTCTATCTTTTGCATCACTTCTTGATATTTTGAAAGAATATTCTTCTATCATTAAATTAATAAATTCGTTAAAATCAGGGAGATATTTTAATTTTTTAAACTCATCAACTTTTATTAATAGTAAACTTGTTAAGAAATATTTTTCTTTTGATGGCATTCTTTTTTCAAAATCTTCTTCTGTTTTATATTTAGTTAATTTAAAGTATTTAAAATAAGGATATTCTTTAAAAGGATAAATTTCCTCTTTTAATTCTACCAATTCATTTAATATAGTTTTAAAACTATAATTACTTACTTTAAGTTGACTTTTATTTTTATCATCATATTTTTCTCTATAAGAATCATAATTCTCGATACATTCATTTATTATTTTTTCTATTTCATCTTCGAAAATATCCCTTTCTTCACTCTTTTTAATGAATTTGCATTGTTTTAATTTTTGAGATAACTTTTTAAAAATCATATTCATAAATATTTGTGTTGAATTTATATTTTTCTTTTGAAGAGCTTCTGTAAGGAAATTCCAATCTTTTTCTATTATTTTTAAAATATTCATATCTTTTATCAAGCATTTGTCTAATTTCTCTTTTGAAATATTGTCTGAACAATATCCGAAAAATAAAAATGTATATGCAATATAATTTAATAATCTATAACCAATATTTGATAATTTTCTTATATCCTTATCTTGCTTTTCAAAGAAATCTTTAGAAATCTGATTGAATCCAATTGCATTTTTTTTTCTGATAGGATCAATTATTTTATTAATATAATCATCAAATATAAGATTAGGAATATTATTATCATTTTCTTTATATCTGGTCATTTGAGCATATTTTACATCTTCATTTTTAAAAATTCTATAATGTCCTTCTCTTAATACCATTCCATGTTCCTTACATCCTCCATCATCATAAGGTTTTGGGGCATATCCAATAGGTTTTTGACACATTCTACAATTTAATTTACATCTATGATCAGGAAATCCGCAAGGTCCAATTGCATAATAATATCCACAATCGCAAACATAACAGCCATAATCATCTTTATAATATTTTAAATGATATTCGACCTCATCTAAAAATAATAAGTGATAATCCTCATTAACATCAATACCTGGAATAAAAGATTTTTCTAAAGCTTCAATATAATTTTTTTCAAAAAATGATTTGTATAAATAATTTTTTTCACTTTCTTTATTATCAAGTACATTTATACATAATCTAAATCCATATAAAAGTATTTCGAATAAATGATGGTCAATGTTTTCATTTTCAAGTCCAAATAATTTTATTGTTTTATTGGTATAAATATCGCTATCATATAATAAATATAATAATTTTTTCAGTTTGTAAGTCAATAATTCATTATTTTCATTTTCAAATAAGGATTTTATGAATGCAGAAAAATTGAAATAATCATCTTTATCTTTTATATAAGTTTTCGAGCCTAAATTAGATATGATTTTATTTATAGAAACAGTCAAAAATATATCTAGTCCATATTCTTCAATTAACTTAGATAATTCATTAGTAGCAGTACTAAATTTATTTTTTTGATACATATCAAATAAATTTAATTCTTCGGAATAATGAGTATAATCATCATCATCTAATGGTAAAAAGAAATAAGTCAAATAATTATTGTTATCATCAGCATCAGAATTTGAATCAAAATCTTTTAAAAAGTCTATCCAATTTTCTTTGAAATCATAAACTTTGAATTCATCAAAATTATTATTCATCATACTATAAAACAATTTAAAGATATATATTTTTATAACTCGTGAAAAACCACCAGATAAATTCTTAATATAATTAATAATATCTTTCATTGATTCTCTATGCTTTATATCTTTCTTGAGCTCTTTAATGATATAAACTAATTTATATAAATAATATTTAATATATACAATTGAATATAATTTAGCTAAATGAATATTTTTATCTCCGTTATTAATTTGATTTTCTTTATCTTTAATATTATCTAAAAATTCAGTGACTTGTTTAAATATATCAAAAGAATTATCTAAAATGACTCCAGTTTCATTTATATATTTTTTATTGAAATTATCCATTAAATATTGCGGAAATAATTCTTTTAAATCTTCATTATCTAATTTATTTATCGAATCGAAAAATGACACGACTTTTTCTTCGAAAATATTTTGAAGAACTTCATCAAGAAATTCATTTTTTGTATTGTTTATCATTTTCCAAAAAGGTGATTCATCATCATTAATCGATTCTAAATTATTTATCATATCTGTTCCAGTATCTATAACATTTTCGATTATGATTTTAAATAATTGAGAATTGTTTTTAATTAAATCATTATTTTCTAATATTTTTTTAAAAAGAAGTTTTCTGAATTCTTCATCGGGGATTTTCAAATATTCATTTAGAAAAATAAAACCTAAAGTTTTATATATATTAAATTTCTTGTTATCATTTTTATCAAATTTTTTGTATAAAAATTGAATGAAATTCTCAAAATTTTGACACAATTTAAATCCATTTCCTTCATTAATATAACGTGTTTCATCCCTGAAATATTTTATTGTTGTTAATAAATTTTCTGAATTTAACATTTTTATATTTGTGAATATATCTAGTAATTTTAAAATTTCCTGTAATGAAACAGCTTCTTTTGATCTTAACGTTAATTCATTATTTAATGACAAAGCTGTTTGTAATATTTCTTTAAGAGTTTTAATTAACTCTGAAAGAATTACATCAGAATCTTCATCTTTGAAATTATATATATTTTCATTAGTGATAACTACTCTTAATAAAGCGTCAACAGAAATAAAAAAGGCTTCATTTACCACAGATGAATATCCAGGATTTCTTTCAGATATTTCAAATTTTATTTCTTTATTATTTATTTTTTCTTCTATTTGAGGATATAAATCAGGTATTTTCTGAGATAATTTAAGAAACATTTGATTTATTTTTATTATTTCACTAGAATAAGCTTCTATAAAATTAAATAACTTAGAAAGTTTACTTATAATATCAAGATCTTTATCATTCTCATTTTGTTTGAAATATCTTTTAATTATTTTATTTCTATTTTTAAATATTAAATCCATGAATTTTATATTATCTTCAAAATCATATATTATTTGTTCTTCTTCTATTTTATCTTCTTTTTCTTTTTTTTGTTTTTCTAAATTCTTTTTTAAGAAATTAAAGAAAAAATCATGCTTAATTAAATTAAATAATTCTTCTGAATATAATTTATCATTGCCTTTACTATCTATAATTTTTTTAATAGATTCTTCTCTATTTATTATATTTATAGTAGAACTATTATAGATATTTAATTTCCTTAAATATAATTTAGTTTCTTCTTCTTCATCGTCTAATATCTTTCTTAAATTATTTTCGTTTTCTCGATATTTATGTAATATATCGCTTTTCATTTTTTCGTATATTCTTTCTAATATAGGCTTTATACCAGGATAGCCATATCCTAATATTATATTTACTTTATTCTTTTGTAATCCTTCAATTATTTTCAATTTACCATAGTTAAATTCTAATATGCTCAAATATAATTCACATATATTTCCTATTACATTAATTTCTTTTTTCTTTGTTGGATTTTCCTTTTTTATCTCGGATTTTTTTAAATATTCATGAGATAATAAAGCAGAAAAAAATTGATTTTTTTCTAATCTGAAAAAAAGGATATATATCATTGATTTATATATATTCAATAATTCTTGCTTTATTAAACTCGCAATATCTTTCACTTCTAATGAAAATTTAGTTTTTTCGCTTTTTAATATTTTAATTATGACATCAGGTTCTTCAATTTTTTTTAATTCTCTGAAAAAACAGTTATTAATAGAAGTTCTTAAATTTTCATTATTTTGAATATATTCGGTTAATGCACTTATATAATTATCTTTGCTTAAACCTTTATATGAATCTATTATATCATATTTAATATAACTTATAGCAGTAAATATAGCAAGTGGAAGTTCTTTATCTAATTCAATGCAAGACTCATATTTTGTTTTATCATCATCATTAATAAGATTTTCAATTTTTAAGTTTTCATCTCCATTCAAGTTATCTATAAAGATCTGGTAAAATCCTGATAAATTAGTCAAAGTTTCATTTAGAACTTTTTTCTTAATTTCTTGATTTTTTTTATCATTATTATATTTTGCATTTTCTATATCATCTTTAGAAATTCTAAACAAATGAATAATAAAAATGAAACTTTTATTAGTTTTATTTTTAAATTCTTTTTCTTTTCTTTCAATTAAATTTTTGATGTAATTCATAAATTCAACTTCATTTGGCATTAATTGAATTAAGCAATAAATAGAGTTATCATCTATGAAAAATTCATCTAATAATTTTTCAAGTTCATTTTCTTTTTTAAGCATACCTAATACAATTTTTTTAGTTTTGGTTTCATCAACACCATTTATTTTTTCCATTTTTTTGCTAAAAGTATATACAACATTTTTCTTGTTTTTAATAGACTTCAAAAATTTTTCAAAGTTTGCATGTTCTCCTTCTTTATAAAACTTTATTATTTTTTCGAAATATTGAGGATTATTTCTATAGAATTTTCCATATTTCATATTAATAATAATATCTTGAGGTAAAGTTAATGCTATTTTACTAAAAATAAAATCATAAATTTCTTCTTTTGTTTTTTTTCCTTCTAAATTTGCTTTATATATTAGAGCCTGGATTTCATCTAAATTACAATTTATTAATAATTTTTCTAAGGAATAATTAATTGATATGAATTCCTCGTTGCATATTGTTAAATCAGATAATAATGAAATTATTTCTTTTGATAAATCTATTAAATCCTTATCTAAAATATCTTCTAATGTTATTATATGCTTTTCAAATCTGTTTAAGAAGGGAGGTTCTTCTTCTATAATTTTTTTTTCATCAACATTGACAATACATTTAAAATTATCATGGACTAAACAAAAAGCATTAGTTGAACTACCAACTGCAATTCTCGAATAATTTTTACCACTTATAACAGTGAAATTTTGATTAAATAAATCATACATATGTGGATATACAGTTTCTAAATCTTTAAAAACAAGAGTCTTTCCATTTTCCATATCTTGTTGAATTTTATTTATTACTTTTGTGGCATAATCTTCCTTGCTTAAATCATTTTCGAATTTACTTCCAATATAAAATTCATAATCTTTTTTTTGTAAAAGAATTTCTGATATCAAATACATACTTACAGAACCTTTGGTGATTAATAATAAATATCTACTATGAGGGTCATCTATATTTTCTTTGATCCTTTCTAAAACTTTATATTCTTTTATTGAATTTACCTTCGGATATTTCTTTGCAAATATTTCTTTGAATTTTTGTACAGAGCTTTTTTCTTGATCTAAATAAGTACCACCGAAATTTCTTTCTATACTATCTATAGCGCATTCTAATAAGGTATCATCGTTCAATAAATTATTTTCTTCTTTTGATATTAATTTTCTCGTAAATATTTTTATTAAATGATAAAAATCTCTGTTTCCATGGAAATCTTGTCTTACATCTATTAAATAATTATCTTTTAAATAATTTCTATATTCAAAATATGCAGAGCCTAAATCTTTATAAAATTGCTCATATCTTGTTGCCAAATTTTCATTATACGATTTACCAATAGTTAAAGATGTTTCTATATTATCTTCCTCACTCAAATCTGGAATTGATATTGTTATTCCTCTGTTCATTTTTGCTGCATCCAAAGACCAATTTGAAATACCTAAAAATGCCACTTTTTTTTCTCCTTCATTTTCATCATATTCTAATTTAGAATGTATTACTTTTAAAGGATTATTCGGTGAATGTTCTGCTAAACCCATTTCGTCAAAAAATATTACAGATATATTGGTTAATTTATCATGGGCATTTAATTGTTCATAATTAGTTCTAGCTTTATCGAAAACTTTTTCGACTCCTTTTGAAGTACTGGCCATTGAACCTTGGAAAGGATTTACTAATAATTTTGGATATTTTCTAAAAAAGGTAGATTCGGAACCTCCTGCTTGCATTGATTTATTTATTAATTGGAAACTTAAAGATTTACTACATCCTGGTTTTCCTACAATAAAAATTGGTACTTTACTATTGATTGCGGCAAATAATGAAAAAATATTTTCAAGTAAAGCTCTGTTTTTTGCAATACCCTTACCTAAATTTATATTGTTTACTAAAAATTGTTCTTCTCTTTTTGGAATATCTAGAAAATCTCTCTTTTGTTTTATTTCTTCATTTTTGAAAATTAAATTCATTTCTTTAACAAATTCTTCTCGTTTTTCTTTTTCTGTAATTCTCAAATAATAGCATAAAAATACACTTAGATTAATTGAGTAAATTTGAGATTCATAGTGATTCAATCCTTGATAAAATATTTCTTCTTCTTTATTAAATATTTGTTTTTCTTTTTCTTCTTCGATATTCGCTTTTCTTTTTTGGAGATAATCATAAAAAAATTCATAAAAAATATTGAATCTTCTTATTTCTCTCAAAGAAACAACAGATTTATCATTATGTCTCTTAATAAATCTATGCGCATGAATAACCATTTCTTGTGCTAAATTTTTTAATTGATTTAATTCAACATTTGTTTTTTTATCATCTTTTTTAATATCTTTTTTATTCATATAATATATTTTTAATATCGATTCTTCAACTATACTTCTTATATATCTTTCCTCGTCATTTTCTTCTAAGCCTCCAAAATCAAATACGAAATTCAATAGTGAATGTGGCAATGGATTTACCATATATACTAAATCTGTTTTTCTTTTTAAATCTTCTTTTTCTTTTTCATTTAAATGCTTTTTTTCTTTAAATGCTAAATTTGCATCTAAACCAACTTTTTCTTCTTTTTGGTTTTTATTATCTTTTTTTCTATAAGGATTACATGCTGCAATAAATACAATATTATCAGGAAGTCTTTCACCTTGACAAGTATGCTTGCATATTAATTCACTTATGAGTCCCATTGATTTGCATGTATTTATTTCATCTAAAAATACCCATAATTTTGTTTCCTCGTATAACATATTATTTTCTTGTTTAAATTTTTTTTCTTTCATATTATCTGTTTCTAACGCTTTCCATTGTGGGATTACATCATTATTAATAAAGTTAAGTAAATCTACATCATTAGTTCCAGCATGTATATTCTTTATTCTCATTCTTTTTGTATTTCCATTATTTCTTAATTCTGATAATTTTCTTATAAGAGATGTTTTACCACATCCTGTTTCACCCATCATTATTACTGGAATATTAGATCTAATTCTTAATAATATCAACACCATTTTAATAAAATTATCTGCAGTTATTACATAATTTTCTGTAAGCTCCTCGAAAGAAATTAATTCACTTTTATTTTCTATTCTTTCTTCTTTTGTTACTGGATTATTCACTGCTAAAATATCTTTTAATTCCTTCAAAAATTTTTCTTTTTTAAATTCTTTATCATCATATTTAGGCAGTGATTTCAATATGTCTTCTTTTTTGACAACTTGACTATTCTTTAAAGCTAAAAAATTAATATATTCTTGATCGTTTGGATTTTTATTAGTTATAATACTAAAAGATTCATTAACTCCTTCATGGAAAAATACTATTGAAGATTTAATCTCTTTAAAAGTCATCATTCTATGTTTATCATTGGCTAAAATATTCATAGCATTTTCATTTTCTTTATTTTCCTGAGCTTTATCATAATTATTAAATTTAACTTCATGAATAATTTTTTGATTTTTCAATAAATTTGTAAAAGCACTTTCAGTAAAATAATTTGTTAAATCAATAAAATTTTTTACAATGCTTGTTCTCATTTGATTTATGCCATTCTTTGATGTTTTCAAGTTAAAAGCATTCAAAAAATAATTTTGATTAAATTTTTTTAATTGAATTGATAATACATTTATAAAAGAAACTATTTGATAATATGTTGGATCCTTTATTATCGAGTTTATTAATTCAAAAATTAAATCTTGACATTCTTTTTGCGATAAGATTTGCGCATCCAGTGCAGTTACAAATTTTTTTTTTGGCTTTTTTAATTGAATCGGAGTTTTTGACATTTCTTTGATTCCTTCTGGTGTTATGTTTGGTATTATTAAATCATAATCTGATATTTTATTTTCCTTTAAGCATTTCAAATAATTTGCAACAATTTGAATATTTGAATCAATTTCTTTCGAAACTATTAAAGGTGATAAATTGGATATTTTCATTTCTTTTATCTTAAATAATTTTAATATTTGAAATTTTTCAATAATATTAATGAAGCTATTTGGAATTTCAATTTTAACTTCTATATTTTTAGGGAGATAAAAAACATCTTCATCTTTCCCATAATAACGCAAAATCAAAAAAGAAAATAAAAATTCATCCATTAAAGAAACATTATCAGTATCATATAAATCTAAATGAATAACACTATCATCTTTGATTTTTAATATTTTTAATCTATCAATGATATTATCTCTTTGAAGTGTATCTCCAATAGGAAAATAAATCCAATTTTTTTTTCTTTCTTGAATTTCTTTTTTAATCTGAGTAGATTTTCCAACTCCTGATTTATCAGAAATTATTAAAGTAATATCATCTTTTTCAAATTTTTCCTTTTTATAAGTTTCATCAATAGGTAAAATACTTTTATAACTTTTTGATTCCATATTCATACAAATATCAGAAGCATTATTTGTATACAAGAATATTATACAAGATTTAATTTCTTCTTTTTTATTAAATAGTGAATCAAATAAATCAACCATGTAAATTGTTTGTTCATAATCCAAAAATTCTACACCAGCTATTATAAAGCATGAATTTAATTCACATTTTATTGCACGATACATAAAAGAATATATCTCATCTTTATATGTATTTTCATTGCATAACAAAACATTTTGAGCTATAGGGAGATTACCAGTTAAAAATTTATATATTTGTAATAAATTTATATATAACTTTTCGCATCTATACATATAAAGGCCTTCCAATTTTTCTTTACTTTTAATGATTGTAGAGGAAATTATATTTTCTAAAGATAAATTGTTTATTTTTAATATTTCAGACAAATATTTCTCACAATCATTAATATTACTCATAATTTCATCAGGAGATTTTTCTGGTTTAAAATCTTTTATAGGTACTTTATACATATCATTTGTTATATATCTTAAAAATGAATTAATTCCAATAATATTCATATTTAAGCAAATATAATTATTCAATAAATTAAATTTTCTTCCATAAAAAAATCTTATTAAAGGTTTAGATTCATAAGCATCTTTTTGATTTTTAATTAATTTATTTACAAATTCTTTTAATTTTTGTTTTATTTCATTAGGATTTTCTTTTTTCTCACTGTTCATTAAATAAATAGAACTAAAAATATTTTTTCCATCTTTTTCCTCTTTTCTTAAATTTATGATTATTCTCAGAAAATTTGGATATCCTTTTTTATATATTTCTTTCATAATATTATTAATTTCAATTGTTTCATTTATAACCTCGATAAAATATTTATATTCCTCTGTGATATTATTTTTGGAAATTAGTGCTCTATCTCTTAAAATTTTAATATCTTCTTCATTTAATTCCTTTTTGTCAAAATTATTATTATATATACATATAAAAGGTTTTCTTTTATCATTTAATATTTCAAAAATAGCATTTTTAAATATTGCATTTATTTGATTTTTTAAATTTTCTGATTTACTAAAGGAAGAATTAAGAGTTTTAATTTGGGCAAAATTAACAACATATTTTTTAAAATATAAAATTATTTTCTCCTTTTCTATTATTTTTTGTTTTAAAAGATTTACTATTTCTAAATCTGTTTTTTCATTTTCTTTTAATTGCTTAAAATCTAATAAAAATTCAATACATTTTTCCATATCAAGAATATCATTTGTTGATACAATATTATTATCACTTTCTAAAGATAATTCTTTCAATTTGCCACAATCTTCAAGAGAAGTATTAAACAAAAAATCTATGCATTCTTTATTTTTATTTAATTCTGTTAAAATCATTAAATATTTTGAGTCAGAATTATCTTTATCAAAATAAATATCAATTCCATATTCTTCTAATTTTTGTTTACATACTTTTATTACTTCTATCTCTTCTTTTTCTTTTAAATTATTTATTATATTTTTTAAATCAGATGTCAAATTAGTTTCCTTTATTTTAATCTCAGTTAAAAATGTAATAATTGATACACTTATATTAAATATTTGATCCTTTTGAGATAACAATAAAAGTTCTTCGGAAATTTTATTTATATCTATATTTTCATCTAAATTTAATATTTGTTCTAATATTTCTATTTCTTTTTTTAATTGAGTAGGATTTTCTTTTATTGCTCTGATGCATATTTCTAATATTTGTTGATTTATTTTTGTAAAACCATCTTTTTCAAATAATATTTTTATTTGATTAAATTTATTCATAGTTTCAGATAAATAATATTTATCTTCGTTTTTATAATTTTCATATTGCTTTTTTGTTTCTTTAAAAATTTGCATAAAAAACATACTTTGTAAGTAAGTATCCATTTTAAAGGCTTCCTCATAATATTTTTCATAATTAGCCATATCTAATTTATATTTTTCATCATATGTTTTTAATGATTTACTATTTGTAATATCTTTAATAATTGAAACAATATCATTTATTTGATTTATTTTTGATTTTGGGAAAAACATATTAAAATATTTTAACATTTTTTCATATTTATCAAGTATATGTTGAACTTCCTTCAATTTTGTTTTCAATAAGCCAAAAACTCTCTTTGCTTTTTCTTTGTCTAATATATAAATATAATATATAATTTCTAATAATTTAACTTCCTTATCATTTTGTTCACCTTTATTATTGATGAATTTGTTCAAAGTATAATAACTTATTTCATAATTTTCCAATTTATTACCAAATTCTGACAATAATTTCATTGTATTAACGATGTATTTTTCACCTATTTTTTCATAATTTTTTTCTATAATTTTATTATCCATTAATCCTTTTAAAATAATGAAATTATCATTATCATTTTCATCAAATAAATCTTTTTCTGTGAGAATATACTTATCCATACTTCGAAAAATATCTTTTCTTAATTTTTTACAATTATTTATAAGAAATATTAATGTAGTTGGTTTTGCATTTTTCTCTTTTGTAAAAAAATCAACTATTTTTTTCTTTAAATCATTAGGAATTTCTTGTTCACTTAATTTAATTAATATTTTATTTACCATATTTATATCTAATAAATTCTGCAACTCAATTAAAAAATCTTTAATACTTTTACTATTATTTTTATGCATTAAATATATTAATTTAGCACTATCATCAATAAAATTAGGACAGCCTTTTACAGAATAAGTTTTAAATAATTCTTTATATTTTTTCTTTAATTCAGTAATATAAGAATTAGGTATATTTCCTAATTTATCAAAATTAAATAAATCATATAATATTCCAAAATCTTTCATATGCTTCACAAAAGATACTATTTTTTTTGCAAAATCATCTATTTGATTTTTAAACATAATATAGAAATCAAAAGTTTTCCATGTATTAATATTTAAAGGCTTTAGTATATCTATACCATCAAATACCTTTAATGTTCTATGAACATTATCTTTTTCATAAGCTTTATCATTATAATAAGTATCTTTTCCTATTAAATTTAAAATATCATCATTATTTAATTTTTTTTCCTCTATAAGTTTTAATCCTGTTTCATGAATATATTGATTCAAATTTAATTGGAATTCAAATTTCTCTTCTGTTTTTTTTATTATATTAATAATTTCTTTTAGAAATAATAAATTATTAAGATTAGTATTATAATTAAAATTTACATAATCCACAAAAAAATCTGGATTAAATTTGAGTATTTTTTGCTTTTTTTTATCTTTCTGTAAAATTATTATTTGGCTTAAATAAGTAAATATCTCTTCTAAATTATCTTTAGGATTTTGATTAATATAATTATCAATTTTTATTAAATTTATATTTTCTTTATCAATATTTTCATTTTTATTTTCAGCAACAATTTTGCATATAAAATCAAAATTTGCAAGAATAACTTGAATAAAATTTTTAAAACTATCTCTTAAATAAGAAAGAGTATTAGAAATTTGGTTAAAATTTTTAGCCTTTTTTATTAATTTATTACCTTGATTATTTGTTAAATTTAATTCTGTTAGATATTTTGGATATGTCAATAAATTAGGACTTAAATATTCAAATATTTCATCATTTTCTAACATTTTTATTGCTTCTTCTCTGTTGAAAATATGATTAAAATAAAGAATAATAAAATAAAAATTTTGTATTATTTTTTCTCTTTCTTCTTCATTATCTATAATAATTTCTTTTGCTTTTTTTACTCTATTTATTAATAAACATCTCATTAAATTTATTTCTTTTTCAGGAAAATTTCCTCTTTCACTAATCTTTTCAGGATCAAATAATAATATATGTTTTTGCAATAATTTTGTCAATGAACATTTCTTAAATATAAGCATATAAAAATAAAATGTATATTTTAAATTATTTTCAACAATAAATTTAAGTGTTGATAATATGAATTCTTCATTTTCTTTAGAATTTTGTGTTTTTTTCAAAAAATTTAGAATAAAATCATTATATATTTCTAATTTTTGTTCATATGATGTTTTCACGAAATCAATATTTATAATTTTTTGATCCAAATCATATTCGTAATAATCCTTATGAATATCTATTTTTTCTAAATTAAATATAAATTCGCATTTTTCATTTTGTTGTTCTATATTTAATTTTATTTTAAGATTTTCCTTTTTTTGTTCGAATATATCTGGAAATAATTTAAAACGATATATTTTTAAATCTGTATTTGGATTAAAAGCTGATTTTAGCGGATTTTTACCATCAAATTTTTCCAAAGTATTGCATCCTTCATATTCATTTGATATTTCGAATTTTATTTCTTTTGCTGTATCATGTATTTCATTAAAATATATATAGTGATATTCTCGATTTTGTTCATTTTGTTCTATATCTTTTTCGTTATCTTTTTTTATTGGATTTTCATCATTTTTTTCATCTTGATTTTCCATATTTGAATTTTTTTGATTTAATTTTTGTATTTTTTGTAAAATTTTATTATTATAATTTTATAATAATATTTTATTAATAATAAAATTATATAAATTGTTTTTTAATATTCTATTTTATTAATGGGGATTGGGGATTGGGGATTGGGGATTGGGGATTGGGGATTG
>ERZ842401.5106-NODE-5106-length-14759-cov-5.527203_pt1 | contig 14759 bp, 8 predicted proteins | sample MGYA00521270_ERZ842401 | MGnify/ENA primary metagenome ERZ842401 (study PRJEB31892, sample SAMEA3878208) | bioreactor metagenome | biome: Moose rumen | place: Sweden | collected 2011-10 | study: EMG produced TPA metagenomics assembly of the PRJEB12797 data set...
TATACATTTGGAACAAATAGAAAAGTTTTCTATTTGTTCCAAACGGGTGCACGAACCCACTACCGACGTGCTACTGAAAATGCTACCAAAAGGAGAAAGAATCGGTAGTCTTTCGGTAGCGCGTTTATAGGCCATGACGCTACTGGCAAACATCAGTCTATCAGCGGCTTAGCATGCCAAGTAGCACCAGTAGCACCATCATTTTTGCCCTTTATAATGCGCGCGCACGCGAAAAAATAATTAAAATAGTTTAAAAAAAGGGGTGAACTTTTCCGTTTTCTAATAATTTCTGTATATTTGCATGTTCATTACTATTTACTAACTTTTAATTTTTACTGTATGATGAAAAAACTTCTACTTCTAATGGGAGGAGTGTTTTTTGCTTTCTCCGCATTTGCACAAGAAGAGGATGTTACCAACTACATCCAGAATGCAGGCTTCGACGATGACCTTACCTTCCAGGCCGATGGTGCTATGAAGGAGGCTGTCAGCACCGAAACCTCGCTCAGCGATCGCAGCTGGGCTTACATCGCAGCCGACTCTACGGTGTATGCCCGCCCGAAGTCTACAAGTGGCCAGAACCGTCCCGACGGTCGCAAGCTGGAGGCTGTGAACGGCTTCATTGGCCGTGTTAACGGTTGGACCATCGAGACCAACAAGGATTTCCCGAAGTGCGAGTGGGTGTATTTCGGCACCGTTCCCTACGACCTGGCCAGCCAGTCAGTGCCCATCGCCGACGACGGCTCTACCTATCTGGAAGTTCCTGCCCGTCCCAGTGCCTATAGTGGCGAGGACAATGTGGGCTTTGCCTACCTGCGCGCAGGATGGGGCGGCCGCGCCGTCTACAAGCAGGTGGTCAAGCTGCCTTGTGCCGTCTATCGCTTGGAGTATTGGGCCATCAACATCAACCCCAACGGCACCAACGGTAAGAACCTGTCGAAGGTAACCTGCCGTAAGGACACCTGGTATGATGAAACGGGCTTCACCGATCAGGAGTGGACCTTGCACACCATCGAATTCATCCCGACTAGCGAATTCACCATGGAGTTCGGTTTCGAGTCGAGCGGCGGTTCCGGCAGCAATCCCTTCCTTTGCATCGACGGCATCAAGCTGTACAAGATTGACGAGGCCGACCCTGTGAAGCTGCTGGAGAGCGACCTGTCGGACCTCATGGCCGAATGCCGCGAGCTGGGTGCTACGGCATCGGGCAAGGGTTTCAACGGACTGGGCGAGCAGATTGGCGACTACGAGTTTGAGCTGGAAGACTACTTCGGCGGCACGCAGGAAGAGCTGGAAGCAGCCCTGAAGGAAGCCAACGCACGCGTGGCACAGTTCCGACTGGCCGTTGAGGAAATGACCAAGGTGGACGCCATCCTGGAAAAGATGGACAACTTGCTGAGCACCACCAACTACGGTGGCAAGGAAGCCTTCGAGCAGGCCTACCAGAAGATTCTGGGCTATAAGGAAAACAGCCGTACAGGCGACGAGGACTTCGTGGCCTTGATCCTGGGCGCCGTGGCCGAGGCTAATGCAGCCATCAAGGCCTACTATATGACGCAGACCGCCAGCGAGGACCAGCCGGCCGACTTCACCATCTTCATTCAGAACCCCTGGTTCATCCTGCCCGAGGCAGAGCCCGAACTGGTGGCTGGCGAGTGGCTGTTCCCCTTAGCCTACAATGAAGACGGCACCGACCGCTATGTGGAAGGCAGCGCCAGCAGTCCCGACCTGACCAGCGAGGGCTGGTATATAGCAGGTGCCGAGGGCGGTGACCAGCGTCTGAACTGGCAGCGCGGACGCAGCTGCTGGAACGCCTGGAACAACAACTTCTACTCTACGCTGGCTGTTGCACAGGACATCGAGGGTCTGCCCAACGGCTACTATACCGTCAGCGCCGACCTGATTACGCAGAGCGGATGCATGGCCGACCAGCACGTATATGCCCAGAGCATTGCCGGAAAGAACATCTCTTCATCGCTGACCACCGAGGGCTGGGATGAGAACCTGTGGGAGACCGTCAGCATGACGGCTGAGAACAAAGTGCTGGTGGTGAACGGCAAGCTGACCATCGGTGCCGAGGGTACCGGAACAGGCTCGGGCGCTGCCGGTTGGTTCTGCGCCACCAACTTCCACCTGAACTATCTGGGCGAGGCTCCCGCCGAGGCCATCAAGCAGGCCTTCGACACCAAGGTGGCCGATGCCAAGGAACTGGCAGCCAGCATGCACTTCGCCGTTGACCGCAACGCCCTGAACGAGGTGATTGCCCAGTATGCCAACAGCACCGACTATGTGGAGGCACTCGCCGCCCTGGATGCTGCCATGAACGAGGCCAAGGTGAGCGAGGCCAAGTACGAGGAGCAGATTCCTTCTAACGGCAACATCGACGGCAAGGTGGTTCCCACCGTGCAGAACACGCTGAAGAAGAACGGTGGCGACGGCTACGGCGCTGCTGAGGACATTGCCCAGTTTGCCTACGACTACGTGATGACTTGGATTGCTTGCGACACCGCTACCTATACCAAGTTCGACGCCACCGTACAGCTGCTGGCCAACTATGTGAACACCTATGTTCCTGCTTACAACAATGCCAACGACGTGGCTACCGCCGCTTCGGCTTCGGGCAAGGCCCTGCTGCAAGAGCTGATGGCCGGCCAGAAGAGCCATCTCACTGCTGAGATGAGAGACCTGGAGACCATCAATGCCTTCGTAGAAGAGCTGAACCGCGTCATCGCCGTGGTGAGAAAGCAGAACATCTTCGACGATCCTAATGCTACCGACTATACCGCCTACATCCAGAACCCGAACCTGGAAGCTGAGACGGGATGGGAATTCGACAAGGGTAATGGCAACAACAACACTACCAGCGGACAGTGGTTCGACGGCAGCGGCACCCGCTATATAGACTCCTACAACGCCAACGGACTGGTTGGCTTCATTGCCAAGCAACTCATTAAGGACCTGCCCAACGGAACATATACCGTGGGCTGCTACACCCGCACTCCCGCCGAAGGTGCCTACATCTTCAACGCTACGAATAACGGCGAACAATTTACGTTCGTTGAAATTCCTCTCAACTACTACCTGACCATCAGCTCTACTGGCGAGGATTCACTGGCCGTAGCTTCCGATACTCACGGACCGCTGTGGGAGCAGGCTGAGTATGCTGTGAATTCGGGCGACTATACCGACTTGCAGTATAACATCTACAATGCCAATAGCGGCAATGGCCGTGGCTGGCAGTATCAGGAGATGACTGGCCTGGAAGTGACCAACCACGAGCTGCTCATCGGTACTTGCACGGGTGGCCAAGAGTTTGCCATTGGTACCAAGACCTTCACGGGCAACTGGTACTCAGTTGGCGGATGGACGCTGACACAAACCGCCAAGGGCGACAACAGCGGCTGGGAAGGCCCGCTGGTCACTGGCATCAAGAGCGTTGACAACGTCATCGTTCCCGACGGCATCTACAACATCTCGGGCTTGAAGCAGCAGAAACTGCAACGCGGCCTGAACATCGTGGTTGTCAACGGACAAGCCCGCAAGGTGATGGTGAAATAAGCGAAAACCATTTTACTTAGAATAGTCAGAATCCCGCCCTATAGAGCGGGATTCTTTCTTTTGATATGCTATTTCTTCGCTAATTCTGATGGTTTTCCAGAAATAAATCGTATCTTTGCAAAAAAATATAATGAAATACTTACTCTTCTTTACTGCATTAACGCTGGCCGTCGTGCTGCTCATAGTGGTGCGCGACTTCTGTAAACTGAAAAGGGACTATCGCCGACTGTCGCGACAGGTGCACGGCGAGCAAGAAAAGCTGGCTTTCCTCATCAACAAAAACTTTGAGGTGAAAGAAACCAACTATTTTGCCATTAACACCCACATGAAGGACAATCAGCCCCGCATTCTGGGCAATGTGATGCATTGCAAGAACGGCACCGATGCCGGCTATTGCGGCATGGGAGCTGCCTGCCAGAACTGTCCCGTGCGCTATGTCATTAAGAATTCGTTCCAGCAACGACGCGACTTCACCAACATCGAAGCCACCATGACCCTTTATGATGAGCACCACAAGGCCGTCGAAACCGATATTATGGCCGACGGTCAGCTGGCCTACGTCAACCATACACCCTACATGATCATCAAAATCACTTCCATAAAGGAGGAACCTGAGATTGTGGAAAACGCTGTGGATAACCCGGTGGAAAACTTCGATGAAAACCGTGAATAAAAAAGTGGATGAATAAACCAGTGAATAATCGACCACTTTTCACAGAGAAACGAGCGGTTTTTCCACAGTTTTTAAGATAAAAAAATAATCAACACAGACGTTATGCACCGAATGCTAGAATTGTGGATAACCGAGCTAACTGGCTTAAACTGAATAACAAAAAATAAACAACCCTTGTGCATGAACCGCCGTCCAAGCGTGGAAAAGAAAATGAACAAGAAAAACGGCAGAAAGTTATCAACTTATCAACGTCATATCATCTGAATCATTTCTATTTTAAAAGAAAAAAATAAATAATAAAAATATAATGTCATGTTGAAAAAGGAGTGGATTGAAAAGGGCTACATTGACGAGCCTATAGATTTGAAGGCAGAGATCCGACGTCTTTGCAAGGAGAAAAATGCCGTGTTGTTGGCACATTACTATACTACTGGCGACATTCAGGAAGCGGCCGATTTCATTGGCGACTCACTGGCGCTGGCACGAAAGGCGGCACAGACCGATGCAAAGATCATCGTGATGGCTGGCGTGCACTTTATGGCCGAAACCTGCAAGCTGCTGTCGCCGGAAAAGCTGGTGCTTTGTCCGGATTTGAATGCCGGCTGCTCGTTGGCCGACAGCTGCAAGGCGGAAGACTTGCGGAAATATAAAGAGGAGCATCCTGGCTACAAGGTGGTGAGCTATGTGAATACCACTGCAGCCGTGAAGGCACTGACCGACGTGGTGGTGACCAGCGGTAATGCCAAGCAGATAGTAGATACCTTTCCGAAGGACGAGAAAATCATTTTCGGACCCGACTATAATCTGGGTTCATATATCAATTCCATCACGGGGCGCAACATGCTGCTGTGGCAGGGCGGCTGTCATGTGCACGAACGCTTCTCGGTGGAAGCTATCCTGCAATTGAAGCAGGAGCATCCTGCGGCCCTTGTGCTGGCTCATCCTGAATGCAAGGGGCCAGTACTCCGTGTAGCTGACGTAGTGGGCTCTACGGCCGTTCTTTTGAAGTATGTGGTAGAGCATCCTGAGCAGGAGTATATCGTGGCTACCGAAGCGGGTATCCTGCACGAGATGGAACGCCAGTGTCCTGATACGCTGCTCCACCCTGTTCCGCCGGAATTCAGCGAAGCCACCATCGGCTGCCACTGCAATGAGTGTCAGTACATGAAGATGAACACGCTGCTGAAGATTTATAACTGCCTGAAGTATGAATGGCCGTCGGTAGAAGTGGATCCGGCCATTGCGAAGGAAGCTGTGAAACCGATAGAGCGGATGCTGGAACTGAGTTAGCCTAGTTGATAATGGCTATGCGGCAGAGTCCGCTTTTCTTGCCATCGCGTGTAGTGGAGATGGCTGTATAGACGCCACTGGCCACACGTCGGCCTTGGCTGTCGCGTCCGTCCCAGGTAAAGGTGCCTCCGTTGCTGCGGCCTTGCGCAATGAGTTTTCCGCTGGCAGTAACGATTTTCACGTCGGCATCGAAGGAGAAGCCATTGATGGTGATGAGTCCGTCGTAGTGAGCAGCAGGATTGGGATAGGCGTAGATATCGTCGGAAGAAACTTCGCCGTCAGTAGTTTCGGTGGCATCGCTTATATAGGAGCAAAGTCCGTTTTCGGTGCCGAAGAACACTTCGCCTGTTTTGTCGTTGATGGCTATGGATTCCACATTGTTGGAAAGCAGATAGCTGTTGTCGGTTGTGAAATGGTGAAGCTGCTCCAAGTTATCAGCGCTGATGAGATAGGCACCGTTGCCGTTGGTGATGACCCACTTGCGGTTGCCGCCGTCGATAGCCAGTCCGCTGATGTCAACACCGTCGAGCAGATAGTCAGCGTAGTTGGTGCCGTCGTTGCGCGGCACCTTGACTTGGTTGAAGGTAACGCTGGGAATATTGGTTATATCGCTTTCGTAGATGACGAAAAGGCCATTGTTGGTACCCACCCAGATGTTGTGCTCCTTGTCTTCGGCAATGTCGTGAATGCTCTCGACTACGGTTTTTACTCCGTCCTGATTCACAATGTCCGACATGCGATAGGCTTTATCGGAAACAGGGTCGTAGCAGCATACAGAAGGATTGACATAGCTGTCGTTCAGAAACCACAACAGTCCGCGCGAATCGAAGAAAGGCTTGGTGAGATTGGGCATGGCCGTATTGTTTACCAATAGCGATTCCTGATAGTGGGTTTCCCATTCTCCGGATGGTTTCAGCAGCATGATGTTGGCCTCAGGATGATAGCCGTTAAGGCACCACAGGTTGCCCTTACTGTCGAACCGGATACCTTGCAAGATGACATAGTTCTTGTTATTGGCAATGACGGCCTGTAAGGGGCTGTTGTCGAAATTGTAATGCTGCGTAAAGTTGGTGTCGGTAAATTCGTAAAGACCCGTACGGCCGGAAGTAAAAAGATGGTGCTCGTTAGTGGGGTCAATATCCAGGCAATTCAGGTTCAGATAACTATGACCCGTCAGGTCGCCGATATTTTCGGGATAGTAAGTCCAGTCTTTGTCAGGGTCCATCATCTGCAAGGCAGCAGGGCGCATCAGGTCCTGCACCACAGAGTAGCCGCCGCCACAGGTATAGAGCCGGTCGTGATAGAACTTCATGAATCCGAAATAGTTATACTTTGGTCCTCCAGGCTGCAGGGTTCTGACGGTTTCGATATAGTCGTCCCAGTCGGCGGTGTCTTCTTTGAACAATTGATGATTGGAAACGGTAACCGCCTGCCAGTTGCCTTTGTCAATAAGATTTGCCGATTGGCTGCCAGCCAGGACTTTTCCTTGTGCAGTACGGGCATAGAGGGTAGACTGATCGATGGCAATGTTGGTGATATTCTCGTTGAGAATGTAGGATTCGGTAATTTCTGCCCGCTGCATGTTGATCTTCACCACTCCGAAGCCCGTGGCCAGATAGGCATAGACATCGTTCATGTAGATATTGTTGACCGTCTTGTCCTGCGTCATAGACTTGGCGTAGAGGGCGCTGATGTTCACCACGTTTTGCTGGCCGTCCATGACGTCGATATTGGAATTCTGATAGACAATGATAAGACGGCCCACAGCGGCGTTCCATGCAATATGAGTAATGTAAGTATCGCTGAGGACGTTTACCTTGTCGAAGGTGGTGATGGAATGGTCTTGAAGATGATAGCTATAAAGGCTGTTGGAAGCGCGGACGAAAAGCTGCTTGTCGGCCTTGGCTATCTGCTGTGGCTCGTAGTATGACATGTAGTTCTGCCATGTTCCTATCTGCGCGTTGAGTGGCAGACAGATGAAAAGGATAAACAGCTTCAGCAGGAAGTCGCAGAGTTTCTTGGTGGCACGGGCACGATGGCTAATGAGGTTCTTCTCGTTCTCGCCCATGTCTGCAAAGGTCTGTGTGTAGCCTTCGGGCTGGAAGATGGGGTCATAGCCGAAGCCCCCTGCCCCACTCCGCTCGCGGGTGATTTCTCCTTCAACGATTCCCTCAAAAAGGTGTTCCTGCTTGATACTGGTGCAGCCGCATGGGCACACATTCTTCTTCTGTATCAAGGCAATGACGGTACGGAAGCGGGCTTTCCGGTTGTTGCTGTCGCCTAACTCGTGCAGCAGCTTGGCCATGTTAGCCTCTGAGTCGTGGCCTTCGCCGGCATAGCGGGCACTATAGACACCGGGAGCACCGCCAAGGGCATCGACTTCCAGACCAGTATCGTCGGCAAACACGTCACAATGGTAATGCTGCCAGATGTATTCGGCCTTCTGACGGGCATTCTCTTCCAGCGTCGTACCAGTTTCGGGAATATCGGCATTGCAGCCAATATCGCTTAGTGAGAGTACTTCAATAGAGTCGCCCAGAATGTGGCGGATTTCTTGCAGCTTATGTTGGTTGTTCGTTGCGAAGACAAGCTTACCCCCTACTCCTTCCTTTGGGAGGGAAGATTTGCTAGTTTGTTTATTTGAATCTATCATTATTATTCAACTTTCTGAAGTTCTTCATCTCTTTGGGAGTTTAGGAGTTTTGGAGTATAGGAGTTTAGACAATAGTAAGGTGGCTTCCCGTATCAGAATCGGTACTATCTTTAGAACTAATGTCTAAACTCCAGCGGCTGAAAGCCGCGAAAACTCCTAAACTCCTCTTTCATGCGAAACTTGTATCATTATTATCTATGATGTTTGCTAGTCTGTATTGTCCTCGCCTTTGGAAAGGGATTGGGGTGGGCTCTTTAATTTTACTTTTATCTGGTCGAAACCTTCACCAAAGACACCAATGACGGAACTTTGCGACACAAAGGCATTGGGATCGATCATCTTAATGAGGCGGAAGATGATGGTGCTCTCGTTCTTCTTGGCCAGGATACAGAGCACAGGGCGCTTCTGTCCGGTGTACCAGCCTTGGCCGTCGAGAATGGTGACACCATGATCCAGTTTGGTGCCGATGGCATTGGCTATTTCCTGCCATTTCTCGCTGAATATAAGGAATTGTACCGACTGTCGGCGACGGTTCATCACATAGTCGAGCATGAAGTTTTCGATGACCATGGTGCAGAAGCCGAACACTATTTTGTGCAGACGGTCTAAGATGTCACCAAACTGTGGGATGAAGAGACAGGAGCCGATGATGATGAGATCGACGAAGGTGAGCACGGTGCCCAGCGACACGTTGTGGAACTTGTTCACCGAAGCAGCAATGATGTCGGTGCCGCCCGTGGAGCCGTTGTTCAGGAAGACGATGGCCAGTGCGGTGCCTGTCATCATACAGCCGATGATGAGCGACATGAACTCCTGCCCTTCGCCCAGAATACTTATGTAATTGCCAGCCTCGTCCTTAGGTATGACTTCTTGCGCTATGCCGAGGAAGAGCGTGAGCATGATGATGGCGTAGATGGTCTTGGTGAGAAATTTCCAGCCCAGTATCTTCAGCCCCACGATGAGCAGCAACCCATTGATGAGAAAATAAGTATAACTGATGGGGAAGTGGGTGGCATAGTAGACAATGGCTCCGATACCCGACACACCACCTGTGACAATCTCGTTTGGCATGAGGAAGACCGTGAAGCCAAACGTGTATAACAAGAGGCCGAGGGTTATGCCAGCATAATCCCCAACCTCTTTCAGAATCAACTTATGGTCGATAGTCATTTATTTACATACAATATTCACCATACGCTTAGGGACGATGATAACCTTTACTATCTGTTTGCCTTCGGTGTACTTGGCAGTACGCTCGTCGGCGCGGACGGCAGCCTCAATGGTCTGGTTGTCGGCATCGGCAGGGAACTGCATGTCGAAGCGTACCTTGCCGTTGAACTGCACACCCAGCTTGATCTGGTTCTCTACCAGATACTCCTCGTTCCACTTGGGCCACTGGGCATCGCAGACGCTGCCTTCGCCGCCCAGCATTTCCCACAGCTCTTCAGCCATGTGGGGAGCAAAGGGAGCTATGAGGACGACAAGCGTGCGCATCACCTCAAGATTGCTGCTCTTCAGTGTCGTCAGCTCGTTAGTGCAGGTCATAAAGGCCGAGATGGCCGTGTTGTAGCTGAAAGCTTCAATGTCCTGCGTCACTTTCTTGATGAGCTTGTGCAGGCTTTTGAGTTCTTCTTGGGTAGGTTGAGTAGGTGTAGTAGGTGTGGTGACGAGGTTCCAGAAGCGGTTCAGGAAGCGGTGGCTGCCCGTGATGTTGCTGGTGTCCCAGGGCTTTGCCTGCTCTACAGGGCCAAGGAACATCTCGAAGAGGCGCAGCGTGTCGGCGCCATACTTCTCAACAATCATGTCGGGGTTCACTACATTGAACATCGACTTCGACATCTTTTCGATGGCCCAGCCACAGATGTACTTTCCGTCTTCCAGGATGAACTGTGCATCCTCATACTCTGGACGCCAGGCCTTGAAGGCATCAAGGTCGAGCACATCGTTCTGTACGATGTTCACATCGACATGAATAGGAGTGACGTCGTACTTGTCTTTCAGGTTGAGACTGACGAACTTACCCTTGTCGGCACCCTCGTCGTTGATGCGATAGACAAAGTTCGAGCGACCCTGGATCATGCCTTGGTTGATGAGCTTCTTGAAGGGCTCGTCTTCGCAGGCATAACCTGAGTCATAGAGGAACTTGTTCCAGAAACGGGAGTAGATAAGGTGACCCGTGGCATGCTCGCTGCCGCCCACGTAGAGGTCAACATTGCGCCAGTACTCATTGGCATCGCGGCTGACCAGTGCCTTGTTGTTCTGCGGGTCTTCATAGCGCAGGTAGTAGGCAGAGCTGCCCGCGAAGCCAGGCATGGTGTTCAGCTCCAAGGGGAAGACGCTCTTGTTATCGATTTCGTCGACGGAAACCACCTTATCGAACTTCGTATCCCAGGCCCACATCTTGGCACGGCCCAATGGGGGCTCGCCCGTCTCAGTGGGCTTGTACTCGTCAATCTCAGGCAGCTCCAGCGGCAGACATTCCTTCGGAATCATATAGGGCATACCGTCCTTATAGTAAACGGGGAACGGCTCGCCCCAATAGCGCTGACGGCTGAAGATAGCGTCGCGCAGACGGTAGTTCACCTTTACACGGCCAAGGCCCTTCTCGGTGACAAATTTCTTCGTGGCGGCAATAGCCTCCTTTACACTCAGTCCGTTCAATGAGAAGTCGTCGAGGGCTTCCTTGCCCTGGGCAGGCGAGTTCATGACGGTGCCCTCTTTGGCGTCGAAGCTCTCCTCCGATATGTCGGCACCCTCGATAAGCGGGATGATGGGCAAGTTGAAATGCTTGGCAAAGGCATAGTCGCGGCTGTCGTGGGCAGGAACGGCCATGATGGCACCTGTGCCATAGCCAGCCAGCACATACTCAGCAATCCAGATGGGAATTTTTTCGCCAGTGAAGGGGTTGATGGCATAGGAGCCGGAGAACACGCCCGTCACAGTATGATCGATCTGGCGTTCGCGCTCCGTGCGTTTCTTTACGTAAGCCAGGTATTCGTCTACGGCCTGTTGCTGCTCAGGAGTGGTGAGATCCTTCACCAGATCGCTTTCAGGAGCCAGCACCATAAAGGTCACGCCAAAGATGGTGTCAGCACGTGTGGTGAAAATAGTGAAGTGCTTGTCGCTGTCGGCCACCTGAAACTCCATTTCCGTTCCTTCCGAGCGGCCTATCCAGTTGCGCTGTGCCTCCTTGATAGAGTCGCTCCAGTCAATCTCCTCCAGTCCGTCGAGCAAGCGCTGTGCAAAGGCGCTGGTGCGCAGACACCACTGGCGCATCTTCTTCTGTTCCACAGGGAAGCCGCCGCGAACGGACACGCCATCTACCACTTCGTCGTTGGCCAGCACGGTGCCCAGACCCGGACACCAGTTCACCATCGTATCGGCCAGATAGGCTATGCGGTAGTTCATCAGCACCTCCTGCTTCTTCTTCTCCGAGAACGAAGCCCAGTCGCTGGCAGTGAAATGCAACTCCTCCGTGCCCAGTGCACCGCAGTTCTCTGTACCCATCAGCTCGAAGTGCTCGATGAGCTTGATGGTGGGCTGCACTTTCTGCGACGAGATGCTGAAGTAGCTCTTGAACATACGCTGGAAAGCCCACTGCGTCCAGTGATAGTAGCCAGGGTCGCAGGTGCGCACCTCGCGGCTCCAGTCAAACGAGAAGCCTATCTTGTCCAGCTGCTCACGATAGCGGTTGATGTTCTGCTCGGTAGTGATGGCAGGATGCTGGCCTGTCTGGATGGCATACTGCTCGGCAGGCAGACCATAGGCATCATAGCCCATGGGATTCAGTACGTTGTAGCCCTGCAGCCGCTTATAGCGGGCATATATGTCACTGGCAATATAGCCAAGAGGATGACCTACGTGCAGACCAGCCCCACTGGGATAGGGGAACATATTCAGCACGTAGAATTTCTTCTTCTTCTCATCCTCTACCACGCGGTAGGTGCCATTCTCCACCCATCGCTTCTGCCATTTCTTCTCAATGTCTCTAAAGTTGTATTCCTTCATTGTTTTAAATGTTTTCTTTGCTTTAGCTTGCAAAGATACGGCAAAAAGGTGAAAATGCAAAATAATTGGCTAAAAATTATTCGCCTTTAAGGTTTTCTTCGTACCTTTGCAGCCGAAATGAAAACACTTTTATGATTTAAACTTTAAACGCTTATGAAGAAATTTTTACGTTTCTCACTGCTTAGCATGCTACTTATGCTTAGCAACAGTATGATGGCGCAGACTACTGTGACCATCGATTTCGACAATGACTATCAGACGCTGTTCCCCACCCTAGCGGGCGTTTCGTCGAACGAAAGTAATGATGGCGACTTCACCGAGGCCACTGCCTGTACGCCTGTAAACGGTGTCTATGTGATTGTATCGCCCGATGAGGATGCCAAGACACCTAGTCGCATCTGGAGCACTGCTCCCCGTCTGCGCATGTACTCTGGCACGTTCACCGTTATTGGCGACGGTATTACAAAGATTGAGTTCACAGGCCATAATACGAATTTCAATCTGACTCCCATGACTGGCAGCCTCGATGGCAAAACTTGGACAGGCAACGACAATACCGTGGTGTTCCAGGTGGCGAAGAATACGCAGATCAACAATATTGTGGTGACCATGGGCGGCAGCGAGGTAAGTCCTGGTGACGATGATGATGACGACGAAGGCGGCTTGGAGTTCACCTCTAGTACTATTACGGAAACGGAGAACCAGATAGTGTTCGACTTTATCGGAGTTAACACTGAGAGGAACTTCAGCGTCGTGGGCAAGTGGGTGTTCGACTTCGTTGATAATATATGCACCAATACCAGCATAAGCATGACCTATCCCACCGTGGAGCTGGCTGAGGAGGCCTACGAGGAGGCATTAGAAGATGATGATGAAACAGATTATGAAAATGTGAAACTGGAGGGAAAGACCATAACGGCTAACGTTACAGCCTTTAATGGCTATACCAAAGAACTGGTGAAGCTGACGCTTTCCATGCTTACAGATGAGGCTGAGGAAATGGGCAACGGCACACTGGAAAATCCGTTCAGCCCTGCTGAAGCCAGTGCCTTTGCCAGCATCATGCTCGGTACGGGCGAAACCACTGAGGAAAGCTACTATATCAAGGGTAAGATTTCTTCCATCAAGTACACCTTCAGTGCACAGTATGGCACCGCCACTTTCTACATCTCTGCCGATGGTACTACTGCTAACCAGTTCTACTGCTACGGCACCTACTATCTGGAGAACACGCCTTGGGTTGACGGCTACACTCAGATTAAGGAAGGCGACGACGTCATCATCTACGGCAAGCTGGCCAACTACAACGGTACGCTGGAAACAGCCAACAGGCAGGCCTACATCTATTCGCTGAACGGAAAAACCAAGGCTGAGGGTGGCGAAACACCAAATCCTGACGTTCAGCTCATAACGGTGAACAAAGCCCTGGAGATTATCGATGCCTTGGAGGGTGGCAAGACCACTGCAGAGACTTATCAGGTAAAAGGCTATGTGGTCAGCATCAGCGAGATTTCCACGCAGTATGGCAATGCCACCTTCGTCATGGCCGACAATCAGTCAGACCAGACGGGACTCACCGTCTATCGTGCTAAGGGCTTCGACAACGAGAAGATTACCGACGAGAACCTGTTCAAGGTGGGAGACGAGGTGGTCATCGAAGGAAAGCTGCAGAAGTACGTGAAGAATGATACGGTGACCCCCGAAGTGAGCAATGGCTTCTTCGTCAGCATCAATGGCAACACCAGCAACATTACTACCACGGCTGTGACTGCCACTTCTGCCCCACTCTACAACCTGAAGGGCCAGAAAGTAAGTGCCAACTATCGTGGCATCGTGGTAAAAGATGGTAAGAAATATTTGCTGAAGTAAACTTTCAGCTGTAGAAAACGCAAGAGAGAGTGCCAAGAAAAAATCTGGCACTCTCTCTAGCGTTTTTCAGCATTCTATAGTCCTCGGTTGTGAAGGGTGGTGCCCAGTAGCATCATATAGGTGCGAAACTGCTTCTCGTTCAGTACGCGATGCATCTGGTGGGCATCCTTCCTTACGGCTTGGTGTACTAGAGCCCTGCGCTGAAAGCCTTGTGCAGTGGCGGCTTGCTGCATGTCACTATTGAAGATGTTGTGGATGACTTCAACGGTTTCCATTTGGCTGTCTGTCAAGTCCAGCTTCACGGCCAGTCGACACATGTCGAGCGACATGTCATATCTTTCCACGTTCTTGGCGGGTCTGTAGGCCTCGGTCTTGGCATAGCTCATTGTCAACGTCATCATGGCTACCACTGTCAGAACAATCTTTTTCATTTCTTTTTTCCTTTCTTTTTTACTCGGGGCGGCCTGCTTTTGTTATCCTGAAGTTGTTATCCTGAACAGGTCCGTGTCCCTACTGGTTGTTATTAATCGTTTTTGTTATCCTGTTCTGAACTTTTGACGCTGTAGCAGGGAAAAGGTTTAAACGATGGCAGAAAATTTTTAAATACGCATGCTTTATTCAAAAAAACTTCGTAACTTTGCACTCAAAAGAAAAGAACAATAGAGATGGCAAAGAAAGACGGGGAGCTGACCCCGATGATGAAGCAGT
>ERZ842401.5107-NODE-5107-length-14759-cov-3.637650_pt1 | contig 14759 bp, 16 predicted proteins | sample MGYA00521270_ERZ842401 | MGnify/ENA primary metagenome ERZ842401 (study PRJEB31892, sample SAMEA3878208) | bioreactor metagenome | biome: Moose rumen | place: Sweden | collected 2011-10 | study: EMG produced TPA metagenomics assembly of the PRJEB12797 data set...
GTTCAGACGTGTGCTCTTCCGATCTGCAAAGGTCAACAATCCTTGCCTGTGAACAGCAAAGGTAATGAAATTTTTTCTTTTACCGCTCAATTTTTAAAAGAAATTGACGCTGTTGGGGAAAACTCTATGCTACGAAGTTGTGGGTGTGATTAAAATGTGGGCGATGAGGAGCCTTTTTGATAAATGTAATATACCACTTTATCATTGTCTTTCCCTTTCCAATGAGGCGCTGTCCTCACTCGTTTCCCAACTCATCTTCGCTGATTGGCGCATCTTTGCCACAACCTACAAATAATATTGAAACAGCAAAAAGCAGCAGAAACGATATTTTTCTCATCTTCTTAAGTTTTATTAAAATTTACATAAGCAATAACGGCGCTTAATCTCCAAAAATTACTTCGACAGCGGAAATTTAACAATTATTATATTCGGTAGGCTCGCCTGCGTTTGTTGTTGTGGCTTTGAGATAAACTATCATAGAGAAACGCACCTCCCGAAAGATGTGCGTTCTCAAAACGTGTGATGAAGCAGGGTTAATAAGAGCGATTGGATTCCCGCTCTTTGGTGTCGCGATATACGTTGTTTACTTTGTTGCCTCCGAAGGAGTAGGAAACACGCAGCGAGACCGCATGGCTATGGATGTTATTACGGGTATAGACACTGTAGTCGTTATACAGAGCGGTTGATTTCGTGATGTTCCAGCCGAAGGGGTCGCTAACGGCGGCTGTAAGCGTCAGGCGATTGTCGAGGAGCATATAGCGGAGCTCAAAGCTTATCAACGACATGGACTCAAACCGCACCATGCGCTCATGATAAGGGAAATAATGGTTGAACCGGACGTTGAAGATAAGCGTCTTTGGGCGATTGAGCATCCATGACGAGTTTAGCTCTATCTTGCCACTCCAACTGCTGTCGTCGCCATCTTTGAAATCGGCGATTTTTGATTTTGCCTGTGTGTTGAACACTTCACCACCTATATTCACGTTCCACCAATCGAAGATTGAGCGATAGTAGGAAACGTAAAGTCCCACTTTGTTATTGTCGATGCAGTTCTCGGGAATTGAGTATTGTGATCCGTCGGCATTGAACCGCGTTACATACGCAATCGCATTGCGATTATATGAATTATACAGCACCGCATAGGCGCCCTTGAAGCTGTAGCTCAGCTCGGCATTGTGAGCGGTACTTGGCTTAAGGTCGGGATTGCCCGATACGTAGTCGCTCGTGGTGGTGTGATAGCGGAAAGGATTGAGATCGCCGAAGTTCGGCCGTGTGATGCCCATAGAATACGACAAGGAAAAGCGTCCCACATTCCGGTTGTTCCAGCTAAGGTTCAACGATGGAAACAGATAGCCGTAATTGTTGTTGTGTTTCTCATCGCTTGTCGTCTGGAGCCCCTTCACATCGGTATGCTCGTAGCGTAGACCCAGTTTTCCGAAGAAAGAGTTGCCGAAGCTCTTTTCGACACTGGCGTAAGCGGCTATGGTGTTCTCATCGTAATCAAAGCCGTTGCTTTGTAATGGGTCGTATGCCCATTGCGAACCGTTATATTTGCCGGCTGTCAATGTTGTGTTATTGCCGATGGCGGTGTAAGCTATACCGGTTTCCATTTTGAATGCGTCAAATGGCAGAGTGGCATCAAGTTTCACGGAATGGATGTGATACTTGTTATGTCCCTCATTGGTCAAATGCGACAAACCATCGTCCCAAGTCGTGGTCACATCAGAGAACGACTTTGTTGATTTGTCGAACCAGTTGTAAGTGAAACTCAACATCTTGCCCTTTTCGTCAAGTTGCCAATCGGCGAAAGTTGTCAATGTGAGCGCATTGTTGGGGCGAGACGGCGAATAGTTGTCGGATCTGAATTCATTTCCGCTGTCGTAAGTCACATCACTTAATCTGCTGTTCATTCTGCTCGTGCTGAAATTGGCTATGACCCCGGCCGCAAGACGGTAGGTGAATTTGTATTTAAAAAGTCCGTTCAAGCCAAACGCGCGATTGGTGAAGCGCGTGCTGCGGTTTGAGGTCTTAACATGATCGCTGAAGGTGAAAGTGCGGTCAAGGTCGTTGATGCCTCGGTTGTCATTCCAGTTTGCGTCAACCGAAAGTTCAACTTTGCGAGTCGTGTGCGACAAGCTGCCTCCGAGCATATAACTGAAGCCTTCACGTGCAATGCCGCGCCCCCAGACGTTGCCGCGCGTGCCAAGCGACTCATTGCGCGTGGTGATGCTGATGAACGCCACATTGGTTGCGGCGGCATATTTCGCCGGTGGAGTGGTAAGCACTTCAACTTTCTCGATGTCAGATGCCTGCATGTTCTTAAGCTGCATGGCAATGGCATCGTCCGACATCTCTAATAGGCGGCCATCAACGATATAGCGCACCGACGACTTGCCGGCAACAGTCACGGCGTCGCCTTCGACCGTAACGCGGGGAATGCGGTCAAGCACCTCGATGCCGTTCAACCCCTTGACGAACTCGTCATTCTTTGTGAGATAGACGATGCGGTCGGGGGCTTGCTTGAGCACCGTGCGGTGTCCTACTACCACCACTTCGTTCAATTCCAGTACTTTATCCCAGTAGTTGGCAATGGAGTCAATGGCTGTTGAGTCATTGTTTTCCTGTGCAAAAAGGGACGTAGGAAGTATAGCCATCAACAAGATGGCTTTCAATGGTTTGTTCATAATGATTTATTGATTATTTATTTGAATGCTTTTTCTTTGCCTTGTATGAAGAAGAAAGCTCCACCATGCTTGTCGCGTTGCAGGCCTATGTAGATGGGCTCGCCGTTGTTGACAATCCGGAGCGATGTGTACAGCCCGTCAGCTCCATTGTAATCAGAGTATTCTTTTGCTTTTGGAGCGTCTTTCGATATGGCATCGGCAATTTTCTTGACGATCGCGGGGTTGTTCTTTACAGTCAATCCGCGGTAGTAGTTGCCATTGTTCTTGTATATTGATATGGTTACACTCTTGTTGTCGTTGTAGCGGCCGTCAAACAGGCTCTCGACATTCAACTTTGGCGGAGCGGCATAGATAGCAATAGCGGTGACAAAGCAAGTTATTATGATAATCAGACGTTTCATTTCTCTATAGATTTATGTTGCATGAATTGATTTACTTTCTCTTGCTCGGCATCGTTGTGCTGAGCCACAGTGCGCATGAATTGCTCCATCCTTGCGACATCGGCTTCGGCAATCGCCTGCGCTTCCTCTCCTGCGGTTTTCTGCCCGGCGACATACACGACGCATTCGCTGTTGTGTGATGTCGCAATAGTATCCTTGCCGCCGAAAAGCATTGCGGCTCCAACTATCAGCGCTACGCAAGCGGCCTCCGCACTCAGCCACCACCTTATGGCGGTTGCGCTGTGACTTTGAGCTGATGTGGCGTGGATGCGCTTGCGCAACGCTGAAGATGCTCCGATAGAACGTTGCGGCCTCAATAATTCTTTTATGTCGTGATATTCTTCCATATCGGTCATTAATTATTGGTGAAATACTTCTCTCTCAGTTTTTTCATTCCTGAATAAAACCTTGATTTGGCTGTAGATTGTGGTAGAGTGAGAATGTGGCTTATCTCCACAAACGAGAGCTCGTCAACCACGTTCATTCTCACGATCTCAGCCTCATTGGGCGGCAGGTCGTCCAGCAAGCGGTTGATGCGGTCAATCTCTTCCTGATCAAGTTGCTCATCCTTATTGTCGGGCAGTTCAATGTTCTCAAACGGAACCGTGGTGAAACGCTTTCTCCTGAACTCGTCCCGGCACAAGTTGTACACGATTTGGAACAGGTAGCACTTAGCATCGTTTACTTTCTCTTTGTTTTCAAGCAGGCGCAACACAGCCTCGTACACAATATCCTCGGCCTCGGTGCGGTCACCTGTGCGAAAGTAGGCAAACCTCGTCAGCGCGTCAAGATTTGTCTCAATCACTTGTTCCATATTTATGCGTCTGCTGCCAAACATAATCTAAACAACGTCCATTTGGCGTTGCACTATATAAGACGCAAAATAACGAAAATTGACGAAATATGAGAAGAAAAAATCTTTAGTGGGAAAAGATTTCATCGCTTAACATGGTGCGAGCAGCAGGCGGGCTCCGCGCCAGATGCTGTAGGCCGACAGCGCCAGCATCACAACGCCCATCACCACATTGACGCGATGTAAGGTGGAAAGTGTCATCGAGCGTCGCCACCGGTCCACAACCCAGGTCACCAACCCCCACCATAGCATCGCTCCGGCCAACACAGCCAGCAAGCATAACGCGTAATGCCACCAACGGTAGTAGGGCTGTGGCACGCCGAAGTAGACCAGCAGCGGCATGATCAAGAATATAATCAGCGGATTGGAGAACGCGAGCGCAAACCCTGAAACCACTGAACCGGCTCGGCCGTTGGCGGTGTCGCCGGAGTTCGCCATCGGCCGCGAACGCATCATCAGCGCCGAGAACACGGCCAACAGCAAGCCGCCAACGATGGCGAAGGCCGCTGTGTGCCGCTCAATGAAACCGATAATCAGTGTCATGCTCAATGCCGCCACCCAGCAGTAGAACCAGTCGGATATTGCCGCGCCAAGCCCTGTCATCAGCCCCGCGGAGCGCCCGCGATTAAGGGTCTGCTGCACACACAACATTCCTACCGGCCCCATAGGCGCCGACAAAATGATGCCAATTAGCACACATCCGAGGCATGAAAGGATAAATTCCATAATCAAAAAACTTTAGCCGCATCGTACAGGCTAAGCTACTGATTGGGCTTATTTCTCAGGCTGATCGAGTGGCGGCAGTCCTACTTCTTGTCGCCATTGGTTAACGTGTGAAGGGTCTAAAAGCGGTGCGAGTTGGCCTTTGTTGTCGAGTTGGGTGCCGTATCGCTGGGGTTTTCCATCGCGCACGTCGATACGGTCACGTAGCATTGCGAGAAACAGCGGGGCGATGTCGCCACGCGACACGGCAGCCTCCAACTGCGGCAAAAATCTCTTTTGATAATCCAAGTCGGCATGCTGGAACACGAGCCAAACGGCTTGATTGCCAAATTCGCCCACTAATTCCTTGCGAGGGAAGCCATACCGCGATAGAATATCTTCAACGAGTGCGAGATTCTGGCTATCGGTGGTGAGTGCCCGACTGGCGAGCTGCTCGTTTCGCTCGTTGTCGTCGGGGTTGTTTTTTACGGCTTGCGACCAAAGCAATCGGTCGTACTGGTCGCGCTCGAAGATGCTTTCGAGCGACGACTTGAGCTCCAAATTGTAATGCCAACGTCGGTTCCGCTCAATGAATGTGTCGTTCAGTTCGGAGAACCGGGTCGTCAATGTATCCTCATAAAAGTCCGGTTCCATGTCCAAGCGGTGGCGCAAATAAGCCAAAGCCGTCTGTCGGTCGCCAATAGCGGCCATCTTGTTGGCTACTGTCGACAGTTGGCACGGAAGTATGTAGCGGTCGTCGGTGAAAGCGAGGTCGTACACTCGGTGAGCCTCATCGTAGAGGCGAGCCTCAAATAGCGAATCAGCATGGAAAATCAGTTTCCAGTAATCATCTTGTGATAAGGGTGACGCCATCGCGGCGTTGCCCAGTCGGCCCCGTTTCAACGCTATTTCCTTCAAGTCGTTGAGCATTACGCCCACCATCTCGACGTTGCGTGAGTCGCTTACGTCCCAATGAATTGTCCCGTAGGTGGGATATTCTTTCCGTTCGCTTTGCAGCACGTAGCAGTAGCCCATCGTTCGGCCGTGTCGCAGATAGCGGTCGATGCACACTACGCGTCGGTTGTTGTGCGACACCACCACATTGCGCCAAATGGTCTCATCGGCTTGACGCGATGGGGGCTCGGCATCAAACACGTTGCATACCCAATAGTCGCCGTCGGGACGTATCTCGGCATCGGGCGCGGCGGCAGTGTATCCGGCGTTAACGAACCGGAATGTAGGCACATCGCCGGAACTGAGCCAGCTTATGGAGTCGACACGGAAAGGAATATCCTTCAGGACGCTACGCTCGAAACGTTGCCGCTCCGTCAGGTGACTTGACCTACAGCCGACAAGCAGCAACAAGGCCAAAGCAAGTATAGCGCAATTTTTCATTAGCGGAAAATATTTATAGTAGTAATTATATTAAAATGAGGTTATTTGATTCATCTTGATAGTGGATTAGTGGACCTCCATCTTTGAGAAGAGGTTGATGACGATGACTCCCACCATTATCAGGCCTAAGCCAATGTAGGCAGCCAAGTCGGGCACTTGTTTGAACGCGAAGATGCCGATAAGAGTAATAAATACAATGCCGAGTGCGCTCCAGATGGCGTAAGCCAAGCCGATGGGGAGAGTGCGCAGGGCGTAGGAGAGGAGGTAGAGCGAGAGAATGTAGCCCGCGAGCATGGCTACAGTGGGCCACAGGCGGGTGAACTGCTCAGAGAGCTTGAGCATATAGGTGCCCAAAGTCTCGAAGACGATTGCCAGAATCAGGAATATCCAGTCTTTCATAATGTTAAGTTTAAAAAGCAACCTCATTCCCCGTGGGTGGGGAAATGAGGTTGTGTGGTAGTTGTCTGATTTACAATTTATTAGAAAATCTTATAGGCAAGGCGGATTTGCAGCATGGGGTAAGCCTTGAGCCATGAGACAATGCGGGTGATACCCGAGCTCTTGCCTGAGGATTTGATTTTGGTGCCGTTGTTGAACACGAATTCAGGAGCTCCCCAGAACATGAGACCTGCGTCGACGGCAACGCTCAAGCGGTGGTTGCGAGCCATGCTTTGTCCGAAACCGATGCCCAGGTAGGGCTTAACAGCCCATGTTTTCATCTTCACATCGATGTTGTAGTTCTCATCGGGAGTGAACACATAGTCGCCAAAGCGAAGACCCACGGGAGGATAGTTGGTGTGGAACAACTGGTTGTAGTCGTTCACCTTTTGATTGGCGTCGTAGATTTGCTGCAGCGCTCCGTCGTTGGTGTTGCGGAAGTGCAGGAAGGTGCGGGTCCCGGCAAACAGTCCGGCGGCGAAATAGAACGGGGTCGGGAACGGGTGAACCTCTGCCATGACGAACGCGTTGAAGAACCGAGGCTTTACGGCGAGCTCGATTTTGTCGACCATCTGCGCTTGCTTGATGGCGTCGTCCTCTACCATTTGCACTTGGGTAATCTCGCTGGCGGTGTTGATAGCCTTAAACTTGATGTCGCCAATCGCATTGCCGACGAATCCGGCACGCAGCGTAACGATGCGGTGAACCGGCATAGCCACATCGAGTCCCGTGCCGCCGAAACCCGTCTGTAGTCCCACCGACAGGTGGTTGAACAAACCGTTCTCGCTGTGAAGTTTCAAGTTCTTGCTCTCCTGAGCGCCCATGGACGGGGTCAGCGACGCTATCGCGACGGCCACCAGTGCCACACGGCTCAACTTTGATATAATATGTTTAAAATGTTTCATAACGATACTTAGCGTGTTGATTATTTAAAAAATTTCTTATTCGACATCACCAGCAGGTTGGTGAGCGACTGGGTGCGGGGATAGAACCCGTACAGGTAGTCGCTGGTGTAGGGAGTGCCGCCGTTGATGATGCAGCGCACATAGTCGTGGCAAGCCATGTCCATCGGGATTATACCCACTGTGCCTTCGTTACCCAGCAAATCGTCAATCACCTTGGGGTGCAGGTTGGAAGCGTTGGTGACATATCCGCGCGCGCTCACCTCGGTGTAGGCCGAGCAGTGATTCACAATCCAGATGTCCTCGTTGCTTGCGGTTGCCTCACGCGCGCTCTTGAGCATCTCGAGAACGGTAGCAATCTTGTTGTCCATTCGCTTCTGATTGGTGGTCTTGTAGTAGTCCTGCTTATAGAGAGTGGCTTTGATGCTGGGATCCTCCATGTTGTAGATAGCGCAACTGCGTTGGCGATCGGGGTGCAGGTTCTCGTCCACGTCGGGATCCTCGTCGGGCCAGTCGCAGTAAGCCACCGGATAGTGGAACGCGTCGTTGTAGGGACGAAGGTCGTAGCGGCTGAACCACAGGATTTTGCCGCGCATATCACCTACGGTGAGATCGGGACGCCAACTCTTCACAAACAGCCCCTCGTACTTCGACAGCGACAACACCTTGTTGAGCAACGTAGTCCAGTTTTGCTGGCTCTCCATTCCGTTGTCGGCTTGGATTTTGACGATGAAGAACTCTGACGGATGCTCCTTCAGGAACTGTTGCATCCAGTCAATCGACTCCTCGAGCGATACGTTCACCTCGGTGAAGCCGTGGGCGAGGCGCAGAATTTGGCGATCCTCAGGGGTCTTGGCGAGAGTGTCGACAGCTACCACCGGGCGGAAGTCGAAGAAGCGGATGCCGTTGTTCATTTGCTCGGAAAAGGTCGACACCTGGCTGATTGCCATAATGTTCGAGAAGTACTTGATGATGGGGGTGTAGAAGCCCATTCCGGTCATACTGTCGTGAGTGCCGGGAATGCTGAGCTTGCACACTTTAGCGTCGTCACGAACCATCGACAGCCAGTCCGACAGCGGTGTCGACAGGGTGTAAGGGTACTGAATCTGATCCTCATAACCCTCGGAAAAAATGTAGGGATCGTCGAGCGAATCTTTGTCGTAGTACGGCAATCCCTTGTCCTCGTCACAACTGCTGAGCATAACAGTGCCGAGCGTTGCGAGTGTCAAGACGATGGAGTAACTCCATTTCATAAGTTTAAAATTGATTTTCATATACTAAATAAATTTAAAATTTATATCACTACATGATGTAATAGTCTTGATTTATAATAAAATAGGCGATAATCGTAAGTTTTAAATATTTGAAATATTTTGCAAATATACAACTTTTTTTACAATCTCAAACTATTTTGCTAATTTTTTTTACAATTTTTTACAATTAGGCGGGTGGGACAGTGGGTGCGGGTATAGAGGACGGTATATAACAACAACTTTGAAACAACTAAATAACAACTTATAACAAGTTTTTAATTTTTAGGTGGGACAGTGGGTGGGACACTAAACGCGCCATGGCGAGTCGCTCCCCCAGAAAACTTCGTTTTCGGGGTTAAGCATAGTATAAACTGCTTCGCAGTTTTTGTCGGGCGCGTCCCTACATTCGCTGTTGATTGTCAACGGTTTGCGGCACCCTGGCGACGCATGCGTCGCCCCTACATTTGTCCGGTGGGACACTGGTCGCATACATCTTCCATCTTTCATCGAAGTGGTGGGACAGTGGTTACATCATATATAATTGGAAATTAGAAATTAATAAACTCCGTGAATTAACTCTAATAAAACAATAGAAAGAAAATTATCTCTGACACGGGGCAAAGGTAATGGATGAAGGGTGGTGGAGACAAGTATATTTTTGTGATTGTTTTGGATTGAAAAAGTTAATCCCGCAGCAGGTGGGTTGCGGAACCTGTAGCGGGATTAACGGATATTTGGGAAGTTAGTTGTGCTCTTATTTGCTGACGGGCGGCGCCTGTAGGTTGTTGTTGACGCTGTCCTCGTAGTTAAGTATTGACGGGTCGCTTGCCTTGCTGGCGGGCTTGTCGAGCAGCGAGTTCATTTCGGCTTCCGCTTTCCGCTGGTCGGCAGCGGGGTTGTTGATCATTTTGAACATGGTGATCATGCAGAATACACCTACAAACATTGCCGCCATGTAGACGAACGGTCTCACCTTTACCCAGAGGCTTGTCGGCTTTTCGACGTCGGTAATGGTGATTTCGGGCAGTTTATCAATCATTTTCTCGGTAAAACCTTCGAAGTAACCTTGCGGGACTTTAAATCCCGGGTCCTTGCCCAATTGCTCTAATATGTCGTGTTTCTGTTTCATTTCGCTTGTTTGACTATAGAAAGATTAAAAGGTTTAATCGTTGTTGTCAAAAAAAGATTCAATTTTTTTCAGAGCGTGATGATAAGAAGCTTTTAGAGCGCCTACACTTGTACCGAGCACTTCGCTCATATCCTCGTATTTCATTTCGTCGTAGTATCGCATATTGAACACTATGCGTTGTTTCTCCGGCAGAGTGGCGATGGCTTTTTGGAGCTTGAGTTGAGCCTCGTCGCCGTCGAAATATTGGTCGGCCTCGAGGTTAGCCGCGAGGAACGAGTCGTCGGAGTCGAGAGAAATACCCGCTTGCAGCTTCTTTTTGTTGACAAAAGTGATCGACTCGTTGATGGCTATTTTGTAAAGCCAAGTAGAGAGCCGAGCGTCGCCTCGGAAGTTGTCGACATTGGTCCACGCCTTGAGGAAGGTGTTTTGCAGGATGTCGTTGGCATCGTCGTGGTCGTAGACGATACGTCGAATGTGCCAGTAGAGTTGCTGCGAATAGTGGTCGATGACCTCACCGAACGCGGCTCGGCACGTCTCTTGCCGGTGTAAGCGTTCGATTACGTCCTGTTCGTCGTATTGTCGTCTTGCCATTGATCGGTAGCTATGCTTGAGGGGTAAAATAATTATTTAGAGCGTTGTTGGGAACACCGTACCGTTGAACGACACCTTGTGCTTGTCCTTGACGTTGAACGAGCCGCTAATGGCTTGCGCTTGTTTTGTGACGGTGATGTCGAAATTGGAGTAGTTGTCAACCTTTTCGGCCGTGATGTGGTAGCCGTCGTTGGTGATTTCGAAGGGCAAGTTTTCGATTTTCAGGTTGGACGCTACGGATTGCGTGCCCAAGCGGAAATTGGCCACGTTGAGCGTTCCCTTGCCGGTGTTGAAGTCGGGGATAAACTGGTAGTATGTCGACGTGCTCTCGAAGGGAGAGGCGCTGTCGTCGAGGGTGGTGACTACGGTGTAAGCGTTGAGATATTCCGGCGAGACAAGGTAGACGTGATAAGTGTCGTTCACAACCATGCTCAGTCTGATTTCTCCCGACACCATGTTGCCGATCATTTCGCCCTTAACGTCGGTTACGACAAACGAGCCCGAGCTGATGGTGGTGGCTGTGGTTTGGGTGATGTTGTAGACACCGTTGGTGGTGGTAGAGAGCGAGAATTGCAGCCCCGTTATCTTGAGGTTGAGCATCAGTTTGTCCTCGAGCATAACAGAGGTGGTGAGGTCGCCTCGTCCCGCGGTGAGGTTGGCGTTGATGGTGACGACCGAGGTCGACATGGCCGGCTTCTGGTCGAGGTCGGCAGTGGGATAGGAAGAGCATACGGTGAGCTGTTGGTTGACAATCTCGAAGTCGTTGTTCGAATTGTTGTTGCACGCCGTTGTAGCGATAAGCGCTACGAGGATAGCCAAGATGTTGAGTGACTTTTTCATACTATGTAAAGAGTTGTAATAATGTCGGTAAAACGGTTGTTAAAACAGATATGTTGCGGTAAGCGTCCACGTCCGGTTTTTGGCCGCGTTCTCGTCGAGCACCCTTGTGCGGCACGTCTCGCCCACATTGAAACCGTAGCCGGCGCATATCTGCAGGTGGTTGAAGAGCTCGGCGCCGATGCCGAAGTGTAGCTGCACGTTGGTGGTTTTATACACTATCTGGTCTGGCGAGCCAATCTTGGTGTGCCCCACGAGGAACGAAAATTGCGGTCCTGCAAAGATGATGGGCGCGATTTTGTCCTCTACGCCACCGAGACGGCGATATTTAAATCGCAGGTGTATGGGCACATCGATGAAGTGCATGTTGAGGTTGGTGGTACCTATGCCCTGCGAGCTCCATGCCACGCGGTCGCCCATGTGGAGACGTGCCGAGCGCATGGTGTAGAGCAACGAGGCGTCGAAACCGAATCCCACGCCGTGGATCATAAGTTCGCCCGTGAGACCTCCCGAGGGACCGAATCGACGGTCGGACGCGAAGATGTCGGTCTGCTTAAAGTGCAGCTCGTTGTAAACGCCGCCCACGGTTACGCCCCATCGCGCCGTCACTTGCGCCAAAGCGTTGAAAGCCGTTGACGCAAAGAGCGTTAAGAGTAGAATAACAAATGTTTTCTTCATCTTATAGAGTGATATTTGTTGACTGTTAAATTTTTTCGCGTGCAAAGGTAATAAATTATCACGACATAGGCACGATTTAGTGGTAAGTTTTAAAAAAATTAACACCACAGGGAGGGATGTGAGATGTAAGATGTGAGATGTAAGATGTGGGATGTGAGATGTGAGATGTGAGATGTGAGATGTGGGGTGTGGGATATGATAATGGTTATAGCCAGCGGATATCGGAGTCGCGTCGGAACCAGGTCATCTGTTTCTTGGCGTAGAGGCGTGTGTTCTTCTTTATGCGATTGATGGCAGTGTCGAGTGAGCATAGTCCGTCGAAAAAGTCGAATAGCTCCTTGTAACCCACGGTGTTGAGTGCCTGGTGATGTCGTAGGTGGTAGACGGATTGAGCCTCGTCGATGAGGCCGTGGGCAATCATGGCGTCGACGCGTGCGTTGATGCGTTGGCATAGTAGCTCGCGGTCGAGGGTGATACCCCGCTTCTCGATTGTGAACGGCCGTTGCTTGGGCTTGCCGGCTCGCAGCGAGGTGTAGGTTTTGCCCGTAAGCCGGCACATCTCGATGGCTCGCTGCACCCTCACCGGGTTTTGCTTGTCGACAATGGCGAAGTACTGCGGGTCGCGCTGTTGTAGCTCGTCGAGCAGCGTCTGCAGTCCCTGCTCGCTAATGGTTCGCTTGATCTCGGCCCTGAGTTCGGGCGGCACGTCGGGCATGGGGTCGATGCCTCGGCACACGGCGTCGATATACATCATCGAGCCGCCGCACAAGATTGCGGTGTCGTCGCCCCGCTGCCACAGTTGTGGCAAAAGCTCCATCACGTCGTGCTCATATTGGGCGGCGTTGTAGCTGTCGACCACCGATTTGCAGCCCACCATGTGGTGTGGCACAAGTGCGAGCTGCTCGGTCGTTGGCGCCGCAGTGCCGATGGGGATTTCGCGGAACACTTGCCGCGAGTCGGCGTTGATAATGTGGCAATTAAGCTCGCGGGCAAGACTGATGGCATAATCGGTCTTGCCCGCGGCGGTTGGTCCGAGGACCACGATAAGCGTCTTACTTTTCGGAGTCACGCAGGTTGATGTTTATTTCGTCCTCGTAGGTGACTTTAACTTGGAAGAAAGAGCTCACCTGTACGGCAATCATGCCACCCGGCGCATTGTAGAACGATGCGTAGCGGCATTTGTCGTTTTCGACACCGTCCATCTCGTCGCCGTCGCCCTCATTGTAGGGGTCGGCAAAGAAGTCATATTCGTTGGAGAGGTCGTACTTGCGGTCGTAAAGCGCTTTTACATCGAAGTAGTCGGCCTTAAGTTTGGGCCATGTTTTCTGCTTTGGATAGTATACCACCACCTTGTAGACGGTGTGGGTTTGCGGCGTCCCGAATATGAAGAGCTCGATGTCACGATTGGTGAACGTGCCGCGCATCATTACGTTGCCGTCGTCGAAACGAGTGTCAACCTCGAAGCCTTTGTATTCCATTTTTGACACGAAGTTCTTTACCGTGCCGGTTAGGGGCGTTTTCATAAAGGTGATGTGCTGCTGAGCCGCAGCCGACATTGCCGTTGCCGTGATGAGAACGAGCAGAGAAATCAGTTTCTTCATAATAGATTCATTTTTCGTTTTTTTGTTACTTTTGTCACGATTGAGAGTGCAAAAGTATATAAAAAACTTCATATAAGCAAAAAAAACTTAAAAAATCGATTGTATTGCTCTATTGTTGGTGCTCGGCGACAGCCGGTTCGCGTCGCGTGCGATGCTTCTTTTTTGACTTGGCATTGGCGTAAAGCGGGTTGGGTGTACCGAGCACGAACTCGCTGTAGTAGCTGATAATGAGCGTGGTGAGCGGTAAGGCTATAATGAGGCCCACAAAGCCGAGGATGTAGCTCCATATCGAGAGCGCCAGAAAGATTATGGCCGGGTTGAGGCCCATTTGCTGCTTCATGATCATGGGAATGTAGACGAGGTCTTGCAAGGCCTGACACAGGCAATAGGCGAGGAACGTCCATCCGGCAAGAGCCCAGAAGCTTCCCCCCGTAGCCACGCTCGCCACCAGGCAAAGGAATGCGGCGATGGGGATAGATGTGAGCTGAAGGTAGGGCACCATATTGAGCACACCGATGAAGAGGCCGAACACGATGGGGATGGGCAATCCGATGATGGAGAACTCGATTGCGAAAGTGATGCCCACGAGCAGCGATACGAGCGCCTGTCCGCGGAAGTAACGGCTCATCGTCATCTCGACGTCGCGCATTACTCGGAAACTGAGCCGGCGATACTTAGGCGGGATAGCCGCTTTGAAGCCTCGCGTGATTTTATCGTAGTCGAGCAGTATAAAGAACATATAGAGCAGCACCATGAGCACTACGGCAATGCCGAGCAGGAAGCTGAGCGTTCCGCTCACCACGCTTAGCGTGCCGTTGGCCACATTCTGGGCAATCTTAAGCCATTGCTCCTTGGTGAGGAAGGTGGAGAGCTGGTTGAAGTCGATATATTTGCGCGCAAACTCGTTGACAGCGGCCGGGACGTGGTTGTCGTGCAGCGAGCGCGATGCGTAGCTTGCGAGCAACTTGCCCATGTAGGCGAACTCCTCGATGATGTAAGGAATGAAATACCAGAAAATCAGGAATAATGTACCTGCGGCGAGCAATATGGCGAGCACTGCCGGAATAGCTCGGCTCTTGAGGTGCAAGACGCGTTGCATCCACTCTACGAGCGGGGTGAGCATATAGGCGAGCAGGCCGCCGATGATGAACGGCAACAGGACACCGCTCAGGTAGTTGACAACATAGATACAAGCGAGGACGACGACGATTGTAATCACCATCCAGATCGGAAGAGCGTCGTGTAGGGAAAGAGTG
>ERZ842401.5108-NODE-5108-length-14757-cov-7.410420_pt1 | contig 14757 bp, 15 predicted proteins | sample MGYA00521270_ERZ842401 | MGnify/ENA primary metagenome ERZ842401 (study PRJEB31892, sample SAMEA3878208) | bioreactor metagenome | biome: Moose rumen | place: Sweden | collected 2011-10 | study: EMG produced TPA metagenomics assembly of the PRJEB12797 data set...
CTGCACCGTGAAGAAGATACATTTATGGTGACGGTGTATGATGTGTCCATCTATTGATCGATTTCAGATAGTGCCAAAATAACAGTTTTCAACTGCATATTATATCCATGAAGTCAGCACAGGTAATATCGCCTGTGCTTTTTCTTATGCGAAAAATTGAGGAGGTAATCAACGTGAAACAGGGCAGAACATTACAAGACTTGGGGCTGGAACTTCAGAGACAGCGCAGTGTCAGGCAGGATTATGTAGCGGACAGCCGCAGCCTGTCTTTTGCTACGGAGGATGGTGATTCCAAATTATCCATGACCATGGGGGCGAAATTGCTGGAGTTTGGTGTAAATCCTTTAGCCCATCAGCAGATTTCTACTCGGCTGGGAATACCGCTGAAGTATTATCAGCGTATGCAAAAAGAAGCACCGGCTTTACTGGATGCCAATGTCAACAACTGGTTGCAGCAGACCAGAGACAGGCGCATGTTGCGCATTATGGATGGTAATGTACGGGCTTTTCTGTCAGACAGATATCGGCGTTTGGATAATCTGGAACTTTGCGCAGCAGTGTTGCCGATTATCAAGGATATGAAAGGGGCTGTAATTGAATCCTGTGAAATTACGGATGCACATTTGTACCTGAAGGTTATCAATCGTCGCATGAAGGCTGAAGTGGCTGTCGGTGATGCTGTACAGGCAGGCTTTGTCATTTCTAACAGTGAGGTCGGCTTAGGCCATTTGACAATCGAGCCAATGATTTACCGGCTGGTCTGCAAGAACGGCATGATTTGCAAAGATTTCAGCCAAAAGAAACGTCATGTGGGCAGGCAGGTAGAAAATTATGATACGGCCTACGAGCTTTACAGTGATGAAACGCTGGCGCAGGATGATAAGGCTTTCTTTATGAAAGTGGCCGATACTGTCCGCTGCGCTGTTGATGAAAGTAAGTTCATGCTGACGGTGGGCAAAATGCAGGAAGCAATGAATATCCCTTTGGAAAATCAGCCCATGCAGGAGGTGCAGCTTTTGGCTGACCGTTTCAACCTGACTGAAAATGAACAGGGTGATATCTTTAGGCAGCTGTTCATCAGCGGTGATAATAGCCGTTATGGTCTGCTGAACGCCGTAACGGCTGCTGCGCAAAATGTAGCTGATTATGAACGGGCAACCGAGCTGGAGCGTATTGGTGGGGAGATACTGGCGCTTCCCGGAACGGGTAAGACAACTATAGCTCTTCCGGCTGGCAATGTAACCCCTTTTAGAAAGGAACTGGTGGCATCATGAAAAGTAATGATATTTGGTTTGCTTTGGCTGCAGAGGCCTTGGGCGTTCTGCTCCGCTGGGGCGCAGATAAGCTGAGTGAAGACGATAAGGACAGAAAAAATAAGTAAAGGGCACTGGGGCATGGCTTTGGCCATGCCCCTATTTTTGTGCAAATTTATAGCAGATGTGCAGGAGGAAAGCAACTATGGACATTGAGAAAGTTATTGAGAAAAACAAGCGTAATATCTGGCAGGCTATTGATGATTATAAGGCTCATGCCTGTAATACCGATATTTTGGACGATATTACCGCTGACTTTGTAGACAGGCTGGCGAAGGACAACGCTTATGCCAAAAGTGAGCTGAGGGAGCTGTTCCGTAAGTCGCCCGTCTGGAATGAAGAACTGGATGCGCTGGTCATCAATGGTACCCGTACCCATAACACGGATTATGGCCGTATCCGCAATCTTGCCAATAAAATACTGGCCCCGGCATATATCGGTGTCAGCGATGAGAAAATGCGATTGCTGAATATGGCAATCAATTTCTTTGCCGATACTAAAGGGGATAAGGCGTCTTATATAGATGCAATCAAAACTTTGGCACCGAAAGCATACGCGCCGAACAAGAAGCGCAGTCGTGTATTCAAGGCTTTGTGCGATGAGCTAGGCATTTCGGATGATACCGCTGGCAGTGAGTTCCAAAGGCTTTATGCCCAGTTTGCTGATGAGCTTTCATCTAAGAAAATTGACTTTAAGTTCTTTGTATCCCTGAATCCTGCCCATTTTCTGACGATGAGTAATCCCAAGGGGGATGACCGTGGCAGTACACTGACAAGCTGTCATTCGCTTAACTCAACGGAGTACACATATAACAATGGCTGTTCCGGCTATGCCAGAGATAATTACAGCATTATTACTTTTGTCGCTGCAGACCCGAATGTTCCCGAAACATTGAACAACCGCAAAATCATGCGGCAGATTTTCGCCTATAAGCCGGGGAATGGTCTGCTGTTGCAAAGCCGCCTGTATAATACGTCAGGGGGAACCTATGGGGCACAGGCGGAATCGAAGGTTTATCGGGACTTAATGCAACGGGAAATTGCTGAACTGGAGCAGGCACCGAACCTCTGGAAGACCTATACATACTTCAATAATACCCGTTGTACCATCAGCGCAGGTACAGGTTTTGGTGGATATCCAGACTGGTTTTATGGAGCTTTTGCTGCCAAATTCAGTATTCGCAGTGATAAGGCTGAGAGCTATGAGCCATTTTATATTGGCACGTATGGACTTTGTATTTGTTGCGGCAAAGAAATTAGTACGCATCTATATTGCGAAAGCTGTGGCGATGAGGACGATAATGAGACTTCACGCTGCGAATGCTGTGATGATTTCTTTGAAGATACTTATCCCGTATATAACCATGAAGGGATTGAAATTTATGTCTGCGCTAATTGCCGTGACCGATATTATGCTTACTGCGAAGAGTGTGGAGCGTATTACCCCAAGGAATATGTAACCACGACCAAAGAGGGCGAGCGTATTTGCGAAAGCTGTCTGGAGAAAAAAGAACAGTTGGCGGCAGATGAAAAAGCGGAGGCGGTAGCATGATGACATTGGAAGATGTTATTCGGCCATCACAGCAAGGTCTGTTCCATCAGTTGAAAAAACTTTATGCTGGCAATACTGTAGTCTGCTCGGGAAAATTCTTGCTGGTCAAGGGAAAAGCTCCTGTTTTGCTTGTAGCCCATCTGGATACCGTTCATCGTGAAAAAGTAAAAATGATATGCCAAAGCGAAGATGGTAATATCCTTATGTCACCACAAGGCATAGGTGGAGATGACCGCTGTGGCGTTTATGCATTGGTTAAACTCTATGAGCAGGCAGGTGAAAAGCCGTGGCTGCTCTTTACCTGTGATGAAGAAACAGGAGCTGGCGGTGCAAAGGCTTTTGCCAAAATGTATGCAGAGGGGAAAATACTCATAGAGCTCGGAAATATTAAATGTATCATAGAGCTTGACCGCAAAGGAAAGCAGGATGCAGTTTATTACGATTGTGGTAATGAAGACTTTGAGCAATACATTTCCAGCAAGGGCTTTAAGACGGCCGATGGCACTTTTAGCGATATTTCTCTGATTGCTCCGGCTATGGAAGTTGCTGCCGTAAATCTGTCAGCTGGGTATTACCATGCGCATACCAGGCATGAGTATATAAACCGCAGCCAGCTGGAAGAGGTAATCGAAAAAGTCGGGGAAATCATCAGGGATGCGTCCGGGAAAGATTTTCCCAGATATGAATATATTGAGCAAATGTATGGTTATGGCCTGCCAAAACCTGTTCCTAAAAAATATACTGATCTGTATGAAATCCTTTTGGGCTGTTACTATCAGGAAGAAATAGAAGAGTATCGTGGCATCTATGGTGATGAAGCACTATTGGCGCTATATCGGTATGCCTTTGGCAGGCCCTATACTTCGGGAACTGCCGGGAAAGGAAGTGGTAACCATGAACTTGACTGGCCGGGCAGTGAAGCTTCCCAAACAGCATCTGCTGATGATAGCCATGACGGGGCAGGACATAGAGGACAGTTATCGGAACCAGCAGGGGCAGAGCCGGAAACTAACACAATGGTACCTGCGGTGTCGTTATGAAAATCAAAATTTATGGCAGGAGGAAAATTAGATGCCAGCAACAAAATTTATTTGCCCGGACGGTAGACGGATTATGATTAAACGGTGTTTGGCTGCCTGCCCGAAAAAGGAGCGGTGTATGTTTCTACCTACGCTACGAGCCGTGGCAGATTCACTGGATCGTGGGATTAAGGGCGCAACAGTAACAGAATTGATATCCGGCGTAAGAGAAGCTTATCTGAAGAAGAAAACCAGTTATGCTGTAAATCCGCAGGACGAGCTCTATGCTTTGCACGGTCAGGCTGTGCATACCATCCATGAAAATAATACCTATGGGGATATCCTGGGGGAAATCCGTTTGCAGGACAAGATAACGTCAGGCAAGTTCGACTTGTATGGCAAAATCATAGATGAGGAGGAAGGCGTACTGGGAGATTTAAAGGTGACCAGTTCATACAAGCTGGCCAAAGCACTCGGAATCTATAAAGTAGATGTACCAACGGGGGCTGTCTATAAGACTGGCGCCAGAAAGGGGCAGCCTAAAACGCGGAAGGAATTTCGTTATGATGGCGTGCGTCATGTCTGGGACTGGGCAGTGCAGCTTAATTACTATCGGATACTGCTGGAGCAGGCTGGCTTCGAGGTCAACCGCATGTTTATTCAAGCCCTTTGCCGTGATTCCAATCTGAGAACCGCAGCAGAGCGTGGTATTGATAAGCCAGTCTACATCATACCTATAAACAAAATAAGTGATCGCTGGCTTCTGCGCTATTTCGGTAAAAAGGCTTCTATGCTGCGAACAGCCTTGCGTACAAAAACAATGCCGCCTCCGTGTTCAGTAAAAGAAACGTGGCAGGGCAGAAAATGCCTGGAGTTCTGCGAGGTCAGGGAAAAATGCCCTCATGCAGCAGCTATAGCAGAGCTGATGCAGGCAGGACATGCGGTATAAGATTTTCATAATTATATAGGAAGGAAGAACGATTATGGTTAAGAAAGCTACTGAAAGTAAAAGCGTGGTCAGCGTAGAAAAACAGGGTTATATGGCATTAAAGTCCTTCGATTTTAACGCTGTGATGGCAGAGGAAATGGACGGATTAAACACGTTCTTTGAACGAATAAAGATGCCATCCGGGGAAACAACGCTATATCAATTGCCTTCTGAAAATCCAGATGAACCGGCATTTGCCAAAGAGTTTTCAGCGGTGATATTGTATCATCATCCTTTACGGGCTTACTTTAAAAACAAATTTACCGGTGCAGCTAATCCGCCTGATTGTGGCAGTATTGATGCAGTTACAGGCTTTGGAAATCCCGGTGGTGATTGTAAAAGTTGTGTGTTTAATGAATACAATTCTGGTGATAATGGCTCAAAAGCTTGTAAGGAAAGACATAGACTTTATCTTCTGCGTGAAGGGGAACTATTCCCGATATTGCTGTCATTACCAACAGGGTCATTAAAAGAACTGAGCCGTTTTTTGATGCGACTGTTGAGCAAAGGCATTAAAAGCAATGAAGTGGTTACAAAATTTACTTTGGTCAAGGCAACTAATAAAAGCGGTATTGCTTATGCTAAGGCGTGTTTTCAAATGGAGCGTAAACTGACAGCTGAAGAACTGCCTTTGATATCAAGTCTATCCGAACAGATTAAGATGATGAGCCGTAATATTGGCTTTGAAGATGTAGATACGGAACCGGCTGTATTATCCAGAGATGAAACGGTGACGGTGGAAAATGAGAAAAGTGCATAATCAATAAATATTTATCATCAACAGGGGCGAGCATCGTAGATGCTGCTCTCCCTGTTGATGAAATAATCTATGTTACAATTGACATTGAGAAGAAGTGATATCTAATTCTTTAGCTTTAATAAGTGGGAAATTATATTTAAATAATACGTCATTTATTAAGAGCCGGTAATGATGAATGGAGTAGAATTGACGATATAGATTTCCCATTATATCGACATAGTTTAGCATATAATGACAATGGATATTATTTGTACCGTTAAAATGAATAGAAGCAAATATCTGCCTTGGGTCATTGTCACGTAGTATAAATCCGACTTGAGTACAAACTGTCCTTATAAACGGATTGTCTTTAGTGATAAAATCATCAAATGATAAAATTATTTGTTGATATGTTTTATGAGAATAATCCCATGATGGATAGTGATAATAATTTTGTATGAGATCCATTTCAGGAATAGGATTGGCTGGATTGACATTGAATCCGATAAACGAATCAGTGGTTGTTTTGTTTGGGTCAGCTAGATAAGCATACATTTCATATAGATGATGGCGCTTGTTATTATGCACGAATTTCAATATAGACATATTACTTATCCTCATTTGCTAAAGTATTAAGTTTGGATATTGCTTTTGATAACGAGTTTTGAAGTTCTTGAATAGGCAGCTCCTTATGGGATGTTAATTTTTGTAACTGAGTATTGAGATTATAAATTTCGGAAATAAGAATATCACCGTCATGTATGATGTTAGTTCGGTTTGAGTTAATACAGTTGATAACATATTTACTTAAATCCATACCGACATCTTTTGCTTTCTGCTTTAAAGTTGTTTTGTAATCATCAGATACACGGATAGTGATAACGTCTTGTTTCTTTTCTCTTGCCATAATAAAATCATCCTTTCACAAATGTATATACAGATTAAATATATGTAATACGAGATGTAAAAATACATAAAAACCATACGCTTATGTGCGTATGGTTTTTTATGGGCAAGATAGACATCTGTATATACATTCTTATGGTTGTGAAGCGGGAATAAGCTACGTTGAATTTTAGATGCTTGGTGTATATGTAAGCTATAGAGAAATGATGTATACTAGGGCGGCGCATATTTCGTTGTCGTTGAAGGTTAATGTGAGTAATCTACAGTCCTAGGCCTTAAAAGCCCGCTGCATATAGTGTTTCACCACTTTCACCAGATACTATAAATATAGTGATGGTGGCTGATGATGCTGGCTTACATTGTTACAAGAGTGGTGAAAGTGGTGAAAGTGAGGTAGGTGGGAGGAAAATGACTAGAAACTGTAGAAGATAACTAAGGGGTGATTATGATGAGCGTAAGGAAAGAATATACAGATATTTACAATGAGGTCCAAGAAGAATTGAATAGCAGAATATTTAACAGCGAAGAATTGTTTAACCATTGCATGGTAACGTGTCGGAAATTATTTGACATAGCAGAATTTAAATGGGGTAAATTGGCATCAAATATACCTGATAGTATAATTGATGATATTGGTGCATTGTACGATGAAAAATATGGAATGATAGAAGATAAGAAAATGCCTGCCGGGAAATACGATTATACTACATCGCGAAAAAACTTTCCTGACGATAATAGGATATCTATGTATGATTTGGCGATGATTCTTGATGGGAAGTCTAAAAAAGATAGGATAAGAAAAAACAGAAATGAAATTGATAATGACACGATAGATGGCCGCTATGATGAGTTAAAGAAGATATATAGAAAATTTTTGTTGGATTATTTTGGATGTAAATATGGCGATAATGTTTCGGATGATATAAAATATGAAATGATAAGGCTAACTAGGATATTGTATGATTGCAAGTATTTATGCGAAATTGATTTAGGAGTATTGAGACGTGTTTCCGCGGTGCAATTTAGGATGGATATTCCTAGTTACTACCAAAAGCTATAAATTTCATTAAAATGAGAACTGTTATACGAAGACATGATTCTGATTGTCATATGTCTTTTCAAACACTTATTCGTATCGAACGATACTGTAGTGCATTGAAAAGTTTTATATATTCTTTTCCGATAAAGGCTGTTGATAACATATTAGAAAATATTACTATGCCGTCATATGAAACAGTGAAGTATATAAATAATAGTGTATATAGTATTGCTTTGGATAATTTAAATATAATGGATGTGTTGTCGGAAGATAAGGATAAAAAAATAACAGCAGAGGAGAATCAAGCTTATTCATACGCTAACTTATTGATGATAGATATTGAATCTATGTATATTTATGCGGATGCTTTTATGGCTGATGAGTTAAGTGATAAAGTGTATAGTGGAGTGGATTTTCATTGCCAGGTACACAGTGATAGATACGTAAGTGATATAGGTAAATATGCAAAGAGTATGGTGAATGTAATTTCTGCAATAGCATTTGCTGATGAGGGAAAGGTGATTGGCGATGATGGAAATGCTAGTAGAATATTTATAGATAGAATTAATAATCATATTCCGTACTATGAAACTTTAATGCGTATTTATAATATCAGTATAAAAAGAGATGGATGGCATAGACTTGGTATAAGGGAGGCTATTCTTTTGATTTGTATATTTGAAAAATTGAATTCTGCCAAATTTGATATTCCGTTATATAGCGGACGTAGTGGGACAAGACACAAGAAACAAAAAATCAAGAAATTATTAGAGAAAATGTTACTAACGATAGATAACATAGATGATGATTCCAGATTGACAGAGGATGAATATTTTCACGCATTACTTTGGTTGTCTGAATATATGTTTATGGTTATAAGATGTCAAACTAAAAATGATAGGAATTTAATGATTAAATTGCAAAAAAAATTATGCGATTACTTTAAGAAAACAGTACCATTATTAGTTGAGTATGATTATACAGTATCCATAAACGCTATGGTAGAAAAAATTCTTCCGAGGGAAACGAGGCAAAAGATTTTGGAAAAAGCAACACAGGAAAATGAACTTAGTAAGTATGTATATTTGGTAGAAGGATAAGAGATTTTATAACTGTTTATGAAATGATGTCTGCACTCCAGCGTTGTTGGATAGTGCAGACTTTTTTTACGCCCGGCATGAACCCACTATAATGGGTGAAGTTTGCCAGAGCAAGCTGATAGAAGTTCTATCCCGAAGAATAAAAGACGGCAGAGTTATAACGCTGATTCACAAGTATCTCAATGCAGGTGGAATTCGGCAGGGAGTTCTTCGAGCACAGTGAACAGGGCGTATCACAAGGAGAGCCATTAAGCTCACTGTTAAATAACGTCATGCTGAACGAACTGGACAAGGAACTGGAAAAGCGAAACCACAAATTTGTGGGATACGCAGATGACTGCATGATATTGTGCAAAAACAGGAGAAGTGCATAAAGAACCCTGACCAGCATAATCCGCTTCATAGAAGGGGAACTGTTCCTAAAAGTGAACCGGGAAAAAACAGTGTGGCACACATTTCCAAAGTGAAGTATCTTCTAAGATGATTTCAACAATTTCACGAAATACGGGAAATCGTGTTGTTTTTAGCCCCTAACATATTTGGACTATATGCCTTATGATAAGAAGCGTGAAAGGTCGGCCGCCGTTCATAACCCTATATAGAAGGAGGGTAACGGACATGAAAAATTCGTTGCCGGACGGTAAAAATCCGTTTCTGCCAAATGAGGTAGTGCCCATCAGCATCCTTAGCGAGTCTCCTTATCAGCAGGGAGTCTTGCTTAGGCAGGTGGTGGCACCAGTCCTTACGGGACAAAATATCCGTAGGGCAGATGTTGAGCCGTGTATAGGCTACAACCCTTACAAGACAGTTGAAGAATTTGCAACAACGACAGGTAGCTGGCTAACACCGACTCATCAGTGTTATGAACCGATGAGGGGGCGTGGCTTAAAGGCGACACTGGGAAAGCACAGGAAGAGCTTAGAAAAATTCTCAGTGGAGTATGATGGCATATACTTGCGCCCCAAAAACACGCTGAAGGAAGAACCAATCCAACTCGCTAACTTTGACTTCTGGATTGTGGAGCGTATAGAGCGACATTGCCGGGATGGTTCTGTTGTAGATGAGGTGGTTTTTGTTGTGCTTGAGCATGAAAAAGAACCGCAGCGCATAGCATGTTGTGACTATAACGCCAAGCTCATTGACCAGATTATCAGCAAGTTTCCAGATTGTTGCATAACTAGCCCTAACACCGGATGGGCCAAGAATCTTTTAAGGGAATATGCTTCTGCGCGCTACAGCGATGCGTTGCGCAACATTGAGAAGAAGGTTATATATGGCTACCATGGATGGGAAGTGCTGGAAGGAAAGCATGTCTTCCTTTCGGCAGCAAGATCAGATTGCGAATGTGATTGCTATGTTCCGGAGATTGATCGGGGGCAAGAAGCCGCTATCTGGCAGACTGGCTTGAGTATCTTGGATATAGGTAGGCAGGTTGTCAATGAAGATGGATCTGTTGATTATTGTCGAACATATCGAGCATCACTGCCCTTTTGGCTTTATCTGCATACGGGGTATGCGAGTAAGCTGTTTCAGGATGCAGGTGTGAGTCTACAGTTTATCTTGGTTATTGTGGGGAAGTCTGGCAGTTTGAAGACGAGCACCTGCAAGGCTTTCGCTGAACCATTTCATCCTGGCGGAATGCTAAGGCTGGAATCCACACCGAGAGCGCTGGAGCTGTACCGTGAATCTTGCCTTGATCAAAATATGATTGCAGATGACATATTTTGTGAGAAAGGTGCTATGATGGCCAAGTTTGAGGATATCATCAGAGCCTTCGGAGATGAGGTCGGCCGGGCTAAGGCTTGTGGAAGTAATTTCGAGGAAATCGTACGTACCAAAGTACGTGGATCATGTATCGTGACTGCAGAGAATCAGCCTGACTCGCAACAGTCTAGTGCACTCAGGTATGTTACGCTGCGTTTTGAGCCGAATTCCATTGATCCAGAGATTTTGGGGCGATTTCAGGAAAATCAAAGGCACTCGCTGAGGTTAGAACAGCCATCTTGGGTTCAGAATTATTTTGCCGGTTGGGTTCACTTCCTTGAGCGTAGGTATGATAATATTGTGGATTTTATTGAAGCTTATCAGCCGCCAGCGTTAGCGTTGCGATTCAAGCGCCACCAAAAGATTTATCGGGCTTTTTTGGCGGTCGCGAGACTGGTTCTGGAATGGGGCAATGAAACTGGGGCTATTAGCAAGGAAGAGGAAGACCGACTCTTTGCGCTTTGGCTGGAAATAATTACTGCTCTCATAAAGCAGAATGAGGATATGGCCATAACGGCAGAGCCTTGGCAACAGTTCATCCTTGTATTGCAGGCAGGTATTGGTACGGGTGGTTTTTTACTGGCGTATACCAAAGAGGAATATGAAGGAAATAGTGGCAAATTTTCTGGATACAAACGTCTGGGGAAGATGGGCGATATTGAGTATGTATTGGCTCCAGAAAGCACATATGCGTATGTGAAGGGGCAAATGCTCAGCTCGGAAAAAAAGCTCGTTGCTAAGCCGATGGAGATCTATCGTGACCTATGCGCACATGAGATTGCCCAAGGTTATAATGAACAGGCTAATGGCAAAAGCACGCGGAACCGTTATTTGAAGCGGGTTAAGTTGCATGGTCATCAGGTTGAGATGCTGGTGATGTCGGCCGATGCAATGGAAAGGTGTATTGCAGAACTTAGGGGGGACGCATAATGAAATGTTTGGTTATTGGTAAGTATAATGTCGCATTTTGCGGGAGTATAAATGAGTTGGCATCAGTTCTTTACTATCGACAGACGATGGAATGCAGGGTAGTAGTTGGTGACGATTGGGAGACTTTGCTTGATGTTGCCCATACAGGCCAACAACGGCTGATTGACTGTTGTACGGATGACTCGCTGGGGCAAATGGCTTTGCCGGCTATTGTAACGGGGCCGTTATCCTTGACATACTCAACAGATACCACATTGCCGGCCGTGGATGCAGCTGGCAATGAAGCAGGGGCATGGGGGATTAGTGCTTTGAATGGCTTTTGTATTGCAAACTCGAGCGTTGAGCTCTGTCAGATCATAGCTGGTGGTGAAATGGTCTATCTTATTGCACAATGGTTCCCATCGAGGGAAGCAGCGGTAATAGCAGCGCGAGTCAACTATACGCAGCGCTTCTATTACAGATATAGGGCTTCTGCAGAACAATCTTTTTTGCCGCAGTCATACCTCGAATTTTTTGTGGATGCGTTCTTTGAGGAGCGCGAGAAGCGCCGCAAGGCACAGCTGAAGCAACTTCAGGAAAGAGCTTTACGGAATTGGGAACGTGGCTGGCTGTGATTCGCTGGCTTGAATTAGCGCTTTGCAAAATTATCTTGGTACAAAGATATACCATTGAAGTGACGGGGTGAAGGTGTGTTCAGGATGCAGCTGGTATAATGGCGATGCCACTGAGGCCGTTGTGGAACATCAGGAGGTTATAGTAATGGAAAAAATGGAGAAAAAGTTCTTCAAGGTTAAGGAAATTGTTGAGTTATTGGGGATAAGTAAGTCTATGGTGTACGAGTATGTGTACCGAAACAAGATCCCAGCCAAACGGCTGGGACGGCGCATACTGATTCCCGAGAAGTTTGTTCGGGAGTTAATGCTGCCGGAAAAATAATGTAGTAACGTAGATGTAGAGCTGCGTGTTTGGGCACGCAGCTCATATTTTGGAGGCAAAAATGGCTAAAAGAGATAACGGTGAGGGATCACTGTTTTATGACAAAGTACTAAAAATATGGGCCTTTCAGGTTTCCTATATTAAGGACGGGAAGCGCAAACGAAAAAAATTTACATCAAAGAAGAGACAAGTGGCCAAGGAAAAGGGGCAGGCATTTCTGCAACAGCTGGAAGCCGGTTATAAAGGGGACAGCATCATAACTGTTGGCCAGTGGATTACCAAATGTATGCAGGATTCCATAAAGCCGAGGGTTCGGCCGAGAACCTACGAGAAGTATAAAAGCTGTCTCTGGAACTACGTACTGCCTGTCTTTGGTGATAGAGAACTGGCCAAGTTGCGGGCAGAGGAGATACAGCAGCACTTAAATAACATGTTGGTGAGCGGTGGACGAGATGGAAAAGGCCTGTCATCATCGACAGTAAGAGCAACCAGGAGGTACATAGCTATGATAATGGATGAGGCCGTAGTGGCTGGACTTGTAGAGAAAAATGTGGTGAAACAGACAAAACCGCCGCGCTTGGAAAAGCGTGATATTGTAGTCATTTCTAATGATGATGTTAATATGTTGGTGGCGGAAGCTGAGAAGGTGGAACCAGAATATATGGGCAAAATGTTATCGGTGCTTATAGCGCTTATCGCACATACGGGACTTAGGCAGGGGGAAGCTTTCGGACTGCAATGGCAGGATATTGATTTTCGGCAGAATGCACTTTATGTTCGCAAATCCATGGCGCATGTAATCGGAAGAGGTGTGATATTTCAGCCTCCGAAAACCAAGAATAGCCGAAGAAGGATTGCTTTGATGCCTAGTGATGCCAAGCTGCTTAAAGAGTTTCGGGCATATCAGAGAGCTTACGCTGAGGAGTTGGGGGATATGTTTAACAGCCATGATTTGGTGTTTACCAGTACCCTTGGCTGCCCGCTAAGCCCTACGAATTTCAATCGCAGGTACTTTGCCCCCTTGCTGAAACGGTGTCATATTCCCAAAGGTTTTACCTTCCATGGGCTGAGGCATACACACGCGACGTTGCTGTTGCAGCAGGGTGTCAATCCCAAAATAGTTCAGGAACGGCTGGGGCATAGCTCCATTAAGGTAACGATGGATACATACAGTCATGTGCTGCCGGATATGCAGCAGGTGGCAGTAGCCGCGATGGAAAAAATGTCCTTGTGATGATAACTGTGCCTGCGGTATAATATGCATAGGGGCATCACAGGTAAGGATTGCGAGGTGCGAATACTTGAGTGACAAGGATTCCATAACGAAAAAATATATAAAACAGCCTGACCGATTTGCAGACTTGTTCAACGGATTTTGCTTCGGCGGTGAGGAAAAGCTTCAGCCGGAAAAACTGCGGGACATGGATACAGCTAGTGTTGTCCTGCCCTATGGTTCAGATGGAGCAGCTCTTCCTGAGCAAAAGGCCAGAGATGTATTGAAACTGGCGGTAAAGACGGATGGTAAGGCGGCTTACTGTATATTGGGCGTAGAGAATCAGACCGAAGTTCACACGGCAATGCCTATCCGAAACATGCTTTATGATGCTATGACATTGACCGAACAGGTTGCTGCTACGGCTAAATCGCATAAAGCGGCACATAATCATGGAAACGATAAGGCGGAGTTTTTGTCAGGTTTCCATCGTGATGATAAGGTGTTGCCTGTAATTACTTTGGTGGTGTACTGGGGAGCAGATGATTGGGATGCCCCTGTAACCCTCCGAGAAATGTATCCTGAAGGCGTGGATGAAAGCATTTTGAAGTATGCAACCGATTATAAGATGAATTTGATTTCACCAGCAAAGATGACAGACCAACAGCTGGATGTCTTTCGGTCTGACTTGAAGGCAGTGTTGAAATTCATTAAGCACTCCAAGGACAAGAAGGAATTGGCCGCCTTGGTAAATGGTAATCAAGACTATAAATCGCTAGACCGTTTGGCAGCACAGACGATAAGTGTTTGTTCTGGGCAGGATTTTAACTTTCCTGTTGGAGAGGAGCGGATTGATGTGTGCAAAGCAATAGATGATATGGTAACAGATGCTCGTAATGAAGGTCGAAGTCAGGGCCGTGATGAAGCCACCAATGAAGGTATGCGGAATGTTATAGCTACTGTAAGGGACCTTAATATGGGCAAGGAAGTAGCTATTCAGCAGTTGGAGAAGAGATATACATTATCACAGGCTGCAGCCACTTCTTTTGTTGATAGCAATTGGTAAATGGAATGCTCTACTAGAGCAATAACTAGAGCAACACAGCCTGGAAAAGTAGAATTTTATGGAAAATATGGATTTGGGCTGTAGCGTGAACCCTTGATATTACTGGGGTTGAGGGACATAATGATTGGGGCGTAATTCGGGGGATGAACTTCTAAGCCGTGGGTCGGGGGTTCGAATCCCTCCTGACGCACC
>ERZ842401.5109-NODE-5109-length-14752-cov-4.886644_pt1 | contig 14752 bp, 15 predicted proteins | sample MGYA00521270_ERZ842401 | MGnify/ENA primary metagenome ERZ842401 (study PRJEB31892, sample SAMEA3878208) | bioreactor metagenome | biome: Moose rumen | place: Sweden | collected 2011-10 | study: EMG produced TPA metagenomics assembly of the PRJEB12797 data set...
TCCGCCGCCGGATGAAGTCGCAGTCGATCCGCCGCCGGAGGATGAAGTCGCAGTCGATCCGCCGCCGGAGGATGAAGTCACGCTCGACCCGCCTCCGCCGGAAGTGACCGTCGAATAGCTGCGGAACGCCGAGAGGTTGACTTTGACTTTCACGGCGTTCACGATCCGCATTTCCGCCGGGATATAGAAATTCAGACGCGCCTTGACGTCCTTCGTCGCGTTCGCCTGTACGGACTGAGCGTAAATCTGAGTTGCGCCTTGACTGTAAACTTGCTCGATGCGCTGCCGATCAGCGAGATCGGCGATTGTCTGCGCCACGTCAACGGCTTTCGTCGCCAGCGTGATCTGAACGTCCCCGGCGACGTCGTGATTCCGGGAAACGGCGGTGATATAGGTTTTCGTTCCGTCCTCCGTGAAGGACGCGATCTTCCCGACCTCCGCTTTGTCGATTTCGTTCTCCGTGAGCGGGAAGAGATCGACCACCGAGAATGTCCGCGCCCGCGTCGGCTCTTGCAGCTCATTGAGAAGAGCGCGTCCCCTCTCCATGAGGGATTGCGCGTTCTCGAATCGCCTGTCAACAAAGATTCGAGTGATAAGCCCGTATTCATTGATCTTTTCCTGCGGGGCGAGAAGATACGGGACGCCGCCGTTCACCTCTGAAATGCCGAGCTGGTTGACGCCCTCTCCGTACCCGAGACAATAAAGCCGCGTGCAAATGTCCTTTGTCGCTTTTTCTTCGTCCAGGGACAGAAGATTCCGTCCGGCGCGGATATAGTATTCTGCTTTTGCGGTTGCGTTGATCTGCCGGAGGTAGATTTTCCACGGATAGCCCGATGTGTCATAGTCCCACATATACGGGGACGTGAACGAGTTCGGGATCGAAAAAAGAGCAGCGAGAAGGTTTTCATTCTCCCATGCGTATTCAAACTGGCGGGAAAAATCGCATGAGCCGAGAACCCACCGCCTGACCGTCTGCCGGTTCAGAACGTATTGTATCACCTCCGGCGTGTACGTTCCCCGGTTCCCGACGACGTGCTGACCGAACAGAACGTCGTCGATCAGAGTGGCGATAACGTGTTCGCATTGATAGGTTTTTACCGCGATATTGTCAGTTCTGCGGGACGGCGAAATGATCCGGTAAAGCTGCCCGCCGTCGTTTCGGATGAACCAGAACGGCTTGCAATACTCATTTTTCGGATCGTCCGCCGGAAGTGTAAAAGAGAACGAATAGACGGCGTTGATCTCTGTTCCTTCGATCCTGTCGAATGCGTTCTGGAGGATTGCCACCCGCTGCATTGATAGATCGTACACTTCGAGCATTATAAAAACCTCTCTCTGTATTTAAGCTCTACTCTTGCATAGACGCGCGAAGGGAAAGATACTTCGATTGATGCCACATTCCTGTCAAGCAAAAGCCACGCCCCGGACTGTGCGTGCAAAACATTTTCGCCGTCAAGCGTGACGGTGAAGTTTTCGCTGTCAATTTCAAGTATTTTTCCGTTTCCGAATGGCACAACAACAGTTATATATTCGGTGTCATATTGTGCAGTTGAGGTTGATCCGTTCATTATTTCATAGCCCTCCGTTGCCGAGATTGTATAATTCGCCCCGGCTTTTCCCGATGCGCGAACGCGGGCGAAACATTCTTCGTCAAGCCAGTTGTCGCCCTTGATCTTCGGACGGGCTTTCAGAGCTTCGCCCCATTCTCCCCCGGCTTTGCAGTTCAGTTTCCCGTCCGTTTCCGCCGATACCGTGATCGAGAGTTTCCCGGAGAGTGAATAGATTCGAGTGAGATAAATCCCCTGTGATAAGGTTTCCGCGCACCGCGCCGACGCCGCGACCCCGAAACCGATTTCCGATTTGCTGCGGACGTTTTCGGCGGCGTCCCCGACGAATGGGATGTCGCCGCCGATGTCCGGCGCGGCTTCGAGGTTCGCAAGCTGCATATCACGGAGAGCGATGTCGTCTTGCAGCGTCGGCAGATTGAAGCGGCAGCGGTTGAATTTGCCGCGCCCCTGCATATCAGTTCACCGCGAGAGACAAATCACCCGCCGCGCACGTCACAAGAAGACCCGTCCGCATGATCTTAGCCGGGGATTTTTCCTTTCCGAAGAGGGGATTCCCGCCCGTCTGAGCGGACATAACCGCCGTATAACCCCACGTCCCCCATACGGTTGACGCGCGTTCTGTCGAAACCGACGTCGTTGTGCTGATCTTGCATTCTCCCGTCGTCTGCTGCGCCGGAGCGGAGAAGGAAAGCGGAAGACGGGAATAGTTGTCACCGGACAGCTCCACCCCGCCGTTGTCCGGGCTGTCGGTGAATAACGCCAGATACGGCGTCACACCGTTCACGGAAACGCCCCGGAGCAGATTCAGAATTGACGTCTTGAAAGCGTTCGTCATGTCCCCGGAGAGCCACCACTTTGCTTCACCCGCGACAATGACGGGGGCTTCCTGCGCTTCGACGCTCTGCTCTTCATCCAGCTTGCCGTAGATCAGCATATTCCCGGACGTGAGGGAATCGAAAACGCCGATATATGCGACAGAACCGGCGGCAGACGGCGCGGTGGGGAAGGTGATGTCGGCGGTGTTTGCGATCCCGATTCCGTTTTCCATAGCAGCCGGGGCGGAGAACGTGATCGGCTGCCGTCTGTACCCGGTATAGCTCATTTCCTGTCCCGCCGTCCCGCTTTCTCCGGGAGAGGTGAGGAAAAGCCCGATGTAACAGGCGGACGGCGCGGCTGCCGCGCTTCCCCGCAAGATGTTGAGGATCATTTGCTCGAAATAGTTTGTTGCGTACATTTCAAACCCTCCGTTTGATTGCGATGGTGACGGCGACAATTTGCGCCGCTCCCACGTTTTGAATGCTTATTTTTGTCGGAGCCTCTACTGTTCCTTTATAATCGACCGTCTGTTCAACGGACGTGGTATTCAAGGCATAGAAGAGTTCCGTGCTTTCGTCGCATGAATACGCGAACGGATCACAGATGAACGTGAACGGAATGTATGTGCCGATCCCGCCGACGCGCTCGATCTCTGCGGCGTCGTAGATGCGTCCGAAATAGTATTTGTCCGGTTCGTCCCAAAAGACGATTTTCCCCTTCTGCGACATGAGAAGCGACAGCTCCCGGAGATCAGACTTCGAGAGCTGCCGGATCGTGTCGCATTCCACGAGAAGGGATAATTCGTCGTAGGTGTTCGCGCCGAAGTCATACGCCCCGGAGCGGGAAGGGATCACGACTTTCCTCTCCCGGAGCGCGGGCTTCAAAACGCTGTGTTTCTTCCTTATTCTGAATCCGTAGGCGGTGAACATATCCGTCCCGTTGAATTCAAAAGAGTGGTCATGCACCGGATAACACCCCCTTGTATCTCATGTTTCTCTGTACCCGTTCGGCGAGAGCGTCGCCGATCTTCTGAGCCTCCGCGACGCTGCCGACGTTCCCCGTGATATAGACGGAGATTCCGCCGAGGGACGTGGTGTTCGAGACAGTCGAGTTATTCACCGTTTCGGCGGCGAGTTTCTTTTCCTCCGTCGCCAGCTTTCCTCTCATGTCCCGGAAGGTTTTCGGAAGTTGTAAATCGAATCCCTCTCCGATACCGGCGGGAATCCACTTGCCGACTTCATCCCGGAATACCTTCGACGGCGATCCGATGCCGAGAAAACCTTTCACGGAGGAAACCAGCCCCGAAGCGAGGTTCGATACCTGATCCGTGAGCCATGACCAGCCGGAGGAAATGCCCGACCAGATGCCGTTGACGATGTTCCAGCCGACGTCTGAGAACTGAGAAAAGAACCCCGTGATCGTCGAAACGATGCCGGAGACAAGTCCCGAAATCCATGAATTCACCGTGTTCTTGATCTCCGAGCCGCGTGAGACGATCTTCTCGAAGAGTTCCTTCCCGACCTTCGCCACCTCTGAGTAGTATGTCACGATATAGTCTACAATCGCTTTTAATAGCCTCTTTGCGGCGTCGATCAGATAGTTTTTGATCTCCGTGAATTTGTCCACCATCGACTGAAAGAGCTTCTTTCCGGATTCCTGCATTTCCGGTATGCCGTCCGCGATTCCGTCAACAATGCTTGAAAGTAGTTCTCCGACCGCTTCGATGATCGCCGCGGTGATCTCCGGCAAATTCTCGACGAGGGCGACAAACAGTTCGACGCCCGCCATAACAAGGAGCGGCGAAAGTTCTATGAGAGCTTCGACGGCGGCGTCGATCAGCTCCGGCAGAGCTTCAACAATAATCGGGATCGCCTCGATGATCCCTTCCGCCAGTCCCTTCATGACTTCGAGCAGCGCGTCAAGGAGCGTCGGCAGTTGTTCAATGAGCGTTTGCGCGATGTCCACCACGGCTTGCACGATGGCCGGAATCAGCGTCGGCAGCGTCTGGCCTATGCCCTCGATCAGAGAAGCGATGATCTGAACGCCCGCTTCAACGATTTTCGGAAGAGCCTCGACCAGCTTTTCGGTGAGCATGGTGATGATATTGAGAGCTGCGTCCGCGATTGTCGGGAGGTTGTCAAGAATGCCTTGCCCGAGGGCTTCGAGAAGCTGCATTCCGGCGTCTACAAACCCCGGCAGGGCGTCAACGACCATCGCCAGCCCCTCTGAGAGAATCGTCCCGAGAGCGTCCATAGCACCGGAAAGCCCGCCGTCTTTGAACGCCTCCGATAAGGTGCTGACCGCCTCCGTTCCGAACTGAACAAATTCCCGAAGCGAGGGCGTGAGGACGTCCGAAAGTGTGATCTGCGCACCTTCGAGCGCAGACTTGAAAATCGTAATGTCTCCGGCGAGGTTGTCTTGCATGACCTGCGCCATCCGCTCCGCTTCTCCGGTATAGTTGTCCGTTTCGTCGGAACAATGTTCGATTGCGGAGGATAGTTTTTCGACGTCCTCCGGCGCGGCGTTCATGAGAGCCATCCATCCGGAAATCGCATTTGTCCCCGCGATCACCTTTGCATAGTTCGCCGCCTCTTCTTCTGTCAGCCCCGCCCATGCGACCCGCGTTTCTGCGAGGATGTCGGAGAAATCGCGCATTGTCCCGTCTGTATTGTAGAATTCGACGCCGAGCTGATTTGTGAGCGTCGAAAGCGCACCCATTTGATTTTTTGTTTCTCCGGCGTTTGTTGATAGGCGCGTGAGGATCGCGCGGAGATTTGTTCCTGCCTGAGAACTTTTGATTCCTGCATTCGCAAGAAGTCCGATAGCTTCCGCCGTGTCCTCTGCCGAAACGCCCATCGCCCCCGCAATAGGCGCAACATATTTGAATGTCTCACCCATCATAGAGACGTTTGTATTCGCGTTCGAGGATGCGGCGGCGAGGATGTCCGCGAAGTGTCCCGAATCAGAAGCGGACATTCCGAACGCCGTGAGAGCGTCCGTCACGATGTCGGAGGTTGTGGCGAGATCTTCGCCGGATGCGGCGGCGAGGTTCATGATCCCCTCGATACCTTCGAGCATGTCCCCGGTTTTCCAGCCCGCCATCGCCATGTAGTTCATGGCGTCGGCTGCCTCCGAAGCCGAGAACTTCGTTTTCGATCCCATTTCGAGAGCTTTGTCCCGGAGAGCGTCGAAGTCCTCTCCCGTCGCCCCGGAGACGGCGGAAACCTGAGACATTGAAGCGTCAAATTCTGCGCCGACGGAGACGGATTCTTTCGCAAAAGCGACGACCGCGCCCGTCGCTGCGGCGAGAGCTTCGACGGCGATCTTCCCGATCTCCACGATTATATCGCCGAGCTTTTTCCAGCCCTCTCCGCTGTGTTCGGCGTTTTTCCCCGCCTCTTCGCTCTGATCTCCAGCTTCCTCGATCTGATCCCCGGCTTCGTCCGCTTTATTCCCGGCGTCGGAAATATCCCTCCCGGCTTCCTGCGCACCTTCTCCGGCGTCGTCCAGACCGTTCCCGGCGTCGGATGCGTTGTCGCCGAGTTCTGTGAACCCCTCTCCGGCGTCCCCGGCTTTTTCTCCGGCTTCGCTGAGCTGATCGGCGACTTTTTCGGCTTTTTCGGAAAAATCTCTGAGCTGAATTTCCGTCGCTGAGATTTCGCGCTGAAATGCTCTGTATTGTTCCTCTCCGATGTCGCCGTTCGCTGCTTGCTGGGCGATCTGTTCCTCGACGGATTTCAGCCGTTCGAGCTTTTCGGACGTGTTTTCGATCTCTTTTGTCAGAAGTTCTTGCTTCTGCTTCAAAAGATCGACGTTTGAAGGATCGAGCTTCAAAAGCCGCTCGATGTCCTTCAATTCCGAATTCAATTCCTTTGTAATCGAATTCACGTCTTTCAAGGCATTTTGAAGCGGTGAAGTGTCGCCTCCGATTTCGACGGTTATGCCTTTGATAGACTTGTCTGCCACGTTCCCCCTCCTTCCCTTTAGAATGCGTTGAAATCTGCCTGTGTCGCCATCCGCACGCCGTCGGATTCCGGCGGCTCATAGAGCAGCACGTCGAACAGGCTTCCGATTGTGAAAAAATCAAAATCGGCGGGGCGAAGCCCGATCTGTAAAGCCCTGCGAATAATCATATCCGTAGGGCTTTCGATTTCGCGCTCCGCTCCGCCGTTTACCCGTTTTTTGATGTTCCCCCCATGCTCTCCGCATAGAGGGCGACGGCAGCCCCCGCCGCTTCCGCAAGCGGAAATGTGTCGAGCGTGTCGAGCCATTCCATAGGCGGGGGAAGGTTCGGATCGGCTGCCTTGATGAGCAGCCAGACCATGTTATAAATCACTTCGAGATCGACCTTCGAGAAATCCCACGCATAAAGAGCCGCGCCGTTCGCGTCCTTCTTGCCCGTCGGAATCTGCGCTTTCTGAAGCATTCCGATGTCTTCGAGAAGATCACGCCCGAACTGCGCTTTATACTTCAAGAGATTTGCGGCAGTCGATTTCATGCGGTATTCATGCCCGCCGACGGTGACGATTTTCTCCATTGTTCAACCTCCGATCAGCCGTTTTATACCGGAACGGTATAAACGGAGCTGAACCACGTGTTATAGGCCGACGTGGGCGTGTCGGGCGTCGTGCGGGACTTCACTTTTCCGTCGGCCAGAGGCTTCACGACGATGGAGAGCGTTTCCGTCTGAGGCTCGATGGTGTTTGTCTTCGTCTTGCCGTTGATCGTCGGGCGTGCCGCCTTGCAGTTGTAGAGACAATGGCGCGTTGCGGTTGCGTCCCCGTCAAATTCGAAGAGCAGCGCGAAACGCTCCGGCTGAACGAGGGAATTTTCGGTGTAGACGTTGTTGCTGTCTTTCGATTCGTTCAAGATGTCCTCTTTGAACGAATCCGGGATCAGAGCCATTTCGAGATCACCTTCATATCCGTTGTTCACGATAGAGGTGAAATATTCGATGTCGTCGGCGTTGAACGGCGTCGTCTCTCCGACGGGCGGAAGGGAGATATTCACCGCGCCGGGAATGTGAACGGGCGTCGCCCACGAAACTACTCCGGCGTCGCTTTCCGACAGCTTCGCATAATAGACGTTTTTCAGACCATAGCGAACCTTGTTCGCTCTGTTCGTGGTAGACATTTTTATTCCTCCAGTTCTTCAAATTGGTATATGATTTGATATAGCCGTTCGTCGTCGATATAAACTTCGTCAACGACTTCATAGGGGATCGAAAATTCATCCAGCACGTCTTCGAGCTTCCTTTCCGTCGCGCGGGATTTCAATTCGGTGCAAAGGTAGATGTTCCATCGGTTCAGATGCCGGAAAACGCGGTTGTCGGCAAAATAATTCGGCGACGTGACCCGCATATAGACGATGAACGGCAGCGTCGGCGCGGATATGAAATGATTATAGGCGACGGGAAAACCCGTGCAATCAAGGATCGCTTTCAGCCGTTCGGCGTCAAGCTCCCCGCCTTTCACTATAATCTGAACCCCCGGAAGGGCTTCAAGCTGCGCTGACCATGTGAGCGGCGTTCTGACATACCGATCCCGGAAATTGAGGTTGAAGCGGTTCCGGTTCAGTATGCCGTGATTGAAGCCTCTCCGCCTGATCCTGATTTGCCCGACATAGACGGTGGGCTTCAAGTCGAATCCGCCGTTCAGCCCATTGTCCGCCGTCCAGACGACATAGCAGTTCAGAATGAGGAAAACGTCGGCGTTCAGAGCTTCGGAAAGCTCCGCTCCGCCGTCGATCTCCCCCTGCATACGCGGAAGGATGCCGTCGAAATTCCCGCGCCATGTCACGGGCTGGACGGTGTAGGCAGCCGCCCCGGAGCTGTCGAACGGAACGCGGTTGAATCTGTCCTGGTTGTAGCCGCGCCGTTTGCGCAGAGTGACGAAAGCGACGGGGAGAAGGGCGGCTTCCGATGCCGTGAAAATCCCCTCTCCGTGAACGGCAGCGGAGACGGGGACGCCGACGGCGGCAGTCTGCCGGAATTCGCATTCCGCCGGGATGATTTCATCAATCCGCCCCGTGATCTGCGCGTCTCCGGCAGCCTCCCCGGAAATGATGTCGCGGAGCAGGATGTCCGCCGGATGCGGCACGGAATTGAAACGCTGCCCGTTGAACTTTCCGTGATACATTCCCCATCACCCCTTTTTTATCACGTCCTCGACCTTGTTCATGAGCTTTTCATGAGCGGCGTCCGATGCCGCTCTGATGTGCGGGCGCGGCTGCGTGAAGCTGCCGTCCCGGTTGATGTGTCCGAATTCAAGCAAATGCGTGAGCTGATAGTCCGTTTTGTTGTGGACGGAATATAAAGAGCGCGTTGACGTGCTGCTCGAACGCTGCTCCGCTTTCCAGCCCTTTTTATACCGTCCTTTTTTCTTTCCGAACTTCTTGACGGGGGATGCCTCCCGGATCGCCGCTTCCGTTTCCTCCGCGACTTCCCGAACGGCGTCTTTCACCCCCTCCGTTACGTTGTCGGTGTAATCCTGTAAAAGCTCGATCAAACCCTTTTGCCAGTCGTTCATGTGACATTCCCTGTCCTTTCTGCAAGGTAGAGTTCAAGACGCTGCCCTTTCTCGAACGTGCGGTAAATCGTGAGACGCCGCCCGTCGATCAGAGCGGTTTTCGCGCCGTTGTATTCCGCCTTGTATATCTCCACCATGCAATAGGGCTTTATGTTGAGCTGTCCGGCGTGAAAGAAATCGTTTTCGTAGACGGATTTTTTCTTTCCGATCACGGTTTTCGGTTCGATCTGCGCCGTTTCATTCCCGATTGCGTCCATGTTATAGGACGCTTCTCCCTCCAGCACAAGGACGATTTCATTCATGATAGCCCTCCGACAGAGAGAGAGAACAAAGGATATAATCGTATGCTCTCCGATAACGCTCCGCCTCGCCGTCGTAGTTGAATTCACTCCGACAGAAAAGAATCACCGCCCTGTCGAGAAGGGGATCGCCGAGAGTTTCGGCTTCAGTGATCTTTTCGTCCGGGATGATAACGGCATTTCTTTTCATGTCCGCGATGGCGGAGAGGATCGCGTCTTTCACCTGATCGTCAAAAAAGGCGTCGGACGCACCGACGGCCTTTTTGACTTTATCAAATACCGTTGCCATGCTTCAACCTTACGCCGTCGCCTTGTTCAGCTTGACGAAAGCCTCTTCGATTGCCAGCTTGCAGTCGAACATAGCGACGCCGGAATAGAAATAGCTGTTCGTCTTGATGTCGTACTGCTGATGCATGGTGAGGTTTTCCGGCAGATTGCCCACCACCTTCTTCGGCGCACCGAGCAGGGCTTCGTGGTAGATCATGCGGTTCGTGAGCTTTACGGGATAGCCGTAGACGAAATAATTCCGCCCCTCGACGGTGACGATTTTGTTCTTGCTGTCGTCTTCGAGCGGCAGGAAGTCCGTGAAGAGCGTCTTCTTGCTCATGTAGAAGACGGCGGCGGGATCATACCCGGCGGGGAGAAGGGCGATCAGAGCGCGGACGTTGTCGGCGGTGAGGGACGCGGTTTTCGCAACGGTGACGGAGTTGGACGCGCCCCACGTCTGCGAATTGTTGATTCCCGTACCCTGTCCGCTGCCGGAACCGTTGAAAATCTGCTCTTCGATCCCTTCGGCGATCTTTTCGCCGAGAATATCGGCGATCCATTCCTCGAAAGCGTCGATGGACATGGTTCTCACGGTGTCGGAAATCTGAATCAGCTTCACAAGCTCGAAAGCGTGAAGCTCGACGTTCACGACGGTATCAGTTCCGGGCGTGATAGTCGCGTTTTCGGTATGCGTGACCGCTGCGGAGACCGTACCTTCGACGGCAAAACGGACATAACCGGCGACGTGCAGGAGCGTGATGTCTTCGAGAATGCCGCAATATTCGCGGACTTTGCGAAGGATCGCGTTCTGCGTCTGCGTCGGGATCACTTCGGGACCCGACCCCGTTGTGGTAGACGACCACGCGCGTCTCTCCGCTTCGTCCATAGGAATGCCCCGGATGTTTTTCAGCCATGCGCTTCTGTATTCCGGGGAGGATGCGGGATCGTCATTTGCGCGGGACTGAGTTCCTTCCGCGCCGGAGGGCTGGCCGACGTTCATGACGGCACCCGCGCCGCCCGCGATCTGAGAGAGCAGCCCGTTTCTTCTTTCGGCTGCCGCTTCGAGCTGCTTCCGCTCTTCGGTGAGCTTCTTGACCTCTTCTTCGAGCTTCGCCAGCTCTTCTTCGTTCATGGTGTCGCCCCTTGTCTCGATGTCCTGGCGGATCGCGGCGAGACGGGCTTCGATTTCCTGTCTTCTGTTCATCTTGTTCTCTCCATTTCTAAAAATAATTTGAGGATGCGCTTCCGACGCTCCAGCTGCTCCCGCCGTTCCCGCTCGATCACTCCGTCGAAGTAGGATCGCGCCGTTATATCGGTATTGCCGTTCGCCGGATAAGAAACCGCCGAAACGTCAAAGACCTTTCTGATTTTCAGAATGCTCCGCGTGTGCGTGTCGCGGTTGTATGAATCCTCCGCGACGGTGAACGCCCACGACATTTTCGTGACAAGGCCGTTTTTGATCTCTTCGTGCATATCCTTTGCGGCTGCGCTCTTCGAGAGATCGGCGAAGGTGAGCAGCCCGCGCGACGTCGGTTCAAGGCCGAGCGTGTTGTTTGATGTCCGGGCGTAGACTTTGCCCGAATGGTTGTACTGGAAGATCACGTCGCTCATGTCCGCACCTTCAAGCGCGTGCGCGTCGATGCGTTCATAGTATTTCACCCCGTCCCACTCATACATGAGATAAGGATCGTCAAAGGTTGTCGCCAGCCCTTCGACGTAGAAATCAGTATCAAACCTCTTTTCCGTCGTCTGCGGGATCATGAACGGGCTGTTCATTGCCCTGTACTCCCGATCCGTTTTCACCGGCATTTGCATTTGCCCCCTTTCCTTCTGCGGATGCTCCGAGCGCGGAGACTTCCGCGTATTCTTTGCGGATATAATACTTTTCGCCCCCTTCGACGTGCGCCATGTTCCATATATCCATGACCCCGTTCCGGTTCAGAAGTCCCCGGTCAAAGAGCTGCGTCGAGATTTGCAATTTCGTGTCGTTCGATGCGTATTGAAGCCGGTTCGCCGTGAAGGTGATCGCGTTTCCGTGCGCCAGCTCCCGCTGAGAGAACGTCATATTCGACAGAACAAGGGAAAGCTGGATGGCGAACGGCTCGATCTTACCCTCATAGTAGGCGTTCCACTGATTTTCGGTGTAGTCGTTCCGAAGGATGTGTTCATTCGTGCCGAAGTAGGTATAGACGTTTTCCTCGATCTGCTTCATGACGGCAGCGTTCACGAAATACGGCTTGCTGTCGATCTGCTTCACGTCGGAGAACTTCGCATCATAAATCACCATCCCGGATTGATTATCAGCCGAAAGATTGTCCTCCGTGAACCGCTTCCGTTCCTTCGTGATGTCGTCCGGTTTCAGCATATTTGCGATTTTTGCAAGGAAACGCACCGAAGCGGAGTTCTTCACGCCGTTTATAATGCCCTGATTCTGCGTTGTGATAAGCTCCATTGTAGGCCGGAGGGCGGCGTTTGATTCTCCGAAGAAGTCGCTCTTATACTGAAATTTCGTGAGAATGCCGACCCTCTCCAGCTCGATGGCCGCTTTCTGCCCCGTCGAGAACGTATAGCGGACGAATGCCTGTCCGTTGTGTTCGACGATTTCGCAGAGGTTCGGCATAACGGGATAATACCCGCACAGTTCCCCGAAGCGGTTCTCAATCGGCACGATGAAAGCCGTGTTGTTGACTTCGTAGATCGTCGCCACCCGCGAAATGAATTTCGATGTGTCCATGAAGGGATTCGGGCGGAATTGCAGGATTCTTTCAAGCTCCCGCGCCGCCGATCCGCTGATTTCCGGTTTCAGCTTCGAGCAGAAGGTGGCGAACGAGTTTACCGCCGCCCGTGTCAGCTCCATTTCATAGACCGATTCCGGCGCACTTCTGAACACGGGCGAATACCCGTTCAGCATTTTGAAATAACCCTTTGTCGAAATATCCGCACGCGGACGGCGGAAAATACTCTCAAAAATTCCCATTGTATCACCTCCGCTCTATGCGGCATTTTTCAGCATTTCGCCGAGTTCTGCATAATATTTCTGGCGCACGGTGAGGGCGTCGATCACCGCGACAAATCCGTCTATGTGTGCTCTTTGCTCTATTTTTACCGGACGGAACTTCCTTGTCTCCATGTTGTGTTTCAATGCAACATTCAAGAAATGAGATTTCAAGAGATTGTTGTCGGCTATTTTGAAGTTTCCGTCCTTCAAAATCCCCTCGAATTCGAGGATCACCGGAGCGAGGTTTTCGCCCTGCCACACGTCGTCGCATTGATACTGAGCGGATTTCAGTTCGTCGATCAGATACTGCGCGGAATATCGGTCATAGCCGATTTTCAGTATATAGATTCCGTAATCGTTCCGCAATTTCATGAACCAGTCGAAGACGTCGTTATAATTGACATAGTTCTCCCCGGATGGCGTGACGATCCCCTGCTTGATGAAAATATCATAAGGAACGCCGTCCCGCGCCGTCGCTTTCTCGATCATGTTTGACGGCATGAAGAACTGGCAGAAGGAATAAAGAACGCCCTCCCGCTCGATCACGACGGAGGCAGCCGTCAAGTCCGTTGTCTGAGACAAGTCGATCCCTCCGACCGCGTAACAGTCCCGGAAATCGTCAAGCAGCGCATGAACGGACGCGACGTTCACCACCGTATAGTCGAGCCACGCGACGCTCGAATTCTGCTTGATGTTGCAATACTTCGTGAGGAATTCGACCCGCTTTGACAGCGACATTTCCGCGACGGCGATTTCCTCGACGAAAAATTCCGGCAGGACGGAGACGCCCATATTCGGATTTGCTTTTTTCAGCTCTTCGAGATCGTTCCATTTCTCCACGTCGTCGATCATGTAGAGCAGCGGCAGAAGCCGACGCTCCCGGCTGCCGCCCTTCAAGAACGCCGTCGATCTCTTCATGAGTTCGTCGAAGATTCCGTCGTTCTCGTAACCGGCGGTGGAGATCGAGAGGATCATCGGCTGTTTCCGCGCACCGAGAGCCGACTTCATGACTTCGTATTGTTTCAGCCCCGCGTCCCCTCTCCATGACGCGACTTCATCGCAGACGACCAGCTGCGGATTGAAGCCGTCGGACTTCTTCGCGTTGAAAGCAAGCTGCTTGATGGACGTGTTCGTTTCCTCGATGTAGATGTCTGAACGACGCCGCTTTGTCAGCTCTTCAAGTTCCGGCTCTTTCCTCACCATTTGGAAGAAGTTGTCATAGACGATTGAAGCCTGTTCGAGCTTCGGAGCGAGGCAGAATATTTTCGCGCCGTATTCGCCATCAAGGTATGCCATATAAGCGATAATGGCGGACGCGAAGAGCGTTTTCCCGTTCTTCCGCCCGATCACGATGAAGACTTCCCGGAATACCCGCGTCCCGTCCTGCTCGACGATCCCGAACATGAGGGAAACGGCTGCTTTTTGCCAGAGTTCGAGCTTCAAGAGATCGTCGCGCCCTTCGCAATGGTGACAAAAGTTCTCGATGAACTTGATCGCTTTGTTTGCTTTTTTCGCGTCAAAGAAAAAAAGACCTTCCTGCAATCCCCGGACGACGTACTCATAGACGGCGACGATCCATTTTCCGACCGTGACGGCTCCTGTCTGAATCGCCGCGTGATACTCTGATATATAATTCGAGTACGGGATCACGGCGTCACTCTCTCCGAAGGGCGGCGAGCTTGCTTTCCTTCTTTTGTTCCGGCGGCACTAAATCGCAGAGCTGCCGGATAATTGCCGCGTGATTCTTCGTCATGGCGATATGAGTTTTCACCGCGTCCGACTGTTTCGTGCCTTTTTGGTTCTCGCCGTTCTGGTATTCGACGACATACCCCTCCGCGTTGATCTGCTCTTGCAGTTCGTCGAACATATTGATAACCTGCGCCTGAATGGACACATCCAGCGCGGACACCGGCTCATCACAGACGATAAAATCCGGGTGGAGGGCCAGGGCGCGGGCAATCCCGATCCGCTGGCGCTGTCCGCCGGAAAACTCATGGGCGTACCGGGCGGCGTGTTCGCTGTTCAGCCCTACCCGGTTCATCAGCCCCAGAATCTTTTCCTGCCGCTCCGCCGGGCTGGCGTACATTTTATGAATATCCAGCGGTTCGCCGATAATGTCGGAAACCGTCATGCGCGGATTCAGCGAGGAATACGGGTCCTGAAAGACCATCGTCGCCTTTTTCCGGAAAGCGGCAATCTGCGCTTTTGTCTGAATAGGCTCTCCGTCATAGAGAATATCCCCGCTGGTGGGTTTGTACAGATGCAGAATCGTCCGCC
>ERZ842401.5110-NODE-5110-length-14751-cov-4.259458_pt1 | contig 14751 bp, 7 predicted proteins | sample MGYA00521270_ERZ842401 | MGnify/ENA primary metagenome ERZ842401 (study PRJEB31892, sample SAMEA3878208) | bioreactor metagenome | biome: Moose rumen | place: Sweden | collected 2011-10 | study: EMG produced TPA metagenomics assembly of the PRJEB12797 data set...
CGCGCTTGATGTCGGTGGGGGAGGGGAGGAGTCCCGTCTCAAGGATGACCTTCATTTTCTTGTCGCCGCAGACGCACTTCAGCTCCTGAATCTCGTCGCAGACGGTTTCGTAGTCGCCGCTCAGGTATTTGCCTACGCTCATGACGATATCTATCTCTGTAGCACCGTCCTTAAGGGCCAGTGCTGTCTCGGCCACTTTAACCTCTAAAACGGCCTGTGAGCTCGGGAAACTACCGCTGACGCAGGCTATTTCTACGCCGTCCACTTCGAGGCTCTGAGAGACAATCTCGGCGAAACAGGGATATACACAGATGGTGGCCACGTGCGGCAGGTCGGGGTAGGCGTGGTAGAATTGGTTGACTTTCTCCGTGAAGGCCAGCACGCTCTCCTCGCTGTCCGTAGTCTTCAGCGTCGTCAGTTCCACGCTGCCCATGAGGAATTTCTTCACCTCGACGGTGTCGTTCTCCGGCACCTTCTTCTCGATGATGTTCTTCACAGCGGCGGCCACTTCGGCCTCGCTAACGCTCAGGTTGTACTGTGACAACGCTTGGTCAATCTTGCTTTGTTCCATAAAGAATAATAATGTTTATTTGTAGTTTGACGTGTTCGTTCACTTTTCACTTCTCACTTCTCATTAATCACTCCTTCTGGTGTGTGTCCATGAGAATCGTTACCGGCCCGTCATTGCAGAGCGAAACCTTCATATCAGCTCCGAACTCTCCGTGCCCGACAGGTCTTCCTATAGCTTCACTAAGTCGTTGAATGAAAGCTTCATAGAGCGGAACACTGATGTCATGCGAGGCCGCGCGCAGCCATGACGGGCGGTTCCCTTTCCTATAGGATGCGAAGAGCGTGAATTGGCTGATTACGATGATGTTACCATCAGCTCCTTCGTGTTCTCCTGCAATGTCCAGGATGCTGCGGTTCATGACGCCGTTCTCGTCGTCGAAGACCCGCAGGGCCGCCACTTTGCGCACCAGCCACTCCATATCTTCCATCGTATCTGTGGCCTCAATGCCCAATAGGATGACGTAGCCAAGTCCCTGAAACTCAGCATTTACCTTGCCGTCAATCGTGACACTGGCACCTTTTGCTCTTTGAATGACTATTCTCATAACTTTCCTTTGATGGCTTTTGCCTTTGCTTCTCCGACTGCTGCTGCGAGTTCCTCGAGACTGGCTTCGCGGATGCGTTTCACGCTCTTGAAGGTTTTCAATAAAGCCTGTTTGGTCTTGGGTCCGATGCCTGGAATGGTGTCCAGTTCGGAGCGTAGTTGACTCTTGCTGCGCTTGTCACGATGGAAGGTGATGGCGTAGCGGTGCACCTCGTCCTGAATCTGTGTGAGCAAACGGAAGAGGGCGCTGTCCTGCTTCAGGGCGATGGTCATTGGCGGATTGCCATAGAGCAGTTCGTGTGTGCGGTGGCGGTCGTCTTTTGCTAAGCCTGCGATGGGAATTTTCAGTCCTAATTCATCTTCTACGACTGCACGCACGACGCTCATCTGACCCGCGCCGCCGTCCGTGATGATGAGATCGGGTAGGGGGGTACCTTCCTCTACCATGCGGCTGTAGCGACGGCGCACCACCTCCTGCATGGATGCGTAATCATCCGGTCCTTCGACCGTCTTGATGTTGTATTTACGATAGTCCGCCTTGCTGGGTTTACATTTCTTGAAGACCACACACCCTGCCACCGCATCTGTACCGGAGATGTTCGAGTTATCGAAACATTCGATCTGATAGGGGAGGGTAGGGAGCTTCAGATGGTCTTGTATCTCCTTCATCAGTCGCACTGCTTTCTGCTCTGGGTTCAGTTTATCCTGCTGCTTCAGGCGGTCCATCTTGTACTGCTTCACATTGAGTTCGGAAAGACTTAATAATTGTCTTTTGTCACCACGCATGGGTATGGTGATTTCCATATCATTAAGGGGAAGTTCCACGGGGAACGGAAGCACGATTTCCTTTGCCTCGGAGCCCCACCGGTCGCGCATATCCATGATGCCTCGCACGAGCAGTTCCTCGTTGGACTCATCCAGCTTCTTCTTGTATTCAAACGTGAAGGCCTGGTTGATGGCACCTTCTACCACGTGGAGATAGTTGATGTAGGCTGTTCGTTCGTCTGCCTCGATGGAGAAGACGTCGATGTTGTGTCCTGTTGATGTGACGACCTGACTCTTCTCTTGATGCGCCGTGATGAGGTCGTAGCGTCGTTTCACGACGGCGGCCTCTTCAAAGCGCATCTCTTCGGCTAACTGCTGCATCTCGGCCAGCAGTTCGCGACGGAGTGCTGCTGTGTCGCCCTTGAGAATGCGTTCCGCCGCTTCGATGTATTGCAGATATTCGGACCGGCTCTGCAGCCCTGTGCAGGGTCCCATGCAGTTCTTCAGGTGATACTCGAGACACAGTTTGTATTTCCCTTTCTCGACTCCCTCTCGGCTCATGGGCTGATGACAGCGTCGGATAGGGTAGAGGTTCTTGAAGAGTTCCAGCAGTCCGTTGATTGTGGGGATGTGGCTGTAGGGGCCGTAGTAGGTGGCGCCCTTGCGGTCGATGTGTCGCGTCTTGAAGATGCGAGGCAGGTATTCTTTTGTGACAGCAATGGAGGGGTATGTCTTGCCGTCCTTCAATAATACATTGTAGCGTGGCTGGAATTGTTTGATGAGCTGGTTCTCCAGCAGGAGTGCCTCTGCCTCGGTCTTGACGACCGTGTAGGTGATGTCGTGTATCTTGCTGACCAATACCTTTGTCTTGTAGCGATCGACCTCCGTGTGGAAGTACGACGAGCAACGCGTTTTCAGGTTCTTTGCCTTGCCCACGTATATGATGGTTCCGTGGACATCATAGTACTGGTAGCTGCCGGGTTTCTCCGGCATACTCAGCACGATGTCCTTGAGTCGTCTGATGCGCTTCTCGTCTTCTTCCTTGGTCATTGTTCCACGTGAAACAAGATAGCTATATGGTGACGAGGGTGGTCAGGTCGATGCCCTCGAACTGGTCGCGTCCGTGCAGTCCTTCATCGGTAATCTCTATGATGAAGTTGATGTAGGTCTTCTTGGGGTGGAAGTGCTGCACGAGCTTGTAGGTGGCCATTGCCGTGCCGCCAGTGGCGAGCAGGTCGTCGTGGATGAGCACCACGTCGTTGTCATTGATGGCGTCGATGTGCATCTCCACGGTATCCACGCCGTACTCCTTCGAGAAAGATTCCTTGATGACGGTGGCGGGCAGCTTGCCGGGCTTGCGGGCGAGAACCACGCCGGCGCCCAGGCGCACGGCCAGTGCCGATGCCATCACGAAGCCACGGCTCTCGATGCCCACAATCTTGGTGATGCCTTTGTCCTTGTACAGTTCGTACAGCTCATCGGTCATCGCCTTCATGCACTCTGCGTTCTTGTACAGCGTGGTCACATCCCTGAAGTTAATCCCTTTCTTCGGGAAGTCAGGGATGCACCGTAAGTTGTCTAAAATAATCTGTCGGTTCATGGTTCTATTGTATGTTGAAGGGTTCTTCTGTTTCGTTATGGATGTCGGCTACCGTCCCAGCAGCACCAGCAGCACATTGATATCCGATGGTGACACGCCCGGGATGCGGGAGGCCTGGGCGAGCGTCTCGGGGTCGTGGGCGGTCAGCTTCTGGCGTCCCTCGGTGGAGATGGACTGGAGTGCGCTGTAGTCGAAGCGTCCGCGGATGCGGATGCTCTCCAGGCGGTGCATCTTCTCTGCCTGTTCCACCTCGCGCATGATATATCCTTTATATTTAATGCTGATCTCTGCAGCCTCGATGATCTCGTCGCGTCGGTCGCCGATGGTGTCGAGCACGTCATGCAGGTGGGGTAGGGCAGGGGCGAGGTTGTCGAAGGTCACCTGCGGACGTCCCAGCAGTTCCACCAGCTTGCAGCCGCGCGTGAGCGGTGTCGAGGCGAGCTGTTCCAGGAGGCCGTTGACATCCTGCATCTTCACGGAGTACTCTTCCGCGAAACGGACGATACGCTCGACCTCTTCTTTCTTCTGGAGGTAGTGGCGGAGTCGCTCCGTCGTGGCTACGCCCACGCGGTGTCCGAGCTCCGTCAGACGGGCGTCCGCGTTGTCCTGCCGCAGCAGGATGCGGTATTCGGCGCGCGAGGTGAACATACGGTATGGCTCATCGACACCCTTGCAGACGAGGTCGTCGATGAGCACGCCGATGTATGCCTGGTCGCGCTGCAGGACGAGCGGCTCTTGCCCTGTGCAGTGGCGTGCGGCATTGATGCCCGCGAGGAGCCCCTGTCCGGCAGCCTCCTCGTAGCCTGTGGTGCCGTTGACTTGACCTGCCAGGAACAGGCCGCTGATGACGCGCGACTCCAGTGAGTGATGCAGCTGTGTGGGGTCGAAGAAATCGTATTCGATGGCATAGCCCGGACGATAGATCTCCAGGTTGCGGAACGCCGGAATCAGGCGCAGCGCTTCGACTTGTACGTCGATAGGCAAGGATGAGGAGAAGCCGTTCAGGTAGTATTCGTTGGTGTTCGTGCCCTCCGGTTCCAGGAACAGCTGGTGCTGGTCCTTGTCGGGGAACGTCACGAGCTTCGTCTCTATCGATGGGCAGTACCGCGGTCCTATGCTCTGGATCTGGCCGTTGTACAACGGCGAATCCGGCAATCCTTCCCGCAGCCGCTCGTGGACGGCTTCGTTGGTATAGGTGATCCAGCAAGGGAGGAAGGACTCGCCCCCCCTTGAGGGGAGCGGGAGGTGGCTATACGAGAATCGCCTGCCTTCCGTGTCGCCGGGCTGCTCGGTCATCAGCGAGAAATCCACGCTGCGTGCGTCGATGCGCACCGGCGTCCCGGTCTTCATGCGTCCCACGCGCACCCCGTGCTGTGTGATGCTCTCGGTGAGCTCCAGCGAGGGTGGCTCTGCACAGCGCCCGCCCGGCAGCTGCACACGTCCGATGTGCATCAGTCCGTTGAGGAACGTCCCCGCCGTGAGCACGATGCTCTTGGCGTAGAATGTCATGCCGAGGTAGGTCTCGACGCCGGTGGCGACGGGAGCCCCCTCCCGACCTCCCCGAGGGGAGGAGTCTGTGATCAGTTTCCTCACCTGGTCTTGCCAGATGTGCAGGTTGGGAGTGTTCTCAAGGACCTCGCGCCAGGCCCAGATGAACTTCGCGCGGTCGCACTGTGCGCGGGGGCTCCACATCGCGGGTCCCTTGGAGCGGTTCAGCATCCGGAACTGGAGCGTCGTGGCGTCCGTGACCAGCCCCATCGCGCCGCCGAGTGCGTCTATCTCCCTGACAATCTGCCCTTTGGCGATGCCTCCGACGGCGGGATTGCAGGACATCTGCGCGATCTTGTTCATGTCCATCGTGATGAGGAGCGTGCGCGCACCAATGCGCGCTGCGGCGTGTGCCGCTTCGCAGCCTGCATGGCCTGCGCCAATCACGATGACATCATATTGTTGTTCCAATGAATGAAGTTTAGGGTTTAAGGTTTAAAGTTTAATGTCTATGTATTTACGATTTAACGATTTACTGTTTACTGTCTATTTACGATTTAGCGATTTAGTGATTGACCCTCGTACTAAAATATTTGCCGACGTATGGCACGCTGCTCAGCGGCAGATCCTTCTTGATGAGATATGCCACGAAGACAGCGATGAGGGCGGTGTTGACGAGGAGTGTTGCCCAGGCAGGCCACGTCGCCGGCACATGTTCCATAGCTGCAAAGAGCACGGCGGTGAGAACCACGTAGAGCGCGATGTCCTTCATCGGGTAGTCGATGGGGTTCTGGCGCTGACCCACGATGTAGCTCAGCACCATCGCTGTGCCGTAGCCCGCTACGCCGCCCCATGCGCAAGCCCAGTAGCCGTAGCGGGGGATGAGCAGGATGTTCACGGCCAGCAACACGGCACAACCCGCGATGGAGAACACGGCACCGTAGACGGTCTTGTCGATGAGCTTGTACCAGAAGGAGAGATTGAAATAGACACCCATCATGATTTCAGCTGCCATCACGATGGGCACCACGCCCAGCCCCTCGCGGTAGCCTGCGCCGATGATATATTGCAGAATCGGCATATAGCCCACCACGCCGAGGAAGGCCAACAGCGTGAATATCAGGAAGTACTTCATCGCGGTGGCGTAGTATTCCTTGCTGTCGGCGTCCTTCGCCTTCGCGAAGACGATGGGCTCATAGGCGTAGCGGAACGCCTGCGTGATCATTGCCATGATCATCGCGATCTTCACGCAGCTGCCGTAGATACCCAGCTGCACGTTGGCCTCTGCTGCATCCGGATATGCGAGCGGGAAGATAATCTTGTCCGCCACCTGGTTCAGGATGCCCGCGATGCCCAGGATGAGGATGGGCCACGAGTAGCTCAGCATCCGCGGCAGCAGCGTGCGGTCGAAGTGCCAGCGAATCTTCACCAGGTCGGGGATGAACAGCAGCGTGATGGCACCCGTGCACAGCAGGTTGATGAAGAAGACATAGAACACCGATGTCTTACCCAGCACCACGAAGTACAGCACGTTCAGCCCGATGTTCAGGAAGATGAACAGCAGCTTCAGCGACGCGAAGCGCACGGCGCGCTTCTGGAAGCGCAGGAAGCTGAACGGGATGGCCTGTAGCGCATCCATCGCCACCACCGACGCCATCATCAGCAGGTAGTCGGGATGGGCGGCGTAGCCCAGCAGACTGGCGATGGGCGTAATGAAGCCGAAGATGAGTGCCAGGAACAGCGCCGTCAGCGTGCCCACCACCGTGAAGGCCGTCGTGAACACCGTGTCCGGCCAGGAAGCCCCCTCGGGGGCAGTGTGGGGAGCCGGCTGCTCATTCGCGAAGCGGAACAGCGTCGTCTCCATGCCGAAGGTCAGCAGCACCAGGATCAGTGCCGTGTAGGCATAGATGTTCGTGCTCACGCCGTAGTCGCCCGACTCGCGCGGCATGTAATGTGTGTAGAGCGGCACGAGCAGGTAGTTGAGGAAGCGCCCTACGATGCTGCTGAGCCCGTAGATGGCGGTATCCTTCATCAAAGCGTTCAGTTGAGCCATCTTGAAGGAGTTTGTCAGCCGCAAAGTTACTTCATTCCCCCCACACCACCAACTTTTCTGAGGAAAATGCCCCCTTTGAGTCACTTTTTTTCACCCATTTCCTTGCCGTTTCACAATGTTTCACTAACTTTGCCCCCCGAAAGGGCACTTTGTGCCCGTGCATTTATGGTTATGGCAAGATACATCAATCCTTTCACAGACGTGGGATTCAAGCGAATCTTCGGACAAGAGGTTTCCAAGCCTCTGCTGATTGATTTCTTGAACAACGTGCTCGAGCGTAATGACAGAATTATCGATCTCACCTTCCTTGATAAAGAACAGGTGGCAGTGTCTCCGCAGGAGCGCGGCATTATTTATGATGTCTATTGTGAAGCAGACAACGGCGAGAAGTTTATTGTCGAGATGCAGAACAAGCGGCAGGAGTTCTTTGTCGATCGATGCGTCTATTATGTGTCTCACGCTATTGCCCGTCAGGGCGAGCGAGGCGCAGAATGGCGCTATCAGCTGGCACCAGTGTATCTCATTGCGTTCATGAACTTCACCCTCAAGGATCTCCAGCCCCGGCTGCGGACTGAGGCCGTGTTCATGGATACTTCCGTGAGCAATGCCCTCTCAGACAAGGCGCACATGATATTTTTGCAGCTACCTTATTTTAATAAAGAAGCAGAGGAATGTGTGAATGATTTTGAACGTTGGATTTATACACTGAAAAATATGGAGACTTTACAGAGAATGCCCTTTGCGGCGCAGAATGCGGTTTTCCAGAAGCTCTCGGAAATCACCGACCTATCCAAGCTCAGTGGCGATGACCGTGTTAAGTATGATTACAGTCTCAAGCAATACCGCGATGCGTATAACGTTTTCATGACCAACTACGAAGAAGGGTTGGCAGAAGGCCGCGAGGAAGGGCTGGTGAAGGGCCGTGAGGAAGGACTGGCTGCTGGACGCGAGGAAGGACTGGTGAAGGGCCGCGAGGAAGGGCTGGCTGCTGGCCGCATGGCAGCACAGCGCGAGACGGCCCGTAAAATGAAAGCGATGGGCCTCGATGCTGCGATGATTGTTCAAGCCACAGGTCTTTCACGCGAAGAAACCGATCAACTCTAATCATTATAGGGAACATCTAAAAACACTAAAAACTCGGAATAGCCTTGCTGTATTTCTCGGATTTTCTTTCAGATTTTCCTAAGATTTCTTGCTCGTAGAGCAATCCTAATTTATTGGATACGCTTCGCGTAGAAATCTATCAAAAATCAAATCCAAATCTATCAAAAATATATACTTAACATAGTATAAGAAAGAAATAAAAAGTCTCTAATTCTCCAATTCTTGATTAATAGAATACACGTATACTTTTATTCACTCACTCAATCAAAAAACGTAATTACAAAACTACCAAAAAGAAGAAAGACAACGAACCATGCGGCTGGCCGCACCACTCAGACTGGGCGACTCAAACGGCTTGCAGCCACAAGAGACTTACACTTTACCTTTCCCCCTGCACCACAAGCCGGCGTGCAGGAACAAAATTAACTAAATCAATTATGAATCATTTTTATTCAAACCTAAAGCTCTTCCTTGTGGCGCTCTTTGCGCTCGTAGGTGTTGGCGCTTGGGCAGATGGAGTGACGGATGTACTGGATCAAAGTGTTACGGGTGTCACCGGCACCAATTACACTGAATTCAGTGGTAAGACCGTCAGCTCCGATGCTGTCTATGCCGGACAGTGCGCCGGAGGCAACGAGTCTATCCAGTTGCGCTCCAACAACAGCAACAGTGGCGTTGTAACCACCGCATCCGGCGGCACCGCCAAGAAGGTTGTTGTTAAGTGGAATAGCAAAACCGATAATGCCCGCGTGCTGAGCGTTTACGGTTCCAACACTGCATACACCGCAGCAACGGACCTGTACGACGCAGACAAGCAAGGAACACTCATTGCAGATATAGCTTACGCTGACGCAACAGAGGGTGTTTCCACTCTGGAGATTGACGACGAGTATGCCTACATCGGCTTCCGTTCAAAGAGCGGTGCCATGTATCTGACATCTGTCGAGATCACTTGGGAGACAGGTGCTCCTGCCCCCTCAGTGGCGAAACCTACCCTCCCCTCCAGCACCACATTCTTCGGTTCTATCTCCGTGGAGATCACTGCTGCCGAGGGCGCCACCATCTACTACACGCTGGATGGTACAGAGCCTACTGCTGAATCCACGGCTTACACCGAGGCTCTGACCATCACCGAGACGACGACCGTCAAGGCGATTGCCGTTGTTGAAGGTGTAGCCAGTGGGGTCGCAGAGGCTACCTACACGGCTCTGGTGAAGAGCGCAATTGCAGAGGCTCAGGCCGCAGAGACTGGCTCTACAGTGTATATCGAGGGCGTCGTCGTGGCTTCAGCTGCCTATGGTGCTGTCCTCTATGATGGTACCGACTACCTCTACTACTACAACAATGCTAACGCACTCGCCATTGGTCAGAAGGTATGCATGATTGGCAATCTCGCCACATACGGCGGTGCCAAGCAGCTCACCAGTGCTGCCGCCGTCACCGACCTCGGCACAGAAGCTGTTACTCATCCCGCAGCCGTAGCACTCGACGGTGCTGCCTTCGATGCCATTCAGGCTGCAGGTGCTGCTCCACGCCAGTATATATCGTTCATCGGTACACTGAGCATCTCCGGTAACTACTTCAACATAACTGTTGACGGTGCCGAGAACTCCACCGCATCCATCGTGAAGCCCAGCGAAGACCTCTCTGAACTCAATGGAAAACAGGTCGCCGTGAAAGGCTACCTGATGTACGTGAACAGAGCGTATGTCTATGCTGTTGCAACCAGCGTGAAGGAAGTCGGTGCCATCGAGAATGGCGACTTCAGTGCAGCAACCATTATAGACAACCATATCTGCACGTATGCCAAGGATATGGAGGGTAACGGCACCACCTTCAGCCAGATGCAGGAGGTCGCAGGTTGGACGATTGTCAACAATGGCGACGCTCGCGCTGCCGGCGTGATGGCTTACGGCTCTGACAAGTGGATTGGCGGGGCAGGTTTCCCGGTTCCCTCCTTCAACCCCGCAGGCGTTGCCGAGGGTCAGGGGCTTGGTGTGGTCGCAGTATGGTCTGCAGATGCACAATATACCCAGGAGATAACCCTTCCTGCCGGTTACTATCTTGTATCTGCCCGCATTAATAATGTGGGTGGCACCACCGCCACTGCCTCCAATTTCTTTGGAGCAAGTGTGGGTGGCACCAAATATTTTGCAGCCAATAAGACTTATGAGGTTGGCGTATGGACTCGCGAAAACGTAACCTTCCAGGTTGCAGAAGCTGCCGAGGGCTATATCTCACTGGGCTATAAGGCTACCAACGCTGGCAATGCCGCCCAGCAGCACCTGTTCTATGACGGTGTCATCGTGAAGAGGTTCGATACAGAAGAAGCTCGCACCGCTTTCATCGAGGAACAGGCAACAGCAGATGCCGCCGACGCTGCGGCCTATGCTTTTATTGTAGCTCGTAAGAATGCTCTCGCTACGCTGGCAACGCTTTCCGTTGGCGACGGTCTGTTCCTGTACAGTCAGGATGCCATCGACGCTGCCAAGGCAGCTATTGAAGCTGCCGAGACCGTTGAGGCTATCGAGGCCGCGATGCCCACGCCGACCCTTCCCGATGCAGAGAAGCAATATACCTTCCAGCTGAAGGACGGCGGCATGTACATGTCTATCGACGGCGGCATCAAGCTGGCCGCAGCTGCTTATCCCTTCACACTTGAGGCTGTAGAGGGTGGCTATGCGCTCAAGAACGGCGAGAACTATGTGGCATTCACCGGCACAGGCAATGACACCTGGAGCATGAAGGCTACTGAGGCTCCTTATGCTTGGGCTATCAGCTATCTGGCTGACGGCTACTACACACTGGCCAAGGCTTCAGCAACTACAGAGTTCATCGGCGTTGACAACACGGGCGCAGGTAGCAGTTGCTGGGCTAACAAGGCTGTTAGCGACAAGGCTTCTTGGAAGATTGCAGAGTATGTAGCTCCCACATTGTACACAGTCACCATCTCTGATGCCATCGAGAACGGTACGGTTGCAGCAGAGCCCACCAGCGCAGAAGCAGGTGCTAAGATTCAGCTGACCGCAACTCCGGATGCAGGCTATGAGTTGGAGGGTTACACCGTCTCTTGCAAAACCATCAACGAGGTCGTTTTGGTTGCTGAGGACGGTTCCTTCACGATGCCCGCTGACGACGTAACGGTTTCTGCAACCTTCGCAGAAGTTGTTTCTGTTTCCGGTGTCACATTGGAGGCAAGCGCAGGTGCTTATGCTGAAAGTAGTGGAAACTATGTCAAAGAGTGGACATCAAACACCAGTCCTATTGTGATAGTGACCACCGGCGCCAATAATATGGACAAGCGTGTCACCGAGACTTTCCTATGGCATAGTGGTTCAGCCGGTTCGAGTACCTATACGATTTCAGTCCCCGTCAATTACATTATCACTTCCTGCACGATTACTGCAAAGGGTAAGTCTGCAGAGCAGACGATTACTGCAGGCGAGACTGAGAAGACATTTGGCACGGCTGACTATGAAGAGTTAGTGCTTTCCGATCTCTCAAATCCCTCTACTTCCTTTACTCTTACTGGAGCAAATAGTGGTTTGCTGATTCAGAAGATTGAACTGGGCATAGCTCCGAACCCCAACTTCAACATCAGCAACGACAAAGCTTACACGCTGACGACTCCTCGTGGTGCTTTGGGCGTTTCTGACGGTCAGCTGGTTTCTACAGCCAAGGACTTCACTGCGTCCAACTTCGCTATCATCACCTACAATAATGCCTTCTATTTGTGGAGTGTTGAGGCGGGCCGCTTCCTCCAAGGCACGGGTGATGCCTCGAACTATGAGCCCACGCCCATCAGCTTCGTAGCACTGGATGGCGGTAAATACCAGATTCGTTATGGCAGCAATGCCATCAATATCGGCACCGGTTATGCCCCGGGTCTGGTTATTAATAGTTGGACTACGGTAGATGATGGTAATACCTATACGATTGAGGCAGCAGCAGATTTCGATGCTACAGAGGCTCTCGCTATTTTGTCAACACCCATCACATTCACCAACAAGGTGACCGACTTGGCCGACCTCAGCAATGCTAAGGCTTATGTGGTCACCAATGCACGTGGCACATGGAACGTTCAAAATGGCGCAACAGCGATGACTCCAAAGAAGCTATTGCCCGATGTGGTCGGTGAACAGTTCGCTCTTCTGCAGCAGCAGGGACTATACTTCATCTACAGCGTCAATGCCAAGAAGTTCCTGAATCCTGACAATACGCTCGGTGATCCCGTGCCTGTGAATATCAGTGCTACAGGCAATGAGGGCTATCCCTGGTTCTTCTCGTTCGATGACAGCCACAATATCAATGTCAGTGGTTCCGCTGTGAAAATTAACGAATGGAGTACTATCGATGATGGTAACTCGAATGCTATCATTGAGGCTGCAGACTTCGATGCTACAGATGCCATGGCTGCTCTCGCTGAGTATTTCCGTCTGTTTGCTGACGGCAAGTACTACCTTAATAATGTAGGTACAGGCAAATACCTGGCAGCAGGTTCAAGCTGGGGTACTCATGCCATCGTCAATGCCGATGGTCTGGACTACGACATCAAGATGGCCGACGGCAAGTACACCCTTGACTCTCAGGTCTACAATGGCGGCAGTAAAAACTTCCTGAATGGTGAGTGGAACGATGGTCTAGCTTTCGGCTGGACATTCAGTGAGATCAGCGAAGGTGTTTACACCATCAGCGACGGAACGAACTTCCTGACCGCCGGTGAGAATGGCATCGTCACTCTGGCAGCTGACGGTACCGCTGATGCCGCTAAGTGGACGCTGAAGACTCTGGCAGACCGTATTGCCGAATTGGCAGCAGCTACTGCTGAGGCTCCTGTAGATGCAACATTCCTTATCCAGGATGCTAACTTCGGCCGTAATGACCTGCGTAAGAGCGCATGGACGATGGTAGCAGGCAACCAGAACCTCTCTGGTGGCGAGGATAATGGTTCTGTCGGTAACAACTGTGCAGAGTCTTACCACTCCACGTTCACGCTGAGCCAGACACTGGCCAATGCTCCTGCAGGTAAGTATCAGATGACAGCTCAGGGATTCTATCGTCAGGATGACGGAAAAACAGAGGATGTTCCCACATTCTATGCTAACGACAAGACGGCAGACTTCCTCGCGAAGACAGGTTCTGAGAACAGTATGACCGATGCTTCCAAGTCGTTCTCAGCAGGACAGTACACCATCGAACCCATTGAGGTGACGGTGTTCGAGAATGGACAGCTGACTATCGGTGCAAAGGGCACTGCAACTAATCAGTGGGTTATCTTTGACAACTTCCGTCTGTCATATCTTACCAGTGAGATTCCTGCCGAGGAGTTCGCACCTGCTTACGATGCAGCCCTGGCTGCCGCACAAGCAGCTCTTGCCAACGAAGACTATGCAGTCGTAACTGGTGAGGAGAAAGCTGCTCTGGTTGCGGCTATCGAGAACTACAGCAACGTAGAAGCAACCGTTGAGGCTTACAAGACAGCCATCTCTGCCCTTACAGCTGCAACAACAACCTTTACAGGTTCCAAGGGCGACTACGATGAGCTGGCTGCTGCCAAGGCTGCTAATGCAGAGCGCAGCTATGCTTATGCCGCTGCTGACAAGAAAGCTGCTGCCGCTGGTACAAAAGTTAATCCGGAAACAGATTACGCTTTAAGAATGGTACCTCTTGCTAAATCATTAAAAGATGGCGAGGCAGAAAACTGGGAATATGCAGTTGAACTTCCAGAAACAGATGCACCAATAAGCAAAGATGATGTTAAGGGCTCACAATTTAGACAACCTCTATTTGAGTTCTCTGGAGCTTGTGCTGGTTGTGGTGAAACTCCATACTTAAAGGTAATTACTCAGATGTTTGGTGACAGAATGATTATTGCAAACGCTACAGGTTGTTCTTCAATCTATGGTGGTTCTGCTCCAACATGTCCATATACAACTAACAAGAAAGGACAAGGTCCTGCTTGGGCAAATAGCTTATTTGAAGATAATGCTGAATTCGGTTATGGTATGGCAGTTGCTATGGAGCAACGTCGTGCAAAACTTGCTGAAGACATGAATGCAGCAATTGAACTTGGTGTTGATGACAATACAAAGGCTGTATTTGAAGCATGGATTGAAAACATGAACGTTACAGCTAAGACATATGAAACATCTGATGCTGTTAAAGCAATTATCAATGATCTTGCTAAGAACGAAAAGAATGCAGATAAAAAAGTCTTATTTGATAGAATCGCAAAAAAAGCAGATTGCCTAGTGAAAGACAATCTGCCTGTAAAAATGCTGAAAATCAATGTTGATTATTCTGATTTTGTGAGTGTTGAACTTGGCGTTCCCATAGCGGCAACATTCACAGTAAAGGTATAGGCTGGAGAATCACCAGACAAATCAGCTTCAAAAATTATTTTTGCCGTTTCTTTATCTGTATCTGTGTCTGCATACCCTGAAAGCGTCCATTAGCTAACAGATGAAACATATTAAAGTTATTTTATACTAATTCGCGTTAGTGGTATAAATTTCTATTTATCATTTGCTTACTAAAAATTCGGAGGCTTAAAAATGGCTTTTTCTAACAAATGGGTTGCTTTTGGCGTTGGTGTCGCTGCTAGTGTTGCCGCAGTCACTCTCATAA
>ERZ842401.5111-NODE-5111-length-14750-cov-15.201361_pt1 | contig 14750 bp, 4 predicted proteins | sample MGYA00521270_ERZ842401 | MGnify/ENA primary metagenome ERZ842401 (study PRJEB31892, sample SAMEA3878208) | bioreactor metagenome | biome: Moose rumen | place: Sweden | collected 2011-10 | study: EMG produced TPA metagenomics assembly of the PRJEB12797 data set...
CGTCTGCATCCAGTCGCGTGCCATTGATGTCCGTTATGTCATCGAAGCGGATGGCAATACTGTTCCGTCTCCGCGAAGAACTGGCCGTACTATTCCAGACGGCGACGGGCAACTGACTTGTAGGCACCAACAAATAGGCAGAATTTGGGGCCATTGTATTCTTCGCCGCATTATCCGTGGCCGACAAAGCCGTCCACACATGCTGGCGATAGAAGCCTGCGGCATCGGTCTCTACGATTCTCCGGCCATCGGGTTCTTCTTCGGAGAGTGTGCCGTCCTTGGCAAACGTCCAATGGATATTAGTCAACAGGAACCTGGTAAAATCCCCCTCCTGCTCCTGGTTGTACACCTTGGCGACAAGATTGGGGTGCATCATATTCTCCCCTGACACAACAGCCTCATGCGTGGTTGTGATGGCTGGTACGAACAGGGGGACTTTGTAGGCTGCCGTCTCACTGACATTCGACTCGGTCAGCACAACACCTGTGCCTTGTGGTATATAGCCATGATCTTTAAAGTACGTATTGCTGTCGTAGGTCTGGGCTGCAGTATTTTTCACCTCGGTCAGTTTGACAGTGGCCGTATTCAGGTCATAACTGTCGTACTTCACCTCGTAAGTCCTCAAAGCGTGCTTGGTATAATAGTCCGTCAGTGTGTAGTCTATGTCCACGTCGCGGCTCTCCGTAGCCCATCCCATACCGCCTACGGGGTGCATAGCATCCTTTTTGATGTTGGTCACACCAATACCATATATCTGAGTATCGCTGTTGAAGGTCATAGTCATGTCACTGGCCGAGCGAACCTCAAACACATACTGCCCATCATTGCTCACGATGCCTTGGTAGTCACCGCTACTGACTTTCCTCAGGTTATCGGAATAGGCATCGGGCGGTCGGCTGCTCCTGAGGAACACATAGTAGCCCTTATATGTCTCGCCGATAGCAGCGATGGTCACTGTACCGTTCAGCGTCAGGTTACAGTTTTCACCATATCCCACTGTGCCTCCCGGCATCACCCATTGCAACTTCTTGCTTGTGTCACTCTCGTCATCTGGGGCGATGCTGAAGCCCAGGCCACGTGTCTCCTCGAGAATGAATCCCGAATCATTACGTTTGCCCAGATTGCAGACAAGCAAAGCATCGTCGACATAATACGACGAATATTCGTTGTAGCCATACTGCAGGTATGACTCGACGCCACTGCTGCGCATCAGGGTATTGTCTGTGTCCCAGGTGCGTGTCGGATCGGTATCTATCACACCGTTACTCTCGCTGATGGTAGTCTTTGCATAGCCAGTATTCGTTGCCAGGCTATTCTTGGTGTTCAGCCCGGCTGTTGTGTTGAGAACCGTTATAGGTGAGTCCTCTATCTTCGCCGTCACGTTGTCGAAGTAGCGAGTGAAGTCCCAAGTCTTCGGGTACTGCATAACTGGCCGGATACCCACAGTAAAACGGTACTGGCGGTAGGCCACCAGATAGCCGTTGTTATCACGCACGCCCACACTCATAATAGCCTTGCCCCAGCAGGCACCATTGAACGACAGACCTGGCACGGCATACGTTCCGTTTCCTGAGTCGAAGTAGGTCTGCGACATATCCATTGTCATATTGTGAAGCGTCACGTCTTGATTCACCATTTTGAACTCCGCGACGCCATTAGGGGCAGAGAAGTTCAAGTAGTTCGTTAACCACTGGCTGGTCACCTCACCACCAGTGGTCAGTATGCCATCCAACTCCACAAGCCCACTGCCAACGTCAGCCGAGCCGTCTTCATTGGCACGGGCGTAAGCCATCAGTTTCTGCGTCATACCTGAGCCCTTGAACTCTTCGGTGGCGTTGAGGTTGTAGTACACATCGTCGGAGGCATTGACACTGGTGTCGGGATTACCGTAGTACACATGGATAGCCACGATGCGCGAGGTGCCCTTATCGTTCTGCGTGAAGGTAACGTTGCCGTCGTTGGCTACACGGAAGGTATAATAGCCCTGGCGGTTGCCAGCATTTGTGCCCGTCAGACGCACGGAACCGCCATACTTAATCTCATCGATTGTCTTACCCTCTAAGTCAAGCAGATTCTCCAAGACGACGGTGTTGCCATCGCCGTCGCTGGTGCGGTCCCAAGCCACGGCCACGTAGGCTCCTTTCGGTAGGCGGGGAATGATAAGCGTCGACTGGTGCAGACCAATATTGGGATAGACGTAGTTATAAGTGTCGCCACTATAGGCCCCAAAGTGACCGTCGCAGTAGATGCCACCTGTCACGGAACGGTCGCAGGTGGGAGCATCGGCAATGACCAGCAGGCCTGCCGTCTCACGGATGATAAAGCCGTTATTGCCGTTCACTGCCCACAAATAGCGATAGTCGCTGCCTCGATTGGTGGGCATACCCTGAGTCCAGTCACTGTAATTTTGCTGGAAAAGGTTCTCACCGCCCGCGTTCGTTTCGTGCCAGTATGAACCTGCACTGTTGTGCAAACCATTGCGGAAGTCCCAACTCTGTGACTGGGTCTTGGTGACAGGATAGGCCTTGGTCAGGAAGAATGAGGCCAGTGGATTGTAGTTTGCATCGGAAGCGACGACGCAATACGCCCCAGAGCCCTTTGTTGCCAAGTCCAAAGTAAGGGTAGCAGAACGAGATACCGGTCCGTATATCAGTTCCTGGTTACTGTCCTTGCCTATATAGTAGGCATAGAACCAGACCGTGTTGGCATATGTGGTAGCATCCAATGGGTTTTGAGAGTCTGTAGCACCAAACGTATAGGTACTCTCATCAGCAGCCACTGTAGGTGCTGGATACTTGAAGCCCGAATAGTTCGTCAAATTGATATTCACCGTACACGTCGTTTTCACCGTACTCACCGTACCGGCATCGTCACGGTAGACAGCGGTGATGATGAGTTGGCCGTCGTTACGCACCTCCATAACATACGGGTCATTTATGTTATTCTGTTCGGTAACGATGCCCTTGGCATAGTTAGGCCGGTTTGTATCACCGTCAATATATGACGGTGCAGCCACTGAGAAACTGATCTTCGCCTTCTCTTCATCGCTCAGCATACTCCACTCCACGCCACCCAAGTAGAGTTTGGCATAGGCCAGAAACACATTGGCATGATACGACACGGCCGACTGGTTGTGGTTAAGTGTGATGGTGCTGGGGGCAAAGTAAAAGTTCTTCAGCGTCAGTGTGTACTGTCCCCAGCAGGGCTCTATGCCATGGGCTGTCGCTCCTGTGGTGGCTGTCACCACGACATCGCCCGTAGCGTTTGTCTGGAATGTATAGGTGCCCATATTGCGAGTGGCTATCTTCGCATTGCTGCTGTCATCATCGTCGAAGGTGAGGGTAGCCTCCGTAGGGGCATTCAGCACACGGTTCTCATACGTAGCCGTACTACTCACGTTCGGCGTGGTGCCGTCCTCGAAAATCAGTTCTGGAGCCGTCACGGTGATACTGGTGATATAGACATTGACATCCGAACGGTTGTAAATCTCCACATAGCCGTCATCCTTAGCCAAGAAGTCCTGCGTGTTGCTCTCCGTCAGTATTTCCATAGTCGCCGTGGCATAGCCGCGTGTGTCGGTGACGTTGGTAATCTGCAGTGGATAGCCACCGCCCGTCACGCGCCGTTCGGCACCATAACTGGTCACGCTGACCTTCATACCTGCCATCACCGGTATGCGCAAGCGCGAATTGGGCAGACTTGGATCTATCTCGTAATTGGTCTTTGGCCTCTCACGACCAGCAACGATGGCTATGCCGTGCACTGCCACACTGCCTGGCCCTAAGAGCACGTATGCACCACCATCATCGGTAACACGCTCCAACTCTAAGGCCTTCGTCTTGCTGGCAAAGGAACCTGACGTGAGATCCCAGGTGTAGGGGAAGGGGATGACTGGCAGGTTGGCCACAGCCATATTATTGGCATCGGTGGGGTCATAGCCCAGAGCCGTAGAGCGCATCGTCACCGGTACGGATACGGTGGCGTCGGTAATCGCCGACCCGGAACCAGTGCTACGCACGGTGGCCTTCGGTGTGCTGGCTGGGTTGGTGACAAACATAATGTTGCCAGATATTGTATAGGTACTGCCGGCTGACGGCCCGATGAACTCGTTCACCAGGTCGTTACCCTCGAAGAGTGCCGTAAATGTCGGCTCACCCTCCAGGTCAAAGCACGTGACGACATCTTGGTTGTTGGCAAAACGCGTCTGCAACGTGGCATCCGTCCAGTTGCCGTGATGGTTGTAAACCGCCTGAGGCACATAGTTCAGGCGTAACTCGGGCTTCTTGTAATAAGCACGTGCACTGTAGACATAGGCATTGGCTCCCGACACGTAACTGATGACCACGTTGAACTCATCGTTGCTGCCGTCGTTGTCGAAGGCGTAGGTAGTTACCAACTGACCGTCGGCACTTGTTACTTGCTGACTGGTGGCGATGGTGTTTGCGAAGTCAAGCACCGTGGTGCCGTCACTACTGATGACGGCCTCCACCACCATACCACGCTTGACATGTTCGATGGTATAGCCAGTGGTTGTCAACTGCACAGAACTGATGACGGTATAGGTAGCCACTGCCGAAGGCAGGAAGTAGTCGGTGCCCATAAACTGTGCGCTGATGGTGGCCTGGCTACCATAGCCAGTGGCTAACATCGTCACAGTACCGTCGCTAGCGACGGTGGCAACCGACGGGTCTGCACTGCTATAGGTGAGCAGGCCGTTGAAGTAGTCGCCATTGGTGTAAGCCTGGGGGCTGGAGGGTGTGACGAACACGCCCGTCTGTGCTTTGGGGTGTCCGTTGCTGACATAGGCCTCTCTCTGGTTGAAGGTCAGGTTTGTGACTGTCTTCGACAGATCCAGCACTTCGTCGAGGTTACCCTGGCCAGGGCAGGCGTAATGGATGGTCAGTCCTATGAGCACAAAACTGTTGTTGTCGGTGTCGCTGCCATACTTAATGATTAGCGTGGACGAGGTGGCTGCAAGGGTATGGGAAACAGATGAAGTGCCCGAGGCCATCTCTACACTCTCGTCATTGATACGGGCACTGGTGGCGGTGGAGAGCGTGCTGTAGTTCAGCGTGACACCCGTGAACACCACGTCGCCGACAGCGGCACCGCTCAGCAGTCGCGGTGTTATCGTCAGTTGCCCCACGCCGGAGGCGTTCTGGTGGAAGGTCACGCGGTCTGAATTGTACACCGTAGTGCCGTCGCCGCCACCAAAGGTCAGGCTGAAGCCGGGGATGGTACGGTCCAGACGGTTGTTGGCCGAGGTGACACCGCCGTCCACCGTGGGATAAAGCAGATCGCTGATGCTGATAGTCATACTCTCAGACTGCGTGGAGTCGAAAGAGAACGACTTCAGGTAGAGGGTAGGCCATCCATCAGTATCCCTACCTGTCATTACTCCTGTTTCAGCATAGACGTAGTAGGTCTGGTTGGCACGCAGTTTGGTAGTAAAGGTGTAAGGTTTTTCCGATGTGGTAACATTCGATGAAGCAATCTTCTCTACCACTGTACCTTCTTCGTTTACCAAACGGATGCCGTTCTGTGCTGTGGCCGTGGCGGTGATGGTTAGGTAGCCACTGAATTTAGGTGTGAAGGCGTAATAACTGCCCATGATAGGAGGTCCTGTATTGCCTTTGTTCTGTAGGAAGACGTGTGAGTAGCCATTGTTATCAATGACGTAAAGGCCCTTTTCGGCATCAACAAACTGCACCTCGTCGGCATTGCCCACTTCGAAGGTAATGCGCTGGCCGTCCATCTGTTCCTCATCGAAGTTACCCGAACCACTCAGGGTGAACGACTCAATATGTGTCGTTGCATTGTAACTGAGCGTCCCCGTGGCATTGGAAGTAGCCCGCACAGTGACCAAGTATTTGGCGGCGTAGCCACCTGCCTTGGCGGTGATGGTAGTGCGGCCAGGTTTTACGAGCGTCAGCACGCCATCGTTGTCAATCGTGGCTACACCGGGGCCGCTTGACTCATATGTTACCGAAGCACCCGTGGCGTTCATCAGGCGAGTGCTGATATCCTGTGTGCCACTGCCGAAGGTGTAGGAGGCACCCGTCTCCATGAAAGCGAGGATGGCTTGAACGTAAAAGTTGTCAACGCCACCACCCATAGAGCCGTCTGCAGCAAAGTAGAGTGTAGAGGCATCAGAAATGGAGAACTCATCCGAGGTAAAATCAGACAGGACTCCTTTTTCTTTCACAAATGAAAAGACCACATCGTCGCCAACCTTGAAGTTAACTGTCTTCGCTGCATTGTTACTATTTGTGGCGTATGCCTTTATCTTGTATCTGCCAGCAGGCAGAATGGTCACTTCCTTGTAGTCCGTGCTGTTGTTGGTATATCCAGTCAAGCCCATGGATACACGCGTACTATTTCCGCCTCCGACATTCGCGTTAGAGATATCCTCGGCCTCTGTATAGTAGTAAATATTATAGTTGCTTGTGGTGTTGTAGGTGATGGTCTCCACCTGGTTCTCTGCCGTCACGGTGAACACCTTATGATAGTAGTCGCCGCTGAAGTTCGTCATCTCATACAGCGAGTTGTTCCTTACCTCGAAGCGCGGCACAGGCACCGACACCGAAGAGCCCACAAAGGCCGAGCCCTGGCCCAGCACCGTGCCACCATCCGACTGCACGGTATATGGGCATATACCGTCGCTAATGACGATGTTGTCGATTTTAGCATTTGAGTTGGCTCTACCGAGGACCACAACAATACCTTGCACATTCATATTGGCGTCATTGCCTACTGTATAGTTACCTGAAAAGACTTCTGTGCTTCCCTGAGTGATTTTATACTTTACCGTTCTGTTTGTCCTGTCAACGTCTACCGTAAAATGATACCATACGTTATCTGTAAATGTTGCGCTGCTATTGTCGCCATTTACTGTATACGTAGTACCATAGTTGGCTCCACCAGTTAATTTGAAAAGATAGTTTGTGCTGGTGAACTCTGCGTTGCCGTTGGGAATAGCAGAGCTTTCCCCATATAACACCAAGGTATTATCCCCAAAGTTGCCTTGTGCTGGATGGAGGGCTGCATCGAACTGTAATCTGTATTGATTGTTACTGCCGTAGATGTTGCTACCTGTTGCGAAGAATAGTGTATAGGCTGATCTTGGTCCTGTACCTCCACCTTGGGCAATATTGATATATTTCCCGTATGTAGCATCTCCAGTTACAAGGGTTGGAGTGATTGTATTATTCTTCGATGCCCACGACGAAGCATCTGTCGCACTTTCATAGTCCTGTGAATAGAGCACAGTGCCCTGCGCCCACGCCCCGCTCACTCCTGCCGCCAATATCAGCAGCAGGAGGATTCTAAGGGCCGTATGTATTTTCGTCATATTCATATATCTTTGTCTTCTTAATGTTCATATCATAGGACTTATGTCCCTTGTGGCTCGTATAGACTTGAAACCAACAACTTTAGAGAGATCACGGGAGTAGAAAGGTTGCTCCATAGCGGTATAAATGATGCTTCTTGGCATCATTACAGACACGAAGTAATGCAGTTACATTCCCATTGTAATGCTATTACATTGCCATTGTAATACAATTACAGCGAATCCGTAACGCTATTACAACGAATTTGTAATGATGCCAAGTGATTACTCTTTTTGTTGCAGGTTCCAATAAGTCAAAGAGCGCGGCTGCGGCCTCACAAAGTGTCTGACACTTTGTGAGGTTACAGTTCTTCGTTCTGTATGCGGAGGCTCCAGGAGAGTACGTTGATCGAGATGGTCATATATTTCCAGGTCTCGCTGGGGCCTGACCCCTCGATGCCGAAGTCGAGGCGGTAGTCGTATTCGCGGTCGAGGTATTCCTGCTGGCCATAGTGCTGCAGTTCGTAGGCATTGCGAGCCAGGGCGAGATAGTAGCAGAGGTCGATGTTCACGATATCACGGCCAGACTCCCGGCTACGGATGATGAGGCGCGGGTTCTGGCGGGCATCATCGTGACTGATGAGTCGGGCAAGCGAGAGGTCGTAGTGCGCATTTCGCTCAGCAACATAACTATCCCCGTCGGCATTGTCAACCTGGGTTTCGGTAGTCCACGAAGCGAAGGGGCTATAGACGACGGGATGCAACTCGCTGGGATTGCTGTTTTCGTCGAGACCCGTGTATTCATCAGTGACGATGACTTGATAGCGATCATGGCTGTTATCGGCAGGCGTATCGCGACGAAACACGATGACGTTCAGATCGTTGGTCAGGCGCATCAGGCCAACCGTAGCCTCCACAGGCTCGTTCTCCGGCACGGTGATGCTGACAGGCACCTGCGTATTCCAAACTGTATCGAGGCGCAGGGCAGGAATAGCGATGCTGGGTTCTGATACGCCAGCAGGGCCACCACTGTTGGTAGGCAACGAGAAGTGCAACTTACTCATACTCTCGGCGATGTCAGGCGTAGTGATGCTGATAGGACTGTCGGCTTTGGAACGGCCTGTGGCATAGAGACGGTACTTGCCAGCAGCCAATCCTTCGAAGTTGAAGGCAAACGACGGGTCGCGCAACGGCTGTGAGAGAGAGGTGTTCTGAGCCGTCTGCGTGTCGATGACGGTGCCAGTAGCCTCATCCACCACATAGACGGTAGCCTCCTCCACGTGGTCGCTGAACATATTGGCACGCTGGATATTATAGTCGTAGCGCAGGGTGATGCGCAGCGGATTGCGACAGTCAGGGCAGTCGCTACGGTCCTCCCGCATCATCGAGCAGGCCGTCAGCAGTGATGCGCCAATGGATAAATGGCAAATGATAAATAAGGTATTTATCAACCGTCTCTTGCTTATTTTCGTCATATCTTGCATATTGTCTATATTCTATTGTTCTATGGTGCCGCGCGGCCGACACCGCTGATACTCTTCTGCGGAGAAGAGATGCCACTGTCCTGACTCAGCGTCCCATTGATGGTAATGTCGGAGAAGCCTACCTGTTTGTTGTTACCCAAGGAATAGAGTTTGATACGTAGGCCACAACTGCCTTCACCCGGAGTGGCCCCCGTAACAGTGCTACTCCAGTTGGTCACATTGGGCGTAGCGTTGTTACGTTGAGGATTAATCTCGGTTGCCAAAGACACTGTCGACGCTCCGCCGCTGTTCACCCAACTGATGTCGAGCAAGCCGCCATCGGTGCCATAGCGTGTGGTGTTGAACGACACACTGGTCGGCGTAAATGTCCAGCCATCTACGGGGTCAATCATAAATTCTATGTAGTCTGTTTCATTGGCATCGCCTGCATAATGCTGCACCTCCGGCTGTATCTTCGTCTGACCGATAGAGGCGTCTGTGCCTTGGATTGTCAGATTCCCGCCTAAGGTCACGCTACCGCTGTTCGAGAAGAGGCTGGCAGTGCCATTGCTGAAAGTAGCCGTAGTGTTGCTGCTTCCCTGGTCGAACTTAAATGTGGCCGTCACCTGACGCGTATCGGTAGCAGCCTCTTCCACCAGGCTCAGGTTATAGGCGTTGTTACGGGCGAGATCGCCCAGTGTATAAGTATAATACATCTTGCCGTCGCGGAAATAAGTAGTATAGGTGTTCAGCGTGGCTGCCAGATTGTTCAACGCCGTCTGCTCATCTGCAGTGAAGTCGCTATTGGTCAGCGTCACCACCACCTGATCGTTAGCATCGATGGTGACCTTAAGGTTACGGAACACGGCATCGGCAGACTTGTCGGAAATAGCAGAGTAACCACTCTTCTGCGATTCCCATCCGCTCTTATAGTAGTCCTTCAGAGCCTCAACATTGGTGAAGAGTTTGTTGTTGTCCCATGCACTGAATACGAAGCAGTCACCCAGCAGGAACGAGCCGTCCTTCAGTTGCAACTCCACGACGACCTGGGTCTTGGTGCTACTGTTGTTGGGGCCGACGTAGACAACATCATCGCTCTCGAGCGCATGCTGGTGGAAATAGGTAAAGTCTTTGGCGGCAAAGCCATTGCTTGGCACGGCGGTGGCAGTCGCGCCGCCGCCCACGGCGAAGGCTCCGCTGTTATACTGTTTCAGCATCCATTTCATCTTATGGATAAGCGGATGCGTCTGGGTGCCACCCACCAGGGTGATGTTCGACAGGGCAGTACCGGCTGGGATGGCATTCGACAACTTCACCTTGGCAGCAGCACGCTCCACCTCGATGGTCAGGCGAGTGCCCTCTGCCGTCTTGGCTTGTTCCGGAGTATCGAAGAGGTAAGTGCTGGTTACCTGTGGCAACTGCCCGTTCTTGTTCGCCATAAAGAGGCCCACATGCTCATCGATATTGCCTACGGATTCAAGTTGCAGGGCCTGCAGATCGCTTATATTATAGTTTGTCAGGTCTGTGTCTGTGCCACTGGTATTGCGCTTATAGAGTCTGCCGTCCTTGGCATAAAGACCTGTAGAGGATGTGTTGAGCAGGGCCAACACATAGAGATTATTATTGTACGCGTGAGTACCCGTTGCCAGCCGTTGGGTCACTTGCACGTCAACACTACTACCTTCAGTGCCAGGATTCAGGATCAACTGGTCAATGACGGTAGCCGTTTTCAGTTTGGCCGAAGCAGCGTCCTCGCCTTCCAGGATACAGAGGATACCGTCGTAGATGGCATTCTCCTTGGCGGTGGCTGCAACGACAGCACGGGTGGCGGGCTGCGAGTTGTTTACAATATGCAGGTTGATATAGCAGGTGTCTGGCATACCGACCGTCTCCGAGCCGCCTCTCGTCTGTTCGCCGGGCAGCGCCTCAGTCTGGCAGGCCGTCAGGAGCATTCCCAACAGCAGGCCAAGGGTCAATATGTACAGTCTATATCTCTTCATTTGTTCTGTTTCAGTTTGTCAGTTTCGTATCGTTGCCTTCCCACCCGCTGATTTGCAGCGTCGCGTTCAGCAACTGCTCCACCTGGTCGTCGGCATCTTGGGTCAGGGGCGGGATGATGGGGTAGCCGACGTGGGTGACGCTGCGCACATTCACGGTGTACCAGTTGTTGCGCACCACGCCGTAGCGGCCCAGATAGCGTTCCTCGGCGGTTTTGCCGCCCTCACCGGCTTCAGCGACATAGGCCTGGCCAGTGGTATTATTGCTCATCGTGGCCGCCGATGCCCACGGTGTCTGCGTGTCGGTGAAATGGCGGATGGGCACACGGTAGAACATATAGCCCCGCCAATAGTAGTTCAGGGTGATGTTGCTGTCGAAATAGTCTACTAAGTTCAAGGCTTCAAAGGCCGTCGCCCCAGCAGAGCCACTGGCCTGTGCCGTCTGCGTCACGCCAGTCACCTTGGCATCCGCTTTTCCTGAGCCACCAGTGTCGCGCTCGTCCCTTTCCACGGTGATATTCACGTGCCTGGGTTCTCCGGCGGCATAGTCTCTCACCCAGTCGCGGAAATCCTTATTGGTCTCCATCAGCCACTCGCGCAGGTATTCATCGATGGTCTTGGCCGAAGCAACCTTGGTGGAGCGTTGGCGGACGAATGAGGACGAGGCACTGGTGCCCTCTTCCGTCAGGTCATTTTTCGGCAACTGATAGATAACGTCTCGGCCCGTCACCGAGGTGGTGTAGAAGTCGTTGGCACCATTCACCCGAATGCGCACCACTACCGACGTCGTATTCTCGTCGGTCATACTCGCCACATTAAACGTGTTCTCGGCACAGTAGTAACTGTTGCCCATCTCTTTCCAACTCTGGATGGTTCTTATATTTTCTCGTCCAGTATAGTTGACATCCTCAGCCCAGTAGGTGCGATACTGGCCGGAGGGCAGCGGTTGGGTTTCCACGAAGCGGTAGTCGCTGCCGACGTTGTAGGGCAGCCAGCCGCTGTTGAAATGGCGCACCATGTAACTACGGTCGTTAAAGTTATACAGGCCGAACTTGATGTCGCTTGTCTCAAAGTCTATATTTGTATTGCCTTGGACGGTCTTAGGGTTGACTGACTCCGTGACCGTCACCTTGGCAGCGGCCCGCTCCACAAACACTTTCCCTGCGGGATGATCTTCTGCTTCATCTTCTGTTCCATAGAAGAAGGTAGCAGGTATTTCAACCAGTGTACTGACGTCGCCAGTACCATCATTGGCCGATGCCAGCGGAGCATTGGTCATTACATAATAGTCAGTTCCACTTATATTAGTTGTAATGCTTTCTAATCTCATACCCTTCACATCAGCAAAGGTAGTTCCTTCGGCGATATTGGGGGCTGCGTTCAGAATGACAAGCACGTAAAGTTTGTCACTGCTAAGAATGTTTCTGTCGCTAACCTTGATAGTTACCGACGAGTGATTTGTCACCTGCGGATCACTATCAGGAACAGGATCATAAGTCCTGTAGTAACTACTAGCCACGGTTAGTTCATCTTCTGTGTCAGTGCTTGATCCACGGAAGAGTATAATCTTCATCAAACCGACGGCAAACTCAGATGAGGCACCATCGTGGAATTCCGAGGTACGGGTCATAGCGTCAGATATAGGCAAGTTTATGTCTAATCTGACCCACGCCGTACCATCTGTGTTAAAGCGCGATAAAATATCTACAGGCTGCTCTACAACTGCTTCCTGATGGTCATAGTCGTAGCACGCAGTTAGCAATATTGGTGCTAACAGCATAAAAACAAACCTATTTATATGTCGCGCGAACATTACAATTTTTTATAATGGGGCAAGGCAACCCTGCCCCATCAATTTATAAATAAGGTTTAGAGATTTACGTCTTGTTTACGGAGTACCCAAGGCAGGATATGCACGTGGGCTGAGATGTAGTACTCATCCTCAATCTCGTCGTCAGGTGTAGAGTCGCCAGAGACGGTCTTAGGTGTTGCAGTACCCAGTTTCTTGATGTCGGAGATGGTGAGCTGATACCAGTTGTCGCGAACGATGCCATAACGCCCCAGGAAGTTCTTGTCAGCATCGGTAGAGCCATATATCTGTTCTGTTGTTGTTCCGGGCTTTGTGACGTATGTGCCAGATGCCGACCATGGGGTCTCAACTTCTCCGAAGTGCTTGATGCGTACGTTGTAGTAAGCCAGTCCACCCTTATAGAGCATCAGGACGTTGTCGCCCATGGCTGCGGTGATAGCATTATTCAAGTTGGTCTTCAAAGTTTCGTCAGTAATATTGCCAACAGTATAAGAATTAGTACCATCGCTGAAGTTCGGTGTGACAGTATAGGTAACCTCGCCAGCATCGGTTGTTGTCAGTGTAACAGTAAGCGAGCTGGTAACTACCGGGTTTCCCGTAATGGAGGCGGAAATGTTCGTGCAAGCATTGCTCAGATACAGATTGACGTTATAGTCAGCAGTAATATTGTTGTTAATCTTATTTGCGGCATTAGTAGCATCATAGTACTTGGCATCATTGGAGAGAGTATAGAAGTCAACACCTCCATTAAACTTGACACGAATAGTTGCCTGTGTGGTGTTCCCGCGGGTTTGCATTTCTGTAGTGAAGGTGTTCTCAGGAACGTATGCACGCTTTCCCTTTTCCTCTGCGTATGTGGACAGCCAATCATCCGTGCCATTGGTAGCTACGGGCTTTGTCAATGTTGCATTGGAACTATATTGTGGGTCTTGTGCGAAGTAGGTGCGATAGCCAGCAGTGTGTGTTGCAGAAGCAGGGATGGTGGGCGAAAACAGATTGTTAGATACAAAGCGATACTTGGAGTTTGCATTGGTTGCTCCATCGTTGTAGTAAGGGAGCCAGTCAACCACATTAGCCTGACGAGCATTGTAAAAGTTAGGCTCGTAGTTGATAATCTGCCAAGCAATATCCGAGACTGACATAGTTAAGTCTGTTCCACCCATATCTATCTTGGTATCTTCTTCAGTAACGTTCAGCGTCACCTTGGCAGCAGCACGCTCTACATAGACGCAGCCCGCAGGGTCGGATGTTGCAGCATCTGCTGTGTTCTTAATCTTGGTCTTATCCAGAACAGCTGCTGTCGTTATGTTGGCTCCAGTAGGGGCGACAGATCCACCTTGTTTGTCGGCTATGGGAGCGTTGGTCATCAACAAGCCATTAGTGCCGATTTCTCCATTCAGTGAGCCACCAGTCTGTGCTGCGACAAGTGGCGTCTGACTCCATGTACCAAAAGTTGCTCCTGAGGCGGGGTCTGTAGCAAGTGCTGTGCCTTCATAGTTCAAAGCCACGTATGCATAAAGTTGTTCCGAAGCAGTCAGTGTCAGATTGTCAATCTTTGCTACTGCCGTCTTGGTTGCTGTCACATAAGTAGATCCATCAGCCGTCCATCCTTCACCGGGAGTTATGATGTCATAAGACCTCAGGAATGTAGCACCAGCCTCTGTTGCACCTTTGAACAGGAAGAGCTTACCTGATTTAACGGCATATTCTGTTGCATCGCCGTCATTGTACTCGTCATTGTTACGAGTCAGCGTTGGTGTTGAAGTGTTAGGCAATTGGATAGCAATACCCACATAGCTGTCGCCACTGGTGTCGATGACAGCGCCATTGTCAGCGTCGACATCCTTGTCGCTGGAGCATGCAGTGAAGCCGAGCCCTACTGCGAACAATGCTCCTAATAAAAACATTTTTTTCATAATTGTAAAGTTTTAAAATGTTAATAATAAAATATTTATAAAAGTTATTTCGTTTATTCCTATCTATCTTGGCACAAGACGCCATCACGGCATCCCCGCCCGTCGTTATGACTCGGGAATCCCTGCAAAAGAATAAAAAAAGAAAGAAATGCTAAACAATTACCTGCAATTTCTTGCGGGCAATATCTACCAAACGCCTTTGAATAAGCAGCAAGAGGAAATCTTGCGCTGCAT
>ERZ842401.5112-NODE-5112-length-14749-cov-5.155778_pt1 | contig 14749 bp, 4 predicted proteins | sample MGYA00521270_ERZ842401 | MGnify/ENA primary metagenome ERZ842401 (study PRJEB31892, sample SAMEA3878208) | bioreactor metagenome | biome: Moose rumen | place: Sweden | collected 2011-10 | study: EMG produced TPA metagenomics assembly of the PRJEB12797 data set...
ACAATAGGTGATTGTAGAACTATTGTAGAACAATTGTTTAACTATTGAAGAAATGGCGTGGTGGAGGGAGGCGAAGGGGGGAGGCGGCGAGAAGAAGGGGGAGGCGGCAGGGCTTTTTTTGAGGGGGAGGGCAACAACGGGAGGGGAAGAGCGTCTACGGAGGGCGAAGGCCGCTATTGTAGAACGGTGCGTGCGTCCTGCTCGGGGCATGCCGCCGGGAACTGCGGGCGAGGGGCATGGGAGAGGGTGATTTTTGACGGACGGAGAAGAATATTTTTGTACAATATAGAAAAAAATACTATTTTTGTACTTTACACGCATAGGAGAAAACCGACGTAAAACAATAGAAAACATATATATAGGCCTATGCAGGGCGATAGAAAAGCCGGCCGCGGGGCCTGCTGCACGCCCCCGGGCCGGGGAAAAAATATATGACAGGAACAAAAGAGAGACAAGTCATGGATAAGAAGACTTCATTTCGCATTTTTGGATTGGCGATGGTGATGGCACTGGTGCCGACGATGACGAAGGCACAGTTCAGCATCAACCTGGCCGACTACACGTACAGCACCGGGGTGAATGCGTCGAAGTGGTACACGCTGACAAACACGGCGCAGCTGTGCACAGACGATGCGGGCGACTACGGCTGCACGCCGGTGCAGAACATCGGTTTTGCGTTTCCGTTTGCCGGTGTGGACTATACGCAGTGGTCGGCGAGCGGCGACGGAGTGCTGCAGCTGGGCGGGTCGCAAGTAGACCCGGGGGCCTGGAACAGCGGGGTGTTTGACCTCACGCCCGAGTATGGGCCGTACCCGCGCGTAATTGCTTTCGGCCATGACGGAAGCTGCGGCGGCGGATCGTCGTATATCCACGCGCAGGTGTTCGGCGACACGGTGCTGGTGGTGGAGTCGTACATAGGGAATGCGTACAGCGGCGACCCTGCCGATGCGATGTACCAGATACAGCTTTTCCGCGACGGGACGATACAGATAGTGTATTCCCCGACGGTGGGCAACAACTATGACGGGTACAGCCTGGGGGTGGTCGATGCGAGCGGCAACTGCTGGGTGGTGAACGATGCCAGTGTGGCGAGCTACCATGCCGGGGGCAGCACTGCGAAGCGGTCGTCGTGGCCCGAGCAGGGGCGCTACTACCGGTGGAAGTATCCGTCGTCATGTCCCTATCCGACGGGGCTGACCGTCAGCAATGTAACCGCTACGGGCTACACGGCGTCGTGGACGGCCGCCACGGGTGTGCAGGGCTATGTGCTGTACAACAACCTCACGCCGCACCCCACCACGGGCACGACATACACAGTGTCGGGGCTTGGGGGCTGCGAGGGGGACTACACGGTGAGCGTGGCATCGGTGTGCGGCACGAACGTGGGCGACACATCGAGGCCGATGACGACGATTGTGAACCTCGGCGGCTCGACATCGTTCCACGAGGACTTCGACAGCTACACCGGCAGCGGAGTGAGCACGGGCTGCGGATGGGAGCAGATTTCCGCCGGCTATGCGATGCGGACCATACCGACGGGCTGGTGGTTTCCGGGAGCATACAACGGCAACAGCCCGAGCGACGGGACGAACAACATCTGGTTGAGCCAGTCGACGTGCAGCGGACCGGGACTGCTTCCGGGCAGCACGACGCACATGGAGTTCAAGCATGCCACGCCGGGCCTGAAGACCTATGCGGCGTTGCCGCTGCTGGGCATACCCGCCTCGAGCGTCAGCCTGGACTTCAAATATATGATTGAGAACAGTTGCGTAACGATGTACCTGGGCATTATGACCGACCTCAGCAACGAGAGCAACGCCATAGCGTCGTACAGGAGGCTGATGACGCTGAACACGACAGGGGAGTGGACACCGGTGCACGCCGACCTTGCCACGCTGATAGGCACCGACTATGCGGGCAACACCTACCGCGTAGTGTTCGAGTATGCCAATTCGTGCAGCGGACTGGGCTACCGCGGCTACATAGACGAGGTAAACATCGGACAAGACCCCTGCTCGGCACCGACCAATGTGTCCTTCACCGATGTTACCGCCACGAGCCTGCAGCTGGGGTGGAGCACCGCCAATGCACCGGCCACGGCCACCTACACCATCTTGCTTAACGGGAGGGCGATTGACACCACGGCGGCGGGAGCCTCCTCGTACACCATCACGGGCTTGGCACCGCTGAGCCGGTACACGGTGGGGGTGCGCACCAACTGCATAGACTGCGAGCAGGACAGCAAGGTGATCAGCCTGTCGGCGCGGACACTGTGCAGCGGCACGGTAACGGCACCCTACAGCGAGAACTTCGACGCCTACAGCACAGGGATATCCACCTCGACCGCGGCGCCGACCTCCTACCCCAACCACACGGTGCCGTCGTGCTGGACATACACGGGGTTGAGCAACAACATGAACTCCTATCCGCAGGTATTCATCACCTCGGCCAACGCCCATCTGGAGAACTGCCTGATGTTCATCAACAGTGCATCCTCGCAGACGAGCTATGCGGTGCTACCGCAGGTGTCGAACGCCGATGTGTCGCACCTGCGGCTCGACTTCTGGCATCGCGAGAGCGCCACCTCGACCAGCGCGGGCGAGCTGACCATCGGGACGATGGTGAATCCGAACGACGCCTCGACGTTTGTGCCGCTGCGCACGCTGAGCCGCACCACCACGTGGACCCGCGTGCAGGACACCCTCGGGCTGCACGACCCAGCGACCACGGCCCAGTACATAGCCATCCGCTACAGCGGCGGCACCGGCAACAGCCAGTGGGCGGCGATAGACAGTGTGAATGTAACGGTGGTTGACTGCCTGCCGGTGAGCCACTTCGAGGCCTCGAACATCACCAGCAACAGCATCCACCTGTCGTGGAGCGACCACAACCGGGGCACCGCCACGTACACCATCACCTGCAACGGGAACACCTACACCACCGCCGCCGGGGCCACCCAATACGACCTCACCGGCCTGCCGCCCATAACCTACTACACCATCTCGATTGCGGCCAACTGCTCCCCCAGCACCCACAGCGACACCATCACCATCAAGACACGCACGGCCTGCGCGGGCACCATCACCGTGCCCTACGGCGAGAACTTCGACTACTACAGCGCCGGTTCATCGGCCAGCGGGGCAGCCCCGGGCGAATACCCCAACCATGCGGTGCCCTCATGCTGGACGCTGACGGGGATAAGCAACAGCACGACGACCTATCCGCAGATATTCATCACCTCGGCCGACGCGCACGAAGGACGGGGACTGCGGTTTATCAACGGTGCGGCCTCAAACGTGAGCTATGCCGTGATGCCGGAGGTGTCGAACGCCGACGTGGCCCACATAAGGCTCGACTTCTGGTACAGGCAGAGCGCTGCGGCCACGACCTGCGGCGAGCTGACCATAGGCACGATGACCAACGCATCGGATGCCTCGACGTTTGTGCCGCTGCGCCCCCTGCCGCAGGTAACGGGATGGACCCGCGTGCAGGACACCCTCGGGCTGCACGACCCTGCGCCCACGGCGCGCTACATAGCCTTCCGCTACAGCGGCGGCACGGCCAATGCCCAATGGAGCATGATAGACAGCGTAAGGCTCACCCTCATCAACTGCCTGCCGGTGAGCAACCTTTCAGCCACCAACATCACGTCGACCGGTTACCGCGTAACCTGGGACGAGCACAACGGAGCGCCGATCACCTACACGGTGAACTGCAACGGCATGAACTTCACCACTGCCCCCGGGGCGAACTACTATGACATCAGCGGACTGCCGAAAGCCTCGTTCACTCTGGTAACCGTTACCCCGAGTTGCGGCGGCGATGCACGGAGCAGGTACATCTCGACCAGCTGCAGCGACGGAGTGGACCTGCCCTACACGGAGAACTTCGATGTGTATCCCGGCATCAGCACCAACACCAACCCGCCGGCCTCCTACCCCAACCACTCGCTGCCCAACTGCTGGCAGTTCCTCAACCTCAGCAACGGGGCATCGCTCTATCCGCAGGCCTTCCTCACCAACAACGGCACCTATCGCGTCAGCGGCAACGGAATGGTGATGCGCAACTTCGGGTTCAAGCCCTTGTTTGCCATTTTGCCATTGCCCACCGGCACCACGCCCACAGCACGGCTGCGGCTCTCGTTCCAATACAAGCAATCGGTAGCCACCGATGCCATCGGGGAACTGACCTACGGCGTGATGAGCAATCCCAACAGCGCCCGCTCGTTTGTAGCCCTCGGCACCCTCAACAAGACAACCGCGTGGACCTCGGTGCAGGCCGACCTGGGGACATACGACAGCTACAAGGCAGCCTTCAGCAACACCGACCGCCCCTACGTAGCCATCAAATACACGGCCGGCACCTCGGCCTCCACCTACACGGCCATTGACAATGTGAGGCTGGAAGAGATATGCTGCGGAGGCCTCCATGCCGAGAACCTCACCTCGACCGGCTGCACGCTGAAATGGAACGACTTCAGCGGCGGCACCGCCACCTACACCATCTATGCTTTCGGCTTTGCCATCGGCACCACCGCCGCGGGAGCCGAGAGTTATCCCATCACCGGGCTTACGCCGGGCAGCGACTTCACCTTCAGAGTGTCGCCAAACAGCATCGGGTGCAGCGAGATGACGGTAACCGTACATACACCCTGCACCGGAGGCAGCCTTCCCTACACAGAGAACTTCGACGGCTTTGCCACATCGGACGGCGTTTCCACCGGCACCAACGCCCCCACCACCTCCGGCCGCCACTACAACGACAACGCCAACGCGATGCCCGCCTGCTGGTATCTGATCAATCGCGGGGCAAACACCTCCTCTTATCCCCAGATGTTCCTCACGAGCAGCAGCAGCTACCGTGTGTCCACCAACAACGGCTTCCTCTTCAAAGGGCGCAGCACCGAAGGGCCTGCCTATGCAGTGGTGGCCACCAACTTCGGCGTGCCGGCAGAGCAAATGATTATCTCCTTTAAATATAAGGTAAGCAATGCCAACTCCATGGTGGAATACGGCATGATGCCCAACCCCGGCGATCCGCAGTCGTTCATCTCACTCGGATACACAAGATCCACCAACTGGGTAACCGTAACCGACACCCTGATCAACCACCCCGAGCTCCCGTCAGGCATCCTGTATCTGGCCTTCCGGTACTCCTGTTCCAACACTACAACCTACTATGGAGCCATTGATGACGTGTCAATCACGACGCTTCCCCCGTGTGGTCTCTACGACCTGAAAGTCAGGACACTCAACGCCACGTCGGCCCGAATTTCATGGAGGGATCCCTACGGGGACGACAAGGTGTATACCATAAAAGAAAGCGGCAATGTGATAGGCACCACCGACACAGGGGAGCGGAGCTTTGTTGTTACCGGCCTCAGCACCAATACCCAATACAACTTCACCGTCGAGTCCTCGTGCGGCGCAACACAGACCATCCCATTCATCATCATAGGCTACGGATGCATTGACCCCACCGACCTCACGGCCAACTACACCACCGGCTACTACGGTGCCTTTTCGAACCCCTACCAGACAGTGGGCATTGTGAACAACGGCCCGTCCGCAAACAACAGCCGCCACACCATCCATACCAACACCAACGAAGTGGACAGCCGCACCCAGAACCAGCTCCACACCATTCCCGCCGGGCACACCAAATCGGTGCGGTTGGGCAACTGGAGCACAGGCAAACAGGCCGAAGCTTTAGTCTACACGATGACCGTGGACACCCTGATCAGCGACATGCTGGTGATGAAATACGCCTGCGTGATGCAGGCAGCAGGTCATACGGCTCAGGAGCAGCCTCGCTTCACACTGGAGATACTGGACGATGCACAACAGGCCATCGACCCCACCTGCGGCGAGGTGGACTTCATCGCCTCGACCGACCTGGGGTGGCACCAGATAGGCACGGGAAGCAATGCCGTGTTGTGGAAAGACTGGTCGAGTATAAGCCTTGACCTCAAGGCCTACCACGGTCAGACGATATTTATCCGCCTGACCACCTACGACTGCTCGCAGAGCGGCCACTACGGCTACGCCTACTTCACGCTGGAATGCCGCCGCCGCGCCATCGAGGCCACCACATGCGGCGCACAGCAGGCCAACACCTTCACCGCCCCCGACGGCTTCGGCTACCAGTGGTACACCGACACCACGCAGGCACCCATAAGCACCGCCCGGGAAATCTCGGCCAGTGCCAACGAGAGCCGCACCTACTACTGCCGCTTGTCGTTCTACGACCTGCCCGGGTGCGAATTCATGATGAGCGCCTATGCAGGCGTACGCTTGCCGCTGCCGCTGTTCGACACCTTGGTAACATGGAGCAACTGCCAGTTTGACATCAATTTCATCAACAAGAGCACCATCACCTCCGACGGGGTCAATCCCATAGGCACGGGCGAGGGTGTGGAATCGGCAGAATGGCGATTCCCGGGCAGCACGGGTTCCCCTACCTCCAACCAATACCACGCCTCGGCCCACTACAACCGCCCCGGCACCTACGAGGTAACCCTCATCGCCAAGCTGGCCGGAGGCATGTGCACCGACACCCTGACCAAACAGTTGAACATTGTGCCGGCCGTCCACCCCGAAATAAGCGGGCCGGCCCCACACTGCCCCAACTCGGTTGACGACACACTGATTGTAAGCAACGCCAGCTCCACCTCGTGGGGCAGCGACACCTTGATTGTCAATCCGCAGACCACCACCACCTATAACGTAACCGTGTTCGACCGCAACGGGTGCGAATATGAACTCTCCTACACCATAGTCATCTATGGTTCCAACCCCGTGGATACCACAGCCGTGGTATGCGACAGCATCAAGTGGCGAGGCACCACCTACACCAGCAGCGGCAACTATGCATACGTGCGAACCAGCGGGGAGGGTTGCAGCGAGACAGACTCGCTCCACCTCACAGTGAACCGCAGCAACGTGGGCGACACCACAGCCAACATCCTCAACAGCTTCACGTGGTTCGGCAACACCTACACCCACTCGGGCAACTACACCCACACGCTGCACAACGCCGCAGGCTGCGACAGTGTGGTAACGCTGCACCTTGCCATCAGCACCGAGAGCTTCGACACCATAGTCGACTGCGACAGCGTGCTTTGGAAAGGCATCACCTACAACACCTCGGGCAACTACCAATTTGACACGCTGAACGCCGAAGGAGCCGACAGCACCCTCCACCTCAACCTCACCATCAAGAACTCGACCACCAGCACCATCTTCGACACCATTGTGGAGAACCAGCTGCCGCACACCTTTATAAACGACACATACAGCAACGACACCAGCCATGCCTACATCCACATTGCCAATGCAGTGGGGTGCGACAGCCTGATCGACTACAACCTGTATGTATACCATAATATATATGATACGGTAGACAGCGCGGTGTGCGACAACTGGCTGCCCTTGGTGTGGAACGGCGAGACCTTCAATGCTGCCGGCACCGCCACCACCACCCTGACCGCCCAGCACGGCGAGGACAGCATACTGACCATGATTGTATCAGTGAACCCCACATACACTGGAGACGACTACGACACGGTGGTGGAGAACCGCCTGCCCTACGTGTGGCACGGGCTGAACTTCACAGCCAGCGACGACCAGACCACGACCCTGTCAAGCATCAACGGCTGCGACAGCACGGTTACGATGCACCTGCACGTGTGGCCCAACCTAACCGGCGTGGACGACAGCACGGTGTGCGACAACCTGCTGCCCGTGCTGTGGAACGGAGTGATTTTCTCGGATGGCGGCATACGGACAGCCACCCTGACCGCCCAGCACGGCGAGGACAGCGTGGTAACCATGACCCTGCACGTGAACCCCACCTATGCCTCCACCGAGGAGCATGAGATCTGCGACAACGAGAGCTACACCTTCAACGGCACAACCTACAACACCAGCAACACCTACCGCCATGTGCTGCACAGCCGCGAGGGGTGCGACAGCGTGGCGAGCCTGCGGCTGACCGTCCACCGCACCTACCGCACGGTGGAAGATGTGGACATCTGCGCCAACCAATCCTACGAATGGGGAACCCCGCTCCGCAACGTGTGGACACCGGTGCACACTACCATGCCCGGAGCCTCGCAGACCCGCACCCTCACCCAGACCGACAATCTGCAGAGCGTGAACCAGTGCGACAGTTCGAGCACCCTCAACCTCACAGTGCACGGCGTCTATCAGACCAACGAGGTGGACACCTTCTGCTTCGGCGAACGCTACCGCTGGCACCAGTGGGAGGGCATGCTCAACAGCGAAGCCAACAACATTGAGAAGAGCATCGACCTCTACGATTCCCTCACCACCCGCCGCTACCGCTGCGACTCCGTGTTCTACATGAAACTGACCCAAAGGGCGCGGCCCGTGGTCAGCATGGCCTACGAGACGGGCTGCACCTACAAAGTGCGCCTGAGCGTGAATGTGCCCTACCACATCATCACCGCCACCCCCGACGACCCGAACCTCGAGGGCAACGAGCAGTCCACCTACTTCGAGACCTCGGTGGCCGAACCGACCGAATACACCATCTATGCCGACTACCGAGAGACTCCCACCTGCCCCTACACCACCACCCTGCGTCTTGACCCCATCGTGCCGCTGAAAGCACTGCTGAAGGTAACGCCCGAGGTGCTGACCTCCGACAACCTTGAGTACAACCTCTACGATGCGGGCGATGCGCTCCACACCCGCCGGTGGCTGATTGACGGAGTGGAGCAGGAAGACACCTCGTGGCACCTCCTCCGATTGGCCGACTACGCAGCCGACAGCATCGAGGTGGAGTTGCGCGTGTTCCTTGAAGGCTGCAGCGACACGGCAAGCCAGGTGGTCTACATCCGCCACAACGCCATCTACGTGCCCAATGCCTTCACACCCGGCCGCAACGACAACAACCACTTCGCAATACGCGGCGGCGACATTGTCTCGGGCGAGCTGCGCATCTACAACCGCGAAGGCCTGCTGATGTTCCAAACCGACGACTACACCACCGGCTGGGACGGCAACAACGCCCCGCAGGGAGTCTACGTGTGGCGCTTCAGCTACACCACCGTAGGCCGGCCGAACACCACCATTGTGGAGACCGGCACCGTGCTGCTCATACGGTAGACCGCAGCGCCGGCCAACAGCATCCCGCGAGGGGTGCAGACAGGAAGAGGGCGGCTCCACAATCGGTGGAGCCGCCCTCTTCCTAATGTCGGGGCCGAAACGCGCAGGCCGTCAGCCCACGCGGCAGCCGGGCGTTACCTCGCCGCCCACGGTGAGCAGCACCAGCCGCCCGTCCTTGTCCTCGGCGCTGAGGAGCATGCCCTGGCTCTCCACCCCTTTGAGCTTGCGCGGGGGGAAGTTGGCAATGAAGCACACCTGCTGTCCCACCAGCCGGCTGGGGTCGGGATAGAACTTGGCAATGCCGCTGACGATGGTGCGTGTACCCATGCCATCCTCAATCTTGAACTGCAGCAGTTTGTCGGCCTTGGGCACCTTGGTGCATTCCAGCACCCTGCCCACACGGATGTCCATGCGCCCGAAATCGTCGATGGAGACGTTCTCCCTGACGGCGGCGGGCTGCCACGCGTTGAGGGCGTTCTGCTCCTTGGCGGCCTGCAGCTTGTCCACCTGGGCCTGAATGGCCTCGTCGCCGATTTGCTCGAAGAGGAGTTCGGGCTGGTCAATCTGATGACCCTCCAGGAGGAGGTCGGTGCGGCCGGCATCGCGCCAGCCGAGAGCCTGCAGGTTCATGATGCGGTGCATCTTGTCGGCCGTGAAGGGGAGGAACGGGGCGCAGAGAACGGCCAGATTGGCACAGATCTGCAGCGACAGGTTCATCACCGTGGCGGTGCGGGCGGGATCGGTCTTGATGAGTTTCCACGGCTCGGTGTCGGTCAGGTAGCGGTTGCCCAGCCGGGCCAGGTTCATCATCTCGCTGAGGGCTTCGCGGAAACGGTAGGTCTCAATGCTGCGGCCAATGCGCTCGGGGAATGAGGCCATTTCCTTCACCAGCTCGCGCTCGGCCTCGCCCAGCGGGCCGCAGGCCGGGACACGCCCGCCGTAGAACTTGTGGGTGAGCACCAGCGTGCGGTTCACAAAGTTGCCCAATATGGCCACCAGCTCACTGTTGTTCTTCAGTTGGAAATCCTTCCAGGTGAAGTCGTTGTCCTTGGTTTCGGGGGCGTTGGAGCAGAGGGTGTAGCGCAGCACATCCTGCTTGCCGGGGAAGTCGGCCAGATACTCGTGCAGCCAGACGGCCCAGTTGCGCGAGGTGCTGATTTTGTCGCCCTCGAGGTTGAGGAACTCGTTGGCCGGCACATTGGCCGGCAGGATATAGCTGCCGTCGGCATGGAGCATCGAGGGGAAGATGATGCAGTGGAAGACAATGTTGTCCTTGCCGATGAAGTGCACCAGCTTGGTGTCGTCGCTCTTCCACCATTTTTCCCAGTCGTCGCCCTTGAGTTCCTTGGTGAAGCTGATGTAGCCAATCGGCGCGTCGAACCAGACGTAGAGCACCTTGCCGTCGGCACCCTCGACGGGCACCTTTACGCCCCAGTCGAGGTCGCGCGTAACGGCACGGGGCTGCAGGCCTGCATCGATCCACGACTTGCACTGGCCGTAGACGTTGGTCTTCCAGTCGTCGCGATGGCTTTCCAGAATCCACTGCCGCAGCCAGGGCTCGTCTTTGTCGAGCGGGAGGAACCAGTGCCTGGTTTCCTTCAGCACGGGCTTGCTGCCGCTGAGGGCGCTCTTGGGGTTGATGAGGTCGGTGGCGTTGAGCGAGATGCCGCAGGCTTCGCACTGGTCGCCGTAGGCGCGTTCGTTGCCGCAGTGGGGGCATGTGCCTGTGATGTATCGGTCAGCCAGAAACTGCTGTGCCTCCTCGTCATAGTACTGCTGCGTGGTACGCTCAATGAACTTGCCCTCGTTATAGAGCTTGGTGAAGAAGTCAGCAGCCGTTTGGTGATGCTCCGGCGACGATGTGCGCGAATAGATGTCAAACGAGATGCCCAGCTCTGCGAACGACTTCTTGATTATCTCGTGATAGCGGTCCACTATGTCCTGCGGGGTGCAGCCCTCCTTGCGGGCTTTGATGGTGATAGGCACACCGTGTTCATCGCTGCCGCCAATGAAAAGAACCTCCTCACCTTGTGAGCGGAGATAGCGGGCGTAGATGTCGGCCGGCACGTAGACACCTGCGAGATGGCCGATGTGGACTGGTCCGTTGGCATAGGGCAAGGCCGAGGTTATGGTGTGGCGTTTGAACTGCTGGTTGGTGTAGGTCATGGTTTTGGGGGTGTGGTGTGGTCAGACGGTTTAGTTGGCTGCGGGCGTGTCGTTGCCGGCGGCCTCAGCGCTGTCGTTGGCTTCCGTTGCAGCCTTCGGCTCGTCGGTCACGGCGGTGGTTTCGGCATCGGAGTTGTCTTCCTCGGTGGGGGTAAGCTTACCGGCTTGCAGCAGGATATTGTACCACTGGAGTACTTTTTTCACGTCGGACGAGTGCACTCGGTCGGTGTCGTAGTTGGGCAGCGCCTGGGCGAAACATTCGAAAAGCTGGCTGTCGGGGGCAGTCTTCGGCTCAAAGGGGAGCGGCTGGGCCTGCTGGTTGCGGTAGATTGCTTCAAGTACGTCCTGCAGTGGGGTCTCGCCGTCGGTGGTGTAGAGACGTATTTCGGCGAGCGAGCTGATGCGCGCGTTGTGGAAGACTGTTGACTTGACTCCTGTGAGCAGGTTTACCACTACGGCTCCATTCTTTACTTGCGAGAGAACCTGGCTGAGACCGGGCTTGCCGGAGATGACAAGGATGTTGTTGAGTTCCATTTTGTATAGTGTGTTTTTGAGGTTATAGGGTAAATATTGAAAGTTTAACGTGATTAGTGGCGGATTATTGCGTGACTGGCTGTATGGTGTAGCGTGCCACCAACGCATCGATAGGCGACTTCACCACTTTCGAGAGGTAGTAGCCCTCCGGGGCTGTCTCGCGGATGACATCCTCAAAAGCCGAGGCAACGCTGCCGGCGATGCGCACCTCGCCCGGTTGTCCGAGTGGCTCGACCATCTGGCTCCAGAACTGAGTGAAGAGTTCGCAGAGGGTCTGGTGGATATATGGATGCCTGCTGTTTTGCGAAGCGAATGGGGCAAAAGTGGCGAGATAGCGGTTTGCAAGGGGTTGGGAGTAGATGTTTTGCAGCAGGCTTTCGGGACTGATGTCGTAGAGCTGGCTGAAGTCCTGTGCGAGCGACGGTGGCATGCGACGTGTGAGATAGTCCTTGGCCAGTCGTCGCCCGATGTGGTTGCCCGATCCCTCGTCGCCAAGTATCCAGCCAGTGGAAGGTACCTGGTGCAGTATTTTCTGACCGTCGAAACAGCAGGCGTTGCTTCCTGTGCCGAGGATGGCGACAACGCACTTGTGGCGGCGTGCGAGTGCAAGACAGGCACCAAGAAGGTCGGTGGCGACGTAGACCCGTGCGTTGGGAAACGCTGCGCGCATGAGTGTGCTTGCTCGACGCTGCATGTCCGGGGAGCCGCAGCCGGCACCATAGAAACGGACGGTGCAAGGGGTCTCGGTGTCAAGCAGGCTCGAGACAGACCGCAGCGCGTCGCCAAACTGCTCATCGGTGACAAGCCGGGGATTGAGGCCCTGTGTGGTCAGCGGAATGTAGACTCCCTGCCGGATGATTGCCCAGTGGGTTTTGGTGCTGCCGCTGTCGGCGATAATCATTGTACGGTTCACGGTGCAAAGATACGAAATCGAATTACATTTGTCTAATCACGAATCACGAATCACTAAATATGCAGAGACGCAAAATTCTACATTCACACTCAAGAAGTAACCTCTAAAAATAGCCTCGAAGAGGCTTGCTCTCAATAACCCCGCACGCAGTGTGGGGACAATCAAACACATACAAAATGCGTTTCATAAAACAAGGAATTGATTATCGGCATCCACTCACCCCAAAGGGGTGTGACTTTGCATAACACGGTACAAGCCGCAGGCACAGTGCCGTGCCACGAATCACGAATCACTAATCACTAAAGCGGCAGCATACAGAAAAGCCAGCGGCATGCCACTGGCTTTTACAATTACCCTGCCGTCCTGCCCGTCGGCAGGCGGGGCCGGCAGGCAGGTCAACTTTATTCACTGACGGCGTTGAGGAGTTCCAGCATCTTGATAGCGCTTTCGGCGACTGGGGTGCCAGGGCCGAAAACAGCGGCCACACCCGCGTCGAACAGGCACTGGTAGTCCTGCGGCGGGATGACACCGCCCGCGACGACCATAATGTCCTCGCGTCCGAGTTTTTTCAGCTCGTCGATAAGCTGTGGCAGCAAGGTTTTGTGGCCCGCGGCAAGCGAACTGGCGCCCACAATGTGGACATCGTTCTCGACTGCCTGCTTGGCGGCCTCGGCAGGGGTTTGGAAAAGCGGGCCCATGTCGACATCGAAGCCGAGGTCGGCATAGCCGGTGGCCACCACTTTGGCGCCGCGGTCGTGGCCGTCCTGTCCCATCTTGGCCACCATGATACGCGGCCGGCGGCCTTCACGCTTGGCGAACTCGTCGGTCATCTGCTGGGCGAGTTTGAAACGGTCGTTGGATTTGGTTTGAGAGCTGTACACGTTGCTTATAAGATTGATTTTTGCTTTGTAGCGTCCATAGACTTTTTCGAGTGCATAGGATATTTCGCCGAGTGAAGCGCGTTTACGGGCGGCGTCGATGCTCAGTTCGAGCAGGTTGCCTTTGCCAGTGCGTGCACACTCGGTGAGTGCATCGAGGGCCGCATTGACTGCGTCGGAGTCGCGCTCGGCGCGGAGTTTCTTCAGACGCTCGATCTGCGCGTTGCGCACGGCGGTGTTGTCGATTTCGAGGGTTTCGATGGGGTCCTCATGGTCGAGACGGTATTTGTTGATCCCGACGATGGTGTCGATATTGCTGTCGATACGGCCCTGCTTACGTGCCGAAGCCTCTTCGATGCGCATCTTTGGGACACCGCTCTCGATGGCCTTGGCCATACCGCCGAGTTTCTCGACCTCCTGAATGTGTGCCCAGGCGCGGTGAGCCAGTTCATTGGTTAGCGTCTCGACGTAGTAGCTGCCTGCCCAGGGGTCGACCACGCGGCAGACGTTGGTCTCTTCCTGGATGTAGATTTGGGTGTTGCGTGCGATGCGGGCCGAGAAGTCGGTGGGCAGGGCAATGGCTTCGTCGAGGGCGTTGGTGTGGAGGCTCTGAGTGTGGCCGAGTGCGGCACCCATGGCTTCGATGCAGGTGCGTCCCACATTGTTGAAGGGATCCTGTTCGGTGAGGCTCCAGCCCGAAGTCTGGCTATGGGTTCGCAGCGCGAGCGACTTTGGGTTCTGCGGGTTGAACTGCTTTACTATCTTGGCCCAGAGCATACGCGCAGCACGCATCTTGGCGATTTCCATAAAGTGGTTCATACCGATGGCCCAGAAGAAGGAGAGGCGTGGTGCGAAATCGTCCACGCTCATGCCTGCCCCGACTCCGGCACGAAGGTATTCGAGTCCGTCGGCAAGGGTGTATGCCAGCTCGATGTCAGCGGTGGCACCGGCTTCTTGCATGTGGTAGCCCGAGATGGATATGGAATTGAACTTGGGCATGTTCTTCGAGGTGTATTCGAAGATGTCAGCGATTATCTTCATCGACGGCAGCGGGGGGTAGATGTAGGTGTTGCGCACCATGAACTCCTTGAGGATGTCGTTCTGGATGGTACCTGCCATCTCTTCGA
>ERZ842401.5113-NODE-5113-length-14749-cov-4.597999_pt1 | contig 14749 bp, 12 predicted proteins | sample MGYA00521270_ERZ842401 | MGnify/ENA primary metagenome ERZ842401 (study PRJEB31892, sample SAMEA3878208) | bioreactor metagenome | biome: Moose rumen | place: Sweden | collected 2011-10 | study: EMG produced TPA metagenomics assembly of the PRJEB12797 data set...
TCCACTCAATGAACATGCCCGCAGGAAACAGGGGATACCAGACGGTTTTCTGGAATATAGGCTATTTTGACAAACCGTATTTCGAAGGGGTTTTCGGTGATTTCCGGTTCCCCGACGGTTCTGCTCCCAAGTGGGAGACCCTCTCATGGCTCCAGAAGCACTTCATGAACTGGTTCAACGAAGAGCGCAACAGCTATATCCTTACTTTCCCTGTCGAGACCATGGCCCTTCTGACTGACGGCGCCGATGATTTCGCGGACAAGGAATATGCCGATTTTACCGCGGAGATGTGGTCCAAGGGGCACAGTTTCTTCTGCTATCTGTCCAACAGCCCGGACAGCCTGTCAAGTTGCTGCCGCCTCCGCAATTCCCTCAAGGACCTGGACAACGACGATGCGGACCATAACCATACGACACATCAGTATTCGATGGGAACCGCCTCGGTATCAACAGGTTCCAAGTCGGTCATGACCATCAACCTCAACAGGCTTATCCAGATGTCCGTAAGGGCTTACTTCAAGGAGAAGGGAGTCGAACTGGAGCCCGGGCGGCCTGTCCCCGAGGGCCTTCTCAAGCGGGACCGCAAGGCTCTGTATGACCGTATCCACGCCGATGTCACCGAGATGACCGAGCGCGTCCACAAGTACCAGACCGCATTCAACGAGATTATCCTCGACTTCCTCGCAGCTGACATGCTGGATGTCTATAAGGCCGGCTTCATCGACATGCGCCGCCAGTACCTTACCGTCGGAGTCAACGGCCTTACCGATGCCGCCGAATTCCTCGGACTTGAGATATCCCCCAATGATGATTACAAAGAATTTGTCAACGGGCTTCTCGAGACAATCAATATCGCCAACCGCAAGGACCGCACGAAGGATACCATGTTCAACACCGAGTTCGTTCCCGGCGAGAACCTTTCCGGAAAGAACTACCGCTGGGATGCAAAGGACGGTTTCTTCGTATCCGCCAAGCACAACATGTACAGTTCCTATTTCTACAACCCGGAAGATGAATCGTTGTCCATAATCGACAAGTTCAAGCTTCACGGCGAGGATTACGTGAAATATCTGGACGGCGGCTCGGCCCTTCACATGAACATAGCTGAGCACCTGTCCAAGGACCAGTACCGCCAGCTCCTGAAGGCGGCGGCGCACTATGGGACCAACTATTTCACCTTCAACTGCCGCAATACGGTCTGCAATGTCTGCGGGCATATCAGCAAGGACACCCTTACCGTATGCCCCAAATGCGGCAGCGACAACCTTGACTACCTCACAAGGGTCATCGGCTACCTCAAGAGGGTGTCGTCTTTCAGCGAGATGCGCCAGGAAGAGGCCGCACACAGGTTCTATATCGAAAAATAGCGGCCTGAAGTGATAAAGTACCTCCCGGAACTGACCGACGTGGTCATGGAAGAGATACCCTCCAGGGTGTCTCTTGCCGTTGATATCACGGGTTGCAGGGGAAACTGCCCCGGCTGCCATTCCCCGTTTCTCCGCAAGGACATAGGGGAGGAACTCACGCCGGATATCATAGACGGCCTTGTCGCATCCAATTTCGGAGTGGACTGTTTCCTTTTCCTCGGCGAAGGGCACGACGAGGAAGCCCTGCTGGCCCTTGCACGCCATATACGGGAGCGGCACGGCCTTGAAGTCGCCCTGTACACAGGCAGGGAAGAGGTGCCGGATTCCTTCTGGAAGGCATTCGACTATATCAAACTGGGGCCTTATATCGAGCATCTGGGGCCGCTCAGCAGCCCTTCGACCAACCAGCGGCTGTACAAGGTCACAGGGAGTATCAGGACAAATATCACTTCCTTGCTCAGACAGAAGCATGCGGTGAAAAAGTGACCTTATGAAAATTCCTGATTTGCAGCTTATTGCCTTTGATGCGGATGATACGCTCTGGGCCAACGAACCTCTTTTCCGTGGCGCTGAGGCCCGCGTGGGGGAAATAGTGTCTGAATTCTGTGACATCGGGACATTCCGCAGGGAACTGTACCAGACGGAGGTATCCAACATGGATGATTTCGGATATGGGGCAAAGGCATTCACCCTTTCCATGATACAGACTGCGTCAAGGCTTGCCGGTGACAGTCTGCGTGCCCGGCACGTCGAGGCCATCATAGAGGTGGGGAGGAGCGTGCTGCGGAATCCCGCCGTGCCGCTTCCCGGCGTGAAAGAAGTGCTGGACGGCCTCCGGGGACGCTACAGGCTGGCCGTGTTTACGAAAGGGGAGCCGAAAGACCAGCTGTCGAAGCTTGCCCGCTCCGGCCTTCGGGACCGTTTTGAAATCGTGGAGGTGCTGATGGAAAAGGATGCTTCCATATACATGGGGCTTCTGGAGCGGTACGGAATCAGCCCGGAGCGGTTCCTTATGGTAGGCAACTCTTTCAAATCCGATATAGCTCCCGTCCTTGATATAGGCGGATGGGCCGCCCAGGTGCCGTGTGACGACCTTTGGGAACTAGAGCGGCTAAGTGATTATCCCCATCGGCGGCGTATCGTGCTCGAAAGCATCACCGGGCTTCTTGACTTCCTTTAGCCTTCTTCGATATCGCCCATAGTCCGGCGAATGTCAGGGATGCGTTGATTATCAGCAGTTCATAGCTGAATTTCCACCCTCCGAACCATGTGGCGGAGTGAGCGCTCAGCATATAGCATATCGCCGGAGCCGACAGGCAGACTATCGGGATGCCGATGCCGCCCACGTCCCTTTTTGTGAGTATTCCGAAGGCGAACAGGCCCAGTATAGGCCCGTAGGTATAGCTGGCGACCGTAAATACCGCGTCGATGGCCGTGCGGCTGTTGAAGGCGCTGAAAATGATTATGGCGGCAGCGGTGGCAAGCGCCATGGCAGAGTGCAGGAGCCTTAAGTATTTCCGTCCGTCAGGATCACTTCCGGTGTCGGGAGCCTTTCCGAGGATGTCCACCCAGAATGATGTGGTGAGGGCAGTCAGCGCGGAACCTCCGGCCGGAAATGCGCAGGCGGCCAGCCCCGTAAGGAACAATATGCCTGCTATCGGCGGCAGGGCTCCGGAAGAGACCACTGCCGGCAGGAGCCTGTCACCTGTTTCGGTGATGCCGTGAAGCGGGGCGAATATGTACAGCATCACCCCGAGGCACAGGAAGACGAAGATGATGGCTGTTTGTGACAATGTGCTTACTATCAGATTTTTACGCGCATCTTTCGGGCTTCTGCACACGATAACCCTCTGCATCAGGTCCTGATCGAGCCCGGTGGTCGCCAGCACCACCGCGATGCCTCCGATCACCTGTTTGAAGAAGTAGTACGGATGTCGGGGATCATCCAGGAAAAAGACTTTGGTAAGCCCCATCTCTCCGCCTGTGGCGGCAATCTGCGGTATGCTCATTCCCAGAGCCCTGAATACGGACCAGGCCGTAAGGATGAGGCAGGATACCATGAGTACGGTCTTGAGGATGTCCGCCCCTATGACGGAGCTGACTCCGCCCCGGAATGTATATAGCCAGACGCCGGCGGTGCAGATGATTACGTTCAGCCAGAACGGCAGTCCGAAAGGCGTGAAGATGAGCATCTGCATGATAAGGCAGAAGAGATACAGCCTTATGGCGCTGCGGATGAGCTTGGCTATGAAGAACATCCAGGCGCCGGTACGGTAGGCTGACATGCCCTGGAAGCGGTCGTCCAGATACTGGTAGATTGATGTGACCCCGAGTTTGAAATAGAGAGGTGCAAGTACATAAGCGATTATGAGATAACCAGCCATGAAGCCTATGCAGGTCTGCATGTAGCCCATTGACAGGCTCCCTGCCATCCCTGGTACGGATACGAATGAAATACCTGAGAAGCAGGCGCTTATCATTGCAAGGGCTGATGCCGCCCAGCTGAAGCTGCCTCCGGTGAAACCTTTTGAATTTTTAAATGCAAGCCTTCCTGCAACGAATGTGGCCGTGAAATAACAAAGCACCACGGCAGCCGCTCCCCACGCCGTCATCATGATTCCTCCTTCATATTATGTCTTGCAGGCTCAAATGATATGACTGTCAATATATTGTCTTTTACCCTGAAATGTATGTCGCCATCTTCGAAAGCCATACCGTAAACCCTCTCAGGGTCATCGTGGTATTTCGGCCGCGGGTCCTGTGAAAGCAGTTCCCTTAGCATATCCATCTTCTTGCCGGCATTGCCTTTGAAATGCCTCTTCATCGCTTCTTCGGCCTCTTCCGAAAACACGGCGTCGCATTCCGGCCACTGCTCTCCGGTAAAGCCTGCTGAGGCATCCGGATGCGAGTCGGTATATGCAAGATAGGGCTTTATGTCATATACGGGAGTCCCGTCCATGAGGTCGGCTCCCAGGACATATATACGTGGAAGTTCAATCCTGGAAAGCCTGACGCAGGAGAGCCCTATTCCGTTGGGCCTGAAAGGGGAGCGGGTGGCGAATACACCTATCCTTGCGTTGCCTCCCAGCCTGGGAGGACGGACTGTGGCGTGCCAGGTGCCTCCATTTTCAGAAAACCCCCACAACAGCCACAGGTGGCTGAATCCCTCGATGCCGCGGAACATCTCCCGGCGGCTGAACTCCGGTGAAAGTTCTATGTAGCCTTCGAGGCTTCCGGCTATGCCGCTTTGCCTCGGAATGCCGAATTTCCCTTTCAGCGGGCTGTGGAATCTGCCGATTTCAGTTATGTCCATATCGATTTATTGACTAACTTGCGGCAAAATTGGGAAAAATATGACAAACATCGCCATTTTCGTATCCGGAAGCGGTTCAAACTGCGAAAAAATCATACGTCATTTCAAGGATTCTGACCTTGCGAGGGTAGTCCTTGTGGTCAGCAACAAGGCGGATGCCTATGCCCTTGTGAGGGCGGCGAACGAGGGTATCCCTTCCGTAGTTTTTTCCAAGTCCGATTTCATTGACGGAACGGCGGTGCTTGCCAAACTCAAGGAGTACGATACCGATTTTGTAGTCCTTGCCGGCTTCCTTCTGAAAGTTCCTGATTTACTGATAGATGCTTTCCCCGGCAGGATGATCAACCTGCATCCTGCGCTTCTCCCTAAGTTCGGAGGAAAGGGAATGTACGGGATGCATGTCCACAGGGCCGTGAAGGAGGCTGGGGAGACCGTGACCGGAATGACGGTCCACTATGTATCTTCCGAGGTTGACGGCGGCGGAATCATCGCCCAGTTCAGCACGCCTCTGCTGCCGGATGACACCCCTGAGGATATAGCCGCAAAGGAGCACATCCTGGAGATGGAGCATTTCCCCCAGGTGGTTGAGGATGTTATCAAAGGGCTGTAAATGACTTGTCAGAAACAGCTTCTTAGCAATACAGCATTCCGACAATCTTCAGTACCAGGGAGTCTGGCAGAATCTTCGAAAGAATGTGGATGGCCTTGTAACTGAACCCGGGGACTACCACAAGTGAAGGCTTGCGGGCTTCCACCTGTTTCACGATTGCCTTTGCGATGACCGCCGCATCCATGCCGTTCTGCTCGTCCCGCTCCATTTTCCCGAGAGAGGATTTCATCGTGGAATAGTATGCCGAATCTTCCGAATCGGCCTTTGCGGCGTACTTCCTGGCGGAAGTGAATCCGGTTTTGGTGTCCCCGGGAAGAATGCTGCAGCATCGTATTCCGAACGGCCTGACTTCCAGTGAAAGCGCCTTGGTAAACATCAGAAGGGCGGCCTTTACGCTCGAATAGAGTGTCTGGAACGGAATCGGGATGAACCCGGCAACCGAGGTGACTGTTATTATGGTGCCGGCTCCTTTGGTACGCATTGCGGGCAGGACGGCACGGACTGTCTTGACCGCGCCGAAGAAGCAGGTCTCGAACTGGTAGCGGACTTCTTCGTCGGAAGTGTCTTCCACGGCGCCCGCCATTCCGTTCCCGGCATTGCAGATTACGGCATCTATGCGCCCCTGACTGGCGAGGATCTGTTTTACGGCATCCTGGAGTGCCGTCTCGTCATTGATATCCAGTTTGAGCGGAATCACTGCTCCTCCGGCGGGGGAGGTCTCGGGTTCGGACCCCCTGCGTGAGGCGGAATACACTATATGTCCCCTTTTGCACAGCATCGAAGCAGCCGAGGCACCTATGCCGCTGCTGCCACCTGTAAGAAGCACGATTTTACCCATGTCGCTCAGAGTTTTATTTCACTTCGCCTTACGAAGGCTTCCGGAAGTGGCATGTCATATACGCTGCTGCGGAGGAAATCGCTGAATTCCCGGATGTCAGAGAATTCCTTCTGCTTTTCCACGCTTATGAAATCGCCTATGCCGACCCTGGTGAGCCTTCCTCTCTTGTTTATCACCTCCCGCGGCAGCCTTGCGAGCCTGACCTTCCAGTTGATGAGGCCAAGCAGGTAGTAGAACATGAAATTGTGGTCGAAGAACCGCACCGGGAGCACGGGGACCCCGGCTTTCTTTATTACCCTGATTATTGGCTCCTGCCATGGACGGTCCCTGATTTTGCGGTCTTTCAGGCTGAGGTCTGAAACGGCACCTGACGGGAAAATGCCAAGGGGATGCCCCTCGCGTATCTGCATCAGGGCCAGTTTTATGCCCCTCAGGGAATCCGCCGTGGGGGCTGTGCGTTCCGTCCCCGTCGGGGTGACGGTGATGAAGTTGTCGTCGAGGGCCCGGAGGTAGGAAAGTATCTTGTTTACAAGCACTTTGAAATCCGGCCGAAGGTGCCCGAACAAATCCACGAGGATGAGGCCGTCCACGCCGCCGTAAGGATGGTTGCTTATGGTTATGAACGGACCTTCGGGAAGTTCTTTCAGCCTTTCGTAACCTCCTATCAGATAATCGACACCGGTATCTTCGAGGACGTTCCTGGCAAAGTCCGGCCCCTTGTCCCTTTCGCATCTGTCGTACACTTCTGAGAAATGGTCCATGCCGGTCAGTTTCATGGCCATGTCGGCCACGATGCCTCCGGTCCTGCTTTTGAAAAACGGGACGGATGCTGATATCTGTTCCTTAACGTTCAGGGGCATTGTCGGTATGTTTGCAATTATTATTGGCAGTGTGTTCCTCGTTCAGGGAGCCTTCAAGCTGTTCTTCCAGCTGCTCCTGTGGCGTTTTCCTCTTGTGGAATATACCCCATTCGTTGATGGCGAAATTCAAGCCTCCCGTAACGAACAGGGCGACGAAGTTACACCCTACGGGGGACCAGCTGCTGAACAGGGACGACAGTACGTTCATTACGGCGAGCTTGACAAGGAAGACTCCTGTCGTGGAGAGGTTGTATGGCAGGAAGTGCCTGAAGAACGACTTGGTGGATATATGGCTTATCCGGTCTTTCCAGATGTAGAAGTAACTGATGCAGAAATTGGCAAGGGCGGCCATTTCGAATGAGATGGCAGGGGAGAGATACCACACCCTGGCGTCGCCTTCAGGGAGCCTGTGTTCCGGGAATATGTATGTGGTCAGCGCCCACAGGACGCCAAGGTCCACAAAAGTGCCCAGCAGGCTGGATGAAGAAAACTTGAGCAGGTTCAGGAGGGTGTGCCAGAGCTTGCCCCAAAGTTCCTTGCCCTTATGTATCATTCAGCTTTCTTTTTGAGGGGGTCGAGCTTTGCAAAGTACCTGCCGTCGTTGTACAGGCTGGCAAGGTACGCGCAGATGATGCCGACAAAGAGTGCAAGTCCCACTATGTCAAGGGCTTTCAGATCCAGATTCTTCCCGAGCACCGTCAGAGAGAGGCAGAAGGTCTGGAGCGGGCGGATGAAGAAGAACAGGGTGTTTACAATTATGATTATCAGCCGCAGTTCAGTGGGGCCGAGCTTTGCGTACGTAAGCTTGAATTCCCCCTTGAGATGGGCGTTGATATAGACATAGATGGAAATCATGAAGTAGGCGCACAGGACAAGGAGGGCAATCCTCAGATCCATCAGGCAGGACAGCCCGGCACCGCCTATCATGAATGCCTCGTTGATGACATCGATGTTGTGGTCGATATAGAAGCCGTACAGGGGCCGCTGCTGCTTGCGGACCCGTGCGAGAGTGCCGTCAAGTGAATCGCCGAACCAGTTGAGGACGAATCCGAACGATGCCAGCCAGAGCCAGGCGATGTTGAAATTGGTAAGATAATATCCAAGTGCGATGACTATTGCGCCGAAGGTGCCGAAATAGGTGAGCATGTCGGACGTTACCCAGGACGGCATCCTTTCACCCATCCAGACGAGAACCTTCTTTTCAGCGGCGTTGAGGATTGAAGTCTGGATCCTCGCCGACTGTTTGACTTCTGTTTTCTGTTCCATAACTTAAGAAGCTGTTTAAATTTTATCCAATCAATCTTTTCTGGCCATTTCCGGACATATTCGTCCGTTTTCTCAGTCACATAGCTACTGCTATGCTCCCTCCAAAACGATAGAAGCTGCCTCGAAAATTGCTCATAAAATTTTTGACCAATAAATTTTAAACAGCTTCTATACGGAATATATGGTTTATTCTACTAAGATAGTATTTTTTTGCGAATCCTGCACTTTCCGGGCTATCGCCAAGGCTGCCACGTAGCCTCCCGACCAGGCCGCCTGGAGGTTGAATCCTCCGGTAATGCCGTCAATGTCAAGTATTTCTCCGGCAAAATAAAGGCCTTTGTGGCTGCGGCACTCGAGAGTCTTGATGTCAACCATTGACAGGCTGATTCCGCCAGCAGTGACGAATTCGTCCTTGAACCGGCATTTTCCGGCAAGGGGATACGCGTCAGCCGATATGGCCCCGGCGAGTCTCCTGCGTCCCCTCGTGCCGGTTTCCGCCCATGTGATGTCGTCCCGGAGTCCGGAGCGGGCCGCCAGATGCTCCCATAGCCTTGCCGGGATGCCTTCCGCCGGGGTGGAGATGACTTTCTTCCTGGGATTGCAGTCAGAAAGTTCCTCAACAACTGTCCCGGCCACTGTCTGGGACATGCCGTTCCAGCTTACCGTCAGCGAACCCTTGTATCTGTGACCGGCCAGATGGAAGGCCCCGTATGAAGAGGCTTTCAGCACGGCCGGCCCGCTCAGCCCCCAGTCAGTGATGAGGATCGCTCCTGATGCTGAAGCATTTGCCCCGGATATGGACACGCGTCCTTGACAGACAAGTCCCTGGAGGGCGTTCAGTCCGTCGTCGCGTATTTCAAGCGAAAACAGGGACGGGACCGGCGGCACCATCTCCAGTCCAAGGGAGTCGAGGAAGTGCGGATAGCCTCCCTTCCCGCATCCGCCTGTCGTCACGACCACATAGGTGGCAATGAATCGTGCAGCCCCCTGGGAGGTGTCGGCCGATATTATGTAATTTCCTGATTCGGAAATACTTATATTCTTTACTCTGGTCCCGGTATGCAATTTGGCGTTCCGGGCAAGGCGGGTGAGCGTGCGTACTATCTGCATGGCATCCTGGCTTGCTGGAAAAATACAGCCGCCTTCCATTTCGACAAGGGCGACGCCGGCCTCGGTGAACCATGCTGCGGTGTCCTTCGGACTGAATTGTCCCAGAAGTCTTTTTACGAGATTATACCCCCTCGGATAGGCTTCACTCAGGTTCCCGATGTCCTCGAATGTATTTGTGAGATTGCACCTTCCGCCTCCGGATACGGCCACCTTGGCAAGCGGACGGGCGGCGGACTCCAGGATGCGGATATCCGCTCCGGGCAGCATGCGGCAGAGATTGGCGGCGCAAAAGTATCCTGCAGCCCCGCCTCCTATTATGGCTATATCAGTTTTCTGTCCGTCCATAAGGTGGAAAAATCTCCCCTGGTTTCAACGTAAAGATACAAACAGTTTGCTAACTTTGCCCTCCGGACACAATAATCGCGACCATGAATTCAGACGCAATACTCCTTCCCGACGGGAAACTTAAGCAGGAACTCAGCATACCCTGTTATTTTACTGACGGCAGATTCGCCCTCAAGCCCTCTTCTTTTATGGATATGGCCCAGGAAATGGCCTACAAGGCCTCCGACAGGCTTGGCTTCGGGTATGACGTGCTGATGGAGCGGAATGCCGCCTGGGTGCTTTCACGCATGCGCTTCGATTTTGTCTCCGTCCCGCACTGGCGTGACCGCGTGGTGATGTTTACATGGCACAAGGGTACTTCCGGACCGTTCTATCTGAGGGATTTCAGCCTGACTTCCCCGGAGGGTTCCGTCCTCGTCGCAGGTACTTCATCATGGCTGGTGATTGATGTCAAGGCCCGTCACATAGTGCGGGATTTCGACGTGGATGCCATCATCCCTGCGGAATCGATATGCAGTGATGACGCCATAGCCCGGAACGCGGCGAAACTTGTATGCCGGAGCTCCTTCGAGCCCGTCGGGGTACACACGGTTTCATATTCCGACATAGACCTTCTCGGACATACGAACAACGCCATGTACGTCCGCTGGGCTGCAGACTGCATCGGTTATGACCGGATAGCTGAAAGGGGCCTCAAGTCGGTTGAGGTCAATTTCAACCAGGAAACCCACGCCGGGGACGAGGTGCAGCTCGGTTTGTGCGAGTCAGAAGGTGCGTTCTATGTGGAAGGCAGTGTTGACGGACGGCAGTCGTTCTGCACCAAAATCGTCCTCGGTTAGTTTGCAACCCGGTTGCACTCCCGCCATGTTACCTTTGCTTCCGAAGGAGGATTTCTTATGGAAGCAGAACACAGAAAGAATATTATTGAGATACTGGCGGCAGGGGCCCTGCTCGCAGTCAGCTTGATTATCGAGAAGACCTTCCCGCTGAAAGGATGGCATTTGCTTGCTGTCTATCTGGTGCCTTACCTCGTTGCAGGCAGGCACACACTGTCTGAGGCGCTCGAAAGCATCATCCATCTGGAACCGCTCGATGAGGATTTCCTGATGTCCGCGGCTACCCTCGGCGCGCTCGGGATAGGTTTCCTGCCGGGCGGGGAATATCAGTTCGCAGAGGCCGTGTTCGTAATGATATTCTTCCGGCTCGGAGAATTCTTCGAAGATATCTCCGAAGACGGAAGCCGCAAGTCCATATCTCACCTTATGGAACTGCGTCCAGATGTCGCCGAAGTTCAGCGGGATGGGGAAGTGGTCACGGTACCTGCCGCAGAAGTGGTCCCGGGTGATATCGTGGTGGTGCGTCCCGGCGGGAGGATACCGCTCGACGGCATCGTATATGAAGGAACGTCCGGAATCGATACATCTGCACTTACCGGTGAAAGCATGCCCCGGTCCGTGGCGTCAGGAGACGAAGTGGTATCCGGATGCGTGAACGGCTCCGGGCTCCTGAAGGTGAAGGTCTCCAGGCCCCTTGCCGAATCCACTGCTACCAGGATACTGGAGCTGGTAGAGAATTCCGCTGCGTCGAAGGCCTCTCCGGAACGCTTCATTACCCGCTTTGCGAAAGTTTATACTCCAGTGGTCGTGGCAGTTGCGCTGATCCTTGCCGTATTGCCTCCGCTGCTTGGCGCAGGCAGTTTCGCCACATGGCTGTACCGCGGGCTTACTTTCCTCATCGTGTCATGTCCCTGCGCCCTTGTCATATCCGTGCCTCTGGCTTTTTTCTGCGGCATCGGAGGGCTTTCCCGCAAAGGTGTCCTTGCCAAGGGAGGACACAGCCTCGAGGTGCTCTCCAAGGCTGACACCTTCGTGTTCGACAAGACCGGGACCCTGACCGAGGGTGTGTTTACGGTAGTTGCCGTGCATCCTGAGATTATTGACCAGAAAGAACTTCTGCACCTGGCGGCCCACGTCGAGCATTATTCTTCACATCCAGTGGCGGCCGCGATCCGTCTCGCCTGGGAAGAGGATGCCGACGGGTGCGAAGTGTCAGATGTCTCGGAAATCCCCGGGAAGGGAGTTGTGGCCGTGGTCAACGGGCGCAGGGTAGCTGTCGGGAATACGGCGCTCATGGAAGATCAGGGCGCCGTCTGGCACGGATGTGAACATCCCGGGACGATAGTCCATGTCTGCCTTGACGGTCAGTATGTGGGGCATATAGTGATATCGGACAGGATAAAACAGGATGCCGCCGAGGCCGTAAGCCAGCTTGGCAGAAGGGGAGTGGGCCTTACCGTGATGCTCACCGGAGACAACGAGGGCATGGCTTCGTCCGTAGCCGGGCGGCTCGGCATAGGCTCATGGCATTCAGGTCTTCTCCCTCAGGATAAAGTGTCTGAAATCAAGAAACTTAAAGAAGCCGGCCATACTCCTGTATTCGTAGGTGACGGCGTGAATGACGCACCTGTGCTTACCGAGGCTGCCCTTGGGGTTGCCATGGGCGCCCTCGGCAGCGACGCCGCCATAGAAGCCGCCGATCTGGTTGTCATGGATGACAGGCTGTCCAAACTGCCGGTTGCGTTGTCCAGCGCCCGCAAGACGGTGCGGATTGCGCGCCAGAACACGGTTTTCGCCATCGGAGTGAAGATGGCCGTTCTCGTCCTGTCGGCTTTCGGGATTACGGGTATGGGGCTTGCTGTATTTGCCGATGTGGGAGTGATGGTCCTTGCCGTGCTCAATTCCGTGCGGGCGGGCTCACCAGCGAAATAGCGCTTCCGAGCACCTGCCTCATGGGTCCTTCATCGGATATTGCCTCAATGGGGAAACCGATGCTCACCGCCTTGTGCGTCCCAGCATCATAGAATATTCCGGCTGAAATGCCGGTGTCCGCGTAACGCATTATAACACCGGCATTTTCAGATACCGGCCTCAGTCCGTCGGGCGATTCCGCGCAATAAGAGACCTCGTTGGGCAGGTGACGGATTGAGAACCTTCCCTTGATTCCCCTGGTGTCGGCGATCCTTGCCCTTATCGGCATTATCGTGCCGTTCCTGGAAGCACTCCCTGTAATCAGCTTATATCCAAGTGTTTCCTGGATGAAGGCCTTCATCTCTGCATCTTCCTGTTCCTCTCTTTGCGCAGGATACAGGCCGTCCCAGACATCCGTTGCGATGTACGAGCCGGATACGACTAGGCCGATGCCTTTTTCCGCGGCATATCTTACGGCGGAGCGAAGGGCTGCCGGGAATACCGTATAGCGTGAATGGCTTCCGCCGGTGCAGGTCGTAAGCTGTTTTCCGCAGATGAGGTCGGTTGCGGAGATTCCTCCGGTAAGTGTGGTGTCACGGCAGAATGCGCCGCATGATGCGCTGCAGAATGCTTTTCCGAGGCTCATGATGGCTTTTCCATGCACATAAGCGTAATCGAAGGTGTTTCCTGCTATCTGTCTTCCGGCCTGGTCGTTGTGTGACGCTCCGAAACCTGGTTCATCGTCGTCGGCCCAGTCGCGCCACCGCCGGTATTCGAACATGTCGCCGACCAGGGAAATGTCTTTCCCGTCAGGCACTCCCGCATCCTTTTCGGCATTGAATCCGGCGTATGTCGGAGTGTCGAACCAGGCAGGAGCGGATACTCTGTAGAAGTTGTTGACTATCAGAACGGTGCCGTCTGGTGAAGCAGGTGTGCCATCCGATTGATCCGGCCGCCCGATGCTCAGCACTTCCGAGGGGAAGCTGCAACCACCTTTGTTCCAGGCGGTTATCCTGTAAGAGTATATCCGCCCTGCAGCGATGCTGTCCGTCGCGGTCTGCAGACCGCTGCCCGATGAGGCGATATCCTTCAGGGCTATGAATTCGCCGTCATCCTCCCTTCTCCATACGGTGTATCCTGAAGGTGTCGCTGTAGGCTCAAGGGCATCCTTTGCCGGCATCCATTTCAGGCTGGCCGTACCGGCAGAGGCAAAAGATACGGAAAAGTCTTTCACGGGAAGGGGCTGGACGGTGTATGGACGTCCGTATCTGTTGGAAAGGAATTTCAGTATCCCTTTGTAAACGGCCCTTGCCATGGTGAACTTGAACGCAGGATCGTGGCCGTATTTCATGTCTTCGAAGTTCTGATGCGACAGGCTTTCAAGTATCATTCCGGGGACGGACGTGGTCCTGCACTCGCTGTACGAGCGGTCCCATGTGCCCCTGCGGCTCCACAGGGGAGTGTGCAGGGAGCGTATGTCCTCCACGACCTGTGTCTGGACGGCGTCTGCGAGTTCCCGGCCGGCCATCCTGTCGGTGCCGTCCGGGAGTTCCCGTTTGCCGTTTGCCTTGAGGGTATAAATCGCGAGTGTGCCTATTATGGAATCGTTGGGCGCATATCCGGCATCTGAATGGAAGGCCAGTGACAGGTCTATCGGAATCCTTTTCCCTTTCTCCCTTGGATTGGCGGCTGAGCCTCCGCACAGGTTCGAGACCCAGGCCCCCCGGCAGACTATGTCATTGGTGTAATCGCCTTCCTTGACGGCGGTTATGGTGCTGTCAGCACCTGCCCACAGCAGGTTGTACAGGGCACCTTCCATGTAAGAAGGCATTCCCGAAGTCTGCATTTCCTCTTCCGGAGTCTCCTTATCACCGCGGGCGAATTTCCCCATGCCTCCGCCGAAGCGTACCGCGTCTGCCGTCACGAGGCTTCCGCGCCTGGATGTTACACCCTCCGGCTTTGCAGTGGAAAGCACCACCCGTCCCCCGGAAACTTCGTCGAACGGGAAGGTCCCGAGGTAGGTCCATGTGCCGCCGCCCATCCTCTGATTGACTGAGAATGAGGTACTTCCGCCTCTGTGATAGACAGTATATGATGCGGCATCCGTACTTTCCGGGAGCGTGGCGTATGAGACGTAAACTGCATATTTGCCTGCGCAAGGAATGTCAGCCTCCCATACGGCAGTGTTCTCGCCTTCGGCCGGGATGTATGACTTGAGGGCTGTTCCTGCGGCGAAAGGATTGTCCTTCAGAGTATAAGTCTGTTTGGTGTCGGCAAACCCGCTTCCGCATCC
>ERZ842401.5114-NODE-5114-length-14747-cov-6.621154_pt1 | contig 14747 bp, 9 predicted proteins | sample MGYA00521270_ERZ842401 | MGnify/ENA primary metagenome ERZ842401 (study PRJEB31892, sample SAMEA3878208) | bioreactor metagenome | biome: Moose rumen | place: Sweden | collected 2011-10 | study: EMG produced TPA metagenomics assembly of the PRJEB12797 data set...
ATGCAGATACAGGGTACGGGGCACGGCGACTTCGTGCAGGCACCAGATGGTTCATGGTGGGTGGTGTTTTTGGCTTACCGTAACTTTGGCGGCTCCTATCACCATCTGGGGCGCGAAACATGTCTGGCCCCTGTGGAGTGGCCAAAGGGCAAGTGGCCTGTGGTGAATGGCGGACAGCCCATCGACACGCTGATGGTAGTTCAGACGCTGGCCCCGCAACATTCGCAAGCCAAGCACGTGCGTACCTTATTTAATAATACCTCTCTTGGTCCGGAGTGGGTACACCTGCAGAACCCCATAGCTGCCAACTATCAGCAGGTAGACGGACGACTGCGCTTGACAGGGCATGGCTCGCTGACTGACAACCACCAGCCCACCTTTGTGGGGCGCCGGCAGGAGAGTGCAAACATCGTGGTGGAGACGGAGATAGATGCCGCTGCATTAGACTTTGGCACGGAAGCAGGTTTGAGTGTCTATCAGATCAATGACGGTCACTACGACTTGGCCCTTGCCAAATACCAGACGGGCACCGTGGCCGTGGTGGTCAACTATCAGGCTAAAAGTCTGAAGGGCCAGACCATGGACAATTGTGACCCAGATGCCAAGGTGCGGTTGCGCATCACGAGCGACGGGCTGAAATACCATTTCCTCTACTCGTGCAACAACGGTGAGTGGCAACAATTAGCTGAATACGACTGTCTGATGGTCAGCACCGAGGTGGTGGGCGGCTTCACAGGAGTCACCATCGGCATGTATGCTGACGGCGAGGGTTCTGCCGACTTTTCGTACTTTGATTATACCGAAAAGTGATGATTTCTTCGAATTTGCTTGCATAATTCAAATAAATTTCCTATTTTTGCGTTCAAATAGAAAAACGTTTTAATTAATAACTTTAAACTAATTTAATAACATTATGAAGAAGTATTTAGCAGAAATGGTTGGCACTTTCGTGCTTACGTTCCTCGGTTGCGGCGCTGCCGTAGCTCTTGGTTGTGGCAGTGACACCGCATCTATTGTCGGTACAGCTGTTGCCTTCGGTTTGGCTGTGGTAGCCATGGCTTACACCATCGGTGGCATTTCGGGTTGCCACATCAACCCCGCCATCACCCTTGGCGTGTTCCTGAGCGGTCGCATCGACGCTAAGGACTGTGGCATGTACATTGTGTTCCAGTTCATTGGCGGTCTGTTGGCTGCTGCTGTCTTGGCAGGCATAGTGGCTACTGATCCGAGTGCCGTCATCACCACCGCTACTGGTGCCAACGGTTGCACCTATGGTCCCACCAACGCCCTGATTGTTGAGATTGTGCTCACCGCTTTGTTTGTCCTCGTGGTGTTAGGTGCCACAGCAAAGACCAATGGCGCTACCAACAACTTCGCAGGTCTTGCCATCGGTTTGTCGCTCATCCTCATCCACCTCGTGGGCATCCACTTCACTGGCACCAGTGTGAACCCCGCCCGTTCCTTCGGTCCTGCTCTGTTCGAGGGTGGTCAGGCACTCGCCGATGTCTGGGTCTTCATCGTTGGCCCGCTGATTGGTGGCGCATTAGCTGCTTGCATCTGGAAGGCCATTGAGCCCGAGCAGAAGTAAATCTTCTTTCAATTACTGAATAGGGGTGGACTCACATGGTGGAGTCCGCCCCTATTTCAGTGTGTTTAGTTCAGTATTTGTTTTTCTAAGGATTCTTGGATTTTAAGACCATGAGCCTATTGTCCAGCTCTGTCAGTAGCGACATGCGAGTAGCGTGCTCCTCATAGGCAGTGCCGTAGCTTGTGAAAAACAGGGAGAGGGCAGGAGAGACGTTGAGCATATATTGCTCGTCAGTCGGTGTGTAGCCCTGTGGATGGTGACACCATGTGTTACGTGCTGTGGTCAGCCAGGTGATGATGCTTTCAAGTTCCTCGTTGCCAGCAGTCCTGATTGCATCATTCTCTTGCTCCTCGTAAAGCAGTTCAGCCTTTTCCGCAAGTTTGTCAATGTAGTTTAGCACGTCGCTGTTGGCAGCCTCCGTCAGCAGACGCTGTTGTGCCCGGCTCAAGGAGTCCCCTTGCACAGAGGCAGTGGTGTCTCCCCATGCTTTAATATTGCGTAGCTGTTCCTGCCACTCACTGTCTTCAAGGTCAATGTTGCGATAGCCCTTGATGATGTTCTCCAACTGTGCTGCGGCTGCTTGTCCTGATGTGTTTCTGTTCATCCTTTCCTTGGCTATGTTTATCCTATTTTTCACACGTTGTTATATAAAGAGAGCGCACTTCTCGTCATGAGCAGTGCGCTCCCCTTTATTGAAAGGTTTTGTTGATTACTTCACAACCACCTTCTTGCCGTTGACCACGTAAACGCCCTTGTTAGCGGCATTCACCTTCTGGCCGTGCAGGTTGTATACCTCGCCGTTCTTCAGCTGGGCAGCTGTGATACTCTTGATGGCAGTGGCCTCGTCACGATTAATTTTGAAGGTGACATCTCCTACAGCTGTATCTACTGCCTTAGAATCTGAAATGTGTATTTCAGTAAAAGAACCCTCAGCAGAGCCTGTGAAAGTCTCAGGAATTGTAACAGTGATAGTAGCCAAAACCCCATTGTTTGACTTCAGAGCCATCGTCGGAGTGGCGTATACTATAAAGGTGCTGACATTATCAGTCTTGCTTAGCGTGAGAGCATGATAAAAGTCTTCATTCTCTGCATCGTAAGGGTAGAGGTCTTCACCGAACACCACCTTCTTCTTGGTGAACGTGACTCCCTCAGGCAGAGTCAGTTTTGCATTCCATGCGGCAACTTCCGTCGTGTTGTCCTGCAGCGAGATAACCACATCAGCTGTAGTGGCATCGGCAGCGACTGTTACATCCTCTATCACGACTTTCTGAGCCATAGCACTACCTGCAATCGTGAGCAAGGCACTTGCGAGATATATTCTAATCTTTTTCATATTCTTTATTACTTAAATGCTTTGTAGTAAATTATTGGCTAATGATGTTGACAATTGCAACAATGTCAGCTGCAGTAACCTGTCCGTCACCATTGACATCGGCAGTATCAACAAACTGAGTGTCTGTGCCACTGATAATATTAGTGACTGCCACGATGTCGGCAGAAGTAACGACACCATCCAAGTTCACATCACCTTCAAGCACCGACTTGTTCTCCTTGATGTAGTTCTTCAGGGCCTCAATCTGCTCGATGATAGTGTCGAGGTTATCCTGTATGTTCTCATTCTCTGCATAGGGGTTGGTCTCGTCGCTGAGTGCAACATCCGAGATGTTCTGCTTAGCGGCAGCGATAGCCTCCTCAATAGCTTTCTGCTGAGCCTTGATTTCCTTCACGTCACCGAGGGTGTAAAGGTTCTCGTTGTAAGTGATGGCGTTAGCCAGCTCCTCCACCTCAGCCAGACGTGCGGTCTGTGCCTTGTTGGCGGCAGTGCTCAGCAGGTCGTTCAGTGTGGCAGCCTGCTTGTCTACGATAGCCTGTGCATTGTTGGCAGCCTCGACAGCCTTTTCAGCATCGCTGAAGTCAACGTTCTCCAGAGCGGCCTTGCTGTCGGCAATCTCCTTCTCTAACTGGTTGAACTTGTTAGCGAAGCTGGACACGGCCACATAGTCACCGAACTGCTCCTCAATGATGGCCTTGGTAGACTCGATAGCAGCTGCGGCCTCGTCATAGGCAGACTCAATAGCTTCCTTGTTGGCTGTCTTGGCCAGCACCTGAGCTTGATCAGCGTCAGCCTTTACCTGCTCTACTTCTGTGGCGATGGCATCGGCAGCAGCCTGAATGTCGGCAGCAACCAAGTTCTTGGTGCCATAGTTGTCCTCTACACTCTGCTTCAGCTCAGCAACTTTCTGCTCCAACTCAGCGATAGCCTCTGCATAGTCGGCAGCCACGTCAGCATCATTAGCCTCGATGGCAGCCTTTGCCTCGTTCAACTTCTCCTGCAGTTCTTCAACGATGGCATCAGCAGCAGCCTTGGTGTCGTCGGCGGTAGACTTTATAGTCAGAGTGATGTCACTGAGGGTCTCGTCCTTGAAGTTGGCAGTGACAGAGATGTTGGTGAGCTTAATCACAGCCTCGCCCACAAACTTTTCAGGAGCTGTCAGGTCAAGGGTGAACAGTGCGCCTTCTTCACCATCAACAGGTTCTGTGGCACTGGCGTACAGGATGCGGTTGTTGGCACCATTGTTAGTCAGGCGGCCATTGGTCACACCATATGTCCAGCCCTCAGGAATGATGACGTCGGCCTGAAAACCATAGATGGTCTTGCCCTGATTGGTCAGGTTGACGGCTACGCTCTGGGCAGCTTCAGGATCCAGAGTCAATTCAGTCTCAGAGAACTCTAAAGTCAAATCACCAGCCTTGGTTACCTTGGGGTTTCTGACGGTCAGCTTGCCGTTAGCTTCCGTGTATTCTTCGTCACCAAGAACAGCTGCGTTGGCCAGTGTGATGGCCGATGTGATGGCCAAGTCGTCAGTAGCTCTTACGCTGATATAGAAGATAGCTCCTGTTCCTGCAGGAATCTTGGAGATACCAGACAGTGAAATCTTACCATCGCTGGGGTTACCGATAGCATTGAATCCGCTGGTGCGAGGTGATGCTACAGTAGTCTTGATGGCTTGTTTGCCTAACACATCCATCGTTTCAAAGCTCAGTCCTGCAGGCAGCTGGATGTTCATTGAGACGGTTTGGATGTCCTCTGCGTCGGTGTCGAGACAGACGGCCACTTGCTTGCTTTCGCCAGCGCTGATGCTGAAGTCCTCGATGTAGAGCTTCGACTGAGCCAGCACGCTTGTGATGCCACCAACAATCATCAGTGACAGGACAGCAGCTCGCGTCATCCATTTGTTCATGTATTTAATAGTCATATTTATTCTTTTGAATATGTTATTGCTTAATCAGAAAAGGTATGCATGGGTTCCAAGCGTGGACACCACGCATACCATCAGTTTAAATGAGAGGTTTCACCTTTTGAGGGGTTACTTCACGACAACTTTCTTGCTTGAACCGTCAGAGTTGCGGATGATGTTGATGCCCTTCTTCAGGCTGTTCATCACCTTACCACCCATGTTGTAAATCGTCTGACCTGCGGTCTCCAGAGCATTGCTGATAGTGCTCATGATACCCGTTGTGCCACCAGTAGCGGTGAGGTCAGCCTCCATGAGGCGGGTGTTGGTGAAGTAAGCCTCAGTCAGCTCAATCTCACCGTTCAGGTTCTCAATGTCAACGCAGAGCACTGCGCCCTCGCTGCCAGCGTACTCACTGCCCATGCCGGCAATGTTCATGAAGCGAACGCTGCCCTCGGTGTTCTCAGAGTGCATCAGGTAGCCACTCTCTACGCGGCTGCCGAGGCTCTGGCCCACCACCTTGGCACCAGCAGGCAGCTGCATGCCAATCTGGAATGCACGGTATGCATCGCTGTTGCTCAGGTTGACAGCCACGCGTGTGACATTGTTCTCAGTAGAGACAACCTCCATGCTGACGGCATCGCTTGAGCCGCTGCGGCTGGGAGCTGCGTTGGCTGCATCGGGCCACTCGTTGAATGCCCAGAAGTACTGCAGCCAGATAATGTCGGTCACCGTCACCTTGCCGTCTCCGTTCAGGTCGCAGCGAGACAGGTCTGCATCGCCCTCCTGCTGGTTGGCAATCATGCTGGCCAGTGCCTGGATGTCGGCTGCCTCAATGGTCTCACCACCAGTGATGTGGCCACGGGCATCCTCCTCCAGTGACATATCCTTAATCATCTGCTTCAGTTCAGCAACAGCAGTGTCGAATGCTGCTTTGCCCTCTTTCAGCGTGTTAATGACACCCTTGACAGTATTTCTACCTACAAGGTAATCATTAGCATAGAGCTTGCTTTCTGCTGAATTCTTAAGGGTATTGATGTCAGCTGCAATATCATTCTTCTTGCTGTTGAGTGCAGTAGCATCGGTATTGGTGTAGTTGTTGGCATCCCAAGAGATAGCATTCAGCTCTGCCGTCATGGCTTCAATCTTCTCATTGATGTAGGCGGCCTTAGCCAAAGCGGTGATGTCCGTAGTGTTATTTGCTACACCATTCAGGTCGTTGGTGACTTGGGTTTGAGCAGCATTTGCAATAGCCTGCTTGCGGGCCGTCGTAGTCTCAGCCTCAGCATTGGTCTTAGCCGTATTCAGAGTTTCCTCTGCGGTAGTAATCTGCTGGTTCAGCTTGGCCACCTTGTTGGCATAGTTGCTGGCAGAGCCATAAGCTCCCAGCTCTGTTTCCATTGCCGAAATCTTACCTTTTGCTTCATCAATCGATGCCTGAATGCTATTCCATGTAGTAGTCAGATTCTGCTGAGCTTGCTCCTCAATACCCTGATTATACTCATCTTGTAACTGCTGTGCTTTAGCTTTCAGCTGAGCGATAGCACTCTCAATGTCGGCAATCTTAGCTTCGGCACCCTCCTTGTAGACCTTCATGTCTGCAGCATGAGTGGTAATGTAGGCTTCCAGCTCAGTGATTGCAGTCTGAATATTAGCCTTCTCTGTGTCAAGGCTGGTCAGATCAACATTGCTATTAATACCGTTATAAGCACGATCTAGACTTGTTTGCAGGGCATTCTTTTGACTGGTCAAGTCAGCGGCAATCTCTGCGTTCTGGTTGGTCTCGTTAACAGTGCTCAACTCGTTGACAATAGCGTTGAGGTTTGCTTCGATAGTACCAAGGTTTGTCAAAGCCTGCTCTTTGGTCAGATGATTAGCAGCAGTAGCAGCCGATGCTACATTTGCCTTAACAGTTGCAAGTGCAGTATCCTCATTGGTAATACGAGTCTTGTAACTATTAGCATCGGTTTCAGAAGCAGTAGCTGCATAGGTGAGCTGCTCAGCCTTGGCATTCTTGATAATTGATTCAATTTCCTCTACCTCAGCATCATACAGAGCTTCAATGGCAGCTGCAACGTCTGCAGAGATGGCTTCAGCCTGAGCCTTTACGTCTTCAGCATTAGCAGCTGTGACTGCAGGCAGGGCCTTAATTGCGGCATCGATGGCATCAATTTGCTCCTTGACCTTGACACCGGCAGCAAGCCCATCGGCAGCAGTCTTGGCATCAGCCAAGTCCTCAGTGGCTGTATTGATAGCAGCTGTTGCAGCATTCTTGGCAGCACTGTCAGCAGCATTCTGTGCAGCTTTCTCCTTCAGAGCCTTCAGGTCTGTCTTGTACTCGTCAAATCTGTTGACGACATTTCTTAGAGAAGTTGCAACGTTTCTTTGAGCATTTGTGATTTGGTTATTGATGGTATTGTATTTTGTCCTATCGGATCCTGTTAAGTTATCTGTAGGACTGTCAATTGCATCACGGAGTGCTGTCAGGGCAACAATGGCCTGAGCCTGCTCTGCCTTGGTTATCTTAACGTTGATACCATTGGTTGCGTCAGCTGCTGCAAGCAGGGCATTGTCAAGTTCCTTCAAGTTGTCAGCCTCATTAGCTTCAGTGATGGCCGTCAGCAAGTCGTCGATGTCGCTATAAATAGCATTCAACTGAGCCTCGGTGAGGTCTGTATCAGTAGCACTGAACGTAGCCACCTTAGCTTTCGATGTGTTGATGGCGCTCTCGTAAGTGGTAATAGCACTGCTGACAGTTTGGCTGGTAAATGCCTTAATCTTGTCAAGGAATGCGGTGTTCAGGCTATTGATTTCTGCCGTCAGAGCCTCAAACTCACCCTTGAAGCCCTCGTTCTCGTCGAAGTGAACAGGAGAAACGGTCTGACCATACTCATTGTCGGCACGGTTCTGAATATCGCTGGCATTAGCCTCGAAGTCGAAGAGGTAATTTGTCAAGGCATCCAGTTCGTTCTGAGCCTGTTCTGTAGCGCCCTTCAGTTCGTCGCTCTTCAGGTTCTTGTAAGAGTTGATGGTGGCAGAAGCAACCTGATAAGCTGCTGTGGCATCTTCGTGAGCAGCAGTGATGGCATCATAGATAGCCTTGTTGTCCTTAGCCACCTGTGCGTTGTAGTTCACAGCATTGGTGCACTCCTCCAGATAGTTGTTGATGTTCGTACGAGCCTGTGCGTAGTCAACGGTATTGTTGTTGTAGGTACCGTTGTTGTACACGTTCTCAATATCAGTGTCCAAGCCAGCAAGCACATCGTTGAAAGACTGCATGGTGGTCAGCTGCTCAGCCTGGATAGAAGACTTGTAGTCATCACTGCCTAACTTGGCAATAGCCTCGGCAAGGCCATACCACTGCTCAGCATTTGTATAGGCGTGATTCTTAGTCTTTGCTTGATATGCTTTGGCTGTGTTGTACCAGTTGAGGTTGGCCTCAGCCTTGGCAGCAACACCATTCACGTTGTTCTTGAGGGTGGTGATGCTTGTTACATAGCTGCCAGAACCGCTATTGTACTCGGCATTAGTGATGTCAGTGTCGGCCTCAATCTTGTTCTTCAAAGTGTTAAAGTCGTTCTGGTAGTCAACGGTCAACTGCTTGTAGTAGAAACCATCTTCGTTGGGATCCTTTGCAAGGACGGCAGTCTTAGCGGTGGCGAAGTCAATTTCAGCCAGCAGGCCTTCGAGGGCATTCATCTTCGTAGCCTGAGCGGTTACCTTCTCAGTCTCAGCCTTCAGCTCATCGATAATGCCTTGGTACTTGCTCACCTCTGCATCAGTCAGCGTTTCCGTGTTCATAGCGTTCTCTATGAACGTGCCAATAGAAGCGATGGTGTAAGTAACCTCGTTCTCACCTTCGGTCTTCTTAACACTTACACCGTCAACGTTGCCCTGGAACGCAGCCTTCTGGTCAGCAGACAATTTGGCAAGATTCTTGATGGTGTTCTTTTCAGCCTTAGCCTTAGCCTTCAGACCATTTACTGTCTGAGCTGTAGCTGCATCGGTTGCGGCGCCGTTCAGCGTGTTGTATCTGCCACTGAAATCAGCGAAAGCAGTTGCGTAAGAATCAGCATGTGTTTCAGCTGTCGTGATTTCAGCATCCAACGACTTGATGATATTGTACTGTTCAGTCAGACCAGCACTGGTAGCGTCAGTAGCGGCGGCTGCAGCCTTGGCAGTATTAATCTTCTCGGTGATGCCGTCAATCTCACTCTTTAGCTGTGCACCCTTCACCTGGCCAAACTCGCCATTGTTGATTCTTGTTTGGAGAACAGCAATCTTGCTTTCCTGTACCTCAGCCTTACCATTAATCATGGTAGCCAGACCAGCAACTTCCTGAGCCTCAATCTGAGCAGCGAAAGCAGCTTCATCGCTCTCGTAATTAGTCTGGATGGCATTCAGAGTAGCAATCTCGTCTTTCAGCACATCAGCGGGAGCAGGTGCTTTGTCCTGCAAGTAGCCCAGAATATTGTTCTTCTTCTGGTTGGCATTTCCTTCAAATTTTCCTGTCTTGCCAATAGCTGTAGCCAGTTCATTTTCCCAGTTGGTAATCTGACCGGCAATAGTCGTGTTGATGACTGTGTTATACGGAGTGCGAGCCTTGATAGCCTCGTCAGTAGTCACCTGATTGGTCCATACATTCAGTGCGTTTAGGTTAAGATCAGCACCATTGAGAGTGGTCTTCAAGGTATTTGCAGCCTTGATCTGACTGTCAATCGTTGCATAGATGTCCGTTGCAGCATTGGCATTCTGCTGATAGGCATCAATGGCAGACTGAATGTTAGTAAGCGCTCCAGTATAAGCAGCTTTGGTCTTATAGTTGGTTGCGTCAGCCTTGTTGTCCTCCACACCATTCAGAGCAGTGGCTATCTGATCCTGAATAGCGGCAATGGTAGTGTTCCAAATCGTAGTTGGCTTATAAGTGCCCTCAGGCAGCTTCTTTGTGGTCTTGGCATAGTTGTCAATGGCTGTGCCAGCAGCTGTCAGTGCAGTACCCTTTGCGTTAACAGCATCCTTGAGGCTTAGATAGTCATTGTAGATGGCTTTCTTGGCCGACAAAGTATTAGCAGCAGTAGTGATGGCAGCAACCTTTTCATTGAGAGCGGTTTCCGTGAGGTTTTCAACGGAGGCCTTTTTGTCATTACCCTCAATGAAGGTCTTCAGGTCGTTGAGTGCAGTCGTCACATCTGTAGCATAGCTTGCCAAATCAGGAATCACAGCCTCAGCGGCGACATCGTTAGCAGCAACCTGTGCATCGTAAATCTCATAGGCGGCAGCAATCTGATCCTTGTAGCCATTGTACTCACTGACCACGCGTGTAATCTGCTCCTTGAACTCAGCGATGGTGTTAATCAGGTCGTTCTTCTTTGAATCAGAGGTGATAGCCGTATATGCATCCTTAACAGCCGTCTGGGTCTTCTTGAATTCTGAAGTTGCAGCGTCTGCAACGAGTTCTGCTAAGGCTGCAGTTACCTCACCCTTTAAGTCAGAGTAGCGTTCTGTGTAGGTCTCATTAATTTTGCTTGCACTCTGGGCATAGTAGCTATCATCATTACCATAAACTTTTGCTAACTCAGCTTTAAGACTGGTGTTGGCAGCCTCGTTGGCAGTCTTTACCGTCTCACGTGCCTCGATGGCAGCCTGATAGGCAGCGACAGCATTTTGAGCTGCGGTCAGATTCTCTGCTGTGTCACCATCATTAGCTGTATAAGCTGCGAAAGCGTTTTTAGCAGCATTCTTCTTGTTAGTCAGGTCTGTAGTAATGTAGGATATTTCAAAATCACTCTGCAGTGATGTGTAGCGGGTATCTAAGCCCGTCAGACCATCATTGCCTCCATCGAGATTATTCGTCTGGTACGTCTTCTCTTTATTTTTGGCATTGGCAAGGGCATTCGTGATTTCAGTGTAAAGGCCCAGACCAATAACATTTGTCTGGTCAGTTAAGTCCTTCAAACCCTCTGTCTCAGTCTTAAAGTAAGCATAGTCAGCGGTCTTGATGGCAATAATTCTGTCGTAGAAAACCGTTGCATCGGCAATGTCCTGAGATTTGTCCTCATACGAATAGCTTTCCAAAGCCTGGGTCAGCTTGTTGTACTCAATCTGCAGGAGCTCAGCAACCTTAGCGAAGTCGAAGACGAGGGTAATCTGCGGTGCAGGAACCGTGATGGTCTTGCCGTCAATCTTCTTTAACACGACGCTGATATTCGTTGCCTCTGTCAGCTCGAAATCTACGCTAATAGCCTCTCCGTTCTTGACGGTGCCAGATCCTTTGACAACGCTACCAGCGAGAACTTGGACCTCAAGTCTGTCAGTATTTGCGGCATTTGCAATGGTAATAGCGTCACCCGTCAAGGTATATTTACCCTTGACCAGTTCGCCGACAGCCAATGTCACGTCTGCATCAGTGATGGTTTGTACGGCTTGTGCCTTGTAAGCTTGTGTGTCAGCATTAGCTGTCACAGGAATAGCACCAAGTGCTGCTAATGAGTAAACAAATTCTTTTCTCATAATTTTGTTGTTTTTGTTAATATTTATTGTCAATAGTTTCTGTAACTATGCACATTTCGGGGGCAAAGTTACGAATAAATATTTGTGAAAAGAATTGTAGGGTGGTGCCTGAGTGTCCACACTTTTGTGGCGGATTTGTCCTATAGCTTGTGTTTTTCTTCGCGCGTACATTATTTATATTACGTGCGCGTATGTATGTGCAAGCGCATTTGCCAACGGGTAAATGCTGGTTTTGCTATATTTCGGCCTGTTGTTGGTAGATGTCGAAGAAGTTGTGTTGGAGCGTCTGGGAGATGCGGAGCAGCAGTTCAGTGTCGATGGTGGGCCGCTTGAAAATCTTGTAGACGTTGGAGCGGTCGCAGTTCAGTTTTCGTGCAAACCAGCTGACGGTTCGCTCCTGCCGCTGTAGTTCTTCCTTGATGAGGCTTCCAATGTGTATCTTCTGGTTTTTCGATAGATGCTGGTCGTCCATGCTTTTTCTTGCAAAGTTATGTATTTTCCATGAGAAAGAGGTGTTTCCCGCCGAAAATTAACCCAACTTAACAAAATGTTTTGCAACGCACGGTTTGCATTTTGCCCGACGGTGATTGCGTAAGTTGCGGGTGAAGTTTTAAAATCCGTGAAATCTGTGCAATCCGTGGCTTTTTATTTTCTGTTTTCCGAAAGAATTTGCTAACTTTGCGGTCAGAAAACCTATAAAAGCATCACTTTTAAATTTAAAATCTTAAAATTATTATGGTAGATTACAAAAGCTTAGGCCTCGTGAACACCCGTGAGATGTTCAAGCGTGCCATCAATGGCGGCTATGCTATTCCCGCCTTCAACTTCAACAACATGGAGCAGCTGCAGGCCATCATCAAGGCCAGCTCAGAGCTGAACAGCCCGGTTATCCTGCAGGTGTCGAAGGGTGCCCGCAACTATGCCAACCAGACGCTGCTGCAGTACATGGCGCAGGGTGCCGTGGAGTATGCCAAGGAGCTGGGTTGCAAGCATCCGGAGATTGTGCTGCACTTGGACCATGGTGACAGCTTCGAGACTTGCAAGAGCTGTGTGGACTTCGGTTTCTCCAGTGTGATGATTGATGCCAGTGCACTGCCCTATGAGGAGAACATTGCCCTGACGAAGAAGGTGGTGGACTATGCTCACCAGTTCGACGTGACCGTTGAGGCAGAGCTGGGTGTGCTGGCTGGTGTTGAGGATGAGGTGTCGAGTGCCGTCTCTCACTACACGAAGCCCGAGGAGGTCATCGACTTCGCTACCCGTACGGGCTGCGACTCTTTGGCTATCTCTATCGGTACTTCTCACGGTGCCTATAAGTTCACTCCTGAGCAGTGCACCCGCGACCCGAAGACCGGCAAGCTGGTTCCTCCTCCCTTGGCTTTCGACGTGTTGGATGCTGTCATGGAGAAGCTGCCCGGTTTCCCCATCGTGCTGCACGGCTCAAGCTCTGTTCCCCAGGAGTATGTTGACGAGATCAACGCTTTGGGTGGCAAGCTGCCCGATGCTATCGGTATTCCCGAGGAGCAGTTGCGCAAGGCTGCCAAGAGTGCTGTCTGCAAGATTAACATCGACTCTGACTCGCGTCTGGCCTTCACCGCTGCCGTGCGCCGTGTGCTGCACGACAAACCCGGTGAGTTTGACCCCCGCAAGTACTGTGGTCCCGCTCGCGACGAGATGGAGAAGATGTACAAGCACAAGATCATCGACGTGCTTGGCTCGGACAACAAGCTGGCTCAGATTGACTAAGACAAGCCAAAGAGGTGAGGGAAATGTTTCTCTCACTTCTTTTTTTGTAGGCTGCAAAATGAAATGGAGCTCCCGCAAGGGAGCTCCATCCGTTTTAACCACATAAATCAGCAGATTCCTTAAGGAAGGCTGATGGCTTCTGACGGACAAACGTCAGCGCATGTGCCGCACTCAGTGCAAGCGTCGGGGTTGATTGAATACTTGTCGCCCTCAGAGATAGCTCCAGCGGGGCACTCATCGATACATGTTCCGCATGCGATGCAGTCGTCACCAATTACGTATGCCATAATTCTTTGTTACTTTAAATTGTTAATAATATACTCAATGTTTGTGATGCAAAGGTATGAATTATTTTTGATATATACCTAATTTTAAGGAGGGAATTTTACTTTTTTACCTCAATTTATACGCGGTCGAAATAATAATCCGCCTCTGCTGCCCGTTATATAGAATGCGTATGAAACGATTTCTGATACTCCTCATGAGCGTCTGCTGTGCCCTGTCAGTGCCGGCCCAGCAGGACCGTCGGGTGCAGTACAAGCCGTATGTCGACTTGCGCCCCATGCACTTTGGCATCTTGGTGGGTGTGCACATGCAGGACCTGGAACTGGAGAATGTGGGGCCTCACACGATGTATGACGACGAGGGCAATGCCACCGAGCAATATATCCTGTGCGATGCCGACCGCTGGACGGCAGGCTTCTCGGTGGGTGTGCTGGCGGAGATGCGGTTGAGCAATAACTTCTCGCTGCGCCTGACGCCCACCATGCACTTTGGCGCCAAGCACCTGACCTTTCTGAACATGAATGACTTGGAGGTGAACGGACAGCCGCGCCGCCAGACGCAGGACCTGAAGAACACGTATGTCTCGGTGCCGTTGGACCTGAAGTTTGCCGCTCCGCGCTGGAACAACCACCGGCCTTACATCATGGCGGGTGTCAACCAGATGTTCAACCTGACGGGTGGCGACCAGGACATGGTGCGCTTGAAGCGCATGTCCACGATGTTAGAGGTTGGCGTGGGCTGCGACTTCTATCTGCCGTTTTTCAAGCTGATTCCTGAGCTGAAGTTCTGCTTCGGATTGAAGAATGCCCTTGACATGGGCCATGCCGACAAGTTGCGCGACGAGAACCTCAAGGCGTATGCCAAGAGTGTGAACTATGCGCAGTCGAAGATGATAGTCCTCACCTTCTATTTCGAGTAAAATTCCTTTTCTATTTCAAGTCCACGACCATGCGTCCTACGAAGATGGCATGCTTGCCGTTTTGGTCAACGGCCACCTGCTTGCCGTCCAGGTCGGCGACATGCTCCAACTGCTGGAAGTAGGTGTGGGTGTGGCCGCCTAACACGAGGTCGATGTAGCGCGAGCCCTTGATCATGTAGGGGTCGTCCTCGCCTCGGTTGCTGTTCCAGCCGAGGTGTGAGATGCAGATGACCATGTCGCACTTCTGCTCCTTTTTCAGCATGGTGGCCGTCTCTAATGCCACCTTGGCCGGGTCAAGATATTTCACGCCGGGGCAGTTTTTGTCAGAGACCAGTCCCTTCATCTTGGGAGCCAGTCCGAAGACGCCGATTTTCACCCCTTTGCGCTTGATGATGACATAGGGTTTTACCAGTCCCTCGCACACCGTGCCCGTGAAGTCGTAGTTGGCACAGACGATGGGGAA